>Ga0068871_100003096_pt1 | contig 11413 bp, 6 predicted proteins | sample KBSMisM72_FD_72750 | JGI IMG/M metagenome (GOLD analysis project Ga0068871, IMG submission 72750) | Miscanthus rhizosphere microbial communities from Kellogg Biological Station, Michigan, USA - KBS Miscanthus M7-2 | ecosystem: Host-associated > Plants > Roots > Rhizosphere > Soil ... | reverse complement strand
CTCGGTAACGTCGGCGAGCGTACCCACGGCCCGGATGGGCTTGTCGTCCCGGTCGCGCGACATCACCAATCCGCGGCTGAGAATCCATCTATATGTCCCGTCGGCGCAGCGGACCCGGTATTCGCATTTGTAGGAATAGCCAGGCACTTCCAGCAACAATTTGGTCTTCTTCCTGACCTCGGAGATATCGTCAGGATGTATCAGGACGCGCCAGGCAGCCGAGGCGCCGGGCACCCGGTCGGCGATATAACCCAGCAGCTCAAGCACTTTGCCGGAAAAGACAAGCCGTCCGGAGGGTATGTCCCAATCCCACACCACATCGCCGGCGCTTTCCAGCCCGAAGCGCCACAATTCCTCGGCCCGCTTGCGGTCGGTAATGTCCATCACCTGGACGACATAATTGAATGGCGCGCCATCCACGTCGCGCACCAGCGAAACGCTAAGCAGAACGACGATGACTTTTCCGCTACGGTGGATATAGCGCTTCTCGAATTGGCTGCTGGAGATATCTCCCGCCAGCAACTTCTCTATGATCGCACGATCGAGAGCCAAGTCCTCAGGATGGGTGACCGACTGGCGATCCTGGGATAGCAGTTCTACCTCGCTATAACCGAGGAGTTGGCACAACGCCGCGTTCACCCGCAGCCAACGGCCGTCCAGCGCAACAATCGCCATGCCCTGAGCAGAAGTTTCGAACGCGTCCTCGAAACGCGTCTCGCTCTGCTTCAGGCGGTCCTGATTGACGCGCAACAGCTGGGCATCCTTGCGGCGGCCTTCCGCCACCAGGCCGCTCAGGATCAATGTGCCGGCCGAAAGCACCACCAGGAAATCCAGCACACGCAGGACTGAAGGCGGGTCGCCTTTGAATGGCAGCAAGCCACGATATGCGATTTCGCCAAGGACGACCGTCACCACGCCCAAGACCGCGATACCGGCCTCACGCTGGGAATGGCGCAGGGCGATCAGCATCACCACCAACAGGACGGGATAGCCGACAGGCCGGCTGAACGAATAGCAGATGCCCGTCACCACCAGCAGCAACGCGGTACTGATCGCGAATTCCGCGGCGCGGACGTGCCGGCGTTCCGTCGGAGCAGGGCCAAAAAACCACAACAGCAGCGGCGAGACTGCCAGGACCGAGATGCAGTCCGCCATTGCCCAGCGTCCCCACAAATCAGCCAGGTTTTCCCAAGGCAGCGTGCGCGGCGTCGGCAGCACAATGATACCGATGGTCGGGGCCGCGATCACGGCCTGAAGGCAGGCGATGGCGGCATAACGCAAGGCATCGCCGACACTGCCCAGTGCCGGATCCAGTTTGATCCACCGCATGATCCAGGCGGCCGCCGCCGGCCCCAAGGTTGCCATGGCGGATATGGCCAGCGCGGCCGGTAGGGGAACTTTCAGACAGACATGGATCAGCAAATTGGCAAGGAAAATTCCCGGAGCCACTCCATTGCCGTGGATCACCAGCGCCGCCAAGGCGATGCCGGCCGCCGGCCAGATCGCGACCACCCCTTCCATCGATGGCGCGAGGCCCAGCCCCGCGATCGCCGCCGCCACGCAGCCGAGCGCAGCAATCGTGTTCCAGTAGAGCAGAGACCTGGCAGCTGGCGCGGGCCCTTCAACAGGCGCCGCGAGCCGGATTATCGAAGGAATTTCCCCCTCCCCGCACGCGGCTTCATAGACGCCGCGCCCGGGCAAAGATACAGCGGGGTCTGGCCGGCTGCAAATCCGCCTTGAACGCACAATTCCCGGTCTGAAAGGCGCGCGGGGGCCTTAGGCTTGCTCATCCGCCGCCGCTAACGCGCCGGCGGACCGCTTCTTACCTATACAAAGCTCGCCCTGACCGCCGTCTTGTTGATATCCGACAGCTTGGCGCATCCGGCGGCCGCTGCCACCTGTACGAGTTCCTGCTGCAGAATCTCGATCAGGCGCTGCGCGCCGGCGGCGCCGAATGCCGCAAGGCCCCACCGTGTGGTCCGTCCGATCATTACGCCATTGGCCCCCAGTGCGAGCGCCTTGAAGATGTCGGCGCCGCGACGGATGCCACTATCGAACAGGATGGGAATCCGGCCGTTCACTGCCGCCACGATCTCCGGCAGGACCTCCAGCGATGATGGACCATAGTCCATGGACCGCCCGCCGTGATTTGACACGATGATCGCGTCCGCGCCGTGCTCGATCGCCAGCTTGGCGTCTTCGGGATCGAGAATCCCTTTGATCACCAGCGGCCCTTTGACCATTTTCCGCACAGCGTCGATATACTGCCACGTGTACCACAGACGGAAACCATTGAGCCGGTACCGTGCCGAACCGGCGGGCGCTGCAGCTCCGCCGCCGGCACCCGTGCCGCGGCCGCCCGCAGGACCAACGCGCCCGCCGAAATTACGATCCTGCTGCGTACGTTCGTAATAAGACGCTTGCTGATCGACGGTGACGATGATGCCGTTGCAGCCGGCATTCTGGAAACTGTCCATCGATCGCTGGGTATTGTCCAGATTCTCCACCGGGTAAAATTGCGCCCACAGCGTGCCGCCCAGCGCGGCGGGTACGACCTTTTCATGCGGCGTGCTGGTGTTGACGCTCAACATCATCAGTGTGTTCGAGGCCGCGGTCGCCGCCTTGAACATCCCGATCTCTCCGTCTGGATGCAGGGGCACCATCGCCGCGGTCGGCGCAACGACGATCGGGAATTTCATCTTCACGCCCAGAAACTCGGACGAAAGGTCGACCTGCGAGGCCGGAACGGCAGCGCGCGCCGGCAGGATGTCGACCCAATCGAACGCCTGGCGGTTGCGCCGAAGCGTGAATTCCGAGCCGTCCCCGTGCGCCGTATAGTCATAAATCGGCCGGATCACGTTGCCGAAGAAGACGGGCTCGAAATCAAAGGACGTCTGCATCTCGGCCAGGCTCAAGACGCGGCGATGCTCGCTGAGAGGTCTGGGGTCAATTTGCGCCACAGAAGCGGCAATGGGCGAGGCCGCCATAAACCCCGCCACGCGCGCCAACGCGGCTCGCCGGGAAGGATTGATAAGCCAGGATCGTTCGATATCAGGCATGATGTTTCCTAACCGCGGACTACGCGAAGTGGGTCTTGACCGTGGTCCTGTTGATATCCGACAGCGTTGCGCATCCGGCGGCGGCGGCGGCCTGAACGAGTTCCTGCTGCAAAATCTCGATCACGCGCTGTGCGCCGGCGGTGCCGAATGCCGCAAGCCCCCACCGGGCAGTTCGTCCGATCTGGACGCCGTTGGCTCCCAATGCGAGCGCCTTGAAGATGTCGGCGCCGCGCCGGATGCCACTATCGAACAGCACGGGAATCCGGCCGTTCACGGCCGCCACGATCTCCGGCAGAACCTCCAGCGAGGATGGACCGTAATCCATCGAGCGCCCGCCGTGATTTGACACGGTGATCCCATCCGCGCCGTGTTCGATCGCCAGCCTGGCGTCTTCCGGATCCAAAATCCCTTTGATCAGCATCTTGCCTTTGACCATTTTCCGTAAGGAGTCGATATATGGCCACGAATACCACAGGCGCCTGCCGCTGACCCGGTACCGTACCGAGCCGGTGACCGCCGGCCCTCCTGCGGCAGCAGCCGCCGCCGCCGTAGCGGCGCTGGCCGCAGCGGCATTGCCGCCGCCGCCGCCCGCGACCGCACCAACGCGCCCGCCGAAATGACGGTCCATCTCGTCCCGTTCGTAGAAGGACGCTTGCTGATCGATAGTCACCATGATGTTGGTCAGGCCGAGATTCTGGTAGTTGTCCATCGCCTGCTGGGTGACGTTCAAATCCTCCGTCGGGTAAAACTGCTCCCACAAGGTGCCCCCAGGCGCGGATGTGACAACCTTGGCCACCGGTATGGTGCTGCCGGAGGCTATGATCATCAGCGTATTCGAGGCCGCGGTCGCCCCCCTGAACATCCCGATCTCTCCATCCGGATGCAGGGCCCCTTGACCGGTTGACGGTCCGACGATGATGGGAAATTTCAACTTCACGCCCAGCAACTCGGACGAAAGGTCGACCTGTGAGGCCGGGACGGCAGCGCGCGCCGGCAGGATGTCGACCCAATCGAACGCCTGGCGGTTGCGCCGAAGCGTGAATTCCGACCCGTCGCCATGCGCCGTGTAATCATATGTCTTCACCGGCACATTGCCGAAGAAGACAGGCTCGAAGTCGAAGGCGGTCTGCATCTCGGCCAGGCTCAACGCGCGGTGAACCTGGCCGAGCGGCCTCGGGTCCGTTTGCGCCATGGCAGCGGCAATGGGCGAAGCCGCCATAAGCCCCGCCAAACGGGTCATCGCGACGCGCCGGGCAGGATTGGTGAGCCAGCCGATTTCAGACATGCTTGCTCCTCGCCGCCGGAAGAGGCGCGTGAACACGCACCAGCCTGGAGTCGACCGCCGCGAGCGATGGACGGCCACACATGCACATATATCGCGCGAGTTCCGTCTGCAGCATTTCGACAACGCCCTGCACGCCGTCGGCACCGTACGCCGCCAGGCCCCACATCACCGGCCGGCCGATCAACACGCCCTTGGCGCCAAGGCCAAGGGCCTTGAGAATGTCCGTGCCGCGGCGGAAACTGCCGTCGACGAGCACGGGTATCTGACCACCAACGGCTTGAACGACCGGCGCGACCAGGAGCAGCGTGCCCGTAAGCGCCGCCGCATTGCCGCCACGATAGTTCGACACCACCACGCCCTTGGCGCCGTGGGCGACGGCTTCCTTCGCATCTTCCGGACGCGTGATGCCCTTCACAATCACGGGCAGAGACGTGCCCTTGACGACCGTGTCGATGGCGGCCCAATCGATGGGCGCCCGCGTCGCGGGGCCACTGGCGGATGTGCCGGCGTTTACCGTCACGATCACCGCTTTGGCTGCACGCGCCTCAGCGAGCACATCCTTCACTTTGGGACTGTTCGCATAGACCTGTAGCCACAAGGGAGTCGTGGCGGCCTGGGCGATCGCCGCCAAGGGCAGGCTGGCGTCGCTGCTCACGACCATCGCGGCCTTTGCCGCCGAGGCCCCTCGTGCCATGGCGACCTCACCCTCGGGATGAAAGCGCTTCTGATCGGCAATCGGTCCAACGATGATCGGCGTGAAGTGCTGGTCGCCAAACAGCGTGCTGGTCAGGTCCAGATCGCGCGTGGGTATATTCATCCGCGGACGCAGGGTGATGCGATCGGTGACGGTGCGGTCGCTGCCCAAAATCGGCGCAACCTTCGCCGGTCCCAACACCAAACGCGCCTGCGCTTCGTATTCAAGCACATTCACCAGGTCGTCCCGCGGCACCAAGAGCGGCGGCGGAGTCGGCATGCGAAGCGGCACCGCGTCAGGACTTTGTGCTGGCGCGCCAAGCGCAGGCATGGTCGCGCCCACCATGCTGGCGGCAACACTCGTCCCCACCACCGTCCCTATTACTCCGGCAGCCTGGCGGCGCGACGTCATTTTTGCCGGTGAACTGCTCTTTTCGGCCATAATTTCCTCGTCCCCTGGCGTCTCGTCATCTGGCATTGTCATCGCAGTCCCCGTTGATCGCCTGCAACACTTTCGCAGCAGCGCTTCTTCTTTTCTAGTAGCTCCTCAAGCCGTAATAGGGCGGCGGCACGATCTCCGGCAGGAACTCCGGCTTGACGCCCACCAGGCGGAACACCGCTTCGGCGATGGGCGTGATCTGACTCGGAGCGACATCGACCAGCACATGCTGGAGACGCCCCTCTTCCCGCGGATAGCTGGCCAGGGCGCCGATGCTCTTGAGCAGGGCCCGCCATTGCACCAGGGAGTCCGGCGCGGCCAGTACCTCGGGAGGAATGACGACTCTCACCAGCATCTTCATCGTCTCACCCGCCATCTCCTGCATCCGGCTGGTCGAGAAATGCGCGGGCGAGCGCCTCGGCTTGCTCGGGATCGCCCAGAGCTTCGCGCAATTCCGCCAGCAGTTCGGGCAGGCGGTTGGCCTCCCGCGCGGCGGGATCGCCGCCCGCCCCGGTCACGGTGCCGCGCCAGCGCGGCGAAGGGGACAGCCGCTCCTGCAGCCCCACCCGCAGCAAGTCCAGCCAGCTGGATGGGCAATAGGACAGGTTGAGCGACCAGCTCGGTTCCCCCGCCCCGGTGTGATGCACCGTGCCACGCGGCACATAAAGCAAGGTGCCGGGTTCCAGATCGACCGTCCTCTCCGGCGGCCGCCGCGCCTGCGCCAGCAACGGCGCAAGCGCCTGTGTGATGGCGGTCGAGCCCAGCGTGTAGCTGTCGGGCGCGCACGCCACCATCGGCGTCTCGCCCACCTGCCAGCGCTTGGCACCCGTGAGCTGGATGGTGAAATTCTCGTTCTTGTCGAAATGCGGCACTGCGCCGCCGCCGGCGGGGGTGAAGAACAGGCTGGCGAGCACTTTTCGGCGCGGCGCGCCCAGGAAGTCCGCCAGACTGTCGGTCAGCCCGGGCAACGGGACATTGACGAAATAGAGCGTGGCGCCAATGTCCTGGAATTGCACCGCGTTCTGGGGACCCATCGGAAAAACGCTGTGCGCCACGAAATCATTGGCCAGCCAGGCCTGAGCCCCTTCCCGCGCCGCGCCCGCCAGCCGCGCCGGATCAAGCGGGCCGATGGTCTCGCGGATGAACGCCAGGTCGTCTTCCGCCAGCGGCAGCAGCGCCATGCGCGACTGCCAATGCTCGGCAAAGAACCGCTCCGCGCCCATGGGCGACAGCAGCCGGCGCATGTCCAGCCTATCCGTCATATCGGCTTCCAGCATAGCCGATAATACGCACCTCTAGAAGTTGAAGCGGACGCCCAAGCGGACTTCGCGGCCCAGATAGTCGTAGGCGGTGACCGAGTGGGTGGGACCGCCGTTCGACTGGATGCCGTCTTGCGTGCCTGGCTTCATCTGCGGCGGGATGTTCAGGACGTTGTCCACCGCGGCAAAAAGCTGCCAGTTGTCGGTCCAGTCATAGGAGGCGCGCAGATCCAGATAGGCGGTCGGATCGACTTGGTACACTTCGTCCGGCACCGTCCAGCGCGTCGCCGCCGTCGCCAGATTGCCGGTGTTCCAGGTGTTGTTGAGAATGGCGCTGCCCAATATGCGTACCTGGGTTGTGAAGGAATAAGGCCCGGTCTTGTAGTTCGCCGAGAGTGAGCCCTTCCATTTCGGCGTGCCTGCGGTTTGCGGCGGAGCGCCCGCGCCCAGCACACCGGCATAATCGTCCACGGGCGAGCCGGGAGAATTGATGGTGAGCTCGTCCGTATAGTTGGCGAGCAACCCGAGGGTCAGCTCATCCTCCCCCAGCGCGGTGGAGTAGTTGGCCTGGATATCCATGCCCGAGGTCCGGATCGCATTGATGTTGATGGGAACGCGGTTGATGATGCTGAGCGCGCCGTTCGCCCCGCCGAACACCAGCGCCGAGCACAGCGGATCGTTGATGTTCACTGTGCAGGTGCTGAGGATCAGGTTCTGGCTGACGGTGTTGATCTGGCCCGTCATGTTGATGTTGTACCAGTCCAGCGAGAAGTTGAATCCCGGCAGCCAGGTCGGGGTCAGCACGATGCCGCCCGAGATGGTGCGCGCAACCTCCGGCGCCAGCACGGGATTGCCCAGCACATTGTTGATGATCGACTGGGTCTTCCCGGTCTTGGGGTCGACCGCGCTACCGGTATTGACGTTGGCCGGCGCGAACAGTTCCTGGATCGAGGGAGCGCGGATATCCACCGACCAGGTGCTGCGCAGCCTGACATCGTCGATGATTTGGCTGATGAAGCCCAGCTTCCAGGTCTCGACCAGGCCGGAGGTGGAATAGTCGGTCATGCGCCCCGCGGCGTTCAACTCCAGCGACTTGACGAAACTGTCCTTGAGGATCGGGGCGGTGAGTTCCAGATAGCCTTCCCGGACATTGATGTTCGCAGAGGGGAAGTTGGCGTAGTTGGCCACCGAATAGCCGCCATTATCGCCGATCGTGGTGGCGACATTCTTGCCGGCTTCCTTGCGGTAATGGAAACCGAAAGCGACGGCGATCTTCCCGGCGTCCAATCCCCAAGGCAGCGTGCCCTGCATGTTCGCCTCGAACACGTCCATATTCATGGTCATGTTCTCGAAGTTCGAATTGTTGTTCGTCGCATAGCGGATGCCCGCCGCGCTGGCGACACCCTCGCCGATGGAGTTCACCGGAACACAGCCCGGCATCGCCGTCACTTTGCCGACCACGACGGGCGCCTGGCCCGGCAGCGAGGAACGGCAGACGATGCTGCCCAAAGCGAAGCCGGACGCGCCGCGATTGGCAGGCGTGACGACGACCGCGTCCTGGGCGGCGGTCAGGTTGGCGATGATGGGCACGCCGGTGACGCGGACCGAGAAGCGGGTCTGGGAATGCGAGAAATAGCTGTTCCACGACCAGTCATCGCCCAGCGTGCCTTCCAGGGTGAAGACACCGCGCATCAACTGGCGGCGGTTGTAGGTTGTCGCCGGCGCCAGCGCGCCGGCCTGCTGTTGGGTATAATTCTCGCCGGTGACGGTGCGGTTGTTGAAGTTGTTGCCGTTCAAGGTGCCCATGGTGAAGGAGGGAATGCCGCCGGCGATCATGGCGTCGCGGACCGAGGCCGGAAGAAAGGCATTGTCCGGCTTGATCACCAGGCTGAGCTGCTGGAAGGACTGGGCATCGCCCTTGCCGGTGAAGTAGCCGTAATTCAGTTGCAACGAGGCCTTGATCGTATCGGTAATATTGTACCAGCCATGGGCGAACAGGGTGTAGGTGGTGTTGGGGTTGCCCAGGGTCTGCCAGGGGGCTTCGCTGTCCCGGTCGGTTAGCGACCCGCCATTGGAAAGCGCACTGCCGGTGAGATTGCCGAAATTCACCTGCTGCACCTGGCCGCCGTCAACAAAGCGGATGCCGCGCAGGGCGTTGGCGGGCGCCAATGCGGTCACGCCGTTCACGCCGACCGCGCCGGTACCGGCGGGACTGGAAACGATCAGGCCGCCCTGGGTCGAATTCTGCAGGCCGACATGGTCGGCGAGGACGAATTGGGGATTGGAGTTGCTGGCGGTGGCGGCGGTGAAATTGGGGTTCGAAACCAGATAGGTGCCGCGGTACCATTTCTGCTCGATCAGCAAAGCGGTGTCGGGACGCTTGTTGTAGCCGGCCGCCACCTCGATATGGCCGCGGTCGCCAAAGACATGCGAGCCCCACATCACGTCGGCGGAAACTGAGCGCACCAACCCGCTGGTGGTCTCGCCGCCCTGCACCCTTCCCTTCAGGCCGGTAAAGTTCTTGTCGATCACAAAATTGACTACACCCGCGACCGCGTCCGAGCCCCAGGCGGCCGAAGCGCCGCCGGTGACCACATCCACGCGCTGGATGACGGGGCTGGGCAAGGTGGTGACGTCCACGCCGCCGGTCAGGTTGGAGTTCACGATGCGCTGGCCGTCGAACAGGACCAGGGTGCGGGTGACGCCGAAATTGCGCAGGTTGGCCAGGTTGGCGCCCGCCGAGCCGGGAGCGGCCGCGCCCTGCGAGGCGCCGAAGGAGGCCGGAGGCGAATTGAGTTGGGGCAGTTGCCGCACATCTTCGGCGATGTTGCCGTAGGCGTTTCTTTGCAGCTTTTCGGTGTCGATCACCGTCACCGGCGTGGGCGCCTCGTAACCGCTGATGGAGATGCGCGAACTGCTGGAAACGACCGTTTCCACATTGGTCTCGGTCGGTTGCTGTGCTCGCGCGCTGGGGACCAACAAGGTGAACATGGCTGTCGCCGAGCAGCCAAGCATAAGCTTCTGCACCAGGTTATTCATGCGCGTTTCCCCTATTTTTTATATTTATGGTTCTGCTTTTTTGCGGTTCTGCTTTTTCTCCGAAGAACGAGAGGGAGCGCTTGCCGTTATGAAAGCGCTTGCCAAATATGAAATAGTCTTGTCGCGCGATTACCCAAAGTCAATACAGGCAAGATGGCCCGCGCCGCACCATACTTGCGTCGCGCTGACAATTTGCCAACATCGCGCTGCCTGTGCTGCAGTGCAGAGCGTGTTCGAAGCGGCGAACCGGGAAAGGCGCACCTTTGGCGGGTCTCGATATTCGAAGCTTGCTTACCGAAGCGGTGCGCCTGCATCAGGCAGGAGAGCTGGAGCAGGCAGCCACGCTTTACCGCAAAGTCCTGAACACCGATCCGAAGTGCGCGGACGCCTTACATTTGTTGGGCATGGTTGCGCTGCAACAAGGCCAAGCCCAAACCGCCGCCGAACTGATCGCCGCGGCCATCGTCCTGAACGATCGTGAAGCGTCCTATCATTTCCACCTCGCCCTCGCGCTGCAGACCCTGAACGACATGCGAGGCGCAGTGGCAGGTTATCGTCGGGCTCTGGCTTTGAAGCCGGACGATCCCGACATCTACAACAATATGGGCAACGCGCTGGCGGCTCAGGATAGACCGGAGGATGCGGTGGCAGCGTTCCAACGCGCGCTCGCCCTCCAGCCCGGCAACGCGCTGGTGCACAACAATCTGGGCAATGTGCAAAGAAGCACGGGATTGTGGGACGAGGCCGAGGCGAGTTTTCGCAAGGCTACCGCCCTTCAGCCCGGTTTTGCCGGCGCATTCATCAATCTGGGCAATCTTCACCGCGACAAGGATGATTTGCGCGCGGCAGAAAGCTGCTACCGCCACGCCGTCACCCTGGCGCCGCACGACACAGCGGCTCATTGCGGCTTGGGCCTGACCCTATGGCAACTGGGTCGCCACGACCAAGCCCTGGCCAGTTACCGAACCGCCCTGGCAATTGATCCCGATCACCCCGAAACGCTGGTCAATCTGGGGATTGCGCGGGGAGAAGGCGGTGCGCTGGACGAGGCCGAAGCCCTCTATGCCCGCGCATTGGCCGTGCGGCCCCTTGATCCCGACATTCTCAATCATCTCGCGTCGGCACAGCTGGCGCGGGGCGAGGCGCTGCGCGCACTGGAGACGATCCGCCGTTCGCTGGCCGTTCGGGAAACGCCCAGAGCCAGGAAACTGTTTGTCGAAATTGCGCGGCGATTGGATTGGAGCGCCGATAACGAAATACGCCAAATCATGGTGCGCGCCCTCACCGAACCATGGGACAGGCCCGGTGCGCTCAGCCACGCCGCCGCAAGGCTGATCCGGTCCCATCCTGCAATCGGCCCCCTGGTGATGCGAGCCGATGCGGCATGGTCCTCCGGTAACAAGGACCGGCTTTCCTTGGCGCAATTGCTGGGAAGCGCAGGTTTTGCGCCGCTGGCGGACGATGCGCTTCTGGTCGCGCTTCTGACCTCGGTGCCCAACACCGACATTGCGCTGGAACGCTTTCTGACCATGCTGCGCGGCGCCATGATGCGGGAGCTGGCGCATACAACCGAGGCGAGCGCGCCGGCGCAGGCTTTCGCCGCCGCGCTGGCGCAACAATGCTTCATCAATGACTATGT
>Ga0068871_100003095_pt1 | contig 11415 bp, 8 predicted proteins | sample KBSMisM72_FD_72750 | JGI IMG/M metagenome (GOLD analysis project Ga0068871, IMG submission 72750) | Miscanthus rhizosphere microbial communities from Kellogg Biological Station, Michigan, USA - KBS Miscanthus M7-2 | ecosystem: Host-associated > Plants > Roots > Rhizosphere > Soil ... | reverse complement strand
GGATCGATGACGCCGGCGGCCGACGGCAGCAGCGCCCAACATGGACCACAGACAATCGGTGTCCGAAACGCGAGCCGTGGAGCATGGACCCATGGCCGCACGGCCTGCGCGCGCGTGAACTGTTCGCGAACAGACGGCAGGGAATCGAGAAGCCTGTTCCACGCGCGCTCGCCTTCAGCGACGCCGATCCGTTCAGCAACCGAGTCGCTGAGTGCGGCGCCGGCACTGGTCATGCCGTTGTTGAACCGAAGCACCCAGATCCATCCGCCGGGAAAGACGTGATGAAGCGCCGCGTCGTCCGGGGGATAGGGCGGTTGCCGGCCTTCAAAGGGCCGGCCGACCTGGTCCCAACGCGCGACGCCTTCGAAGTGTGTGTAGAGACCCTGCGTCGGCGGGAGCCAGCGAAGCGGAAGCGCCTCGAGCCCCAACGCGCGGACGAGAAAACCTCGCGGCCCCGACGCGTCGACGACGAAGCGCGCGTCGATGTGGATGGAGGCGCCGTGTCTCGCGCCGTCGAGAGTCGCGCCATGGCCGTCGAATGCGACGCGATCGATCGACGTCTCGTCGAGGTAAATCGCGCCCGCCGCCTCGGCCTCACGTACGAGATTCAGATCGAAATCGGGACGGTACCATTGCGTGTCTCCGACGTCATCGCGCGGGCTGGCAGCCACCATCAGCTGCCGCCCGTGCGCGGCGTCGTCCACGAACGGTTCGCCGGGTGTGTGGAAGTAGAAAGTGAAGCCCCGTTTGAGTCCGCCGGCGACGTCAGGACGCGCACGTTGCCACGTGCCCCACTTCGAAAACAGGCGGACCTGCGGCAGGTCGTACTTATCCGCGAGCTCCTCGATCAGGAGGTTGGCCAGCGGCGTCGACGACTCGCCGATGACGAACCGCGGATGGCGATCGCGCTCGACGAGGACGACGCTGCGTCCGCGCCGTCGCAGCGCGAGCGCCATGAGCGACCCTGCGAATCCGGAGCCGACGATTGCGATGTCTGTCTCAAGACGCATTGGCGGCCCAGGGATCCAGGAAGACTCTCGGGGCTGGGGGCTGGGGGCTAGGGGCTAGCCGAGAGCTGACGAGCTCGAAGCTTCGCGCGACGTCCGCGGCCGTCGGAGCGCGAAACAGTCCCTGCCGCGCCAGCGCCTCCATGGCGCCGTTGCCGCCGCGCGTCGGAATGAGCGAGATGGCCGAGGCGCCGCACGACGCCGCGAAATCGACGGAGCGAAGCAGCCACTCGTCCTGTTCGTCAGTTGGAATGAACGGCGGGGAGATCAAGAGAAACACTCGCACCGAGATCGAACGATCGCGCAGCCATCGCGCGGCCCGCGCGAAGTCGTCGGGCGTCATTCGCTTGTTCAACGCATCCAATGCGGCTGGATGCGCGGTCTCGAGACCCATTGCTACTTCGAGCGACGGTCCGTCGAGCGTCGACAGAAACCCGTCGACGCGGGGCCCGACCAACGACGGATGCGATTCGACGATCACTTGATCGAGACCGCCGAGCTCCCCCGCAATGATCGAGTAGTCGGCTTCCGGCACGGCACGCGGGTCGAAGAAGTTGGACGCGTTGTAGAGCTTGATCCGACTGATCGGTTCGCCCTGATCGCGCCAGACCTTTCGCGCGGCAGCAAGCTGAGCCGGTATGGCGCCGCGCGGCGTGTCGGACCGCGTCGTATGTCGCCACAAATCGCACATTGCGCACCGCCACGGACATTCTCGTCCAGTCAGGAATACCGTGCCGACACGGGCGACATCGCCCCGTTCGGTGATCTCGTCGTCGACAGTCAGGTCTTGAAATCGCCAAGGATCGTGTGGCGGGCGCGGACTGCGTAAATCGACGATAAACCTGTCGCGAGCGGCCGGCGGATCCGGATAGAGCGACAGGTAATGCATTTGTAGGATGGCCGGAGGCAGCGGACCGCCTTCTATACTACTAGGGCGAACATGTATGCGACCCACGCCGACACGCTTCGTTCGGGTGAGCGGGGACTCGTCGATCGCCTGAACGGCCACTATCACGAGCTGGCCCTGCGCGCGTTCACCGTCATCGTGCTCGCCCACTGGGGGGAGCATCTCTTCCAGGCCTTTCAGATTTACGTGCTCGGCTGGCCGGTACCGAAAGCGCTCGGCATGCTCGGCATGTACTACCCGTGGCTCGTGAAGTCCGAACTGCTGCATTACGGCTATGCGCTCGTGATGCTGATCGGCTTGTGGATGCTCCGCCCTGGATTCACTGGCGTCAAGGATCGTCGTTGGTGGACGATTGCGCTCGGGATCCAGTTCTGGCATCACATCGAACACCTGCTGTTGATCGTTCAGGCAACGATCGGCCATAACCTGCTCGGACGTCCGGTGCCCACGAGCGTTCTGCAGCTGTGGCTGCCGCGTGTCGAGCTTCATCTCTTCTACAACGCTGTCGTGTTTGTCCCGATGATGATCGGGATGTACTACCACCTGTTCCCGCCCGCCGAGGAGCGCCGGACATTTCAGTGCACGTGCGCATGGCATCGGGGGGAAGCCGCATAGACATCCTGCAGTGGCGGCTGGTCGGCCCGTTCCTCCGCTGGCGTCACGCTCGCACCGCGCTCCAACTGGTCCTGCTCGTCATCGCGGCGCTTGTCGTCATTGACGGCCTGCTCGGCTCGCACGTCGATCCCACGAGCTTCACGACGGTTGCCATCTGGACGCATTACCGCGGTCTACTGGTCGTCGGGCTGCTCGCCGCCGGCAATCTGTTCTGCGCCGGCTGTCCGTTCGTGCTTGTGCGCGACGCGGGCCGGCGGGTGCGTGGGCCGCGTCTCACGCTTCCGCGCTGGCTCCGAACGAAATGGATCGGCATCGCGCTGTTCGTCGCCGTCCTGTTCTGCTACGAGCTGTTCGATCTCTGGGCACTGCCTCGGGCGACGGCCTATCTCGTGCTCGCCTACTTCGCGTCGGCGCTCGTCGTCGATCTGAGCTTCCGCGGCGCCAGCTTCTGCAAATACTTCTGTCCGATCGGGCAGTTCAACTTCGTCGCCTCGACGATGTCGCCGCTCGAGATGCGGATTCGGGACGTGGACACGTGCCGAACCTGCCGGACCGTGGACTGCATCAAGGGCAACGATTTGCAGCGAGGCTGCGAATTGCGGCTGTTCCTCCCGGCGAAGGTCGGGAACATGGACTGCACGCTGTGTCTGGACTGCGTGCACGCTTGTCCGCATGACAACATCGCGCTTGGCGTACGCGTGCCAGGCGCCGAGCTCGCCGACACGCGACGCCGGTCGGGCATCGGCCGCTTTGCGCGCCGGCGCGACATCGCTGCGCTTGCGGTCGTCTTCGTCTTCGGCGGCCTGATGAACGCGTTCGGCATGGTCGCGCCGATCCGCGGCGTCGAGTCCGCGATCGCGCAGGCGCTCGGCGTCGACGCGGAGTGGCCTGCGCTTGCCGCGTTGTTCGTCGCGACTCTCCTCGTCGCGCCGCTGGTGCTGCTCGGGATGGCGGCCGTTGCGACTCGCGCCATCGCAGCCGATCGCGAACGCTCGATCGGCTCGGTCGCGGCGAACTTCGCGTACGCGCTGGTGCCGTTCGGGTTCGGCGTGTGGCTCGCGCATTACGGATTTCATCTGTTGACGGGAGCGTTCGCCATCGTGCCGGTCACGCAGCGCGCCGCGACGGATCTGCTCGGGTGGGCGGTTCTGGGCGAACCGCTGTGGCGGTTGACCGGCATGCGGCCCGGCGCCGTGTTTCCCGTGCAGGTGGGCTTCATCGCGCTCGGCACGCTGGGCTCACTCGCTTCGGCGATGCAGATCGCGGCGCGCGACTATCCGCGTCGCGCTGCCGCAGTTATCCCGTGGGCAATCCTCGTCGTCTTGCTCGCCTCAGCCGCGCTCTGGATTCTCTCGCAGCCGATGGAGATGCGAGGACTGGCGGTGCTGGGATGATTCTTCAAGAGCAAGCCACGAAGTCACGAAGCAAGCTTGCTTTGTGCTCCTTCGTGATCTTCGTGTCTTCGTGGCTCAACGTGGTAGAGGCTCACAGCGGTCCGCCGTTTCCAATCGTGCAGGACCGCATCGTCGGCGCGTACAAAGTGTCGATCTGGACCGATCCCGACGCGACCGACGATCAAACAGCCGCTGGGAAGTTCTGGATCACCGTGCAGCCGGCCGTCCGCGGGGCGGCGGTGCCGGACGGCACGCGAGTACAGGTTTCAATCGCGCCGCTCGACCGCGCCGGTGCCGAGCGAACGGCGCATGCCGAGCGTCTGAATGCCGACGTCCAGCGGCAGTTTGCGGCGCTGGTGATGGATCACGAAGGCCGCTATGGCGTGCACGTGCAGATTGACGGTCCGCTTGGAACGGCGGACGTCGAGAGTCAGGCCGACGCGACCTACGACCTCCGGCCGCGCCCAATCCTGACGCTCGTGTTCGTCGCGCCGTTTCTGCTCGTTGGTTTTGTCTGGGGCAAGCTGCTCATCACGCGTACAATGGCGGCCCGAGGACGAGGAGGACGATGATGGCGACGGCGACGACGCAAAACCAGAGGGCGATTCTTGCGAACCAGAAGCGGATCATGGCCAATCAGCGACGCATCGCGGCCAATCAGGTGCGCATTCTGAAGAACCAGAAACGCATCATGGGGATGATCAAGCGCTGACAGGAAGCGCAGCCGCGTGGGGAGTGGTAATCCCGGCGCAACGCCAACGCCATCACCGACGCCGTGCTCGATATCGATGCCAATGCGCATCGAGGACGGCGCCGTAGGGGAGCAATAGTCGTTCTCAGGCGTAGAGCGCGGTGAAAGCTCGCCTGTATTCGGTTTCGGAACCGCCAAGCCGCCGGTGCAGGGCGTCCGCCGCCATCGCGCCGTGTTGAAACCGCCGCTTCTCGAAGATTGGCATATCGAGGCCGGTAACGGTCTTTACTCCGCGTCGAACGATCTCGCCTTTCAATGAGTAAAGCGTCGGCACGTCGTATTGCGTGAGAGCGGCGAACGGAATGCCCTCGCCGATCTCCATGACGTTCGGACGCGTGTAGGGGCTGAAGCCGGCGAAGCCGTAGTGCCGCGCGGGCGCATACGTGCGAACGTAGCTGCGGCTCAGGCCTCCGCTGTACGTCAACGAGTGCTTGATACGTCCTACGCCCCAGCCTTCCTGATAGAGCATCAGATTGTCGACGACGCTGCGGATGGTCAGCTCGCTGTTTTCCTCGATCGGATAGTCCTTGAGGTTCTCGTCGCCTCCGTCGCCGTCCGCGATGTGCCGCCACTCCGGATAACGCTCGCGGATGCCGCGGCAGAGGCGGAGGCCCATGGACGCGCACTCGACGTCGAGCGGCTTGTAGTCTTCGAGGACCTTGATCGTCTCGCAGGCGTCGATGTCGCTCGTCGCGGCGGTGATCTCGTCCAGAAAGATCGACAGGCCCGTCGAGGACAGAAACGTTTTGGCCTGCGTCACATCCGGACCGCTGCCGTCGACGTTCAACACGAACGCCTTCAGGCGCTGCGGTGACATTCCCAGCCGCAGCATGGTGTGGTAGGTGACGAGGAAGACGGAGCCGCTGTCGATGCCGCCGGAAAACGCCACGCCGATTGGCGCCTGCGCATCTCGCGCGTCGATCGACGTCAGCCATTTCGCGACTTCATCTGCCAGCGCCCCGATATACCGTCGACCGATCTCATCCAGATCGGGCGGAAGCGCTGCACGCTCGGGCGCGAAAAATCGCGTGTACGTTGGCGACGGATCAGGACAGCCGACGAGCGCCAGTTCCACGACATAGTGCGCCGGCGCCATCCGTGTGTAGCTTGGGTGAAACTGCGCGTCGAGGCCGTCGGCCGCAAGGGCGCGATGCAGCGTGTCGATGCGATCCGCGACGTACAGCGCGGGACCCTCGTGCCGCTTCGCGAGGAAGTAGCGCAGCGGACGGTCCATCGATCGCGCCAGACGAACCGTGATCCCTTCGGACGCCACCAATGCAAACGACCCGTCGATGGCGCGTACCGCCTCCGGATCGCCGCTCAGCACACGAGCACGCGCCTCGTCGACTGTGATGTTGGTAAACGTATTGAGCGATGGATCGAGCAGATCCACCACCCGGCTGACGTACGCCATACGCTAGGCGGTCCGGCGGGCCGGCGCCTTGCCTCCCCGCGCATGCGGAAACACGTGCCACACGCTCTCGAGGAACTGCCGGACGACGGCGGAGGTCTCGTCCTTCCGCCAGGCGACGCACACGTCCAGCGACGCGTCGGGATCTGACAACGGCACGGCGGCGACACTCGAGACGGTGTTTTGCGATGACACCGGCATGCCCATGCAGAGATAAATCCCTTTGCCCGACGCGACCATCATCAGACCGGCCTGATTGTGCGGGCCGGCGTCTGGCGTCGGAATTCGCTTGGGCGCGATGCCCGCGCGCGAGTAGAGATCTTCCACTTTGTCGTAGACGTATGGAATCAAGTGCCGATCCCACACGAGCAGCGTCTCGTCTGCGAGATCGCGCACGCGAAGCGTCTTGCGCGACGCGAGCGGGCTGTCGCTGCTGACGACGGCGACGAGCCGCTCTTGAAACAGCATCGTCGACTCGACGCCCTCGCCCTGGAGCGGTGGACGCGAGAACACGAGGTCGAGCGAACGGCTCTGCAGCAGTTCGGCCTGCTGTTCCGTGCAGAGCAAATCCGACGCGTCGATCGTGATGTTCGCGAACTGCCGCGCCGACGCGACGCGTACGTTGTTCACCGTTTCCCACAATCCCCAGCCGATCCCGACGCGAATCTTGTTGGCCTGATTGCGCGTCGTTTGGCCCGCGGTCTCGTAGAAGTCCGACGCGGCCGCGGCGAGCACCTTCGCTTTTTCGAGCAGGGCATGTCCGGCTTCAGTCAGGCGCACGCCTTGTCTGTGGCGGATGAACAGCGTGATCCCGAGTTCGTCTTCGAGCTGGCGGATGTGCCGGCTGAGCGGCGGCTGAGAGATGTGCAGTCGTGCAGCCGCTTTCGTGACGCTCGATTCTTCAGCCACGGCGATGAAAGCGCGGAGATGTCGGAAATCCATGGTCCGGGAGTCTATACCAGTTCCGTATGTGAGCCAGTACAAAGATGTATTGGACTCAGCCGATAAGTAGGGCGACCGTTATGCCGCCGCGGTATAACGTTTTTGTTTGCGAGCCGCGGCGCATCTTGTATCCGTCCCAAGGAGGAAGCATGTGTAGTCGGCTGAGGATCGCGTTCGCCGTCGTGCTCGCGCTGATGGTTCCTTGTGTGGCCTTTGCTCAAGGCGGCGCCTCGCTCACGGGCGTTGCGCGGGATGAATCTGGAGCGGTTCTTCCTGGCGTGAGCGTCGAAGCGTCGAGCCCGGTGCTGATCGAGAAGACGCGCACCGCCGTTACCGACTCGACAGGCCGCTACACGATCATCGACGTCCGGCCTGGCGAGTACACAGTCACGTTCACGCTGACGGGATTCTCGACGGTGAAGCGCGAGGCCGTCACGGTCAGCGGCACAGGCGCCATTGCGGTCGACGCCACGATGAAAATCGGCAACGTCGCCGAGACGATCACGGTGACCAGCGAAGCGCCGACCGTCGACACGCAAACGACGACGCGAGAAACGGTGATGAGCCAGGAGATCGTCGCCGCGATTCCGACGTCGAGGAATTCCTTCGCGGTGGGCGTCCTGATTCCCGGCGTCACGGTGTCGGACGGCTTCGGCAGCTTCCAGGATGTCGGCGGCGCGCTCGGACCGACGACGCTCGCCCTGATGGCACACGGAAGCCGCGTGTCGGATCAACGCCAACTCGTCAACGGCGTCGCGCTCAGCACGATGATCGGCGGCGGGTGGGGCGGCGGCGCGGTGCCGAATGCGACGGGCACGGCGGAATTCGCCATCGACACGGCGGCGGTGGACGCGACGGCCGCCACGGGCGGCGTCCGCATCAACTTCATCCCGCGCGACGGCGGCAACAGGTTCTCGGGCACGCTGTTCGGCTCGTACGCGGGCAGCAGCTTCGCGAGCAACAACTACGACGCCGACCTGCAGAAGCGCGGGCTGTCGACGCCCGGCAACATCAAGGTGAACGGCGACTTCAATCCCGGCTTCGGCGGCCCCTTGGTCAAAGACAAACTCTGGTTCTTTCTCTCCGGCCGCTATCAGGTGGCGGACAACTACGTGCCGGGAATGTTCTACAACCTGAATGCGAACAACCCGAACTCGTTCGTGTACGCGCCCGACACGTCGAGACAGGCCATCGCACCGCGGCGGTTCCAGGTGTACTCGGGCCGCATCACCTACCAGGCGAATCCGAAGAACAAGATCGGTGTGACGTACGACCTCGAGTCCAACTGTTTCTGCCCGGACGGCGTTTCTGCCGTCAGAACCCCGGAGGCCGCCGACGATCGCCGCTTCCCGCTGCAGCGATTCGTCCAGGTCGACTGGAACACGCCGCTCAGCAGCAAACTGCTCCTCGAAGTCAGCGGCATCCATCGCGTCGAGCGCTGGGGCGGCATGAACCTGCAGACGGGCAACGCCGGCAATATCACCCAACTCGATCCGCGCATGGTCGGCATCGTCGACAGCGCGAACAACAACTTCACGTATCGTGCGGCCGCGCAGGGCCTGGCGCCGGGCAGCCCGCCGTTCAACAACTCGTGGAACAACAACCTTCACTATCGGGCTGCGTTGTCGTACATCACGGGATCGCACGTCGTGAAGATAGGGTTCAACAACGCGTGGGGCTACTTCGACAACACGGCCTACACCGGTCCGAATCCGTACTTCTACACCTTCGCCGGGAACACTCCCCAGGCGATCACGATTCAGGCCGCGCCCTACACGACGAAAGTCGAGGTCGATCGCGACCTCGGAATCTTCGCGCAAGACAAATGGACGACGGGCCGCTGGACGCTTGCGGCGGGCGTGCGCTACGACAACTTCAAGAACAGCTTCCCCGATCAGACGCTCGGCCCGACGTTCTTCACGCCGAACCGGAACATCAGTTTCGGCACCATCGAGAACATCAACTGGAAGGACATCACGCCGAAGCTCGGCGCGACGTGGGACGTGCGCGGCAATGGCAAGACGGCCGTCAAGGTCACGCTCAACAAGTACCTCCTCGGATACGGCACGTTTGCATTCGGCGAGAACGGCCTCTCGTCAGATCCCAACCCGATCAACCGTCTGATCAACAACGTGACACGTGGCTGGCACGATGACAACGGCGACAAGACTCCGAACTGCAACCTGCAGAACTTCGGAGCGAACGGCGAGTGCAATGCCATCACGGATCCGACGTTTGGCACCATCGTTCCCGGTACGTCGTACGATCCGAATCTGCTGAACGGGTGGGGCAAGCGGCAATACAACTGGGAGTTCTCCACGGGTGTCCAGCAGGAGCTCGCGGCGCGCACCTCGGTGGAGATTAGCTTCTTCCGCCGCTGGTACGGCAACTTCCAGACGATGGACAGCCGCGCCTTCAGCCCGTCGGATTTCAGCCCGTTCACGTTGACGGTGCCGAAGGATCCAAGCCTGCCGAATGGAGGCGGCTATGCGGTCACGGGGTACGATCTCAATTTCCCGCAAATCTTCTCGCCGCCGGATAACTTCGTGACGCTCGCAGACAACTACGGCAAGCAGACCGAACACTGGAACGGCGTCGATATCACTGCGACCAGCCGCATGCGCAACGGTCTGATCCTGCAAGGAGGCGTCAGCACGGGTCGTCGCGTCCAGGACGACTGTGATGTCGTGTCAAAGCTTCCCGAGACGCTGCATCAGTTCCTCGGCTCGAACACGATCCTGCCGTTCTTCGCGGCGCGGCCGCTTCAGATGTGCCATCAGGACGACGGGTTCACGACTCAGATAAAGGGCCTGGGCTCGTACATCATCCCGAAAGCGGACGTGATGGTCAGCGCGACGTACCAAAGTTTGCCCGGCTACAACGTCGTCGCGAACTATCTCGCGTTCGACTCCGGGACGCTCGGCCATCCGTTCGGGTCGTCGCTCATCGTTCCGTTCAGCACGTTCCAGATCGTGCAGGACGGCACGTTGTATGGCGACCGGCTGAACCAGCTCGACTTCCGCGTCTCGAAGGTGTTCAAGTTCTCGAAGACGCGGACGCTCATCAACTTCGACTTCTTCAACGTGATGAATTCGAACCCGGTCTTGACGGAGAACCAGACCTACTCGCCGTTTCCACCGAACCCGTGGCGCACGCCACAGAGCATTCTGCAGGCGAGGTTCTTCAAATTCGGAGTGCAGTTCGACTTCTGATGTGATCGAGTGGGCGGGTAGGGCAGGTGAGGCGGGTAGGGCGGGGCAAAACCTCCGCCCTCCCTCCCCAGCCTTCCCTGCCTCCCCAGCCTTCTCCGTCTCTACTGCGGCCGCGGCCTGAACACCGGATCGTTGTCCGGCCACGGGATTCTGCACGGCGCCCGCTTCTCATAGCGACTGAGATTGTCGGCGAGCTTCGGCAACAAATCACGGCGGTCTGACTGAGTCGCCGCCGCGACCGCGTCCCGCTGCCACTGCACCGCGTCGTCGAACCGTCCCACTTCTGCCAGCGCCATCGCCATCGTCTGCATCAGTTCGAGCGTGCGCTGCTTCTTCATCAGCGCCTCCACGAGCGTCAGCGCGCGACGGCCGTCGCGCACGCCGTCGTCGGGCGCCGCCGACAGCACGCGGGCGAGTGCGTGCGCGAAGCCCAATTGATCGGGAAAGGTCGCGACGGCGCCATTCAACGCGTCGCGCGCTTCCAGCCACCGCTTCGCATGCACCAGCGCCATCGCGTACCCGAAGTACGCCGGCGACGCGGACGGGCTCGTCTTGATAACGGCCATGTACTGCGTGATCGCGTCCGCGTCGCGGCCATTGCGCCGCAGCGCGTCGGCGAGGCTGAGCCGGGCTTCGGCGTAGTCGGGGTCGCTCGTTACCGCGGTAGTGAAAGCGGCGATGGCATCCTCGTCGCGGCCGCCGGCTTCAGAGACGATGCCGATCCCGAAGTGTGCCTTTGGCAAACCGGGCGAGAGGCGAACAGCCTCGCGGAATTCTGCGAGCGCGCCCGGTGCGTCGCCCGTTTCAAACAGCGCCGTTCCGAGATTGAGGTGCGAGAAGGCGTTGTCTGGCGCGAGCGCGATGGCCTGACGCAGCGCCGCGATCGCGTCGGGCCAGCGGCGCTGGCTGAGCGCGTCCGCCGCCTGCACCTCGAACGCCGACGCATTCTGCAACACGCGGGACACCTGTTGCAGGAGCGGATCGGATGGAGAGGGATCGACGTTGCCACGCAGCGTCAGCTCGGCGTCCGCGCTCTTGACGTCGCCAAGCGCGCGATAGGCGAGCGACAGCGGATAGTGAATGCCCGAAGCGCTCGGCGCTTCGGTAAGCGCCGCCCTCAACCGTTCGACAGCCAGGCGGTAGTCGCGTTTGCCAAGCGCGACGCGGCCAGCGTGG
>Ga0068871_100003094_pt1 | contig 11416 bp, 10 predicted proteins | sample KBSMisM72_FD_72750 | JGI IMG/M metagenome (GOLD analysis project Ga0068871, IMG submission 72750) | Miscanthus rhizosphere microbial communities from Kellogg Biological Station, Michigan, USA - KBS Miscanthus M7-2 | ecosystem: Host-associated > Plants > Roots > Rhizosphere > Soil ... | reverse complement strand
TTGGCGTCGAAGCCCATCTTCGCGTCTGTGAAACCGATGTCGGCGATAACCTGGCGCGCCAGCTTGGGGACGTCCAGGGTAGCTTTCGTGGTGATTTCGCCCGCCACCATGCAGATTCCCGTGGTGACCAGCGTTTCGCAGGCCACGCGGCTGGTGGGATCCACCGTTAGCGCCGCATCCAGGACGGCATCCGAGATCTGGTCGGCCATCTTGTCGGGGTGACCTTCGGTCACGGATTCCGACGTAAAAATATGTCGCATTCGTTCAGACACTTGCAATATCCTCCACGGGGATGTGCTAACGGTCTTCTGGTGGGAAAACCAAAGTATTTAGTTTACCATGGGCACCCCACACCGGCCTCATTTGACCCGAAATAGCCCTATCTGGAGCACCTGCAAGCAATTGCCGATGGAAGTAAGCTGGATATGCGGAGTCTGAATCATGGCCCTTTCGGGAGCACCTTCGGGAGCATCAATGACCGTCTTGATCCCCAACTTCAACGATTGGGAATCACTCGCTCTGCTGTTGCCAGCACTCGACCGGGTGGCCGGGGGGCTTGGGGCGGTGGTCTCCGTCCTGGTGGTGGACGATGCCTCTACCCAGCCGATGCCGGAAGGCTGGCCTGGGCAGAGTTACAGCGCGCTCCATTCGATCGAGATCCTGCACCTGCGCTCAAACCAGGGTCACCAGCGGGCGATCGCCCTCGGTCTTTACGAGATTCAGGCGCACACCAAAGCTCCGGCCGTAGTGGTTATGGACGGCGATGGCGAGGACCGGCCGGAGGATCTGCCAGAGCTGCTCCGCGCTTTTGCCGCGGGCGGCGGTTGCGAAGTGGTGTTCGCCGCACGGGCCAGGCGCATGGAGAGCCTCGGATTTCAAATGGGCTATCACGCCTACCGCTGGATTCATCGCGCGCTGACCGGCGTGTCGGTGCGGGTCGGCAATTTCAGCGTCATCTCCCGCTCCGCGCTCGAACGTCTGGTGGCGGTCCCGGATCTGTGGAATCATTATGCCGCCTCGGTGTATCGGTCGCAGTTACCGCGAACCTTAGTGCTGCTGCCGCGAGGCCGGCGGCTGGCGGGCGAATCCAAAATGAACTTCGTAAGCCTGCTGATTCACGGCTTGAGCGCCATGTCAGTTTTCAGCGATCAGGTGAGCGCGCGGTTGCTGACCGCCTCGGCCGCCCTGGCGGTCCTGGCGACAGGGCTGATCGGGGTAACAGCCGGCATCCGCTGGTTGACAGATCTGGCGATTCCAGGGTGGGCGACCTTCACCGCCGGCTTGCTGCTGGTGCTGGTGGTCCAGCTGCTCAGCTTCGCGACCCTGTTCGCATTCCTGATCGCCAGCCGCCGCAGCTCGGTGAGTTTCCTGCTGGCCCGCGACGCTCCTTATTTCATCCTGGGCAAAACCGTGGTTTATGCCGCGACCGGAGCGCGGAAAGCTTCCTCCGCCGCCGGGAGTCCCGATTGAAATACGCCGGCTCGGAACTCGAGCTGTTCGAAAAAGCCCGCAACTGGAAAGCCTACTGGCGCGACCAAATCCGGGGATTCATTCGCGGCGAGGTGCTCGAAGTGGGCGCCGGAATCGGAGCGAATACCCAGGCGTTGGCCGGCCTCGACTTCGACCGCTGGATCTGCCTGGAGCCGGATGCCACGCTGGCTGCGCGCATCGCCTTGCCTCCCGGAGGACGGCATGAGAAGGCCACGGGGACCATCGATGATTTGCCGGCTACGGCGAAGTTCGACACTATCCTCTACCTCGACGTGCTGGAGCATATCGAAGACGACCGCGATGAGATGGCTCGCGCGGCCGAGCGGATGAAGCCCGACGGAACGCTGGTCATTCTGGCACCCGCGCATCCGTTCTTATATACGCCTTTCGACGCAGCTATCGGCCATTTCCGGCGCTATACGCGGAAATCGCTCAGGGCTGCCGCGCCGCCTGCGCTTCGATTGGAAAAACTCGTGTACCTAGATGCCGCCGGTATGCTGGCTTCGGCAGCCAATCGCCTGCTGCTTCAAAGTGCGTCGCCCACGGAGCGGCAAATCTTGACTTGGGATCGCCTGCTGGTGCCGGTCTCGCGTGGGATCGACTCGCTTTTCGCGGGTCACGCGGGGAAAAGCATACTCGGCGTGTGGTGCAAGAAGGCATGATCCGGAAGAACACGACCATCACTACCGCGATTTTCGTAGCCGTGGCGGCAGTGCTGCTGGCAGTGCACGGCCAGCGCCTGGTGCTGACCAACGATGAAGGAATTGTGCTGGACACGGCGCAGCGTATCGCGGCGGGCCAGCGGCCGTATGTCGATTTTGCCACCTACATGAGTCCCGGCAGCTATTGGCTGCAGGCCATCGTGTTTCACTGGCTGGGTCTGGCGTTGTGGACCGGACGGCTGATCGTGGTCCTGGATTTCTCGCTGCAATGTGCGCTGGTGTACTGGCTGGTCGCGCGGCTGGCCAGCCGGCCGGTGGCGGTCGCGACAGTGCTAGCGTTCGCGGGCTTCCAGATCGCTGACCCTTCGCTGCTGACCGCCCAACACCGTTGGGATAGCTCTGCGCTGGCCCTGGCCGGAGTGTGCATGGCTGTCGCGGCAAACCGGCGCGCAGCATGGTGGTTTGGAAGTGGCGCTCTGCTCGCGGCGGCCGCCTGGTGTACGCCTTCCGTGTTGCTGGTAGGAACGGCCGTCGGAGGCTGGCTGCTGCTCGGTTCCGAACGGCGCCGAAATCTGGTGCCTTTTGCGGGGGGCGTGGCTGCAATCACATTGGCAGCTTTAGCGACCCTGGCGGCTACCGGGAGTCTATCTGGATTTTTCCACCAGATGTTCTGGCTGCGCCAAAATTATTCGGCGCTGAACAACATGCCTTACGGGTCGATCATCGGCGGCTACCGCGCTTTGTTCGAGGGCACCCACGGATTCGCGGATACCGCCGTGCGTGTGCTGCTGGTGGCATGCGTTGCGCTGCCGGCGATTCTGCCCATCGCCGCAATGCTGTTATGGGGCGCGTTGCTATCGTGGCGGGGAAAGGTTCCGGCAGAACAGCGCCCGGTGATCGTTCTGCTGCTGCTGGCGGCGGGCGTCTTCGTGATCACCACCTTTCCGCGCGCCGACGTGATGCACCTGGCTTTCGTCGCGGCTCTGCCCTACGCGCTGGCGGCCGCGGCGCTGGCTCGCCTGCTTCCCTCGCGTGCCGGGGCGGCGCTGGCCATGGGATCCACACTCCTGGCGAGCTTATTCGCGTGGAATTACGTCAAGGGATGGAATCAGACGGTCCCTGTTTCCACTCCGGTGGGAACGCTGCGGGTAGCGCCCGGGCAAGCGTCCGAATTGTCAGCATTGCTCGCGACGGTGCATCCGGGCGAGACTCTGTTCGTCTATCCCTACATGCCGGTCCAATACTTCTTTACGCAGGCCAAAAACCCGACGCCGTTTTGCGCCTTGGGGCCGGGCATGACCACGCCTCAGCAGGAATCGGAGGGTTTGGAGGCGCTCCAGAAGGCGCCTCCCGAGTGGCTGCTCTACATGCAACTTTCACGCGAGGAATTTCTGCGCGTGTTCCCGAACGGGACCAATCTTAACTATCGACTGGACAGGGTCGAGAACTGGATGCAGCAAAACTACCGGCTGGTAGAGGGTCCGCGGGTCAGCCTGGGCGGGTATCGCTTGTGGCATCGGGCATCCGCGCCTGAATCCGCATCACTGCTGAAGTAGGAGACGCAGCTAGCCTTCCGCACCGACCGCAATCGGTAGGGCTCGCCCAGCAGAACGGATCGCATCGGTAATCTGACCCCGGTGTGCCACTTGATGCAAGGCCAGCGTCAACAAGGCCTTCCCGTAGGTCGCGAAATGCTCCTCCACGCCCTTAGGCTGCCAGGGAGTCGGCTTATCCAGGTCGGCATCGCTGAGCGAATCGAGGAATTGCAAGTTCATCTGCCGGAGATGAAGATACCTTGCCCGCACCTTCTCGATCGATGGATACTTGCCTGCCTCATTTGTGGGCTTCGTATCCGGAGCGAACAAACCAGCCCACTCCGCAGCGGAGTTCTCTCCGCCGGCGAGCATCTCGTAAGCGAGTCCTTCCACAAACGCCACGTGACCCAAGACCCACAGGGGATGGCATCCTCCTTGTTCCGTCGGAAATGTCAGTGGAAGGTCCTCGATCTCCGCCAAGGATTTAAGCATGGCCTGCTCGGCGAAATGGAGCGAGAATCGAATTGCATCTTTCGTGTACACAGTCTTCTCCTTTTGGATTGGTAGCCGCGGACGAATCCGCGGGTTATTTGCAGGTCGTTCGACCCGCTGAACATCTTTTGGTATTAGCTAGTCTTTATACTCGTCGTGGCGGCGAACCCAGGCTTGCGTGTGGGGCTTCTGATCAGCCTCGTCACGACCCTTGGGCGTCAAGTCGAGATAGTGGTACGCGCCGTTCATCATATCCACGCCGCGCGAGTAGGTGGAGTAGGTGTGGAAGACCTCATCCTCAGGCGATTTAGCGAACACGCTGATGGCGACGTCGTCAAATCCCTTCGGCCGGGGCTTGGCCATTTTGTAATTCATGAGCGCCTCGCTCGCCATTTCCTCCGGCGTATAGGAGGCGTGCAGGTCGTAGGCAAAATCATTTCCGGCAGTGGACAGCCACTTGAAATTCCAACCCATGCGCTGCCGGTAAGCGCTCAGCTTTTCGTAGGGCGCGCGCGAGATCGCTACGAAGCTTGTGTCGCGATGCTTCAGGTGAACGTCGATGCCGTTAAAGTTGTCCGCCCAGAAGGAACAACTGGGGCATCCAGCCTCCCACTCGGGAGCAAACATGAAGTGATACACGATGAGCTGAGTGCTGCCTCCAAAGAGCTGCGCCAAGGTCTCTTTTCCGTTTGGTCCGGCAAAAATGTATTCCTTCTCCACCTTTTCCCAAGGGAGTCCTCGCCTTTCTGCGCTTAGTTCGTCACGCAGGCGGTTGAACTCCTTCTCTTTGGCCAGCAGCTCCTTGCGAGCCTTGAGCCACTCCGCCGAAGAAACGACTCTGAACTCCTTCTCTCCTGTGCTGGTGTGTAACTTAACCATGGCGTCCTCTTGCTATTTGTCCTCGGGTTTTTGCGGGGCGGGCTTCGGACCACGACCCGCCGGAAAATCTTCTTCGAGGCGGAGCAGCTTGTCCGCCCAAAACTCTTCGTACCGGCTGACCCATCGTTCGTAGATTTGCCGGATCGGCACCGCATTCAACGAGTTCACTCGCTGACGACCGTCTTCGCGTGTATTGATCAAGTGAGCTTCACGCAGCACGTCGATGTGCTTCATCACCCCAAAGCGTGTCAGGTGAGGAAACGCTTCGACGATCGCGGTGGTCGTTCGGGGACCTTGACGCAGCAGATCCAGAATGGCCCGCCGGGTCGGATCGGACAGCGCTTTCCAGACGCCGTCCATCTCTCCGGCAAGGTCGGGGGCCATCAGGCTCGATGGGCCGCAGCGCCGTCGGCGAAGTCCTTGCGAATATTGTCGAGATAGTGACTCCAGCCTTTGCCGATGCCCTCCCGATGCGCCGCATCCAGGAATCCGATCGAACGGTGCCGCAGGCTGACCTTGGTTCCCCCAGCGACCTGCTCCAGTCGCAGTTCCACATGATTCAAAGCCGGGTACGACATGAACATAGGACCACTGAGTTCCAGCAGAACTGGCGGCTTGATCACCTGCACATGGCCCCAAAGGTGGCCGATGCCATTGCCACGATCACGGAACCATCGCCCGCCCGGCCACTGCTCCAGGATCATCTGCATCGACTCCCCGTTCGGGGTGGTGCTCCCCTCGCCAAAGCGGTGCAGGACTCCTTTAAAGACGTCGCCAATATCGGCCTTCACCTCGACATGCTGTTCCACATCAAGCGTCATCTCTTCTAGTTTCATAGCCTCGTCTCCATAACGTGACTACATCATAACGTGACTATTTAGTCACGTCAAGACTTTTTTACACGAGAAGCTGCTTATCCTGCAAAGTCCTTGAGGAGGGGGCTGTTCCGGGTCAGCGGCCACTCGGATAGGTCTTGCTGAAGCCGTTGCGCTCATTGGTCACGGTGAACGTGCCGCTCTGCTGGGCGGAGATCTTGAGGCTCTTGATGCCATCCGGCCCCGGGAGGTTGGCGATGAAGTCCGCCGGCGGATTCTTCTCCGCTCCGGCCGGGTCATTGAAATGGAGTGCCCAGACATCGGGCGGCACGGGCAACGAATGAAGATTCGTCCAGACGTCCGCGTCGCCGCCTTTGCGATTCCCGTTGGTCTCCATGACCACCGGAGCCTTCAGAGCGCTGACCATGGCGGCGGAATATCCCTTGTTCTGGCCGTGAACGTTGATCTGATAGACATCCACCGTGCCAATTGGATTATTGGGGCAGACCAGTTCGTGGGCGTTGTGCGCTTCCAGATCGGCCGGATCGTACATGCGGAATTTGCCGAAGGTGTAGAGCAAGCCGATAGAATTATCGTCCTCCAAATCGCGCGGGAGCAGATCGGCCTGCTTCGCGGTGGCGCAAGCGGGATTGGGGGCTCCGGCGCCCGCCAGGGGCTTGGTAATCCACTTCGCAGCGGCATGGATCACCTGCACGTCGATTCCCTTGATGGGGAGTTTGTCGCCCGGCTTCAGGACGGTGTGGCCGATCTTATCGCGCATGGCGGCATAAGCGTCGAAAAGCGCCTTCGCGGTTTCGCCCATCTTGGACGCGCGCCCCTCCTCGACCTTGGCCAGTTGGATATCGCCGTGATCGTAAACATGGCCCACCGGAATCGCCGCGACGAACTTGGGAACATCGCCGAAGTGATCGATATCGTAGTGGGAGATCACAAGATGATCGATGCGCTTGACGCCGATCCCTTTGAGGGCTTCGATAACCTGGCCGGTCGACGAGGCTCGCAGCCCGGATTCGGCCCAGCCGAGATCGACCAGCATCGTCTCGCCGGAGGGGGAAATCGTAAGCAGCGCTTTTCCGCCTTCCGTGTCGATGGCGTAGACATCCATCGTGTTTGCAGCAGGCAATAGAGCAGCGAAAAACACCAGGAACAGAGCAAGAATTAGGGTGCGCATGAGTTTTGTCCTGTGAACAAAAGGATACTACGCGCGGCGCAGTGTGCGTTAACTACGGTGTGCAGACTCGATCAATCTTCAAGGGAAGAAGTCGGCGGCTTAGCAATGTAGAGGGATCAGACCGCCGGACCGACAAGGAGCACAAGGGAGGAGGCCGTCTTGGAACTTCCCGTCGAGATCTGTATCGGCTGCGGCCCAGCTGCTAGACCGGATGGAACCATGATGCGGACGAGGTAGAGTCCGGGTGACACAAGTCCGGCGAACTGGACCTGAGCGGGAAGACCGCCCACCATGGCGGTGATCGGCGCGGCCAGCGGATAGGCACCGGCAAAATCCTGGTTGGTGATGAATACCGAAGGGTCTTGCGTAGCTCCCAGTCCGATGACATACAGGTCCAGAACGTCCCCGGGCTGCGCCGCGCGCAAGACGCGCGGGTCCACTGCCGGGTTCCCGATCAGCGTCGCCGTGCCTGCCAGCACCGCCGTCACGAACCAACTCGCGCCGCCGGTGGCGGGCAAAGCGTAGATCGCCGGCAGCGTTGCCGTGGCCGTGACCGCAAACGGAGCGCTGCTCGCGCCGTTCGATTCGACGATCACCTGCACCAGTCCCGGTTGCACCGACGCAGGCACGAGCGCATTGATCACGGTCGAGCTGACGTAAAGCAGCGTTGCGGGCACTTGGTTGAAAAGCACCTTAACATTGTTCAGGCTGTTGGGGAGTGCGGTTCCCGTGATCGTCCACGTTTGTGGAGCTCCGACGGCCAGTCCCGTCCCCAAGATCGTGACCCACGCGCCGGGGGCCACGCCAGACGTGTAGTTCCAGGTATCGGTCACCTGTTGAATCACCGGAACGGGCGGCGTGACGAGAACCGAGAAACTGGTCGCTCCGGTGCCGAGCGTGCTGCTGGGGTCGTTAGCGACTGCGGAAATGCGATAAGACGGCGTGCTGATCACACCTGGGCCCTTCAGGTCTGAGCACGTGCGGAGGTCCGAGACCGATGGCGCGAGATGGATCTTTTGCGACCCCGCCGCGCCTTGGAGAGTGGCGAAGCCGGGCGCCTTGGCCAAAGAGACGGCGAGCGGTTTCCCACCGGCATCCAGGGCGTTCAACGGCACGTCCAGTGTCCCGCCCGCGGGAACGGAAACATCGGGCTGAAGCGGCATTTGCGGAGGCTGCCCGATCGGTGCCGACTTCGTAATCCACACGCGGTTGAAGTAGTGCGGCTGGCTCTGGCTGCCGAAGTCGTCGATCCGCAGGTCGGTGTTGGGCGTCTCGCGTTTATCAAAGAGCGCATCCGTCAAATGGAAGGTTGCGAGTTTCCATTGGCCGGTGTTCTGCGCAGCGCTTAACGCCGTTGCCGAGAATGGGCCATTCACGCCATCGTACTCGAGCCGCCACGGCGTGCTGCCCGAATCAAGATATTCGACCGTAACCCAAACGCTGGCAGGGCGGCTCGCCAGGAATCGATCATCAATGGCGAGATAGATGTAATAGCTGGGCCAGGAATGGTCGGGATAGAACGCATCGTGTCCGTCGATTTGCGTCGCGACCCAGGCTGCACCGCCGAAATTCAACGGCGTATAAAGACCCGCTTGGTAAGGGATCGGGCCCAGGCTGGCCCACGCGGAGCTCGGCGGAGATGACGCTGGGCTTGGCGATGATTTCCAGCGCGCGACGTTTGTGGCGGTCTGGTCGATATATCGCCGCCCGTACTCCTTGGTAGCTGAAATGCCCGCGCCTTCGAACAGCTCGTTCCAATTCTCAATCAACACCAGGCGGGCCCCGCGGGTGATCACCTGGTCCCAGTCCTGCTGATAGAGATCCCCACAGTTGCGATCCACGACAATCGGCCTCTTCTCCTGGGCGATGACGGCGTAATTGTTGTGGCCCGGGCCCACGCTCGCCACGTCGCCGGCGAAGGTCGCACTATAGGTGGTCGGCCAGCCATAATACGTGGCGTCGGTGGACACGCCAAACCAGGTACCGTGGCGGATGATGTACGGGGTGGTGCCGAAATCCTGCTGGAAATGCTGCGTGACGTAATCGATCGAGGTTTGATCGTAGGCTGTGATAAAGTTCACGCCTCCGTATAGGACGATGATCGGCCGGCCGTCGATCATCGCCCAGAATTGCTGTGGGACATTTGCAAAAAACGTATGAATGTAGGAATAAAAAAAGCTCTTGCCGGCGGCCGTCGTGATGTCGGGCTTGACCCCACCGTTGCCGGTCACCAGATCCGATGTATCAAAGAACATGCCGATCTGGGGAACGGGTTGACCGGCCTCCATCAAGGCCTGCGCCGCCTGCGCCATTAGGTGCAGCCCGGGAACGCTCCACCTCGCAACATTGCCTGGGTCGCCCCAATAAACCGGGAGGGCCACGTCGATTCCGGCGGCGGCCATATCGCTCAGCTCATGTTGGTAGAAGGCGACATTATTGTAGGCAAATGTGGGGAGGTAGGAATCGGGAGGATGAAGCGTCACGGTGTCCGTGAAGTTCGGTGTGTTAACGGCATCGTACCAATAGAAAAAGTAAGTGAGTGCAATTTTGTCCCGGCTTGTCCACGATTTAGGTTGCTGGGCCTGAGCCAGGCTGCTGGCGCAAAAAACAGCCACGAACAGAGGCAGACACCATTTCATACTACGTTCAAAATAGCATCGATCCTAACTCAAGTTTATCCAGTCAGCAAGCGCCCAACGCCTGGGCAATGTAGTCACAAGGAGCAGCACTGCCAACCCTGGCTGACGCCGTACCCGTGCCCTACTTCTCCAAACTCAGCGCTTGGCGCGGAGTACAGGGGAAAGATCAAGGAAGAAAGGAGAACGTGAGGTTCCGGAAGCTACTGAAAGAGTTGGCGGGGACGACGGGGCTCGAACCCGCGACCTCCGACGTGACAGGCCGGCGTTCTAACCAACTGAACTACGTCCCCGCTATTTAGGACCGCCGCGGATCTGCGGCGTACGCCAGGTCGGCGATTTCCAGGATAACACAGGCCAGCTTAAGAGCTTTCACGCCTTCTCGCCGGCAGGCTGTTCGGCCGCGCCGGCCTTCATCTCGACGCTGATCTCCTCGATCCAGACCGTCCACGCGTCCTTGACGCTCGGTGAAAAGTCGGGATGCAGCATATGGCCCAGCGCCCACAGAAATGCCTGGGCGAGCGCGTCATAGTGCTCGGGAGTCACGCCATAAGCCATGTGTCGCAGACCCATGGCGCGCAACGCGGGTCGCTGCTGGTCGAAATCCTCCAACCCGTTCACCAGCACCTGCAGCAGATCACTGAACTTGCGAGCCTGAGCGCCGAGATCGCCTTTGAACAGCGGGCGAACCTCCGGAGCGATCTGAAACAGGCGTCCATAGAACAGCTGAACCAACGGCTCCGCGACTTCGTGGAGCGCTGGAAAAGTTTCGCGAACGAGCTGCTTTTGCCGAGGCGTCATAGCCGGAGCTTCCCTAATACTCTAGCGGAAATGCCATGGGGAACAGGCCATTCCGTTAAGGGTTTTGGCTTCTGATATCCTTGTAAACAGATGTTGTTCCTGCCTCCGCGCCCGCGGATGTCTGCCCGCCCGGACCTGACGTTCCGTCAAGAAACGCTCCGTCCCAAAATGTTCCGCCTCGAATGAAATCCGTCGTCCAGATCAGCCGTGGCATTGAGTCCTTGTTCGGGACCCGAGACGAAAATATCCGCCTGATCGAAGACGGCTTAAACATCCGCACGCGGCTGCTGAACGATTCGCTCGAAATCGAAGGTGAGGAGTCCAGCGTCACCCGTGCCGCGCAGATCCTGAACGATTATGTTGCGCTGGTGCGCGAGGGGCACACCTTCAACAACGGCGATCTCAACAGCTTCCTGCGCGTGGTGACGGCGGATGCAGACAGTTCTCTCCGCAGTCTGGTCGAAAGCGGTAAGCAGCGCACTTTCGGCAAGAAAGTCATCGCGCCGAAGAGCATGGTGCAGCGGCGCTATATTGACGCCATCGAGCGCTATGATCTGGTATTCGGCATCGGCCCCGCCGGCACCGGGAAAACCTATCTGGCGGTCGCCATGGCCGTGGCCGCGCTGTTATCCAAAAAAGTCAGCCGCATTATTCTGACGCGGCCGGCCGTTGAAGCGGGCGAACGCCTGGGCTTCCTCCCCGGAACGTTCCAGGAAAAAGTGGACCCGTATCTGCGCCCCTTGTACGACGCGTTGTTCGACATGCTGGAAGTTGAGAAGGTCGAAAAGCTTCTGGAGCGCAACGTGATCGAGGTGGCGCCCATCGCTTTCATGCGCGGCCGCACCCTCAATGACAGCTTCATTATCATGGACGAGGCGCAGAACACCACGCCCGAGCAGATGAAGATGATCCT
>Ga0068871_100003088_pt1 | contig 11426 bp, 12 predicted proteins | sample KBSMisM72_FD_72750 | JGI IMG/M metagenome (GOLD analysis project Ga0068871, IMG submission 72750) | Miscanthus rhizosphere microbial communities from Kellogg Biological Station, Michigan, USA - KBS Miscanthus M7-2 | ecosystem: Host-associated > Plants > Roots > Rhizosphere > Soil ... | reverse complement strand
CCACCCTGCGGCACCGGCAAGGCGTTGGCTCCCGGCGGGGGCCCTATCCCGTTCGAGGGTGGTCCTCTGCCGAACATGCTCGTGCCTGCTGGTACAAGTCCTGCGCCCTGCGCCGGGGCTCCGCCGCCGCCCCCGCCACCGCCACCTCCGCCGCCGCTCGCAGCTACGGTCTGCGCCAGCGTATCGCGCAGCGTGTTACCGGCACCGCCGCCGGGGACGGGCTTCTGGTAGGCAAACATTTCAGGGCGAAGGCCCGTCGCGTTGTCGTTGCGGCCCTCGGCTTTGATGTCGGGGAGAAAGTTCTGGAACTTGCCGTATTCGTAGGGGTCGCCAATCGTGCTGTCTTTTCCAGCCACGGGCAGCCCCGGCATCGGCTGGGCCGACTGCATCGCCAGAATGGAGCTGAGGCCCCCGTCGTCACCGCCGCTTGAACTCATGGCCTAGCTCCTAGCTGCCGAAGTAGCCCTTGACGCCTGCACCCGCGAGACCGAACAGACCCGCATTGGTCTGCGCCGCCGCGTTGCTCTGGGCCTTGTAGTTGTCGCTGATGTACTGGCCGATATTCGCGGCTTGGACCGGCGAACTCTGGAACGGCTGGAACTGCGGAATGGTCGCCTGCGAGCCGCTCATCATCGCCGTGATCTCGTTGATCGGCTGGTTGCGCATCGCGAAGCTCTCTTGCATCTGGCCGCCGCGCAGCTGGTTGTAGTAGTTGGCGAGCGACTGATCCATGTTGTACCGCTGGGCCCCGGCGGCGTTGAAGGCCCCCTCGGCGGCGCGGCTCTCGTTGCCCGAACTGAGGTAAGCCTGACGTGCGGCTTCGCCCCGGCTGTCGTCACGCTGCGTCATGATGTTGCCGTAGCCTTTCCCTCCCGGAGAAAGACCCCGGGCCGCGAGCTGCGCGTCCTGCGCCTTTTCGGCGGGGGCCATCGAGCGATTATAGCTTTCCATCATCGCCTTCTCGATGCCCGCGCGGTCGGTGGGGCCCTGATCCTGCCGCACCGTCTGCGCCTGAAGGCCCGTCTGCCACGGTTGCCACCCGGAGCTGTCCATCGGCTTGCTCATGGCGTCGCGCAGGTTGGCCGACTGCTCGACGGCGGTGGTGCCGAGGTTGTACTTGCTCTGGGTTTCAAGGCCCTGAAGTTTTTGCTGGTCGGGCGCGAGCGTGGTTGTTCTCTGATACCGAGGGGCGTAGCCCGAGATCTGGCCGTTGGAGTAGATCGGCACTTGTTCGATGGCCTGATACGAGACCGTGCCGAACGGGTTGACCTCGTTGACGTTGCCGCTCGCCGAATTGTACTGGCTGGACGCTTGGTTGGATTGCGTCTGCGCGTTCGCCGTCGCGTAGGGGTTCGGCGCGCTGGGTTGGGAGACCATCAATGCACCCTTTCGTAAGTCTCGGCGGAGAGCACGGGGCTCGCCTGCACAGTCGGGCCCTGATAGCCCGGGAGATATTTGCAATCGGCCTTGAGCATTCCATACACAAGCGTATCGCGCGAGCCTTCAAGGCCAAGGCGGCGATAACCCTCATACACAAACCCCAGCCGCTGCACCTGCCGCAGGGCCCGGCGATTATCCGGCTCCACTTCGGCGGTAAGCCGTCGCGCGTAGGTAAAAGCCGCCGTGAAGATGGCGCGCAATACCCTCCGCGACATGCAGCGCGGGTCGAGGACCATAATGGTCACGCGGCCCTCGAACCAGTAGGGGAATTCGATGGCGAAGATCCCCGTTATATGCCCGTGGCTATTACGGGCCCACGCCGAGAACCATTTCGGAGCCTTGAAGTCGCAGCGCGAGAAGTCCACGCGCAGATGGTTGGTGAGCATCGCTTGCGCATCCTGCGGAAGATCGCCGAACTGGACTTTCACATCAGTCCTCCCAGTTCGTAGATCACATCGACGCCAGTTATCGAGAACGTCGCCCCCGAGACACTCACGCGGATGCGCGGAGCCCCGACGCGCCCGAGGCCCGTGATACCCTGCCAGTTCTGGCGCGGAATAGTGCTCTGCGCCCAGAAGTCCACGTCCCATGTCGCGGTGTTCCAGTCGGCACCGCCCGAGGGCCCGGTGGTTATTTCGGGCTGGTTGGTCGGCGGTGAATTGTCGTAGTCCACTTCGAGATCCATGAACGGGCGGGGGAGCCCGTCGGTCAGGGTGTAGAGCCGCATCATCTTGAAGTTCTTCTTGGCGACGCTCTTGAAGCTCGACCACGCAAAGCGCACGTCGGCATTGATCGCCGCGCCGTTGTCGTTGAGGTACTCGGTACCTCCCAGATAAATCCCGCCGGTATCGCTGCCAAAGTAAGCATGGTTGTTGAGCCAGCCCCAGCACCGCGCGGGAATGTCGGTCCACTTCGACCAGACCTGCCCCGGCATCTTCCGCACCATCTGCTGGTACTTGCCTTGGCCGGTCGGCATGTTGCATATCGCGTGCCCGGTGTGGCTGTTGAGGATTACGCCCCAGCCGAAATCATCGCGGTGGCTCTTCGAGACCTCCTGAAACTCTTCGATCACGTTCTGATCGGATTTACCTAGGATCTCGGTCTCGGCGCGGATCAGCGTGGTCATCGGCACGAAGCCCGAGCCCACCATCACATAGAGATCGCCGCCGAAGTTGATGAGGCTGTTTTTGGACATGGGACTGTCGAAACGGAAGATGCCGACGAGCTTGAAGTCGCTCTCGGGATCGACGCCAGAGTAGATCGCGACTTCGCCGTTGCTGCTGAAGATCGCGATGGCGTCGTCGAGCCCTACGCCGCCGTCGATCGACCATGTGGCGAGGGCCTGAATGTGCCCGCCGCGCTTGAACAGCACATCCAGCGGAAACAGTTCGACGGCACCCGCCTTCGCCTGAATAGGAAGGTAGTAAATCGCAAGGTTATCGCTGTCGGCGAACCACAAGCGGTTCATGTGCGAGAGCACCTTGTCGAATTTATCGGGCAAGATCCACGTCTCGCCAGCGGGGACTGTGATGGTCTCCTTGACGAACGTCGTTCCGTCCCACGACCAGACGCCGTTGACGCCGTTGCACATCACGGTGAAGTCGATGCTGGAGAGATTGGTGAAAGATGTCCACGCCCAATCGCCGCCGCCCATGCTTCCTTGAAGAAGCGCCCCGGCGAGATCGTAGATCCCGGTCGCGGTCGCCGCCGCCAGTTTCTGCGGCGCGCCGTAGAAGGGGATCATGGTCGAGATCGCCGGGTTGCCGGTGATCTGGCCCAGCTTGATGTAGCCGGGCCTGATGCTGATGCGGTCATCCAGCACGATCCAGTTGGTCAGGATCGAGGCCAGCATCGGGTCGCCATCGCTGAGTTCGGCGAAGCGTGAAAGCCCCTTCAGGGGCGCGCTGATGTGCGCGACCCGTGCGGCGGGGCGGCCCTTGTTCAGGGCCCGAACCGGCGAGCCCTTGCGATTTTTAAGCGCCAGAAACCCTGCGGGATGCATTCTCATTGCATGCGCCCCACGTCTTCGTTGAGATCTATCACGGGCGCGTTGCGGCCTGCGATCTTGTTAAGACGCGCGATGAAGTCGCGTTGCTCTTCGCCGTATTCAAGGCCCTTGGCTTTCAGGAAGCGGTACTTGAGGCCGTCAACGGCAAGCCGCGCGTCGAACAGAACGATATCGTTGTCGGCGGTGGGCCTCGACTTCTTCACGACGAGGCCCGCGTCGATCAGCCAGTTGCCGTCACCGAGCTGGTCCCGGTACGGCGGGTCCAGCAGCAGTTCGTCTGCCACGTTTTGAAGGAGCGCCGTCATCTGCGCGATATCCTGATCCGCCGTGCCGACGATGTTGGACACGGGACGTTGCACGATCCCTATCTCCAAGGAAGCGTCGGACACCACGTCCAGAATAGTCGCCAGTCTCGCCATTTTATGCTGCCGCCTTCAACCGGAGGGCATCAATCAGGGTCTTCTGCGCGGCGATGGTGGAGACCGCCTCGTCGTATTGTTCTTTCATGGCGGCGAGCTGGCTCTGCAAGTCGGTGACGATGGCCTCGTACTGCCCCGCCTTGCTGTGCAGCTCCATCATCTGCACCGCCCGGTCGGCGACCTCGACGATCTCGGGCGGCATGGTCTTGAGGGCTTCGGCGCGACGCTTCTTGTTCATGAGCTGCGCCAGTTGCTCCACAGTATGGATATCGCGAACCGCACACATCTGAAAAATATGAGGAGGACAAGCAGGCCACAAAGCCAGCGGGTAACCAACGATGGCTTTGCGGGCCCCGCAGGTCTTTTGATAGAGTTCGTAGGGCCCGGGATGATCGGTGATGTCAGCCTCTTCGGCTTCGCGCTCCAGCGCGAGGTAAGGAGGCCGGTCCATGCGGACGCGAATGGTCTCGCGGTACAGCGGCAACCCGTCGGGGCCATTGCCGTCACGCTCCCAGCCGGAAGAAAATCTTACGAGTGTCGGGGTATCGCTCATGTCTGCTCCGTTCGGGGAGCGGGGAAAACGGCGACCGTGTCCCCGAACACGATCGCCGTCCTACAGATCAGGTGCCGCTCGCGGTCAGCCTGCCCTGCATCGAGCGGTTCGAGAGGGTCAGGGCTCCCATGAACGCGAGATGCTTGGTCACGGCATCCATGTCGGGGCTCTGATCCGGGAGATCGAGGGCCTCGAAGTTGCGGCCCGAGTAGATCTCGAACTTCATGTATTTGGTGTTGAGGTAGTAGGCCCCGGTGATGCCGGTGGCTGCGCCATCGAATACGAGGGGCGCGGTCTTGTACTTCAGCGTCTCGAAGCCGAGGGCCCCGAGTTTCGCGTCGGCGTAACGCTGGTTCTCCTGAAGGCCACTTTCGTAAGTGGCGTAGATTTCGCCGTCGGCGACGATCAGATCGGGCTTCTCGGCACCACGGATCAACTTCATCCACAGCGCGTTCATGCCCGCCTTGAGCGCGGGATACTGGAGGCCCGTGGCGCGGGCGACCACTTGGAACTGGTTCTTCCAGAAAACCCAAGTGCCCGCGTCGATGCCGCCGATGGTACCCAGACCGTCGGCGGTGACGAAGCCCTTGAGGCCCACGAAGCTCTTGGCGACGGTGCCGTCGCCATACACCGCCTTGGTGATGTTGTTTTTCATGGTGGCTTCGGCGTTGTCGAGCTTGCCCTCAAGGAGATTGAGGATGCGTTCCCGGCTGCGGTTCTTCGCCAGATCAGGGCCCGAAAGCGTAACCGACGCCACAGCATTTGCCGGATCGTAGTGCGCCTCGGAGATCGTTTCTTTGGTCGCACGGCTCAGAAGCTCCGTGCCGAGGTACCATGCAAAGGTCTCTTCGGCATAAGTCAGCGGGCAGGCAATCGCGCGACCGCCCTCGATGACGCGCACACGGTTGCCCTCGCGCAGAAGCGCGGTGACGGCGTTGGAGTTGGAGACGTTATCGGCGAACTGCTTGTGGTAGTTCTGAATGGTCGTGGCGACGAGCTGCGTAACTGTAGGTTCGGCCATATGGCACTCCTATGAGGTCAGAACCCGACCTCATCGGCAGAACGCTCGATAGCGTCTCGAATGCCACCCTTCGAGGGCCCGTCCGCGCCGTTGGGTCTCGCAACGGGCGTCGTGACGCCCCTTGTGTTTCCCCGTTGCGCGATGCGGGCCCTTGAAACGTCAGACTGCGATTGCTGCCGAAACTGTTCGGCAGACAGCATCTGCTTCCTGACTTCCGGGTGAGCCCAGCAGGCGGCATCATAAGTCTCGGCCATGCTCCGGTTCGGATTGGCCTTGAACAGGTCGATGATGTACGGCAGCACGGCGTCGAAATACGGGCGCAGAGGGCGTCCGTCCTTCGATTTTTCGTCCGCAAAACCGTCGATCCCCTGTCTCGCACTTCTGACACCCCATTCAGCACGAGCCTGCTGCTCCTGCTGTTCTCTTTGCTGCTGGCTCCGCTCAATGGCGTCGAGCTTGCTTTGCGTCTTGCCGAGATGGTCGGCGATGAATTTAACCGCCGGGTCCTTGAGGTCCTCTTCCGAGAGCCCCATCGTGTTCGGCGGCGGTGCGTTGCCGTTCAAGGCGGAAAAGATGCGCGCTGGGTCCAGCCCCATGCGTTGCGTCAGTCCAACCAGCAGCTTGAACTGGTCTGCTTGGTTGGGCGAGGTGCCCATCTTGTGCCACGACGCCCACTCTTGGATCGCCTGCACCGGATGGACGCCCGCCGCTTTCAACGACTGCGCGATTTGCGGGTCGTTGAAGACTGGCGCAAGCGCCTGCGTGAACTGGACTGCTCCCGCACTCGCCTGAGATTTGCGCGTGAACTCGGCCTCCATATCGCCGTGGCGCTTGAGAAGGAACGCTTGCCCCTCCGCAGGCAACTTGGCGAACGTCGCCTTGTCGTCGGCGCTCCAGTGCTCCGGGACCTGATTGCTTCGCGGCGCTTGCGCACCGGCTGGATCAGTTGGCGGCTTCTGGACTTCAATTCTTGGTTTCGGGGCTGGATCGAGAGGCTCGATTGCTTCACCCGGCGGGGTCTCCGTACCCTTGGCGACCCAACGGCCAATCTTATCGCGCGGTCTGCCGTCCGTGGCAAGGGGCTCTTCGGCAGGTTCGGGCCCTACCGGGGCCTCCGGGGCCTCGGCCTCGGCACCTGCTTCGAGATCGTCGTAAGCCGCTTCAGCTATATCGCGCAGGCTCGGCGGCGCTTCGTTTACCAGCTTTTCGTCTGCCATCTTGGGCCTTCCTAAATTCTGCGGGGGTATCTCTAGGGTCGTAGCTGCCTGAAGCGTGAAGATCCCGGTCGCGCTGGCGGTGCGAGCTGATCGGAGCCTCGTTCACGGGGCTCGCATACGTCTCGAACGACTGCACGGCGGGGGCCGGAAGATCGGAGGCGGCGTGTGTGGACCGCGCCGGGCGATACCTCTTTTCGATCAACCGGCCCTCGTAGAGAACATAGACGGGCATCAGTCGTCTCCGTGCATCACCGCAGCGGCAGCCCATTGCGTGGCCTGCTCGATGTTGGTGAAGGCCAGCGCCATGCGGCGATTGCCGGGGCGCGAGCCTTCGGTGGTGCCGTCGAGTTCGTGCAAAGCCAACCTGAAGGCCCGCTCGGCCTCCTTGAGCTTCTTGAGCCGCTCGACGACGACTGGCGGCAGCACCCAGCCGGTCCACGGGTCCACGGGGACGCCGAGGCCCGGCAGGTGCATCTGGTCGTTGGGTCTGGCCGATCCGCTCATCAGGTATACACGAAGTTGTCGGAGGCTCCGGTCGAAGCCGTGCTGGTGCCTTTTGGTGTCGTCACCCGCACGTCATAGGTCCCGGCGGCTTTCGCAGGCGAGACGCAGGTGAGGGTGTTTGTATTCACCACCACCACAGCCGTTGCCGCTGTTCCTCCGAAGGTGACGGCGGTGGCCCCGGTAAAACCCGCCCCGGAGACCGTGACGGCGGTGCCGCCAGCGGCGAGGCCCGTGGCGGGGGATACGCCCACCACGATCGGCGGCGAGGTGGCGTCGGGATAGGGCGCGCGGGGCGTCACGGGGCCCGTGCGGCCCGCTTGGCCCGTATAGGTCCCGTAGTCGATGCCGAGATCGTCGAGGACCTGAAGCGGCGGCACCATCAAGGCGGCTTTCGCCGCCTGTGTCCGGGGCACATAGATGCTGTTGATCGCCGCCGAACTGGCGTTGGCGATGGCGACGGTGGTGGAGGCAACGTCCTCTTCGTTACCGGGCGTGCCGCCGTTCCAGTCGGTGCCCGAAGTGTATCTCGGGCGGTCCATCAGCGTGTTCGCCGGGGCGAGCATCGCCGGGGTAATGGGGAGCGGGTATCTGACCATCGCCATGACAGCGGTTCCTTTCAGATCGGTTTGCCGAACGGGTCGGTTTTCGGCTCGGTCGCCGCCGGGTACGGTGCTTTTTCCAGCGGCTCACGCGGCTCGCCTTTCTTGATGCCCTGCGAGCGGGTCACGACGTCCTCGACCGGCGGCGGATCGCCGTCCGGGTAGGGCGTCCGGGGCCCGATGCCCAGCTCTTCGATGGTCGTGACAGGGCCCGGGGAGACCTCGGAGGCTGAGACAGGGCCCACTCCGGGGACATCTGAGGAGACATCCTTTTCCTGCTCGGTCAGCATGTCCTCCGGGACAACCGCTTGGCTGCCGACCATTGGCTCGGTGTAGGCTGGCTTTGGATCAACCATGGTATTCTCCTATTGCATGGGCGGTGGACCGCCCATCCCGGGCGGTGGAGGGGCTTGGGTCGGTGGGTTGGGGCTTGGTGCCCCCTTGCCGTTCTGGCCTCTGCTGGGGCCCGGCGGGGCTCCGGGAGGCCCTTGACCGGGGCCTCCGGGCGGGGGAGGCTGCGGAGGACGCATCAACGCACCCGTGGGGTCCATTCTCATGTAAGCGCCCAGCATCTCCTGATAGCCGTCAACCATGTCCACGACGCCCCTTGAGTGGCGGACGGGATGCAGCAGCATCTTAATCATTTCGAGGACGAGGTTGATAATCATCGGCGGCGGAAGGATGCCGCTCATCATCAGGCCCTGACCCGCCGTCATCACGCCGCCAATGACTTGCATGATTTGGGCGTTGGCTTCTTTCTCGGTCGCTTCGTCGGCTTGAACCGTACTATCGGTCTCGATGTCGATGGCGCAGAAGCGGGTGAAGTCGTTACGGAGTATCTCCATCACTTCCGGCGTGACGTTCTCGCCGGTCATCCGAGTTAATGTCTCGGCGTCAAAGTTTCTGGCAATTAAATCGGCTTTTAATCGCATTAAATCGCGGACGAAATTACCAACCGAGTTCTGCACGCCCGCCATTCTTCCGCTGCCAACGGTGCCCTTCATGCGCTGCGCGGTGGCGGTTTCGTAAGGGTTGGTTGCGCCTCTGACGATGTCGCTGATGCCGATGATTTCGTAGATGGCGTTCTTCTGCTGGTCGCGGCTCATGTAGAGTTCTTTGAGCGCGTTCACCCATTCAAGTATCGGGACCAGCCATATGTGATTTTGGAGGCCACCAGACATGAGATCGACGCCGTCAACAGGCAGCAGCTTGCCGTCATCAGCCGTAAGGAGATTGGCGATATCCTTGTTCGCAGCATTGTAGCCGCCACGGACCTTGATCTTTGCCGTAAGATCACTGATGCGTCGTGAAGTGTCATCCAGATCGGCTGCAAGGTGTGCATAGAGGTCATAGAAAGCCTTCGGGATCATGGTCTCGGTCGTGACCACGGCGTAGATCGGTTTCGGAATGGGGTAGAAGCCCTGAAGCCCCAGCACGTCGGGGTCTACACGCAAGGCGCACCCGCCACCTTCTCTGATGATCCAGAGCACTTCGCGCGTTGAGCGGTTCCAGATCTCCCAGACCATTGCTTTCCGCACAACGCTGTCGAGCTTTCCTGACGCCTTTGTCGAAGGGCCACCACCGACGGGGCTCTTGGCCGCGCTCTCTTCGGTCCATTTCAGCAGCTCCGAAAGTTTGTTGGCTTTGATGTACTCCTGAAGTTTCGGACTATCAGCGAACTCGGCGGTGAGGGCCTTCTCCGCGAAGAGGTGCCGGAACGCAATCCATTCGACGTCACCGTGCTGGCGCACGGCATCCAGTAAGATGTCCTCCCAGAACACATACTCGTCGTCTACGGTCTCCCAGATCTTCGCGTCCTTCATCTGGGGCTCGCCAGTCACCGGGTGCGCAAGCGGGCCTCCCATGATCGGGTCCTCGACCGGGATCTGCTTGAGCACGGGCTTCCAGCGGACGCGACAGATCCCGCGTCCCGGCAGCAGCATGTCTCTTACTGCGGCTTTCACCGCCTCATGAGACGCTTCATCTGAAACGACGATTTCGAGCGCCTTCTCCATCACGGCAGCGGCGGTGTCGATGTCTTGTTGGCGCGGCATGCCGGGCGCGGGCGGCGCGGGCTGCGGCACCGTCCCGGGCCCCACCGGGGGCTGCGGAGGTGGAGGCGGCGGGCCCATCCCCGGGGGAGGCGGGGCCCCGCCAGCGGGCAGGGCGGGCGGAGCCCCTGCTCCCGGCGGAGGGGGACCACCACCGGGCATCGGCGGGGGAACGGGTGGCCCGGCTGGAGCCATCGCCGGGGGTGGGCCTCCGGGCCCTCCCATCGGCGGAGGTTCACCCGGGGCACCCATCCCCGGAGGCATTCCCGGAGGCCCCATCCCGGGGGGCATCATTCCGGGCATCATCGGCATCGGCGGCATCGCCGATTTCTTCACGAAGCGTGATCTAACCACGGGGTCGGGCGGCTTCGAGTAGGCCGCCGGTAACATGACCTCGGTATTGGCGTAGAGGATATTGAACGTCGAACTCTGGCCCTGCCGCGTTGACGAAACATTCTTGCCCGCTTTGGGGCGGGTGATCGGGATATCACCGCGATAGATCTGGACGATCTCGCGGCCCCTCGCGCGCCAGTCCTTTTCGGCACGCTCGGCGTCGCTGAGGGCCCGTTCCCAAAAGCTGGTATCGACGTCGGCGGTGTCGGTCGCGGCGACCTCGGGGCGATCGGGGCTATCCGCCTCGGGGCTCGCGGGTGTTACCTGCGGAAGATCGTCGCCTTTGGAATAGGACGTCTCGGCCATTCAAATTTCCCCCGGATTTTTCCGGCATACACCTCCTACGCCAGTTCGTCCAACTTAAATGCATTTCGGACCATCAGCGGGTTCAGATCCTCGTCCGCCTCGACCCGGGCCCCGAAGGGTCTGGACATGCAGGCGTAGCGGACATCGTCAACCGCGTGGTCCTCGCCCTCGGTGTCCAGATCCTCCATGCGGTTCTCGTCGTGCTGCATCATCGGGATGGTACGGATGGTATCCCGGCAATGATCGACGAAGAAGATCAGTGGATCGCCCTCTTCGTCGCCCTTGAGCCGCCAGCGGAGCTGGTCCCAGCCGCCCATGCGTTTGGGCGTAGATACACGCGAGTTGTCGGCACGCCTGAAGTAGACGCCATGACGCGCAAACGTCTCACCAATCGACGGACCAGATACAACTGCAAAGGCGGCGGGGTCCATGATGCCGTAGGCGATGGGCTCCCGGAAGCCTTTGCCGTCGGTCTCGCGGCGGACGACCTCTTTTGCAACGGCATCGGCGGGCAGGCGCAGCCCCTTGTTGGGGCCCGATGAGCCGTACCATTCGCGGTATCTGATAATGCTGTTTTTCGGAATACGGCGTTTGTCATGGGCGAAATCCTCCTGCGCGACGATCCACCAGCCGATGGAGAAGGGGGAAGAGCTGCCCCAGTCCATGCTGCGGAAGCGCGTCCAATGTAAGGGCATGCGGATCGGCGTTATGACGTGGCGGTTGCCGTCGAACTCCGGGAAGAACGCGCCTTCGATGACGTTCCAATCGCCCTCAAGCCAAGCCCTCACCAACGCAGCAGAACCAGAAGCGCGTAGACGGTTGATGTAGCCGGGATCGTTGTTGAGCAACGAAGGGTTGTCGCTGATCTTCGCCGGTATGAAGATGCGGATAAGTCCCGTTTCGGCATCCTTCACA
>Ga0068871_100003086_pt1 | contig 11430 bp, 9 predicted proteins | sample KBSMisM72_FD_72750 | JGI IMG/M metagenome (GOLD analysis project Ga0068871, IMG submission 72750) | Miscanthus rhizosphere microbial communities from Kellogg Biological Station, Michigan, USA - KBS Miscanthus M7-2 | ecosystem: Host-associated > Plants > Roots > Rhizosphere > Soil ... | reverse complement strand
ATCGCCCGCGAACCAGCCGTAGGCGCGTGCGAGCGCGGCGAAGTCGGGGTTGCCAAGGTCGGAGCCGGAGACCCGGCCCGGGTACTCGCGCTCCTGGTGCATTCGGATCGTCCCGTAGGTGCCGTTGTCGACGACGATCGAGATCAGCTTCGCGGCGTCACGGCCGAGGCCGAGCGCGGTCGCGGTCGCGAGCTCCTGGCCGGTCATGAGGAAGTCGCCGTCGCCGGCCAGGTTGACGACGCTTCGCTGCGGCTCGAGCAGTGCCGCCGCGACCGCCGCGGGTACGCCATAGCCCATCGCACCCGAGGTCGGCGCCAAGTGCGTGCGCCCGGCGTGACGCATGCCGACGAAGCGGTGGAAGCGGCTCAGCCAGCCGGCGAAGTTGCCGGCGCCGTTAGTGAAGACGGTGTCGTCGCCGAGATGGCGGTCGATGCAGCGGATCACCTCGGCCATGTCGAGCGGTGCGACCGGCGTCGGCACCCGGTTGGCTTCGCTCTCGGCATGCGCCGCTACGGTCCACGTACCCCAGCCGATCGACGCCGGCGGCGCCAGCGCGGCGAGCGCCGGTGCCGCGCACGCCATCGACGCGTTGACCAGCAGCTCGCCGTCGTAGACACGGCCGAGCTCCTCGGCGCCGGCGTGGATGTGGACCAGGCGCTGGCGCGGCCACGGCGGCGCGAGCAACTCGTAGCCGCCGGTCGTCATCTCGCCCAGGCGCGGGCCGATTGCCAGGATCAGATCGGCCTCGCCGATGCGCGCCGCGAGCTTGGGATTGATGCCGATGCCGACGTCGCCGGCGTAGTTCGGATGGCGGTTGTCGAACACGTCCTGGAAGCGGAAGGCGCAGCCGACCGGCAGCTGCCAGCGCTCGGCGAAGCGTTCGAGCGCCTCGCACGCGGCTGCGGTCCAGCCGCTGCCGCCGGCGATCACGAACGGCCGCTCTGCTGCGGCGAGCAGCTCGCGCAGCCGCGCCAGCGCCTCGGGCGCGGGCGCGGCGAGCGCGGGCTCGATCCGCGCCAGCACCGGCGCCGCCGTCGGCGTCGTCAGCATGTCTTCCGGCAACGCGAGAACGACCGGGCCCGGCCGGCCCTGCATCGCGACGTGGTAGGCGCGGCCGACGTACTCGGGCAGGCGGTCGGCATCGTCGATCTCGCCGACCCACTTGGCGAAGCCGAGCGTTCCGGGCCCGAACATCTGCCGGTAGTCGACCTCCTGGAACGCCTCGCGATCGCGCTGGCCGCGAGCGACCTGGCCGATGAAGAGGATCATCGGCGTCGAGTCCTGGAACGCGGTGTGCAGGCCGATCGCGGCGTTGCTCGCCCCGGGGCCGCGGGTGACGAAGCACAGACCCGGCCGGCCGCTGAGCTTGCCCTGCGCCTCCGCCATGTAGCTCGCGCCGCCCTCGTGGCGGCAGGCGACGAAGCGGATCCGCTCGCGCTGTTCGTGAAAGCCGTCGAGCGCGGCGAGAAAGCTTTCGCCGGGGACGCCGAACGCGGTGCTCGCTCCCTGCGCGATTAGCGCCTCGATCAGGGCGTGGCCCGCGGGACGGGACGGCGAGGCGGATTCGGTCATGGCACGGCGCTGAAGCGAACCGAGAGGATACGGGCCCGGACGGCAGCCGTCGCGACCGGCGCGCGGTCAGGGTTGGTCCCGATTCACCCAATTCACCGTCTGGTGAATTATCGGCGCCATGGCTGCCAAGTTGAGCACCGTCGTCGAGTTCCGCGCGCGCGACGCCGACCGCACGCGCGAGCAGATCCTGCGCGCGGCGATGGCCGAATTCGCGGGCCACGGCTTCGGCGGCGCGCGCATGGAGAAGATCGCCGAGCGCAGCCACGTCGACAAGAAACTCATCTACTACTACTTCGCCGGCAAGGACGAGCTCTTCCTCGCCGTTCTCGAGCAGACCTACGCCGACATCCGCAGCGCCGAGCGCGAGCTGCACCTCGAGACGAGCGATCCGCTGCAGGCGATCCGGGCGCTGGTGGAATTCACCTGGCGCTACTACCTCGCGCACCCCGAGTTCCTCGCCCTGCTCAACAGCGAGAACATGCACGGCGCCGGTCACCTGAAGCGCTCGCGCCGGATCCGGCAGATGAACTCGCCGGTGATCGAGGTTCTCGCCGACGTGCTCGCGCGCGGCGAAAGGAGCGGCGAGCTGCAGAAGGGAATCGACCCGATGCAGCTCTACATCTCGATTGCCGGCCTGGCGTATTTCTATCTTTCCAACAACCACACGCTGGCGGCCATCTTCGGCCGCGAGCTGATGACGCCGGTGGCGCAGGACGAGCGCCTGGCGCACATCTGCGCTGTCGTCCATGGCTATGTCGCCGCACCCAAGAGCGCCGCCACCGCGAAGACGCGCATGCCCGCCTCTCGAGTCCCGATCGCTTCCACCCTCAGGAGACAACGATGAAGAACCTCAGCCTTGCCCACCGCTCCGCGCTCGCGGCACTGCTCGCCGTCGCCTGCGGCAGCGCCGAGGCGCAGAACTGGAAGCCGAGCCGGCCGATCAACCTGATCGTTCCCTGGGCGGCCGGCGGCTCGACCGACCAGATCACGCGCGTCACGGCGGCCGAGCTCGAGAAAGTGCTCGGCCAGACGATCGTCATCGTCAACCAGCCCGGCGCGTCGGGATCGATCGGCACCAAGAGCGCGCTCGACGCGCCCAAGGACGGCTACACCTGGACCGCGGGCGCCGCGCAGGACCTCGGCACGTACCAGACGCTGGGCTCGCTCAACGCGAGCATCAAGGACTGGAACCTGTTCCTCACCGTCGCCAACATCCAGGTGATCGGCGTCAACCCGTCCACGACGTACCAGAACCCGAAGCAGCTGCTCGACGCGATGAAGGCCAAGCCGAACACCATCCCCGTAGCGACGGCCGGCGTCACGTCGGCCGGCCACAACGCGATGGAGCTGATCGCCAAGGCGACCGGCGTCACCTACCGCCACGTCACCTACGACGGCGGCAACCCGGCGGTCGTCGCCACCGTCGCCGGCGAGGCCGAGGTGACGACCCAGCTCGCCGTCGAGCAGGCCGACATGATCCGCGGCAAGCGCCTGCGTCCGCTCGCGACGGTGAGCGACAAGCCGCTCGAGCTCGAAGGCTACGGCACGATTCCGCCGCTGTCGCAGACGCTGCCCGGCTTCACCGCGCCGGCCAACTACTTCGGCATCTTCATCCCGAAGGGCGTCCCCGACGACGTCGTCAAGACGATCGAGAAGGCCTGGGTCGAAACGATCAGCAAGAGCGAGGCGATCAAGAAGTACGCCACCAGCCGCGGCGCGCTGTTCGCGCCCTCGTCGGGCGATGCTGCGCAACAGGCGGTCTTCCCTGCCGTCCAGGCCAACGCGTGGCTGCTCTTCAACGGCGGCAAGGCCAAGGTCTCGCCCGACACGGTCGGCATCCCGAAGCCCTGAACCTGGTCCGCCGGAGCACATCGTGTCGATGAGCGGCGACGTCGCCTACGTCGATCTCCCGCCGGAGGAGGCGCGCGCCCTCGCATCGAGCGAGCTTCGCGCCGGCCTGGCGTGGGCGGCGTTCGGGGTCGCCGTGCTCGCGCTCTCGCTGCGCATGGACCGGCTCGAGGCCCAGCACATCAACCCGTACACGGTGCCGGGGTTGCTGCCCGGGCTGCTCGGCATCGTCACGATCCTGCTCGGCACGTTGATGGCGCTGCGCAGTTGGCGCCGTGGTGGCCATCTCATCGGCGGGCCGCGCCTCGGAATGAGCGGCGTCGCGTTGCGGCGCCTGGCTCTGGTCATCGGCCTGATCGTCGCCTACACCGTCGTCCTGCTCGGGCGCGGCCTGCCGTTCTGGCTCGGTGCCACGATCTACGTCACCGCATCGATCATCCTGCTGCAGGCGCCTCAGCGCGCTGCCGAAGGCCGCCGCCTGACGCTGCGCGAGGCGGCGTTCGCGCTCGCGATCGGCCTGGCCTCGGGCTGGATCATCACCTGGGTGTTCCAGGACGCGTTCCTGGTTCGCCTTCCCTAGGCACCACGATGTTCGCGGGACTCGCCGACTTCGGCAACGCCTGGCTCGGGTTCATGAACCCGACCTCGATCGCGCTCGGCCTCGGCGGCGCGTTGCTCGGCATCATCGTCGGCATCCTGCCGGGACTCTCGGCGACACTGGTGATCGCGCTGCTGACGACGATCACGATCAAGCTGCCGGCGAACAACGCGATCCTGGTCCTGATCTGCTCGTACGTCGGCGCTCTCTACGGCGGCTCGCGCACGGCGATCCTGCTCAACATCCCGGGCACGGCCGCGAACGCCGCGTCTTGCGCCGACGGCTACGCCTTGGCGCAGCGCGGCGAGGCGGGCCGCGCGATCGGCATCGCCACCTCGGGCGCTTTCACGGGCACGCTCTTCGGCGTCCTCTGCCTGGCCGCATTCACGCCCTCGCTGGCCGAGGTCGCGTTGGCCTTCGGCGCGTTCGAGTTCTTCTGGCTGGCGCTGTTCGGCGTCGCGCTGTCGGGATCGATCGTCGGCGACGATCCGATCAAGGGCTGGCTGATGGGAGCGCTCGGCCTCCTCGTCGCCCAGGTCGGCCAGGAAGGCCTCTACGCCTACGACCGATTCACCTTCGGCTGGGACGAGCTCGCCGGCGGCATCTCGCTGATCCCGGCGCTGGTCGGCGCCTTCGGCCTGGCCGAGGTGCTGACCGCGCTCGCCGATCCGGTCGAGAAGAAGCTGGTCCAGGTCAAGGACTCGGTCCTGCCGCGCTTTCGCGAGGTGTTCCAGTACTGGCGCACCGTCATCCGCTCCGGCGTGATCGGCGTCCTCACCGGCCTCTTGCCGGGCGTCGGCGAGGACTCGGGAGCGTGGATGTCGTATGCCGCCGCGAAGGCGACGAGCAAGGAGAAGCACCTCTTCGGCAAGGGCTCGATCGACGGCCTGATGGCCGCCGAGACCGGCGACATGGCGTCGATCCCCGGGCACATCATTCCGTGCCTCGCGCTCGGCATCCCGGGGTCGGCGCCGTCGGCGGTGCTGATGGCGGCGATGATCATCCACGGCATCCAGCCCGGGCCGATGATGATGATCTCGCACCCGCACTTCGTCTACGAGGTCGTGGCGATGACGTCCCTCGCCACGGTGACGATCCTGATCTTCGGTTTATTCCTGGTGAAGCCGCTGCTCGTCATCCTGAAGATCCGGCGCACGGTGCTGATGCCGATCATCTTCCTGCTCTGCACTGTCGGCGCGTTCGCGACTGCGTCGCGCCTGTTCGACGTCTACGCGATGCTCGTCATCGGCATCGGCGCGTTCTTCCTGCGCCGGCGCGGCTACCAGATGGCGCCGTTCGTCCTCGGACTGGTGCTCGGGCCGCTGCTCGACAAGAGCCTGCGTCGCGGCCTGGTGCTTTCCGACGGCAGCCTCGCGCCCTTCTTCACCCGGCCGATCTCGCTCGCCTTCGCGGTGGTGACGACCTTCGCGATCATGCTTTACATACCTGCGTTCAAGGCCGCGGTGCGGCGCGTCAGCGGCGGCACGGGTCGCGTCTTCAGGATGGCGCTCGGCAGGAAAGGCAGCGACGCGGCGTGAAGATCGCCCTCTGCAACGAGGTGCTCGGCGCGATGCCGCTCGAGGCCCAATGCGAGCTTGCAGCGCGGCTCGGCTACGACGGCCTCGAGATCGCGCCGTTCACGCTAGCCGAAGCACCCGAGCGGATCGACTCCGGCGAGGCGCGACGCCTGCGCGGCATGGTCGAGGCGAGCGGTCTGGTCGTCACCGGCCTGCACTGGCTGCTCGTCAAGCCCGCCGGGCTCTCGCTCACGACGCCCGACGCCGCCCTCCGGGCGCGAACGCTCGACGTCGTCACGCGGCTGATCGGGCTCTGCGCCGAGCTTGGCGGCAAGGTGCTGGTCCACGGCTCGCCGCGGCAGCGTGCGATCGCCGAAGGCGAGACGCACGCGGTCGCGCACGCGCGACTGGTCGACTTCCTCGCCGCGATCGCGCCGATCGCTGCGGCTCACGGCGTCACCTATTGCATCGAACCGCTCGGCCGGGCCGAGACTGCGCTGATCAATACCGTCGCCGAGGCAGCCGAGGTCGTGCGCGCGATCGACAGTCCGACCCTGCGGACGATGATCGACTGCAGCGCCGCCGGAGCGACCGAGGCGCAGTCGGTCCCCCACCTTATCGACACCTGGTTGCCGAGCGGCCTGATCGCGCACGTCCAGGTCAACGATCCGAATCGGCGCGGTCCCGGCCAAGGCAACATGGAGTTCGCGCCGATCTTCGCTGCGTTGAAGCGCCACGGCTATGACCGCACCGTCGCGGTCGAGCCCTTCGACTACGTCCCCGACGGCCCGGGCGCCGCCGCGTTCGCCGCGGGCTATCTGCGCGGCATTCGCGAGTCCCTCGCCTAGCCTCACCACCCCAGGAATCACATCATGGCGACTCGACGACTCGGTCTCATCATGCACGGCGTCACCGGCAGAATGGGGATGAACCAGCACCTCATCCGCTCGATCTGCGCCATCCGCGCCCAGGGCGGCGTGACGCTCGCGAAAGGCGACAAGGTGATGCCCGATCCGATCCTGATCGGCAGGAACGCCGACAAGATCGAGGCGCTCGCCAAGGCGAACGGCATCGCGCGATGGGGCACCGACCTCGACGCCGCGCTGGCGAACACGGACGACACCGTCTTCTTCGACGCCGGAACGACGCAGATGCGGCCGACGCTGCTCGCCAAGGCCTTGCGCGCCGGCAAGCATGTCTACTGCGAGAAGCCGATCGCGACCAACCTCAACGAGGCGGTCGAGATCGCGAAGATGGCGCAGGCGTCGGGACTGAAACACGGCGCAGTCCAGGACAAGCTCTTCCTGCCGGGCTTGAGAAAGCTCGACATGCTGCGCCGCGCCGGCTTCTTCGGCCGCATGCTGACGCTGCGCCTCGAGTTCGGCTACTGGGTGTTCGAGGGCGACCTGCAGCCGATCCAGCGGCCGAGCTGGAACTACCGGAAGGAAGACGGCGGCGGCATGATCCTCGACATGATGTGCCACTGGCGCTACGTCCTCGACAACCTGTTCGGCGAGGTGCAGTCGGTGTCGTGCCTCGGCGCGACCCACATTCCCAAGCGATGGGACGAGGATGGCAAACCGTATGCGGCGACCGCCGACGACGCCGCCTACGCGACCGTGCAGCTGAAGGGTCACGGCGGCGAGCCGGTGATCGCCCAGATCAACATGTCGTGGGCGACGCGGGTCCGCCGCGACGACCTCGTCACCTTCCACGTCGACGGCACCGATGGCTCAGCCGTCGCCGGGCTCTCGGATTGCCGCGCCCAGTCGCGCGTGGCGACGCCTCGGCCCGTCTGGAACCCCGACGTCAAGCAGACGATGAACTTCTTCGACCAGTGGCAGGAGATTCCCGATTCGATGGTCTACGACAACGGCTTCAAGATCCAGTGGGAGCACTTCATCCGCCATGTCGTCGAGGAGGCGCCGTACAAGTGGACGCTCGGCGAAGGCGCGAAGGGCGTCCAGCTGGTCGAGGCGGCGCTTGCGAGCTGGAAGGAGCGGCGCTGGATCGACGTTCCAGCGCTCGCGCTCTGAGGCGATCATGGCCAGCCCGTCGCTCACGCTGCGCCTGCCGACCGAAGATCGTCGGATAGAGAGCTACGTGGTTCGCGGCACGCCGGTCGCGGCCGTGCCCTCGTCCCCGCGGTTCTCGCGCATCGCCTACTCGGCCGCGCACGTCGTCGCCGACCCGCTCGCGCCCATCAACCCGTGGCTCGGCGCGGCGCTCGACTGGGACGCGACGATCGCGTATCGGCAGCGCCTTTGGTCGCTCGGCCTCGGCGTCGCCGAGGCGATGGACACGGCGCAGCGCGGCATGGGCCTCGACTGGCCGACCTCGCTCGAGCTGATCCGCCGCTCGCTCGATGCCGCCAGGGACCACCCCGGCGCGCTGGTCGCTTCGGGCTGCGGCACCGATCACCTCGCGTTCGATGGCGCGACCACGGTCGACGACGTCATCCGCGCCTACGAAGAGCAGATGGCGGCAATCGAATCGCTCGGCGGCAGGCTGATCGTGATGGCGAGCCGGGCGCTCGCTCGCGTCGCGACCGGCGCGGCCGACTATGAGCGCGTCTACGACCGGATCCTGATGCAGTCGAAGCAGCCGGTGATCCTGCACTGGCTCGGCGACATGTTCGACCCTGCGCTGGCAGGTTACTGGGGCAGCAGCGACGTCGACACGGCGATGACGACCGCGCTCGGGGTCATCGCTGCCAATCCGGGCAAGGTCGACGGCATCAAGATCTCGCTGCTCGACAAGGACAAGGAGATCGCGATGCGGCGGCGCCTGCCCGAAGGCGTTCACATGTACACCGGCGACGACTTCAACTACGCCGAGCTGATCGCCGGCGACGGCATCGGCGCGGTGTCCAACCAGCGCCAAAGCGACGCCCTGCTCGGCATCTTCGACGCGATCGCGCCGGCTGCGAGCGCAGCGCTGGCGGCACTCGCCGCCGGCAACGACGACCGCTTCCATTCGATCCTCGCGCCGACGGTGCCGCTGTCACGCCACATCTTCCAGGCGCCGACGCGCTTCTACAAGACGGGCATCGTCCTGCTCGCCTGGCTGAACGGCCATCAGTCGCACTTCGCGATGGTCGGTGGCCAGCAGAGCGCGCGCTCGCTGGCGCACTTCGCGGGCATCCTCCGCCTCGCCGACGGCGCCGGCCTGCTCGAGCAGCCCGAACTGGCGGTCACGCGCATGCGTCACCTGCTCGCGCTGCACGGCATCGAAGGCTGAGCGCATCACCGTGCGCGACTTCTCGGCCGACCACCGCTGGCTGTCGATCAACACCGCGACGCTGCGCGGCGCCGGGACGCTCGATCGCATCATCGATGCCTGCGCGCGCCACGGCATCCGCGCGATCTCGCCCTGGCGCGACCAGGTGCATGCGATCGGCCTCGAGCGCACCGCCGAGCTGGTGCGCGGGCACATGCTCGAGCTCTCCGGCTACTGCCGCGGCGGCATGTTCCCGGCGATGGACGCCGCCGGGCGCCGTGCCGCGCTCGACGACAACCGGCGCGCCGTCGACGAGGCCAAGCAGCTCGAGGCGGCGTGCCTGGTGCTCGTCGTCGGCAGCCTGCCCGGCGCCCTCGCCGGCGCGCCGCAGTCGAAGGACCTGTTCGCGGCGCGGCGCGACGTGCGCGACGGCATCGCGGCGACGCTCGAGTACGCCCGGAGCGTCGGCATGCCGCTCGCGATCGAGCCGCTCCATCCGATGTACGCCGCCGACCGCGCCTGCGTCAACACGATCGAGCAGGCGCTCGATCTCTGCGACGCGATCGATCCTGAACCAAGGGGCGCACTCGGGGTCGCGGTCGACGTCTATCACGTCTGGTGGGATCCGAAGCTCGAGGCGCAGATCGCCCGCGCGGGACGCGAGCGGCTGATGGCGCTCCACGTCTGCGACTGGCTGGTGCCGACCTGCGACCTGCTCGAAGACCGCGGCATGATGGGCGACGGTGTGATCGAGATCCCGCGCATCCGCGCCTGGGTCGAAGCCGCGGGGTTCGCCGGCTACAGCGAGGTCGAGATCTTCTCGAGCGCGAACTGGTGGAAGCGGCCCGAGGACGAGGTGCTCGCGACCTGCATCGAGCGTCACCGCAGCGTCGTCTAGCGCCGCTGAAGCGGCAACGGCCGACGGCGGCCGTGGTGCCCGAGTCAGGCGGTTGCCGGCGCCAGCGCGGTGCGGCGCGCGCGATGCACGTTGATCGCCGTCGTGATCAGGAGCGCCTGCACGATGGCGATGCCGAGCCAGACGTCTTGCGGCCGGTGCATGTCCATCAGTGGCCCGAACACCAGCGGCGCGAACGCCTGGCCGATGTCGAGCCCGGAATAGACGACGCCATAGACTCGACCGGTCGCGTTCTCGGGCGCGGCACGCTTGACGATCAGGTCGCGCGACGGCCCGGCGATTCCGGCGGCGACGCCCATCACTGCGAACAGCACGGGTACCGCCATCGGCGGAAGCGGCGCGAAGCCAATCGTCAGCGCGAACGCCGCGGCGACGGCGAAGGCGATGCCGACGATCTTCTCGCAGCGCGACGGATCGGCGGCGAGGAAGCCGCCGACGACCATGCCGCCCGCGCTCGCCACCATGTAGAAAGTCAGGCAGAGCGCCGCCCATCGCATCGGCACGTCATGCAGCAGTCGCGCCGCTTCCGGCGCGAACGCCTGGACGCCGCTGATGACGACGGCGTAGAGGAAGAAGAAGCCGAAGCACATCCAGACCGCGGGGATCGCGAGGAAGGCCAGGCTGTGGCTCGCTGCCACGGTCGGCCTGGCGTGCGGCTTCGGCGCCGGAGCGCTGACGACGTCGAGCGCCAGGTGCGAGCGGTTCAGCAACAGCACGACGAGAACCACCAGCGAGAGCACACCCGCCGAGACCAGGGCGACGCGCCACGAGGACGCCAATGCGATCGGCACCAGCATCGCCGGCGCGAGCGCCCAGCCGAGGCTGCCGGTGATTCCGTGGACGCTGAACGCGTGCCCGAGCCGCGCGGGCTGGATCTTGCGATTGAGCAAGGTGTAGTCAACCGGATGGAAGACGCCGTTGCCGATCCCGGCGACGACCGCGAAGGCGACGAGCATCGCGTAGCTCGTGCTGGCGGCGAAGCCGAAGGCAGCGACAGCGAGCAGCGAGAGGCCACCGAACAGGATCGGCCGCGGCCCGAAGCGGTCGACGACGAAGCCCGACAACGCCTGCACGGCGCACGAGACGATGAAGAAGACGGTGAGCACGAAGCCGAGCTCGGCATAGCCGACCTGGAAAGCGTCCTTCAAGAGGAAGAACAGCGGCGGCAGCAGCAGCTGGTTGAAGTGGCTGACGCAATGGGCGAGGCCGACCAGCCCCATCACGGCAGCGTCGTGGCGCGCAGGCGGCGGCGAGGGAAGAGAGGCGGTGGCGGCGGTCATGGCATGCGGCCGGGGCACCGGCAGGTCGCTATCGTAGACTTCGCGATCGCGTCGCAATGTCGACAGCGTGTCAAATACTAGCGAGATCGCGCCAATGACTCCGGGTTCCAGGAAAGCCCCTCCGATCGGTCCGCTGACGCCGCACCTCTACCTGCCGACTGCCGAGCGGCCGGTGCGTGCCAAGCAGCAGCGCTTGCGCGCCGACACGCGCGTCGTTCCGCACAGCCATCCATGGGGCCAGGTGGCGTTGTCGGCGACCGGCGTGGTCCGCGTCACCGCGCCGCTCGGCAGCTACATCGTTCCGCCGTCACGGGCGGTCTGGATCCCGCCGGGGGTCGAGCACGCCGTGACGGTGATCGAGGACGCCGAGCTGCTGACGCTCTATCTGCACCAGACGCGCGGTCGCTGCGGGCCCGCGCGCTCGTCGGCCGAGTCCGCCGGCTGGCGCCAGTGCCGCGTGCTCGAGGTGTCGAGCCTGCT
>Ga0068871_100003085_pt1 | contig 11432 bp, 5 predicted proteins | sample KBSMisM72_FD_72750 | JGI IMG/M metagenome (GOLD analysis project Ga0068871, IMG submission 72750) | Miscanthus rhizosphere microbial communities from Kellogg Biological Station, Michigan, USA - KBS Miscanthus M7-2 | ecosystem: Host-associated > Plants > Roots > Rhizosphere > Soil ... | reverse complement strand
CTTTCAATAACAATCCAAAGAATCCGAATCTGACTAATGATAGCGGGCTGCCTGCGAGTCCCTTCCGAAGTGATAACTGGCCTGGCCCAACAGATGGGAAGCGATGATTTGTCTCTATGACTTCTTAGAGACGCTCACTCATACGCTGACCCTGCTGGAGTATATAAGCCGTCAAGCTGAACAAGTTAGGAAGGGTGGTTTACCCCCGCTACCAAAGCTCATTCAACCTAAGTTCAAAAAACAGCGGGGGTAAACCACCCTTCCTAACTTGTTCGATTTGAAGTTTCATTTTGTTATTCGCAGAGAAATCCAAAACCACACAAGTTCAAAACAGGATAATCAATGAAGCGACGTGAATTCATCGGGGCAGCCATAGCAGGCGGCGGATCATTACTTACACAAGCGACGCAAGCGTCGTGGGGATCAAAGCTTCTGTCGTTAATGCCCACCGCGCAATCGTCCGACTCGAGAATCGAAATCCTGACTGCGGAGCCGATAGCGACAATTGCTCCCGAGATCTATGGACACTTCGCGGAGCACCTCGGCGGTGTTGTCTACGACGGCATCTGGGTCGGTGAAAACTCGAAGATCTCCAACGTTGGTGGCATTCGCAAAGCACTCGTTGATGCATTGGTGAAGATCAAGCCGAGTGTTATTCGCTGGCCCGGCGGTTGTTTCGCAGATAGCTACGACTGGCACGATGGCGTCGGTCCGCGCGACAAGCGTCCGCGTCGAACAAACTTTTGGTACGACACCCCTGATTGGCCCGCGGGAACACCTGACGGTCCATGGAAGTTTGATACAAACCAGTTCGGTACCGACGACTTTTTGCAATTCTGCAAGTTGACTGGTGCTCAACCATACATTGCCGCGAACCTAAGAAGCTTATCGGCGAAGGATTTCTATCAATGGGTGGAGTACTGCAACTCACCGGCAGGCTCAACCTCACTCGCTGATCTGCGTGCGACAAAAGGTGAACGCGATTCAGCAAAGGTTCGATTCTGGGGCATTGGTAACGAATCATGGGGCTGTGGTGGCAATTTTACTCCTGAAGAATATGCAGCCGAATATCGACGCTTCACCTCGTGGGTCCCTCGTTATGGAGTCAATCTCGCCTTTGTGGGCGCCGGGCCGAATGGTGGCGATCTTGATTGGACACGGCGCTTCTTTACGAAGCTGAACGAACGTCGCGCTTTTGGTTCCATGTGGGGCTGGGCCATGCATCACTACTCATGGAACGTGAGTAGTGGTCGGACCACCGACTGGGTCAAAGGTAAAGGCGACGCACTCAACTACAGCGACGAAGAGTGGTATGAGCTCCTGAACGAAGCTGACCGCATCGACTCGATGATTTCAGAATGCTGGAATGTGATGGGTGAGTTTGATCGTGCGCATCGCGTCAAGCTTGTTGTAGATGAGTGGGGAGCCTGGTACAAACCGGGCACTCAGATAAACAACACGCATCTGCTTGGTCAGCAATCAACAATTCGCGATGCAGTTCTCGCAGGCCAGACTCTCGACACATTCCATCGTCACGCCGATAAAGTTGGCATGGCGGCAATAGCCCAACTCGTTAATTGTTTGCAGGCGCTGTTCCTGACTCATGAAGATAAGTTTCTGCTGACGCCGACCTATCACGTGTTTGATATGTACTCGGTTCACCAGGGAAAGACGGCGCTTCGGACATTGGTCGCGTCGCCGAAACCTACCTACTCTCGCAATGGACAACCGGCGACAATTCGCGGGCTCAACGGCTCAGCATCGATCGACGGTCGCCGCTTAGTTTTGACTGTTACCAATCCTGATTTAAAGAACACACGAGAAACTGAGATTGCCATTCGCGGAGCCGGAATGCGAAGCGCCAAGGCAACTACGCTGACGGCGACGGATGTACATGCACACAACAGTTTTGAAGATCCCCAGCACGTTGTTCCCAGACAATCTGAAGTTCCCCTCATAGCGTCCTTAAGGTCGCCGAGTTCGTCGTTCGTTTACCAATTCGCCCCCGCATCTGTTACCCGATTGGATGTTGAATTGAGTTGAGCTTTGTGCTGGGAGCGCAGGCGTCCTCGCCTGCCTGTAGCGATTACAAAAAAGTACGAGCTCTACACCGGTGCAAGTAAATTCGGAGTCAGCAGGCGAGGACGCCTGCGCTCCCAGCACAAAGCTCCAAAACTCTACTGCCCCCGCGTATTTAGTCCCATCCTTCTGTCGGTTTCTGAAACCTGAAAGGAGTTTTGATATGCGACTCGTTAAAGCCGTCGTTGTCGTCCTTGTGTGCTCATTTGCCGTTTTGGCCCAGAGCAACCAGGGCGGTATCAGTGGAACTGTTTTTGATCCAAATGGCGCGGTTGTGCCTGGGGCCACTGTTGTCATTACCGATCTCGGTACACAAAGAACAACAACCGTGACGACCTCTGAATCTGGTACGTACATAGCAAGATCTCTTGAGCCGGTGGCTTACAGTGTGCGAGTCGAAGCACGGGGTTTCAAGAAGTCAATAATCGAACACGTGAAGGTAGATACCGCTACGATCTCTACGGTTAACGTCACACTTGAAACTGGTCAGGTTGGTGAGACGGTGACGATTACGTCTGAGGCATCGCTCATTAATACTGAATCCGCAACTACCACCCAAACGGTTTCAGAGCGCCAAATACGAGACTTGCCGTTGAACAATCGAAGCGTGTTGGATCTCGCCGTCACTGCACCCAACGTTACCGGAGATGCTGGTAGTGAAGATCCTGATGTGACGTCCGGGCAGCCAGTGCCGGGATTCAACTTGAATGTGAACGGTGGAAGATCAGGAAGCACATCGATCCTTGCCGACGGCGTCAACAATACAGGCGTCGGTATCGCCCGTGCAGTCGTGAGTTTTACTCCGGAGACAGTGCAGGAGTTTACCGTTCAAACTTCGGCGTATTCAGCCGAGTACGGTTTTACCGGCGGCGGAATAATCAATGCGACGACGAAGTCTGGAACCAATGATTTCAATGGGGTCGCTTTGTGGTATCACCGCAATCCTGTGACCAATGCCACGCCTTACACAATCGGCAATGGTCCACGCACTCCAAACAATCGTCGTTACAATCAGGTCTCGGTTACTCTCGGTGGTCCTGTTTACCTTCCGAGGTTCGGTGAAGGCGGGAAAGCGCTCTACGACGGGCATAACCGCACATTCTTTTTCTTTGCTTATGAGCCGCGCTGGTTAAGAGACTTTATTGACCAAACCACCTTGCTTCCAACTGCCGCCGAGCGAGCGGGTGATTTTCGCAATCTTGTACGAACGAGTAGCGGTTTGCTGCCGACAGCTGTAGCAGCTCGCTTCAATGCTGTGGTCATTCCCAGTGCAAATATCTACCAGCAATTCCAGGTGGTGAATGGTCGTTTCGTTCCGATTCAGCTGGTGAATATTCCAAACAGAACGCCAACGACCAGCTACCAGTACTGTCAGTTCGGAGATCCCCGTGCAACCCTCGTGAACGGTCAACCGATGTGTACGCCCGAGGTCAATGCCCTACCCAATGGGGCGTTGAATGTCATCCCAACGCAGTTTCTGGATCCAATTGGACCGAACATTTTGCAGTTCATGCCGCCACCGAGTAGTGACTACTTTCTCGACGGTACTGGTCTCATTCGAAACTACATCGTTCATCGTTTTGTCCAGCAGGATGAAACGCGTTACACGCTGCGCCTGGATCACAGCATCAGTGCCAAAAACAAGATCAACTTCCGTTACACAAAAACCCCCGCGGTTGGTGTGCGAGGTTTTGGAAGCGACGTGAACGGCAACACGGCTGCTTACAGTGACGCCAAGCAGATACTGATCGCTGACAATCACTTGTTCTCGCCGACAGTAGTAAATGATCTGAGACTTAACTACACGCGCGGCGTATTCAGTGAGGACTTTTCTCCTGAGTTCTCTATACAGGGCGGTCGCAACCTGGCGACGGAACTTGGATTGCCAAGTTTGACATCCGGTGGCCTGCCACTGTTCCAGATTAGCGGCGACAATCTGACGAACGCATTTGCCGATATCGGCTCGTCAGGTTCCACAAACAATTTCAACGTCGAAGAGCGCTTCAACATCAATGACGTTGTCTATTGGAGTCGTGGCAACATGAGCTGGAAGTTTGGTGTTGATTTGAGTCTCGCAAGGCTCAATGTCATACCGTTCTTTGGGGCATCCGGTGGTCGTTGGGAGTTTCGTACGGTGAATACCAGCAGTAACCGATCGACGACTGCTGCGAATGGTGGTTCAAACCTGGCGAGCTTGCTGATGGGTGTGCCGAACGCCGTGCAGGTTCGACCGCTCTTGCTCAACTACGATTATCGTTGGAAATCCGGGGCAACGTTCGTCCAAGACGATTGGCGAATAAAGCCGAATCTCACGCTCAATCTCGGATTGCGTTACACGTTGCAGTATCCGCGAACAGAGAAGAATGATTTGCAGGGTGTGTTTCGACCTGACCTGGCACAATCACGAACGTTGACTCAGGCAGAACGACTGGCAACTGCTGTTGGACTTGGTTTGATTCCGGCTACACCCACGCCGCCACCGAACACACCTGTCCCATCCATAGTGCCAACTACTGTTTTGATTCCGCCGTTCGCCTTCTCTGGTCAGGGCGGTCGCTCGCGTTATCTAACGCCGGTTGATTACATGGGTTTTGAACCGCGCTTCGGATTCGCGTGGAGTCCGACATACAAGTGGGCAGAAGCTCGTTCACTGGTGATTCGCGGTGGCTACGGCATTTCGCATGCAACTCTGACGGGCAACAACCGACTTCCCAATCCGGACTTTGGCAACTTCACCGCTGTATCAACAGTGGCGAATGGATCGTCCGGAACTGCGGATGCTTCTCAACCTGTAAGACTAACGGGCAACACGCCGTTCATAACCGGCACTCCGATCAATACTGCATTGGGAACGACTCCCGATGGATTAGTCTTCGCAAACAGCCTGGGTACACCAGGCTTTGCTATCAACATCGACGGCAGCGGCAAGGTTCCTTACGTACAGAATTGGAATATGTCTGTAGAGTTCGAGGCGATGAAGAACCTGGTCGTTGAAATTGCTTACGTCGGTAACAAGGGAACGCATCTATACATGCCTTTGGTAAACATCAATCCAAAGGACATCAACTTTGTCGAATCCCTGGAAGCTCAGAATCTCTCCTCTGAAGCTACTTTCAATGATCCCCTGGGTCGCAGAAACCTGTTGGGTGCGCTCGTGGCGATCCAACGCAACAGTGTTATCAGCCCGTACTTTGGATTTAATAACCTGCTGCGGTACTTCGATCCATCGGCCAACAGTATCCGACACGCGGCCTATATTGATGTCCGGCGCCGTGTCAATCGGGGATTAACCTTCACGGCGAACTACACCTTTGGCAAGTCGATCGACGACGCGTCGGACTCCAGTCCCGACACTCGTACGCTGACGACGCCAACTACGCTGGGCCAGGAAGTGTCGTACGGTGTCCCGCGAAGCACTGATCGTGCAATATCGACTTTTGACATCAAGCATAACTTTACTGCGACCGCACTCTGGGATCTTCCTTTTGGAAAAGGCAGGCAGTTCTTAACCAAGGCGCCCGCGCTCGTTGAAGGTGCGCTTGGAGGATGGACGATCTCCACGATCGCTCGCTTACAGGGTGGGCAACCATTCGTTCCGATCATCACGGACACGAATCGCCTGGGAGGAACAAACAGGGCGATTCGCCTGGATATTGTTCCGGGTGTTCCATTAATCAACCCGAAGTATTCCGCAGACAATTGCTCAGTTGGTGCTGCTTGTGAGCCATTCATTAACCCGGCGGCATTCATGCGTCCGGCGAAAGGTTCACTGGGCAATGCTCCGAGGACACTCGATGTGCGTGCTCCGTTACAAGAGTACGTAGACTTTTCAATCCAGAAGGACTTCGGCTTTCCGTTTAGCCATGACAGTAAACGACGAATCAACTTCCGAGTTGACTTCATCAATGCTTTCAACCATCCAAATTACCGTTTCAACAGTACAGGCAACACGCCGCCGGGATTTGGCACGGTGCCAAACGAAGCGAACTTTGCCCAGGCTGATATAAATGCCTGGAACGCTTTCGCCCCAGGGCGCAGCGCGAACTTGACTCAAGTCAACAATCTTATCGCTGGTGCTCGATTGCCAACAGGCGGATTGCCGCTCGACTTCTTCCGCGTGCCGATACCGGAAGGATTCGCGACGACGAACCCGAATGCATTCGATATAACTACGCTCCAGGGTCTCAAGCTATATCGCTTGCGACAGTCGTACGATACAAACTTCGGGACACTCGGTGCGTTTACGCCGTACGTTCCGCGTTACATTCAGTTTGGTCTGCGAATTTTCTTCTAGAACGAGGAAAGGAAGAGATCATCCGCAGATTACGCAGATTACGCAGATTTTCAATTCAACGCCGCAGAGGCCAATCGATCCTTTTCTCCAAATCTGCGTAATCTGCGTAATCTGCGGATGATCCTAATCTGCGGATGATCTTCCCGATGACCAAAAGCATGTCACAGTCAAAATGCTTCGCCTCAATCGTGTTATTGGTGGCGATCATCCTTGCGCCAATGCGCAGCGTTCTACCTGCACCAATCGACGATCTGCAACGTTCTTTCCTGAATCCACCCGACGATTCACGCATCATGATGCGTTGGTGGTGGTTTGGTCCTGCCGTCACCAAAGCCGAACTCGAGCGCGAGATGCGCTTGATGAAAGAAGGTGGTATCGGTGGGTTCGAAGTTCAGCCCGTATATCCGCTTGCACTCGACAGCGAAGCTACCGGCATCAAGACTCTTCCTTTTCTCTCCGACGAATTTCTTGATGCACTTCGCTTCACCGCGGACAAAGCCCGCGAACTGGGGTTGCGATTCGATCTTACGCTCGGAAGTGGTTGGCCATTTGGTGGGTCTACGGTGTCGATCGTTCACGCTGCCGGGCGTCTTCGCTATGAACACGTCAAAGTCGATGCTACCGCGCACTTCGTAAAAGTTCCTTCAGTCGGCGCCGGTGAAAAGTTTATCGCGGCGTTTCTCGTACGCAGTGAGGGCGCAACATTTGCTCCAGACAGTATTCGTGAACTCACGAACATCAAGAACGGAGTCATTCAACTCGACAATCTCGGCGCTGGATCTCACGAGGTGATGTTTTTCATATCCAGTCGCACTGGCATGCAGGTGAAACGTCCGGCGGTTGGTGCGGAAGGCTTCGTACTTGATCACCTGAACCGTGCAGCTACGGATGACTACTTACGAACCGTTGGCGATCGTCTGTTTCAAGCGTTTGGAAACAACAACCGGCCCTACTCGATCTTCTGCGACAGTCTTGAAGTTTATAACTCAGATTGGAGCGAAGACTTTTTGCAGGAGTTTCAGAAGCGACGTGGCTATGACCTCAAACCGCACCTGCCTGCACTCGTCAATGACATGGGGCCGCAAACGAAGTCTTTAAGGCGCGATTGGGGACGCACTCTTTCCGAGTTACTTAACGAACGGTTTCTTGCGCCTATTCAAGAGTGGGCCAGCAGGAACCATACAAAGTTCCGAATACAGGATTACGGAGTCCCGGCTGCGGCAATTTCCGGTAACGCATTTGCAGATATACCGGATGGTGAGGGTGCCCAGTGGAAAGTTGTGCGTGCGGCGCGTTGGGCCTCTTCCGCGAGTCACATATACGACCGACCTGTCAGCTCATCGGAGACATGGACCTGGTTGCATTCACCCACGTTTCGCGCGACGCCACTTGATGTGAAAGCTGAGGCTGACATTCACTTCCTGCAAGGTATCAATCAACTGATAGGTCACGGTTGGCCCTACTCTGCGCCAGGCGTTGAGTATCCGGGTTGGCGTTTCTATGCAGCTGCTGTGTTCAATGAAAACAATCCGTGGTGGATCGTCATGCCTGATATGGCGAAGTATCTGCAGCGCGTGAGCTTCATGATGCGACAGGGCCAACCGGCAAACGACGTTGCGCTCTATTTGCCGAACGATGATGGTTGGGCGCACATGTCTCCAGGCAATCCACACCTGATTGAAGTGTTGCGCGATAGAATTGGGCCCGATCTCATGCCCGCGATCTTCGAGTCGGGTTACAACCTGGATTTCTTCGACGACGATTCATTCAAACAAGTGGGTAGGGTCGACAATGGTTCGCTGGTACTTGGACAGAACAAATACAAGATTATGATTCTTCCTGGGGTCGAATCGATTCCACTGGAGACCTACAGAAAGTTTGAGGAGTTTGTTCGAGGCGGTGGTGTTTTGATTGCCACCAGGAGTGCGCCGCGGTCAGTACCTGGTTTTCTCGCCACTCAAAAAGATCACGAACAGATCGTAGAGATCTCGTCTCGTCTGTTTGGAGATCCAAAGAACACTGCGCGACTCGTGACCGATGAAAGGTCACAACTCGGCCGAACACTAAATCAGCTTTCGCCTCCTGACGTTGGTTATTCGACTCCGCTTCCTGACGTTGGTTTCATCCATAGAAGAACGAGTGATGCGGAGGTCTATTTTATAGCCAACACATCCAATGCAGTGCAGCGTGCCGAGATAACAATCCGAGCGTCGGGAATGAAAGCGGAAGAGTGGAACCCGATCACTGGTGAGATCCTGGCAGTGAAGGACAAATCCAATGAACGCGAACATTCGACTCTCGATCTCAACCTCGCTCCGTATGAGTCGCGCATGTTCGTTTTTACCAAGCGTATTTTGCCTTACAAAGAACCGCCGGGTGTGAAGATTCCGACTCCGATTGATTTGAGTGCTAATTGGCAAGTCTCAATTGGAACAAATGCAGCGACGAACTGGCCCAGACTACGTTCATGGACTGACGATGAGTCGACGCGCTATTTCTCGGGAACAGCTTCGTACACAAAAGAAATTCAGGTTGCGGCGGAAATGATGCAGCGGGGATTGTCAGTGGAGTTGCAACTAGGCGATGGAGTTCCGATTACTCCTCAGATCCTCCGTAACGGTTCCCAGGCTTGGCTTGAAGGTCCAGTCCGCGAGGCAGCGGTCGTATACATAAATGACAAAAGAGCGGGCGCTATTTGGTGCTCTCCTTACTCGCTTGATGTGACGTCGTTTCTGAAAGTGGGTGCAAACAAGATTCGCGTTGAGGTCGCAAACACGGCGATGAATTACATGGCAGGCCACAGTCTTCCTGATTATCGTTTGCTAAGCCTGCGCTACGGTGAACGATTTCAAGCGCAGGACATGGACAAAATTCAGGCGCTACCCTCGGGCTTGCTGGGAACGGTTCGATTGGTCGCCAGTGCAAAGTGAACACTCGGGTCAGATCTCGCCGCGAATCGTCAGATCAAATCAGGGCTTCGACGCGTAGCGTCGGCTGAATTTAGCCCGGCGTTTCAACGCCGGGAAGAGAAGTGAAAATTTCTTGCGTCGCGTAGCGACGCCTGAAACAAATTCGAAATTCATTCGTCGCTATGCGACGACCGCAAATTATTCCCGATCCCGGCGTTGAAACGCCGGTCTAAATTCACCCGACGCTATGCGTCGTAGCCCAGGTTCGACAAGATTGGATTTGAAAATGAGAACTAAGCTTTTCATACTTGTTTCTGTCGCCGCATTTCTTATCCACTCACTCGCTTTCGGATCTCGAATTTCCAGCTCTACAGCTGCAGTCCAAAAACCGAAATACAACGTTCTGTTCATCGTCTCGGATGATCTGCGACCAACGCTCGGGAGCTATGGCAATACCATCGTTAAGACACCGAATCTCGACAGGCTGGCCTCGCAAGGAATTAGATTTGATCGTGCTTATGCTCAGTACCCGCTCTGTAATCCGTCGCGCTCTTCTTTATTAACCGGCAAGTATCCGACTCAGACCAGCATCCTCGACAATGAGTACTACTTCCGCGCTTTGCACCCGGAACTCGTTTCACTGACACAACACTTTAAAGCAAACGGTTACGCGACCCTTCGAGCAGGAAAGATTTTTCATGGCGGTATCGACGACACTGATTCCTGGACCGAGGGCGGAGAACAACGAAGCTTCACTGGCGCCAAACGGCCACCGTCAAATGCTGAAGGACCGGAACGAGTTGCTCAGTCGGATCGCATAGTCATGCTGGATGGCGATGGCGAGAAGAACGGCGACTATCAAGACGCTACGCGTTCAATTCAGTATCTCGAGAAGTACAAGGATCGACCTTTCTTCCTTGCGTTCGGTCCGTCAAAGCCACATAGCCCACCGACAGCTCCAAAGAAGTTCTTTGATCTTTACGATGCAGAGAAGATCCCTTTACCTCCGGATTTTGCAACGCGTCCGGCCGCACCTGAGGGCTTTCCGGAGATTTCCATCGCACGACGTAACACTGACCTGTTCATCGGACGCGAGGCGTCGCCAGCTCAGGCACGCGAGATGATTCGTGCTTACTACGCGTCAGTCAGTTTCATGGATGCCCAGGTCGGCCGTGTGATCGATGAGCTCGATCGTTTGAAGTTGCGTGAAAAGACTATCATTGTGTTCTTTGGTGATCATGGCTATCACCTCGGCGAAAAAGGGAAGTGGTCAAAAGCGTATTCGCTCTACGACATCGCCATTCGTGTTCCACTGATCGTGGCGATACCAAACGGAAAACCCGGAGTCAGTCCGCGCACAGTTGGTCTGTTAGATCTATTTCCGACTTTGGTCGAGTTTTGCGGTCTGCCTCAACCGTATCAAAAGCCGGCAAGACTAGAAGGTCACAGTCTGATTCCTCTTTTGCGCCATCCTGACGCGCGCTGGGACTTCCCGGCGTTTAGTGTTGTTCAGTATCAAGGCAAGATAGGTAAATCGGTACGAACAGAGCGCTGGCACTATGTGCAGTGGGAAGACGGGAAGCTGGGAGATATGTTGCTCGACACGCAGAAGGATCCTTTCGAGTTAAAGAATCTGGCAAATGATCCTGAATATGCAAAGGTTCTCGCGACGATGAAAAAGTTATTGACGCAAATCCCATCGCAGTAATTTCTCGAGCCTTTATGCTGGGACCGCAGGCGTCCTCGCCTGCTAATTCCCGATCTGCAACGCTCGAATCAAGTCAGCATAGAACCGAAGTTAGCAGGCGAGGACGCCTGCGGTCCCAGCAGTAGAGCAGCATGACACTTAAGCCCAGATCAAATCGCGGAGTTGCCGGAGGCAATTCACCGCGTCACCGCGTCTCCCCGCCGCCGCGTCTCGCCGTCATCCTTGCGCCTGTTCTGATTCTGACTTTTCTCGCCGTGGTAGTCTGCGCCAAGTCGTCGGATCTAATTCTTTGGTTCGATACTCCAGCCACTCAGTTCACTCAATCTCTCCCACTCGGAAACGGGCGACTCGGCGCCATGGTCTTTGGCGGAGTGGCTGAGGAAAAGATCGTCTTAAATGAAAGCTCGCTTTGGTCTGGCTCAACTCAGGATGCTGATCGGCC
>Ga0068871_100003084_pt1 | contig 11435 bp, 12 predicted proteins | sample KBSMisM72_FD_72750 | JGI IMG/M metagenome (GOLD analysis project Ga0068871, IMG submission 72750) | Miscanthus rhizosphere microbial communities from Kellogg Biological Station, Michigan, USA - KBS Miscanthus M7-2 | ecosystem: Host-associated > Plants > Roots > Rhizosphere > Soil ... | reverse complement strand
GATTCCTCGGCCGCGCGCCGACGAACGATGCCTTCTTCGCGGAGATCACGGGCCTGCGCGAGAAGCCGAAGGCCGCCTCGACAGCGCAGGCGCCGCAGTAACGCGATCGGCCGGGGAGGGCCGGCCGCGCCGGCTCAGGGAAGGCGCAGCCTCGATCCGGGGCGCAGGACCGATGCGGCGGTGAGGTGGTTCAGCGAGCGCAGGTGGTCCACGCTCGTGTCGTAGCGCTGCGCGATGCTGAAGAGCGTCTCGCCCGCGTGGACCACGTGCGTGCGCGGGACGACATGGCCGCCGTGCGGCGCCGCCATCGCGGCGGCCACCGGCACCGAGACGGAAGCGAGGCGCGTGGGCGCCTGGCGCATCGCCGGGCCCTTCGCGGTGTGCACCGGCACGAGCACCGTGCCCGCGACCTTGAGACGGCCCTTGCGGTCGAGGTTGAAGGGATCGTTCACGGCCTTGAGCTGCACCAGGCTCACGCCGTTGCGGCGCGCGATGCCGTCGAGCGACTCGCCGCGCTTGGCGGTGTACGTGGTCCAGCTCACGAGCGGCTTGTCGTAGGCCTCGAGGTTCTCGCGGAAGGTCTCGGCCTTGTCGAGCGGGACCACGAGCGTGCCGGTGGAAGCGACGGCGACGGGCTTGTTGTGCGACGGGTTGAGCGCGACGAACTCCTCCTCGCTCATGCCGGCGAGGCGGGCCGCGAGCTTCACGTCGATCTTCGCGGGCGCGCGCACCGTCGTGAAATACGGCTGGTCCGGCACCGACTGCAGCTCCACGCCGTACGTGGCGGGCGAGAGCACGATGTTCTTCACCGCCATCAGCTTCGGGACGTAGTTGCGCGTCTCGGGCGGCAGGTTGAGGCTTTCGTAATCGGTGGCGAGGCCGCGGTGCTGGTTCGAGGCGATCGCGCGGGCGACGCAGCCTTCGCCGCAGTTGTACGCGGCGAGCGCGAGCTCCCAGCTGCCGAACTGGTCGTAGAGCTTCTGCAGGTAGTTGAGGGCCGCGTCGGTGGCCGCGACGATGTCGTTGCGGTTGTCGTGCCACCAGTCCTGCGTGAGGCCGAAATTCTTGCCCGTGGAGGGGATGAACTGCCAGATGCCCGAGGCCTTCGAGCGCGACATCGCGCGCGGCGTGAAGGCGCTCTCGATCACCGGCAGCAGCGCGATCTCGGTGGGCATGCCGCGCTTCTCGACCTGCTCCACGATGTAGTGCAGGTAGCGGCTGCCGCGATCGACGAAGCGCTTGATGTAATCGGGACGGCTCGCGTACCACGCCTCGTGCTCCTGCACGAGCGGCGAATCCATCGGCTCGAGCGCGAAGCCCAGGCGGATGCGCTGCCACAGGTCCGGATCCGGCAGCGGAACCTCGTCGAGGTTCTCGAACGCGGGCGGCAGCGGTGCCTTCACGGCGCCCAGCGCTTCGAGCGGAAGCGAAACGGAGACGGCGCACGCGCCGAGCGCGGCGACGATCGCCATCGTCTTAAACTTCCTTCTCAACTTGCTCAAATTAGTAATTGTTTCCTTTGAGGTTTTTGAATACTACCGATGTAGCCCACGGGCGTCAACCCCGTCAAAGCGTGAGCGCCATCCCCCGCAACAGGGCTCCGGGCGTGCGAAAGGATAGCGTCGAACGCTCGCCATAGGTATCCGCTTCGGGCACGAGGTCGCGCTCGCGGGTGAGGGCCTCGAGATTCGCGCCCAGCAGGCGATACGCGGTGTCGTCGAAGCGCATCACGTCGAGCGGCGCGCGGATGCGGCCGCCCTCCACCCAGAAAGAGGCGAAGCGCGTCATGCCGGTCATGCGGCAGGCCGACCGGTCGGAGAAGTTCAGGTACCAGAGGTTGCCCACGTAGATGCCGGTGCCCAGCGCCGCCAGCGCCTCGTCGCGTGCCAGCGAGCCCGGGGCGAGGTCCAGCGACTCGGGCGTCTCGCCTGCGTTGGCGCCATTGGTATCGACGTTGTACTCGCGCGCTGAGCGCGGGCTCACCAGTGCGGAAGCGAGCCGGCCTTCCTCGATCAGCGGCACGCGCGCAGGACGCACGAAGCCTTCGGCCTGGAAGCCGCTCGCGATGCCGGCGGCGGTGTTCTCGTGCAGCGTCACGAGCGGCGACAGGCGCGCGTCCTGCTCCGCCATGCGGATGAGCGCGCTCTGCTTGGTGTTGCGGCTCTTGAGGCCGAAGCCCGCCCACGACAGCATCGACAGCAGCTCGGTCATCGCGGCTGGCGCCACGAAGGCGCGGTACTCGCCGGGCTCGAGCCGCCTGGGCGGCGCACCCAGCAGCGCCAGCTGCTCGCGCGCGAACGCCATCTTCGCGGCGAACGCACCCGCTTCCCACGTTTCGCCCGCATAGGTCGTCTTCACCGCCTTGTCGCGGCCGTGGTAGAGGCACCAGTTGAAGCCGAAGCTCTCGACCGCATGCCAGTGGCGCGTGCCGAGCGTGCTGGCGAACCCCTTGAAGATCGGCCCGGAGGCGTGGAAGCCCACGAGGTCGAGCCCCTTCGCGGCCTCGAGCACTTCCTCGATGACCTGCCCGGGTTGCGGCAGCGCCCCGCGCTTCTCGACCGCCGACTGCAGCGCGCGCGTCTCGTACAGCAGGAAAGGATCGTCGGGCACCTCGCCGATCGCATCGCGCAGGCCCTTCACGAGGCGCGCGAGCGCTTCGCGATCCGTCGCCGCATCGCCCGCGACCGACGTGCTCGCGTCGATGCGCTTCATGCCGCGGATGAGCGAGACGCTCCACGTGGCCTGCGAGACGGCCGTGGCCTGCCGCACGGCGCTGCGGTTGAAGCGGATGAAGTCGCTCTGCTCCGCGGCGAAGCGCGAGATGATGACCTCGCCGCCCGCGGCGAGCGTATCGAGGTGGTTCGCGAGCTCCTCGAAGTAGGCGCGCATCAGCCTTCTCCGCCGAACACGTCCACGCCGGTGAAGCGGCAGGCCGGGGAGGCGTGGCCCACGCGGATCGCCTGCGCGGGCTCGCCCTTGCCGCAGAAGGGCGTGCCGGTCACGACGACCGTGGAGGCGTCGCCCACGCCGGCGAGCGAGCGCCAGAAGGTGGCCGAGATGCCGCGGTAGTTCGGGTTCTTCACCACTTCCGCGAGCTTGCCATTGCGGATCATGCGGCCCCACTCGCAGCCGAACTGGAACTTGTTGCGCGAGTCGTCGATGGACCAGGAGCTGTTGGTGCACATCATCACGCCGTGCCCGATCGCGCCGACGAGATCGTCGAGGCTGGAGGCGCCCGGCTCGATGTTGAGGTTGCCCATGCGGTCGATGGGCGGGCGGTTCCACGAGCAGGCGCGCGTGTTGGCCACGCCCGGCAAGCGTGCGCGTGCCTGCGAGATCGTGCCGCCCAGCGGGCGCTCGAGGATGCCGCGGCGGATCAGGAGCTGCTTCCCGGCGGGCAGCCCGTCGTCGTCCCAGCCGTAGGAGGCGAACTCGCCCGCGACGGTGGGATCGTGCGTCACGTTCAGCAGCTCCGAGCCGTAGCGGTAGCTGCCGATCATGTCGAGAGTGACGAAGCTCGTGCCGGCGAAGTTGCGCTCGTCGCCGAGGATGCGGTCGAGCTCGAGCGGATGGCCGATCGACTCGTGGATCTGCAGCATCATCTGGTCGGGCATGAGCAGCACGTCCATCGTGCCGCTCGGGCAATTGGGCGCGGCGAGGAGCTCCAGCGCGCTTTCGGCGCACTCGCGTCCTGCGCCCTCGAGCCCGAATGCGTCCAGCACCTCCAGCCCGCCCTGGCGGCAGAAGCCGTTGTAGCGGCCGCCGTGCGTGCGGGTCTGCGTCTGGCCGTCCTCGTAGGCGGTGGCCGAGAGATACGGCACGACGAACGTGAATTCCTGCACGACATCGCCGCCGTCGGCCGTGAGGTAGCGCTGGTGGGTGCGCGTGGTCCACAGGTTGGCGTCCCAGTCGACGATGCGCGGATCGATGCGGCACTGTCGCGCCTCCGCCGCAAGGAGCTCGTATCTCTCGCTGCGGCTGGCAGTCGCGGGATCGCGCTGCACCGGCGAGCGGTACTCGCCGCGCGGACGCGGCAGCTCGATGGCGCTGTAGTCCACGACCGAGCGTCCGGCGGTGAGGCGCGCGAGATCGTGGGCGCGCCGCATGGCTTCCGCGATGCCCGCGGGCGAAAGGTCGCTCGTCGCGGCGTAGCCCAGGCCGCCCTTGTCGATCACGGTGAGCATGGCGCCACGGCTTTCGGCAAGCCGCGGCGGCTCGGCCACGTCCTGGCGCACCTGGAGGAACTCGCTCGTCTCCTCGACGAAGCGCAAGGCGCAGAAGTCCACGGCGGGCGCTGCCGCCCGGAAGGAAGATTCGATGGTCATGGCGCTCATTTTATGGCGAGCGCCCCGAATTCCGCATCGGTCATGCGAACCAGGATCCACTCGGGCATGAGGCTCGCGCCGAGCGACTTGTAGAAGTCGATCGACGGCTGGTTCCAGTCGAGGACGCGCCATTCCAGGCGCCCGCAGCCGCGTTCGAGGGCGAGCTGCGCGAGGCGCACGAGCAGCGCCTTGCCGATGCCCGCGCCGCGGTGCTCCGGCTCGACGAACACGTCCTCGAGATAGAGGCCGGGCTTGCAGAGGAAGGTGGAGAACGTCGTGAAGAAGAGCGCGAAGCCCACGGCGGCCCCGGCACGCTCGGCGATGAGCGCCTCGGCGGCCGGGCGCGGACCGAAGAGCGATGCCTCCAGCAGGGGCTGCGTGCCGACCGCCATGTGCGCGAGCTTCTCGTACTCGGCGAGGCCGCGGATCAGCCGCAGCAGGTCCGGCACATCCGCTCGCTGCGCCTGCCGGATCGTGAACGCGGCGCTCAGAAGCGGTTCTTCCACTCGCGGATCGTCGCGAAGACCTCGACCGGATCGCTCACCGCGTGGCCCGCCTGGCGCCGCGCGGCTTCCACGACCTCGGGCGCATCCCAGCGCAGGAACGGATTGGTCTCGCGTTCGATGCCGATGGTGGACGGCACCGTGGGCTGGCCGCGCTCGCGCTTCGCGGCCTCGCGCGCCTGCCGCTCGGCCAGCGCCGCGTTGCCGGGCTCCACCGCACGGGCGAAACGCAGGTTTGCGAGCGTGTATTCGTGCGCGCAATAGACGCGCGTCTGCGGCGGCAGCGCGGCCAGCTTGGAGAGCGATCGCAGCATCTGCGCGGCGGTGCCTTCGAAGAGCCGCCCGCAGCCGCCGGCGAAGAGCGTGTCGCCGCAGAAGACGAAGGGATCGTCCGGATCGCGGTGCACGTACGCGATGTGCCCCGCGGTGTGGCCGGGCACATCGAGGACCGCGAGGCGCACCTCCACCCCCGGCACCGTGATCTCGTCGCCTTCGCGCAGCGCCTGCGTGATGCCCGCGATGCGCTCGCCGGCGGGGCCGAAGACGGGACACTGCCAATGCCCCGCGAGGGCGGCGAGTCCGCCGACGTGGTCCCCATGGTGGTGGGTCGCGAGGATGGCGCGCAGCGTGAGCCCCTGGGCTGCGAGGAAGCGCTCGATGGGCCCGGCATCGCCGGGGTCGACCACGGCCGCATCCGGGCCGCGGGCGATGACCCAGAGGTAGTTGTCCTGGAAGGCGGGGACGGCGTGAATCGCCAGCATGGCGGGGAGTCTATTAGAATTGGGCCACAAATGCCGACCAACACGCTCCGCGACTGGTTCCAGACACCCCTCGGGCAGTACCTGCTCGAGAAGGAGCGGGCATACCTGGACGAGGTCACCCCGGACATCTTCGGCTTCCACGCCCTGCAGATCGGCATGGCGGAGGTGGATTTCCTGCGCGAGAACCGCATCACCCACAAGCTGCGCGTGGCGCAGTCGGGCACCGCGGACCTGCTCGCCAAGTGCCACGAGCTGCCCATCGCCACCCATTCGGTGGACCTGGTGCTGCTGCCGCACGTGCTCGAGTTCGACGAGGAGCCGCACGCCATCCTGCGCGAGGTCGACCGCGTCCTCATGCCCGAGGGTCGCCTCGTGATCGTGGGTTTCAATCCGTGGAGCCTCTGGGGGCTGCGCAGCGCGATGGGGTTTTCGCGCAACCGCTTCCCCTGGAACGGCCACTTCGTCTCGCTGCTGCGGGTGAAGGACTGGCTGGCGCTGCTCGGCCACGACGTGAGCGCCGGCCGCCTGATCGGCTACGCGCCGCCCTTCGACACCGAGCGCTGGCGCCGCCGCTTCGCCTTCATGGAGCCCGCCGGGGACCGCTGGTGGGCCGTGGGCGGGGCCGTCTACATGCTGCAGGCCGTGAAGCGCGTGCGCGGCATGCGCATCATCACGCCGACCTGGACCGAGAAGGCGCAGCGCGAGAAGGCGCTCGTGGCCGCCACCAAGCGGCAGGCCCATGCGGCTTCCAAGCCGGGCGCGCACCTGAGGATCGTCAAGTAAAGCCCGTCAACATCTACACGGACGGTGCCTGCAAGGGCAACCCGGGTCCGGGCGGCTGGGGGGCGGTGCTCGAATACGACGGCACCGAGCGCGAGCTCTTCGGCGGCGAGCGCTCCACCACCAACAACCGCATGGAGCTGATGGCGGTGATCGAGGCGCTGTCCGCGCTGAAGCGGCCGTCGCAGATCGTGGTGCACACCGATTCGCAGTACGTCCAGAAGGGCATCACCGAATGGATCCGCGGCTGGAAGGCGCGCGGCTGGCGCACCGCGGCGCGCGAGCCGGTGAAGAACGAGGACCTGTGGAAGCGCCTGGACGAGCTCGCGGGCGCCCACGAGATCCGCTGGGTGTGGGTGCGCGGCCATTCCGGGCATGATGGCAACGAGCGCGCGGACAGGCTCGCGAACAAGGGCGTGGCGTCGCTCACATAGACTGCCGCAGCAGGCATCATCGTCACACCGGGGAGCAGCAGCACGACAATGAAAAGAATCGTCCTCGATACGGAGACCACGGGCCTCGAGCCCACGGACGGCCATCGCATCATCGAGCTGGCGTGCCTCGAGCTCTTCGGCCGGCGCGCCACCGGCCGCCATTTCCACCGCTTCCTCAACCCCGAGCGCGCCGTCGACCTGGCCGCGACGCAGGTGCACGGGCTCACGGTCGAGGACCTCCTCGACAAGCCGCGTTTCGTGGACATCGCCGACGAGTTCCTCGAGTTCATCGATGGCGGCGAGCTCCTGATCCACAACGCGGCGTTCGACATCGCGTTCCTCGATGCCGAGCTGGAGCGCATCGGCCGCCCGCGCATCGAGGCCGTGTGCCGCGTCTGCGATACGCTCGCCATGGCGCGCGAGATGCATCCCGGCAAGAAGAATTCGCTCGATGCGCTCTGCGAGCGCTATGCGATCGACCATTCCCGCCGCACCCTGCACGGCGCGCTGCTGGATGCGCAGCTTCTCGCCGACGTGTGGATCGCCATGACGCGCGGCCAGGAGACGCTCGAGATCGCGGTGTCGACGGCCCCCGCGGTGCTGCTCGCCGAGAGCGATGCGCCGCGGCAGCTCCTGCTCGCCGTGGTCCGCCCCGACGAGGCCGAGCTCGCCGCGCACGCCGCGATGTGCGAACGCATCGAGAAGGAGAGCCGCGGCCGCTGCCTCTGGTTGCACGTGCCGCTCGCCGCCTGACCATGTCGGAATTCCCCGCCGCCGAGCCGCGCAAGCTCCTCGCCTCGCGCATCGTCGCGATGGGGGCCATTCCCATCGCGGTGTTCTGCGCGGCCTTCGTGCTCATGCGCGCGCTGGTGGGTCCCGAGTCGATCCGGGCGCAGGCATGGACCATCTCGGTGTCGCTCGCGCTCTCCGTGGCGAGCCTCTTCCTGCTGGGACGCCTGGTGGCCAATGCGATCGTGGACGAGATCGAGGCCATGCGCAGCGGCGTGCGCACGATCATGGAGGGCGCCGAGGCGCCCGAGGTGGCGACCCTCACCCCGCCCCTCGAGGAGCTCAAGCACGAGCTGCTCGGTTTCGCGCGCGATTTCCACGGGCAGCACGCGCGCATCCAGGAACGGCTCGACACCGCGCGCCAGCAGATCTTCTTCCTCACCAACCACGATCCGCTCACGGGCCTGCCCAACCGCAAGATGCTCGAGGAGCGGCTGGAGGGGGCGCTGGGCTCGGCCAAGAGCCACGGCAGCACGCACGCGCTGCTCTACGTGGACATCGATTTCTTCCACCGCATCAACGATTCCTTCGGCCATCTCGCAGGCGACGAGCTGCTGCGGCGCGTGACGCCGGTGCTGCAGGCGAGCGTGCGCCCGGGCGAGCTGCTCGCGCGCATCGGCGGGGACGAGTTCGCGGTGCTGGTCGAGAACTGCAGCGCGGAGTTCGCCCAGCAGGCCGCGACCGAGCTGCGCGACGCGGTGCAGTCGTGGCAGTTCGAGTGGGGCGACAAGGCCTTCCAGGTCGGCGTGAGCGTGGGCGTGGTCGCGATCACGCGGCTGTCGGCCAGCATGTCCGCGATCCTTTCGGAAGCGGATACCGCGTGCTTCACGGCCAAGGAGCAGGGCCGCAACCGCGTGTTCGCGTTCCACGACCAGACCACCTCGCAGTACATGCGGCAGACCAGCCGCGGCTGGCTGAAGCGCATCAACGACGCCCTCACCGACGGCGCGTTCACGCTGCTGTACCAGCCCATCGTGCCCATCGGGCAGCCGCACACGGACGCGGTGCCGCGCGTCGAGGCGTTGCTGCGCATGAGCGAATCGGGTGGCGAGCTCATCCTGCCGATGTCCTTCATCCCGGTCGCCGAGCGCTACGACCTGATGCGCACCATCGACCGCTGGGTGATCGAGCGCGCCTTCGCCGATTACGGCCGGCTGGTGAAGCTGCGCGGGACGCCGGCGCCGGCCGAGTTCTCGGTGAACCTCTCGGGCCACACGCTTTCCAGCCCCGACTTCGCCGAGTTCATGAAGGAGAAGCTGGTGGAGTACGGCGTTCCGCCCACGAGCCTCTACCTCGAGATCACCGAGACCGCCGCGATCGCCAACGTGGAGCGCGCGCGCTCCCTCATCGAGACGCTGCGCGCGCTCGGCGTGCGCTTCCTGCTCGACGACTTCGGCAGCGGGCTCTCGTCCTTCAACTACCTCAAGCACTTCCCCGTGGACGGCATCAAGATCGACGGGCTTTTCGTGAAGGGCATCGCGCGCAACTACCTCGACTATGCGCTGGTGGAATCGATCCACAAGATCGGCGTGGGCCTGGGGCTGCAGACCATCGCCGAGTATGTCGAGAGCGACGAGATCCTGCGCAAGCTGGCGCAGATCGGGGTGTCTGCCGGGCAGGGCTTCCACCTCTCGCCGCCGAAGACGTGGGACGCCATGTTCGCGGCCGCGGGCTGAGCTTTCCCGGCGGCAGGCGGCGCTGGCCGCGGGATGCAGGGCTGCTATAATTCGCGGTTATTCAGCTCACACACAACAAGACGCCTCGACCATGCGTGCTCCTCTCTTTCGTATCCTCGCCGCCGCGGCGCTCGCCGCGAGCGCGCTCGGCGCCCAGGCGGCAGGTGACGCCAACAACGGCCGCAACAAGGTGTTCCAGTGCCAGGGCTGCCACGGCATTCCCGGCTGGAAGACCGCCTTCCCCGAGGTGTACCAGGTGCCGAAGCTTGGCGGCCAGAACGCGCGCTACATCGTCGCCGCGTTGAAGGAGTACAAGAGCGGCGACCGCGATTTCGCCACCATGCGCGCGATCGCGAGCACCCTCTCGGACCAGGACATGGAAGACATCGCCGCGTACTACGGCGCCTCCGCACCCTCGGGCACCGCCCCCGCCCCGCAGCCCGAAGCTGCGGAGAAGAAGAAGTGAGGCCCGCCATGAGACTCCACATCGTCTTCGCCGCCGCGCTCGTCGCCCTTTCCACCTCCGCGCTCGCAGCCTCCGGAGATGCAGAGGCGGGCAGCAAGAAATCCGCCCCATGCCAGGCGTGCCATGGCAAGAGCGGCATCTCCGTGAGCCCGGACTTCCCCAACCTTGCCGGGCAGAACGAGGATTACATCGTCGCCTCGCTCAACCACTACAAGAACGGCAAGCGCAAGAACCCGATCATGGTGGGCATGGCCGCGAACCTCACGGAGAAGGACATCCTCGACCTCGCGGCGCACTTCTCGCACCTGGAAGGGCTGCAGGTCAAGCACTGACGCGCCGCGTTCGCGATCGGCCGGTCTTTTGACCTGTTGACGCCAAGGGAAAAGCAGCAGGGAAGGGGGCCCGCCGATGTTGCTCGTGGAGCTGCATCACGGGACCGTCGAGCTGGCACCTCCCGCACCGAATCGAGGTGCGGAGTTCGTCATTTCTCTTCCGCTCCGGAATGCACCTGCGATCCGATCGTGACCGCGTCGCCTGTGCGAATGGTGCCGCCGCGCAGGATCCGGGCTCTCAATCCGCCCCTGCCGTTGAAGAACGGGATGACCTGCGGATAGGTCCGCTTCGCGAACAGGCTGCACGGCTCGCACAGCTCGAGCCCCTCGAGCAGCGCGCCTCCCACGAGAAACTGCTTGCCGACGAGAGATCATTGAGGCGGATGCCGCTGGTCACGATGTTCCTGCGCGGCATGTCTTCGGTCATCGTCAACCCGAGCTCCTTCGTGAACGCCTCGATCGCTTCGGATTCGATCAACGAAACTTGCGCCCGGCGCGCTTGGACGCCATCGCCTCCCCACCATGGCGGTTCGGGTCGAAGCTTTCCAGCATCTCCTCGCGAGTCGGCTCGCGACTCGTGGTCTCGACGATCACTCGGGTTTCGCTTTGCCGGCGGGCATGATGCGATCCTCGTGTATTCGGTCGACACACTGTATCAACCTGAGGGGCGACCGTGTCAACGGCGTCGATACGGGGTTCCTCGCGTCATCCGTGTCGCTGCGCGGCGACGCAAAAGGGCTGAAACCTCGTGGCCCGCGCATTGCCTAAATGTTCATGATCCGATCCCTCCTGACGCTGTTCGCTCTCGCACTGTCGCTTCCCGCTGCCGCGCAGGTCGTCCTCGCACCGCCGGCCCCGCGTGTGCACGACACCGTCGTGATCCAGCTCGACGGCCGCGTCATCGCCGCGGAGTGGACCGTGCAGACCGGGCCCGAGGTCACCATGGCCGGCAACACCATCACGGTCACGCTGCCGCTCACCGGCGGGAGCGGGCTGCCGGCGAACCTCGAGTGGGAGCTGGGTGCGTTTCCCGCGGGCAGTTACCAGGTCCAGGTGGTGAAGCGCAGCACGGGCGGCGCGGTGACGGCGCTCGCGCAGGCGGCCTTCACGGTGGCGCCGCGCAACGGCAACGTGCCGCGCACCAACTATTCGGACCTCTGGTTCAACCCCAACGAGTCGGGCTGGGGCCTGAACATCCAGCAGCACCCCTCGGACAAGATCTTCGCCACGTGGTTTGTGTACGGCCTCGACCGCAAGCCCATCTGGTATGTGATTCCCGATGGCCAGTGGACCTCGGACCACGAATACACCGGCACCGTCTATCGCACGATCGGCCCGTTCTTCGCGGATACGCCGTTCGATCCCAGGC
>Ga0068871_100003083_pt1 | contig 11436 bp, 8 predicted proteins | sample KBSMisM72_FD_72750 | JGI IMG/M metagenome (GOLD analysis project Ga0068871, IMG submission 72750) | Miscanthus rhizosphere microbial communities from Kellogg Biological Station, Michigan, USA - KBS Miscanthus M7-2 | ecosystem: Host-associated > Plants > Roots > Rhizosphere > Soil ... | reverse complement strand
GCGTAGTCGCCGGCGATGTCCTCGCTCTCGCCGAAGCTGTGATGCTCCGACAAATATCCGTAGAGCTCGCGGTCGCGCGGGATGGCGACACCGACGGTCGCGGCGATCAGGCGGTGGGGTTCGCGCGTCGCGGCTTCCGACATCACCACGAAGGTGACCTGTCCCAGTTCGAGTTTCTTGGCGCCCTGCGTTCGCGATAAAATTCGGCAACCGGGCGGGAAGATGCTCGACACCCGCACCAGGTTGCAGGCCGCGATCCCGGCGGATCGAAGCGCCAGCTCGAACGAGGTCAGCTTCTCGCGGTGCTTGCCGACGCCCTTGGTGAAGAACATCTCCTTGGGGACGAATCCGACCACGTCAACTCCTTCAGTTTTGGGAATCTGCATGGTAGCACCCTGCTCTGAGGTGTCAAGAACGCGCGGACGCGTCCTGACCCGCCGCACCGCCGCGCGCCCGGTATTTGAAGACACTCGATCGACATCGATCGCGATTTGATCGCGCCGGATGCGCCGTGATAGCTTAGGAGTGCTAATCGTTAGCTGTCTTAACTCGTGGCTCGTGGCTCGTGACTCGTGACTCGTCACAGGACGGCCAGAGTTACTCGCGACGAGCCCCGAGCCACGAGCCACGAGCCACCGACCGACATGACCAAAGGAAAAGCGCGGGAAGCGGCGCGGGCGCTGCTGGAAGTGATGCCGCTGGTGATGCGGACCGTCGCCGCCGAATTACGCGCGGCCGGCGAGCTGCCAGCGCCCGCCCACTTCCCGCTGCTGCACATCCTCAGCGAGCACCCGCGGACGCTGAGCGAGCTGGCCGCGTTTCGAGGCGTCAGCCTGCCCAGCATGTCCAGCTCGGTGACCACGCTGGTGGGCCGGGGGTGGATCAAGCGTGTAACGCCGGGGGCCGATCGCCGCGTGGTGATGCTCGAGGTGACGCCGGGCGGCCGCGCTGCACTGGATCGCGTGGCGAAGGCCGCCGAGGTGCACCTGGCCAATGTGCTGTCGCCGCTCGACGAACCCGCCCGCCGGCGGCTTCAGTCGGGCCTGGACGTCATGCGTCAGGCGTTCGCCGACCCGCCACAGCTCGCGGCAGGCCGCGTCCGGCAGTCAAGGGCGCGCCGTTGAGTTTATCTCGTGTGATGGGAACACTTGGGCAGGGTAAAGCGTCTATATCGAGGACCTTATGACAGACATTACTCCCCCGATCCCGGCCCCGGCGGAGCCCTCCAAAGGCAAGGGATTGTTCGCGCGGATCGTCGGCGTGTTCGTATCGCCTCGGGCGACGTTTGCCGACGTCGCGGCCAGGCCGCGCGCGCTGGGCGTCCTGGTCATCGGGCTGGCGGTGGTGGTCTTGGGCATTTACGCGCTGCTGTCGACCGAGGTCGGGCAGCAGGCGTGGCTCGACCAGCAAGTGCAGCAGCGGGAGGCGTTCGGTCAAACGATTCCGGACGAGCAGTACCGCGGCATGGAACGCATCGCGCCGTATGTCGGATACATCGCGGCCGCCGGCTATGTCATCGTCATCCCCATCTTCCTGGCGATCCTCTCGGGCATTCTGCTGGGCGTGTTCAACGCCCTGCTCGGCGGCGACGCCAGCTTCAAGCAGGTGTTCGCGATTGTCTCGCATGCGGGTCTCATCACCGTGCTGCAGACGGTCTTCGTCATGCCGCTCGACTACATCCGGGAGACACTGTCGAGCCCGACGACCCTTGGAGTCTTCGTCCCGTTTCTGGACGAGAAGAGTTTTCTCTCGCACCTGCTGGGCACGATCGACTTGTTTCAAATCTGGTGGCTCGTGGTGCTCGCGATCGGTCTCGGTGTGCTCTACAAACGGCGCACGGGTCCGATCGCCACGTCGCTGCTGACCGTGTACGCCGTCATCATTTTGGCAATCGCCGCCGTCCGCTCCGCTTTGTCCTGAGCCAGGAGACTCGATGTCCGGGAAGAACATTCTCATCACAGTTGCAGTCGTTCTGGTGGCCGCCGCAGTCATCGGCGCCAACGTGTACTACAAGCGCGACTCCGGACTGACGGTCACCACGGAGGTGATCAAGACGCGCGACCTGGAGGCCATCGTGTCGGCGTCCGGGAAGATTCAGCCGAAGCGCCTCGTCAACATCAGCGCCGAGACGTCCGGGCGAGTGGTGGACCTCGCCGTCAACGAGGGCGATCGCATCAAGAAGGGTCAGTTCCTCCTGCAGATCGACCCAAAATCGCTGCGCACGCGCGTCGACGGCGGCGAGGCGTCGCTGCAGGTCGCCGAGGCGTCCCTCGCGCAGCTGCACCAGGCGGTGGAGACCGCCCGGGTTCAGCTCGAACAGGCCAGGCAGACGCTCGCCAGGCAGCAGGGTCTCTGGAAGCAGCAGCTGACGACGCGCGAAACGCTTGAACGCGCAGAAAACGACGTCCGCGGCGCGGAGTCCGCGCTGCAGGAGCGCGAAAAAAGCGCTTCGGCCCAGGACAGCCGGATCATGCAGGAGCGCGCGACCCTCGAAAGCGCCCGGTACGATCTCAGCAAAGTCCGGATGGAGTCGCCGATCGACGGCATCGTGACGAAGCGCAACATTCAGCAGGGCGAGACGGCGGTCATCGGCACGATGAACAACGCGGGCACCGTCCTGCTGACGCTCGCGGACATGTCGATTATCCAGGCCGAAGTCGAAGTGGACGAAACCAACATCCCGAATGTGAAGCTCGGGCAGCCGGCGAAGATCTCGGTCGACGCCATCCCCGACAAGACGTTCAAGGGCCACGTATCCGAGATCGGCAACAGCCCCCTGCAGTCGACCGCCGCGGGCACGACGGGCACGCAGGCCACGACGTTCAAGGTGGAAGTCATCCTCGACGAGCCGATCCCCGACGTCCGTCCGGGCTTCACGTGCACGGCTGACATCACGACCGCCACGCGAAAGGGCGTCAGTGCGGTTCCGATCCCGTCCGTGGCGGTCCGCGAGTTGACCTACGACGCCGAAGGGCAGATTGTGAAGGAGCCAGTGGATCCCAAACGGCGCCGGCGCAACAGCACGGGCACCGCGAACACGCCGCCCGAATTGAAACCCGGCGAGACGCGCAAGGAAACCGAAGGGGTCTTCGTCGTCCGCGACAAGGAAAAGAAAGTCGAGTTCGTGCCGCTCAAGATGGGCATCGCCGGCGACAAGTATTTCGAGGTCCTGTCCGGCCTCAAGCCGGGCGACCAGGTCATCACCGGGCCCTACAATTCAGTGCGTAACATCGCCGACGGCGACGCCGTCAAGGTCGACAACAAGCAAAACGACCGCCGCTAGGTCTTCAATCCGAGGCATGCACAAGTTCCTGGAATCCGCGAAAATTGCCCTGAGCGCGATCTGGGGCGCGAAGCTGCGGTCGTTCATGACCGTGCTTGGCAACATCGTTGCGGTAACGTCGATCATCGCGGTCGTGTCGCTCATCCAGGGCCTGAACGCGTCGGTCAAGGACGCGATTCTCAACCAGTCCGGCGCCGACTCGTTCAGCGTCCAGCGATACCCCCTGACTCGCAGCGACGAAGACTTCGACCGCGTGCGCAACAATCCGCTCGTGACGCTCCAGGACATGCGCGCGATCCAGCGGTACGGGGGCGAGCAGATCTCCGCGGTGATGGCCAGTTCGCAGGGCAACGCCCGCGTCACGTACCGCGACCGCTCGATCGACAACATGAACGTGCGGGGCGTCACGTCGAGCTACGTCAATTTTTCCGGCTTCGACGCCGAGCGCGGGCGCCTGATGAGCCCGACGGAAGTCGACAGCAGCCGTCCGGTCACCGTCCTCGGGTGGCAGACGGCCGACCGGTTGTTTGGCACCGACATCGACCCGCTCGACAAGGTCATCCAGATTGAAGGCGTGCACTTCAGGGTGGTCGGCGTGAGCGAGAAGAAAGGATCCGCGCTCGGCCAGTCGCAGGATCAGTTCGCGCTCATCCCGCTCGGACAGTTCGCCATCCTCTTCGGGTCGCGCCGGTCGCTCGACCTCACGGTCAAGCCGCGCGACGTCGCGCAAATCGTCCCCGCGCAGGACGAGGCGACCGTCGCCCTGCGCGGTGCCCGCCGGCTGAAGCCACGGCAGCCGGACAACTTCGGCATGTTCACCTCGGATACGCTGCTCAACATCTACCGCTCGGCCACCAACGGCATCTTCGCGGTGCTGGTCGGCGTCGTCGGGCTGTCGCTCGTCGTGGGCGGCATCGTCATCATGAACATCATGCTGATGGTGGTCAGCGAGAGAACGCGCGAGATCGGCCTGCGCAAGGCGCTCGGCGCGCGCCGCTCCGATATCATGTCGCAGATGCTCACCGAATCGGTCGTGCTCTCGATGTTCGGCGGGATCGTGGGCACGATCCTGGGCAGCGCGATCGCCATCCTCATCTCCAGGTTCACGCCGATTCCGGCGTCCATCGAGATCTGGTCGGTGGCGCTCGGGATCGGCATCACGGCGCTGGTCGGCCTCTTCTTCGGCCTGTACCCCGCATCGCGCGCGGCGGCGCTCGATCCGATTGAAGCCCTGAGACGGGAGTAGCGGGAAGACATGGCTATCCGCGTCGCGCTCTTCTCGGAAGTGATCGTCATGGCCTTCGACACCGTGCGCACCAACAAGATGCGCTCGGCGCTGACCGTCCTGGGCATCGTGATTGGCATTACCGCGATCGTCGGCATGACGGCGTTGATCCGCGGCTTCGATCAGTCGGTGCGCGATCTGCTGGCCACGATCGGCCCCAACACCATCTTCGTCCAGCGTTTCGGCATCACGGACTTCGCCAACGGCGGCGAGCTCCGGGACTTGCTCAAGCGGCCGAACCTGACCTTCTCTGACGCGCGGGCGCTCGAGGAGCAGGCGACCACCCTTCAATACGTCGATCTCGAACTGGGCGGCAGCGTCGGACCCACCGTGCGCCAGCGTATTTTCTACAAGACGCTGAAGACCAGCCTGATGCAGATTGTGGGCACCTCGGAGTACTTCGCCGAAGGCACACGCATCCCGTTCATTGCGGGCCGTTTTTTCAACGGCACGGAGCTGCAGTACAGGAAGAACGTCGTCGTCCTCGGCAATGGCGCCTACCAGTTCCTGTTCGGCGACTCGGGTACCGACCCCATCGGCAAGACGGTGCGGGTGGGCGCGGAAAAGTTCGAGGTCGTCGGCGCGTTCGACAAGCGGCCCTCTCCGGGCGGCTTCAACGTGAACGTCGACAACTTCGCCATTATTCCGAACTCGACGTATCAGCGCGTCTACGGCGTGAGGGTGGCCCGCATCGGCCGCCTGGGCACAATCCTGAATATTCAGATCTCGGTCGTGCCCCGCGACGGCGTCAGCGCCGAGACGGCGATGGCCGAGGTCCAGCAAATCATGCGGAGCCGCCACGGCCTCAAGCTCGACCAGCCGGATGATTTCGACTTATTCACGCAGGACTCCATCCTGAAGCTGTTCGACCGGGTCAGCCAGGCGACGTTCTTCGCGCTGATCGTCATCTCGTCGATCGCGCTCATGGTTGGCGGCATCGGCGTGATGGCCATCATGTCAATTAGCGTCACGGAGCGCACCCGCGAGATTGGCGTCCGGAAGGCGCTGGGAGCGCGGCGCGCCGAGATTCTCTTTCAGTTTCTGATGGAGGCCGCATTCCTGACCTCGCTCGGCGGTGTGCTCGGCAGCGCCCTCGGCAGCGGGATCGGCCTGCTGGTCCACCTGGCGTCCGGCTTCCCAGTGTCGCTCCCCTGGTGGTCATACGCCATCGGCATCGGGTTCTCTGCTTCCGTGGGTATCTTTTTCGGCCTGTACCCCGCATTCAAGGCCTCTCGCCTCGACCCGATCGACGCCCTCCGTTACGAATAATTACGGACCATTCAGCCGACCTTGCAGCCCCCGGGGCGCGTCGATATGATGCGCCTTTCCACGTGAGGGGGGATCCGGCCCATGAAGGTCTATGACGCCGCCGCCATCAGGAATATCGCCCTCGTCGGTCATACCGGTTCGGGAAAAACACAGCTCGCCGCGGCCATGCTGTTCGATACCGGTATGCTGAACCGCTTCGGCAAGGTTGACGAAGGGACGGCGGCGACCGACTACGACGAGGAAGAGATCGCGCGCAAGCACACGTTGTCGGCGGCCCTGGCGTGCGCCGAATGGAACAAACAGAAGATCAACATCATCGATACGCCGGGAATGGGAAACTTCCTGAGCGACGCCCGAGCCGCGCTGCAGGTGGCCGACGCCGCCCTTGTCGTGGTGGACGCGGTGGGCGGCGTGATGGTGCAAACCGAGAAGGTCTGGGAAACGAGCGACGATTTGCGCCTGCCCCGCCTGGTCGTGCTGAACCGGCTCGACCGGGAGCGGGCGAGCCTCGAGCGGTCGCTCGAATCGCTCCGCGAGGCGTGCAACCGGACGGTGATCCCCATCCAGCTGCCGATCGGCGACGAAAAGAACTTCCGCGGCATCGTCGATTTGATCACGCGCAAGGCCTTCGTCTTCAAGACCGACGGAAGCGGCGCCTTCACGGAAGGTCCGGTGCCCGCAGACATGACCGCGGCCGTGGACACGGCGCGCGAGGCCTTGATCGAGATGGTGGCCGAGGCGGACGAGAAGCTGATGGAGAAGTTCTTCGAGGCGGGAACACTGACCGATGAAGAGGTCGTGAACGGCTTGCGCAGCGCCACGGCGGCCGCGCGGGTATTCCCGCTGGTCTGTACCTCGGCTCTCGTCAACATCGGCGTCCCGCAGCTGCTCGACGCCGTCGTGAGCTACCTGCCCTCCCCCGCCGAGCGGCCCTACACCGGTGTGAACAGGGCCGGGAGCGATGTGGCGTGCCCGGCCGACGACAAGCAGCCGCCGCTGGCCTTCGTGTGGAAAACGATCGCCGACCCTTTCGCGGGACGCATCACGATGTTCCGGGTCATTACCGGTACCATCAAGGCCGACTCCACGATCCACAACAAGACGCGCGACAGCCAGGAACGGCTGGGGCACGTCACGCTGCTGCAGGGCAAGACGCAGACGAACGTCCCCGAGATCAAGGCAGGGGACCTGGGCGCCGTGGCCAAGCTCAAGGACACCCTGACCTGCGACACGCTCGGCGACAAGACGGGCGGCGTCACGTTTCCGGCCATCGTCTTTCCGGAACCGGTGCTCTCCTACGCGATCGAGCCGCGGACACGCGGAGACGAGGACAAGATCAGCACGTCGATGCACCGCCTCGAGGAAGAGGATCCATCCATCAAGTACAGCCGCGATCCGCAGACGAAAGAACTGCTGCTCTCCGGGCAGGGACAATTGCACATCGAGGTCACGGTCGCCAAGCTGAAGCGGCGCTTCGGCGTGGACGTCAACCTGAAACCGCCGCGCATTCCCTATCGCGAGACCATCAAGGGCGCAACCGAGGCGCACGGCCGGCACAAGAAGCAGACCGGCGGACACGGCCAGTTCGGCGACTGCAAGATTAAAGTCGAACCGCTGCCGAGAGGCTCTGATTTCGAGTTCGTGGACGATATCTTCGGCGGCTCCATCCCCCGGCAGTTCATTCCGGCCGTCGAGAAGGGCATCCAGGACGCCAGGACCCGCGGCTACCTGGCCGGCTTTCCCATGGTCGATTTCCGCGTCACCGTGTTCGACGGCTCGTACCACGACGTCGATTCGAACGAACTGTCGTTCAAGCTCGCCGGGTCGCTCGCGTTCAAGGACGCCATGACCCGCGCGCGGCCGACCATTCTCGAACCCGTCATGAATGTCGAAGTGTACGCGCCGTCGGATTTTGCCGGCGATCTCATGGGCGACCTGAATGGCCGCCGCGGCCGCATCGCGGGCATGGACACGCGAGGGGTGACGACGATTATCAAGGCGCAGGTGCCGATGTCCGAAATGCTCACGTACGAGCAGCACCTGACGTCCGCGACGGGCGGGCGCGGTTCCTACCACATGGAATACTCGCACTACGACGAGGTGCCGTCTCACCTCCAGACGAAGATCATCGCCGCGGCGAAGGCCGAGCGCGCGGGCGTCGAAGTCGAAGAAGTGTGAGCGGCGCCGCGACCGCCGGGGAGGCTGATCCGTCAACCCGCTGGTCGACGCTGCGCGAGGCCGTTCGCGGGTCGACAGCCGACTTCACCGAAATTTCCATCGGGCGCGCCGTCGTGCTCCTGGCCGTCCCGATGGTGCTCGAAATGCTGATGGAGTCGGTGTTCGCCGTGGCGGACGTCTTCTTCGTCGGGCGCCTCGGCGCGGACGCGGTGGCCACGGTGGGCATCACCGAGTCCCTGATGACCATCATCTACGCGCTGGCGGTCGGCCTGTCCGTGGGCGCCGCCGCCACCGTCGCGCGCAGAATCGGCGAGCGCGACCCTGACGGCGCGGCTCGCGCAGCAGCCCAGTCTATTCTGTTCGCCGTCGGCATCGGCGCGATCCTCGGCGCTACGGGCATCCTGTTCGCTCCCGAACTGCTTCACCTCATGGGTGCGAGCGACGACGTGGTCCGGACCGGTTCGACGTTCGCGCGGGTGATGATCGGCGCCAGCGGCGGCGTCACGCTGCTCTTCCTCATCAACGCCGTGTTTCGCGGCGCGGGCGACGCCGCCATCGCCATGCGGGTGCTGTGGATCGCGAACGCCGTCAACATCATCCTTGGACCGTGCCTCATCTTCGGTCTCGGACCGTTTCCCCGTCTCGGCGTGACGGGCGCCGCCATCGGCACCAGCATCGGCCGCTGGACGGGCGTGGCCATCCAGGTTTACATCCTCACACGCCGCGATGCGCGCGTCGTCCTCAGGTGGGCGCACATGCGCCTGGACACCGCGGTCATGAAGGGGATCCTGCGCATTTCCGGCACGGCGATGTTTCAGAACTTCATCGGCACCGCGTCGTACATGGGCCAGGTGAGGATCATCGCCGGGTTCGGCAGCGCGGCCGTCGCCGGCAACACCATCGGCATTCGCGTCATCCTCTTCGCGCTCCTGCCCTCGTGGGGCGTCAGCAACGCCGCGGTGACGCTCGTCGGCCAGAACCTCGGCGCCGGGAAACCCGACCGCGCGGAGGCCTCCGCCTGGAAGGCCGGGCTCTACAACACGATCTGCCTCGGCACGATCGGAGCGGTCTTCCTGCTCTTCGCGCCGATCATTGTCCGCATCTTCACGAGCGATGCGGCGGTGGGGTCTGTCGGCGTGCAGTGCCTGCGGATCGTCTCGGCGGGCTTTCTGTTCTACGGTTACGGGATGGTGCTGACCGCCGCGTTCAACGGAGCCGGCGACACGCGGACGCCCACGGTGATCAACCTGGTCAGCTTGTGGATCCTCGAACTGCCTCTCGCATGGCTGCTCGCGCATTCCGCGGGCATGGGGCCGTCAGGCTCGTTCGTGGCCATGAGTGTCGGGTTCTCCACGCTGGCGTTCCTGAGTGCGTGGATCTTCAGCAAGGGCCACTGGAAGACCAGGCACGTCTAGCAGGCGGCTGAAGAACGCAGCCTGAACGAAAAACGCAGAACGCAAAACGCAGGATGCCGGCGTATTCCTCTTCGTTCTACGTTTTACGTTTTACGTTCAGCCCAGCTCGCCCCTCACCGCTTCTGGGCTGCTGTCTCCGTCACCACGCCCCAGACATACTGGACGAAGGGATACAGCGAAGCCTCGGCCAGCCGCTCCACGTCGCCGTGCGCCGGGTAGTTGATCCCCTCTGGTTCCGTCGATGCGGGGCCGATGCCATACGACTGGATGCCCTTCGCGCGAAGCTGCGCCTGGTCGCTGGCCCCTGTAGACATGGATGGCAGCACCGTGGCGCCGGGATACATCGTCCTGGCGACCTGCTCCATCCGTCTGTACATCTCCGTATCGAGTCTGGATGCCGGCGACGGAGGACGGCTCTGCGGCAGCGGCACGATTTTCACCGCGGGGTCGGCGATCACTTTCGCCATCTCCGTATAAAACCTGTCGATGTCTTCGTCAGGCAGCGCCCTTATGTCCAGAGTGGCCTCGGCCTCGGACGGAATTACGTTTGCGCCCACGCCGGCCTTGAGCATGGTTGGGACGACGGAGGTGCGCAGCATGGAATATTCGGATGGCGAATGTTCCCGCAAGTACGCCTGAGCGCCTGGAGCGGCCTTCGGATCGAGCAGCGCCTTGTAGATCGCCGACAGGTCCGACGGACTGTTCCTGGCAAGTCCGTCGAAATAGCTGCGCGTGGTGTCGTTGAGGCGCATGGGCGTCTGCCATCGGCCGACCTTTTCGACCGCTGCGCTCAGGTGAATCAGGGCGTTGTCCAGGCGGGGAGCCGAGCCGTGCCCGGCAGTGCCGTTCGCCACCAGCCGCACGCGTGCGGGCAGCTTCTCCGCCGTGCCGATGTTGACCCTGGTGACACGCCCGCCTTCGATGGTCGCCCCGCCGCCTTCCGTCATCGCGAATTCGGCATCGATCTCGGCGAAATGCTCGCGGACCATGAAGTTGATGCCAACGCCAGTCACGTCGGCTTCTTCACCAGATTCGGCGAGGAAGATCACGTCGCGATCGAGCTGCACGCCGAGGCGCTTCAGCATCAGCATGGTCATGAGATTGGCGGCCAGCACCGGCTTGTCGTCCTTGCTGCCCCGCCCCCAGATGTAGCCATCCTTCATGACCGCGCCGAACGGGTCCACGGGCCACTTCTCGCGCTGCACGCCGACAACGTCGGTGTGCGCGAGAATCAGCAGGGGCCGCCTGGATCCGTTGCCCTTGAGCCGCGCCACGAGGTTGGCGCGATCGGGATCAAGTGCAAACGTCTGCGTCGGAATGCCTTCGGCCTCGAGCGCCTTCCTCAGGTAGTCCACGGCGCGCGTCTCGTGGCCGGCCGTCGTGTCGAGCCGTACGAGGGCGCGGTAGCGCTCCAGAATTTCAGGCGAGAGCGTCTTCCAGTCGACGGCCCTGGGCGCCGCGGGAGTTTGTGCTCCCAGCGAGCAGAGAGCGCCCACGGCGAGCACGAGGGTCACCATGCGTTTCATGCGGACAATGTAGCAGACGGCGCGCTCCACGTCCTAGATTCCGCGTTCGACGCTCGCTCTCTCGCGACCGAGGACATCGAAGGGTCTTGACGCAGCCTCGCCGCCGGCGTCCGTCACTTTCGAGAGCACGGATTCGAGCACCGGGGTCATGCACCGCAGTTGCCTCGCTCGAATCATCAGGTTCCAGAGGGACTCAAACTTCTTCCAGCCCGCTGCATAGAAGAAATGCTTCGCCTGGTGCTTGACCGTGCCGTGCGAGAGCGACGCCCGCGCAATCGACGACCAGCGGTAGAACTCGTTGTACGCCCAGTCGTATCCGGCTTTCAGCCGCTCAGGGGGCATTCGTGCCGGGCGGAACACCACGTGGCGGGTGTCGTACAAATCCCAGTTGAAGGTCGTCAGGCGGCCCTGCTCGAGCATCTTCGCGTACAGCCTCGTTCCTGGGTATGGCGTCTGGATGTGGAACGTCGCCGTCGTGAT
>Ga0068871_100003082_pt1 | contig 11436 bp, 8 predicted proteins | sample KBSMisM72_FD_72750 | JGI IMG/M metagenome (GOLD analysis project Ga0068871, IMG submission 72750) | Miscanthus rhizosphere microbial communities from Kellogg Biological Station, Michigan, USA - KBS Miscanthus M7-2 | ecosystem: Host-associated > Plants > Roots > Rhizosphere > Soil ... | reverse complement strand
CTGCTGATGGTGACATCGACCCGCCACTCGTCGTGGCGATAGTCGATCGAACCGAGCGAGGACACGGCGTCGACCAGCAGGAGCGCCGGATGTCCGGACTCGTCCATCGCGCGCCGGACGTCGGGAATGTTGCTCGTCACGCCCGTGGACGTCTCGTTGTGCACGACGGCGACGGCCTTGATCGTGTGGCCGCGGTCCGCCGCCAGCTTCGCCTTGATGAGGGCGGACTCGACGCCGTGGCGCCAGTCGCCGGGAATGAAGTCGACCTGGAGACCGAGCTTCACGGCCATGTCACGCCAGGCGGTCGCGAACTGGCCGGTTTCGACCATGAGCACCGCGTCGCCCGGCGACAGCGTGTTGACGAACGCGGCTTCCCACGCGCCGGTGCCGGAGCACGGGTACATCACCACCGCGCCCTTCGTCTGAAACACGCGCTGAAGGCCTTCGATCGCTTCGCGCCCCAGCGCGGCGAAGGCCGGTCCGCGATGATCGATCGTGGGCTGCGCGATGGCGCGCAGGATCCGATCGGGTACGTTGGTCGGGCCGGGAATCTGGAGAAAGTGCCGTCCGCTTTTCACGGCTTCAGTTAATCATAAATCCCACCACGAAGACACGACGGGCTATCAACGGCGAGCCGATCGCAGCGTCACGCCTGATGAATGTAGGATGAAGCACATGAGCGTCATCGTCGGCCGATCGCGAATCGCAACCAGGTACGGCATCGTCGCCGCCAGTCAGCCGCTGGCGGCGCAGGCGGGTGTCCAGATCCTCGAGCGCGGCGGCAACGCGATCGACGCGGCCATCGCCACCAACGCCGTCATGGGTCTCGTCGAACCGCAGTCGAACGGCATCGGCGGCGATCTGTTCGCGATCGTGTACGACGCGAAGGCCGACGCACTCCACGGTCTGAACGCCTGCGGCTGGGCGCCGTCCGGTCTGACGCCCGCGCTTCTGAGATCGCAGGGACATGCCCAGATGCCGCAGACGGGCATTCACACGGTGACGGTCCCGGGAGCCGTCGGCGGATGGGAGGCGCTGCGCACCAGGCTGGGATCGCTGCCGTTTGCCGAGCTCCTCGCGCCCGCGATCGCCTATGCGGAAGAGGGCTTCCCTGTCTCCGACGTCATCGCCGCGCACTGGGCGGCGCTGGCCGACAAGCTGGCGGCCGAGCCGGGCGCGGCGGCGACCTACCTGCCCCACGGCCGCGCACCGCGCGGTGGTGAGCTCTTCAGAAACATCGACCTCGCCGCGTCGCTGCGGCGCATTGCGGCGAACGGAACGGCCGGCTTCTACGAAGGGCCCACCGCCGACGCGATCCTCGCGATCTCGAACGACAAGGGCGGCACCATGACCGCCGCCGATCTCCGCGAGCTCGCGCCCGAATGGGTCCAGCCGATCTCGACGACCTATCGCGGCTGGACGGTCTACGAGCTGCCGCCGAACACGCAGGGGATCGCGGCGCTGATGATGCTCAACCTGATGGAGTCGTATCCGCTGGGCGAGTACGGCTTCCACAGCGCCCGCGCGCTGCACGTGATGATCGAAGCGAAGAAGCTCGCTTACGCGGACATGCTGCGCTATGTCTGCGACACGCGCTTCTCTCAGCCGCCGGTCGCGGCCATGCTCGACAAGCCGTATGCGACGCGGCGCGCCGCGGAGATTCGTCCTGGCCGTGCGGCGCACGACGTCCGCCCCTCCACCTTCGACGGCCTGACCAATTCGTCAGGCAACGACACGATCTACCTCTCGGTCATCGACCGGCACGGCAACATCGTCTCGCTGATTCAGAGCATCTACGAAGGGTTCGGCGCCGCCATCGTTCCCCCCGGCAGCGGCTTCGCGCTGCACAACCGCGGCGCGCTGTTCACGCTCGACGAGACCCACCCGAACGCGCTGGCGCCGCGCAAGCGCCCGCTGCACACGATCATTCCCGGTTTCATGGCGCGCGGCGACACGCGCATCGGCTTTGGGATCATGGGCGGCTTCAACCAGGCGCAGGCCCACGCGCAGTTCGTCGCGAACATCGTCGACTACGGGATGGATATCCAGCAGGCGCTCGAGGCGGGACGCTTCACCAAGGGCACCTTCAGCGGCGCCGACGTCAGCATCGAAGCGCTGGTGCCGGAATCGGTCAGGACGGAGCTCGCCGCGCTCGGCCACGAGGTGACGACGGTCCCGCCGCGAACCGGCACATTCGGCCACGGCCAGGCGGTGATGAGCGACGGATCGGGCGTCCACTTCGGCGCCTCGGAGCCGCGGCACGACGGCGCCGCCATTCCTGAGGCTTCGCCTCAGGAATTAAGAAGTCAGAATTAAGAATTAAGAATTCTACGTAATCCGCAGCGTCAGAGAAGACGGCGGGATGCCCGACAGGGACGCAATCCAGGTGTCGCCGACGGTCATCGGCAGCGACGTGGTCAGCGTGCCGGTGCTGATCAGATCGCCCGCCTGCAGCGTTTCGCCGCCGCGGCGCTTCAACGCCTCGGCCAGCTCGGCGACGCAGAGCACCGGGCTCTTGAGCGCGTTCTTCGCGGCGCCCTCTTCGACGAGCTCGTTGTTCCTGAGCAGCCGCACCGTGAACTCCGCCATGTCGGTCACGAGCTGGGCGATGTCCTCGGGCTCGACGTAGACCGGCTCGCCGACGACCAGCGCCGCGTGCAGCCCGCGCGCGGCGACGAAGTCGGCCGGCTGAAACTTCCAGTCCGGGAAAACGCAATCGATGATCTCGAACCCGAGCGCGTACCATTCCGTCGCCTCGAGGACCGCCACCGGATCGCCGGACGCAGGCGTTCTCGCGAGCTTGAAGACCACTTCAGGCTCGATCTTCGGCGCGATCATCGCCGCGATGGCCAGCGTCGCATCGTTCCAGTCGGCGTAGCGGACGGTGTCGTCGTAGAGGTGCGCCCACACGAGGGTCTCGAGCTTGAGCGCGCGCCACATCGCCTTGTTGGCATAGCCGACCTTCCAGCCGACGGTCTGGTGACCGCTCGCCCGGCGGGCCTCGGCGATCGCTGCTTCGACGGCATACGCGGTGTCGAGATCGATCCCGCCTTCGCGCGAAGAAGGCGCCGGAATGATCTCCCGCCTGGCGTACGCGTCGACGAGTTCCTGAGCGAGCGCTTTCGGATCGGTAGACATGTTTTCCTATAAGGAACGGAGAGAGCGGAGTTAACGGTTTCACACGGAGAAACGGAGCAACGGAGAACGAACGGAGGGCGCAAACCGAAGCGCGCGTATCGGCGCGCCTCCGTTCTTCCTCTGTTTCTCCGTTCCTCCGTGTTGATCTTTTCGGGTCTTCAGTGAGCCGTTTCGTTTCGTGTGTTTCGGGTGATCTTCTTCGTGCGTCTTCGTGTTTTCGTGTCTTCGTGGTCGTGATGCCGTTCGCTACTTCGCCGTCGCCGGAATGCCGACCGCGACAGCCGCCGGAGCTCGCGACGCGCGCAGGCTGAAGGCGATCACTGAAGCGAGGAGCGCCAGCGCGGCGCTGCCGTAGAAGCAGGCGGTCCAGCTGCCGAATTTCTCGAACAGCATCGCCGCGATGCCGCCGGCGACGATCGACGAGACCCCCTTCGCGGAGTACATCACGCCGTAGTTCGCAGTCGCCGATCTGGTGCCGAAGTAATCGGCCACCAACGACGGAAACAGCGAGAAAACCTCGCCCCAGGTGAAGAAGGTGGCCACCAGCGTCGCGGCGAACAGCGTTCCCGACAGCCGGCCGACCGTCAACACCAGGACCAGGCAGATCGCCTGCAGCGCAAACGCGATCCCCATCGCCAGCTCCCGGCCGGTCTTGTCGGAGACCCAGCCCCAGAAGATCCGGCTGCCGCCGTTGGCGACGGCGTTGAGCGACGTGGCCAGCGCCAGCGCGGCAGCCGGGATGCCCCAGGCCTTCGCCATCGACCCCGCGTTGGCGGTCACCAGCAGACCGCCGGTCGCCATCATCAGGAACATCGCGTAGAGCACATAGAACTGCGGCGTCCGCAGCATCTCGCCGGTTGTGAACTGGTGAGTGCCCAGCTTCGATCCGGTCGCGGCGGTCTTGGCCGCCACCGGCGCCGCCGGCGGGTGCCGCAGGAACTGGGCGACGAGGAGGATCATCACGCCCTGAAAGATCCCGGTATAGAGAAACGCCGTCTTGTAACCCTGGTTCTTGATCAGCGACGCGATGACCGGCACGAACAGCGCGGTGCCGCCGCCGAATCCGGCGGCGATGATGCCGGCGGCGAGGCCGCGCTCCTTGGTGAACCACTTCAGCGCCGATCCCATGCAGCCACCGTAGACCAGCGCGGCGCCGATGCCGGCCATCACGTACAGCGTGTACAGCATCGGCAGCGTCGTCACCAGACCGAGGCCGGCCCAGCCGACGCCGCACAGCACGCCCGCGAGGGTCGTGAACAGGCGCGGGCCAAGGCGATCGATCAGGAATCCCTGCGCCGGCTGCACCCAGGTCTGGAAGAGGATGAAGAGCGTGAACGCCCACTGGATCTCGGACAGCTTCCAGCCGGTCCCTTGACGCATCGGCTCGACGAACAGCGTCCAGGCGTACTGCAGGTTCGCGATCATGATCATCGCGATCAGCGACGCGACCAGCTGAAACCAGCGACTGTGAATTTTCATGAGAGCCTCCGCTCGGCTAAAGCCTTCGCGCTCCGTGTCTGTTCGTCAAGCATCTTGGCACAGGCGTAGACGGTCCGGGTCGCCGGCATCGCCACGCCGAGCCGCTCGCCGAGCTCCACGACGGCGCCGACGATCGCCTCGATCTCGAGCGGCCGCCCGGCCTCGAAATCCTGCAGCATCGAGGTCTTGTGCGCACCGACTTTTTCGGCGCCGGCCATCCGCTGGTCGATCGAGATCGGCAGCTCGATGTTCAGCTTCGCCGCGACCGCTTCGGTCTCCGCCATCAGCGTTCTCACGACCGTCGACACATCCGGATCGCGCGTCAGCTCTTCGAGCGTGCCGCGCGTCAGCGCGCTGATCGGGTTGAACGCGACGTTGCCCAGCAGCTTCACCCAGATCTCGTGACGGAACCGCTGGTTGATCGGGCAACGGAATCCGGCGGCGATGAGCGGCTCCGCAATCTTCCGGGCACGCTCGGACTTGGTGCCGTCCGGTTCACCGAAGCTGATCTTGTTCCCTTCGGTGTGCCGGATGACGCCGGGCTCGACGATGTCGGTCGCAAAGTACGCCAGCGATCCGACGACGCGGCGAGCCTCGATCGAGGCGGCGATGACACCGCCGGGATCGACACGCTCGAGCCGCAGACCTTCCAGCTCGCCGCCGTAGCCCTGAAAATACCACCACGGAATCCCGTTCTGCGTGCTGACCACCGCGGTGTCCGGCCCGAAGAGCGGCCGCAGCGTCGGCGCCAGCGCGGTCAAGCCGTGCGCCTTGACGCCGAGAAACACCACGTCCGCCTGGCCGATCGCCGGAAGATCACCGGTGGCCCGCACCGGCACCTCGAAGTCGCCGTCCGGGCTGATCACGCGGAGCCCGCGCTCCTGCATCGCCCGCAGATGCGGCCCGCGCGCGAACAACACGACATCGGCGCCTGCCCTGGCCAGCTTCGCGCCGATATAGCCGCCGATCGCGCCGGCGCCCGCGATGACTATCTTCACGACGTTGGCTTCATCGGCGCCGGCATCATGCGGGCGTATACGCCTTCGCCACCGCCCCGCGCTGAATCTTGCCGGTCGCGGTCCGCGGAATCGCCTGCGTGATGTGAATCTGCTTCGGCCGCTTGAAGTCGGCCAGCCGCTCCTTGCAGAACGCGAGCAGATCGGGTGCGCCAATCGTCTCGCCTTCGCGCAGCACAACCGCGGCCTCGACCTCTTCGCCCCACGTGCCGTGCGGCACCCCGAAGCAGACGGCTTCGGCAATCGAGGGGTGCGTGAGCAGCACTTCGTCGATCTCGCGTGGTGAAATCTTCTCGCCGCCTCGGTTGATCAGCTCCTTGATGCGCGCGACCAGCGTCAGGTAGCCGTTGTCGTCGAGCACGCCCTGGTCGCCGGTCCGGAACCAGCCATCCACGAACGACGAAGCATTCGCTTCGGGATTGTTCTCGTAGCCGGTAATCACGTTCGGCCCCTGGATCACGACCTCGCCCGCTTCGCCGATCGGCAGGTGCCTGCCGGCCTTGTCCATGATGCTGATCTTCACGTCGGTACCGCGGCCGACCGATCCCGGCTTGCGCTCCGACGGCGGCAGCGGGTTCGAGGCCATCTGGTGCGCCGCCTCGGTCATGCCGTAGGCCTCGAGCACCGGCGCGCCGAAGGCCGCTTCGAGCGCGTGCATCACCGCGGGCGGCAGCGAAGCGCTGCACGAGCGAATGAAGCGGAGCTTCTCCGTGCCCGCGGGACGCCGCGACGGATCCGTCGGATCGCCCGCCCGCGCCAGCAGGAGTTGATGAAGGGTCGGCACCGCCGAGTACCAGGTCACGCCGTGATCCCTCGCCGTGCGCCAGAACGACAGCGGGCTGAACTTCCCGGGTACGACCACCGTGCCGCCCGATGCGAACGTGGCCAGGGTCGACGCCACCAGGCCGTGCACGTGGAACAGCGGCATCACGCACAACGACACATCGTCTTTCGTGAGCGCATAGCTGCGGGCGACGTTCTGCGCGGAGATCGACAGGTTCGCGTGCTTGAGCGGCACGCGCTTGGGCCGCCCCGTGCTGCCGCTCGTGTGCAGCACGAGCGCGACATCGTCGATCGTCGGCGGCGTCACCGGCGTGCGTCCAAGAGGACGCTCGGCTGAAGCCTTCGCGCTACCAGGCAACAGGCTGACCGTGCCGGCCGCATCCATGTCGATCGTGAGGATCGGCACGCCGCGCGCGACGGCGGCGCGGCGCGCTTCATCCGCGCCCTCGGGCGGCAGGATGAGCACCTTCGCCGCCGTGTCCTCCAGATAGAAGCGGAACTCGTCCTCTTTGTACGCCGGATTCAGCGGCGCGGCAGTGCCGGCGACGCCGGCCGCCAGAAAGGACACGATGACGGGGAGGCCGTTGGTCAGCGAGGTCGCGACCCGATCGCCGCGGCCGACGCCGGCGGCGGCCAGCTGTTCCGCCACGGCGGTGACCTGGTTGCGCAGGTTGCCGTAGGTGATCTGGATGTTCTGCTCGGGGAGCACGACGGCCGTCTTGTCGGCAGGCGCGCGGTTCAGGAAGTCGGTCAATACGAGAGGCGAGACGCTCATGAGGGCTTCACCAGAATTTCATACGCGGGCAGGGTGAGAAAATCGGCCAGCTCATCCGACGTGGCGACGGCTTCGAACAGCGAACGCGCCGCGGCGAGGCTGCCCGCAGACTCCTCCGCGATGAGCTGCTGGACCAGCGCCTTGGTCACCGTCCGGCCGTCGTCCAGCGCCGCTCGATGCTTGATCCATTGCCAGATCTGGGTGCGCGAGATCTCGGCGGTGGCGGCATCTTCCATCAGGTTGTAGATCGGCACGGCGCCCTGACCGCCGAGCCAGGCTTCCAGGTACTGGACGCCTACACGAATGTTATGACGAAGGCCGGTCTCGGTGCGAGTGCCGGTCGGCGGCTCGAGAAGAGCGGCGGCGTTCGCCGTCACGTCCTCGCGGAGGCGCTGCAGTTGATTGGGCGTGGGCATGCCCTCGTCGAACACCTGCTTGGCGATCGACACCAGGGCCGGGTGGGCGACCCAGGTGCCGTCGTGCCCTTCGCGCACTTCGCGCAGCTTGTCGGCACGCACTTTCGCCATCGCGTTGGCGTTGGCTTCGGGATCGTCCTTGATCGGAATCTGCGCGGCCATGCCGCCCATCGCAAAGGCGCCCCGACGGTGACAGGTCTTGATCAGCAGCTGGGTGTAGGCGCGCAGAAACGGCGCCTCCATCGTCACCTGCCCGCGATCCGGCAAAGCGAAGGACGGGTCGGCCTGCAGTGTCTTGATCGAGCTGAAGATGTAGTCCCACCGGCCGCAGTTGAGCCCGGCGATGTGATCGCGCAGCTCGAAGAGAATCTCGTCCATCTCGAACGCGGCGGGCAGCGTCTCGATGAGGACGGTTACCTTGATCGTGCCGGCGGGAATCTGCAGCACCGACTGCGCGTGCAGGAAGATCTCGTTCCACAGCCGCGCCTCGAGGTGGCTCTGCATCTTCGGCAGGTAGAAGTACGGGCCGGTGCCCGCGTCCTTCAGCGCCTGGGCGTTGTGAAACAGGTAGAGGCCGAAGTCGAACAGCATGCCGGGCGCCGGGCGGCCATCGACGACGAAGTGCTTTTCGGGGAGATGAAAGCCGCGCGGACGCACCATCAACGTCGCGAGCGGCGGCTTGAGGCTGTAGCGCTTGCCGGCATCAGACTCGTAGGTAATCGTCCGCCGGATCGCGTCCATCAGGTTGGCCTGCCCGCCGACGAGATTCGCCCACGTGGGGGACGTCGCGTCCTCGAAGTCGGCCATGAACACGTTGGCGCCGGAGTTCAGCGCGTTGATGATCATCTTGCGATCGACGGGACCGGTGATTTCGACGCGCCGGTCCTGGAGATCCGCCGGAATCGCGCCGACCTTCCAGTCGCCGCCGCGAACGGCGGCGGTCTCGGCGAGAAAATCAGGACGGGCGCCGGCGTTGAAGCGCGCTTGCGTCGCGCGGCGGCGCTCGAGCAGCTCGTCGATGCGCGGGCGAAAGCGCCGCGTGAGATCTTCGACGAAGGCGATGGCGGGCGGCGTCAGGATCCGGTCGGCGCCGTCGACGAGAGGCAGTGTTGGTACGGTCATAAGGAGGACTGAATTCTTCGCGCTTATGATACTCTGGCGACGTTTTGTACTCACGCGCGCTGCGGTTGACGTGTGGCGTTGTTGCCCTGATCGCCATTGGCGCTGCTGCGTTCCTCCTCATCCGTTCAGAAGAACAAGTCCGTCAACAGAGCACGGCGCTGCGCGCGTTCGACCAGCAGGCTCGCGACGCCAGCGCAGCGTTGGTGGACGCGCGCGTTGGCCAGCAGGCGTACGTCGCCGCCGGCCAGGGCGTGGAGTTCTGGTTCGGCAAGACCGCGGCCTCGCTTCAGGCGACGACGGACGGCTTGACGGCGCTGCGCCAGGCAGCCGGCGCAGGTGCGCGCACGGGCATCGAACAAGCGGCTGCGACGGTCACCGAGTTCTCGGTCATCGACAAGCGGGCGCGCGACTACCTCACGTCAGGCCAGCAGTTGATGGCCGGCGACGTCATCTTTACGGAAGGCAGCGACGCGGCGGCCACCGCGCTGCGACAGATTGAGACCGCCCGGCTGGCCGAGCACCAGGCGGCCGACGTCGAGCTGGCCGTCATTCGAAACCAGCAGATCCTGACGGCCGGCGCCGCCGCCGGGTTCGTCTTCCTGGTCGTGCTGCTGCTGATCCCGGTGCCGCGCGCCAGGCTCGCGCAGCCGGCGGCTCAGACGAGCCTCTCGATTCGACCGAGCGCCGTGAAAGAGGTGGTCAGCGTACCGGCGCCCGTGCCTGCTCCTCCCTTGCCCGCGCCCGCGACCCTTTCTCACGCCAGAGGCTCGGTGTTCAAGGCCGCGACCGAGGTGGTCACCGATATCGGACGGGTCCGCAGCCTTGGCGAGCTGACGCATGTGCTGGGCCGCGCGGCCGAGGTCATGGACGCCAGCGGCCTCATGATCTGGATCGGCAGCGCAGCCGGCGACGATCTCCGGCCGGCCCTCTCCCACGGCTACAGCAAGGAGATGATGGCGCGCATCCCGCCGGTGCCGCGCTCGGCCGACAACGCCGCCGCGGCCGCCTATCGGCTGGGCAAACTGCAGATGGTCGCCTCGCGTCCCGGCGGCGCGAGCGGCGCCGTGGTGGCGCCGATTCTGTCGGCCGACGGCTGCATCGGCGCGCTGTCCGCGGAGATTCGCAGCGGCGGGGAGACGTCGGAGAGCGTCCAGGCGCTCGCGTCGATCTTTGCCGCCCAGCTGGCCGGCGTCTTTGCGACGGCCCCCGCCACGACGCAGCCCTCGGAAATCCTCGAACCCAGAGCGGCCGCCGCTAACTCCTAGTTCGCCTCGTGTCCAGGCAGGCCTAAAGGCCTGCACTACATCCAATGAATATCGCGAAAGCCTGCTGCTAGAATTCTGCCCAGCATGTCCAAGACGCCGGCGAAGGAAACCAAGGCCCAGATCCTGGAGCGCACCGAGCGCGAGAAGGTGAAGTTCCTGCGGCTGCAGTTCACCGACATTCTCGGCACCATCAAGAACGTCGAGATCCCCGACCGCCAGTTCGAGGATGCGCTGGACGGCAAGATCATGTTCGACGGCTCGTCGATCGAAGGGTTCGTGCGCATCGAAGAGTCGGACATGTACCTGCGTCCCGACCTCTCGACGTTCCGCGTCTTCCCCTGGCCGGGCACCACCGGTGAGAAGGTGGCCCGAATGATCTGCGACATCTACACGCCCGACGGCCAGCCCTTCACCGGCGATCCGCGCGCCTGCCTGAAGAACGTGATCGCGATGGCCGCCGCCAAGGGCTACGCGATGAAGGCCGGCCCCGAGGCCGAGTTCTTCCTCTTCCAGACCAAGAACGGCGTCCCGACCACCGACACGCACGACGCCGCGAGTTATTTCGATCTGAGCCCGGTGGACCAGGGCGAGGACGTCCGCCGCGAGATCGTGCTGGCGCTCGAAGCGATGGGCTTCCACGTCGAGGCCGCGCATCACGAGGTCGCGCCGGGCCAGCACGAAATCGACTTCCGCTACGACGATGTGTTGACCACAGCGGACAGCATCAGCACGTTCCGGTTCGTGGTGAAGAACATCGCGATCAAGAACGGGCTGCACGCGACGTTCATGCCCAAACCGATCTACGGGATCAACGGATCCGGCATGCACACGCACATGTCGCTGTTCGCCGGCGGGACCAACATCTTCTACGACGCCAAGGCCGACGGCCAGCTGAGCGAGATCTGCATGAACTACATCGGCGGGATCCTGCGACACGCGAAGGGCTTCTGCGCGATCACCAACCCGCTGGTGAACTCCTACAAACGGCTGGTCCCTGGCTACGAGGCGCCGACCAACATCGCCTGGTCCGAGAAGAACCGGAGCCCGCTCGTCCGCGTGCCGGCGGCCCGCGGCACCTCGACCCGGATCGAGCTGCGGATGCCCGACCCGTCGTGCAATCCCTACCTCGCGCTCGCGGTGATGCTGCGCGCGGGGCTCGACGGCATCGAGAAGAAGATCGATCCCGGCCCGCCGATCAACAAGAACATCTACAAGATGAGCCACCGCGAGCGCCGGCACCTGCGCATCGACGAGCTACCCGGCAATCTGAGCGAGGCGCTTGACGAACTGGAAAAAGACGACCTGGTGAGGGAGACGCTTGGCGAGCACCTGTTCGAACACTTCGTGGCCGCCAAGCGTGAAGAGTGGCACGACTACATCAAGCACGTCTCGCCGTGGGAGATCGATCGTTACCTTGGAATGTACTGATGGGCGGCTGTTGG
>Ga0068871_100003080_pt1 | contig 11438 bp, 10 predicted proteins | sample KBSMisM72_FD_72750 | JGI IMG/M metagenome (GOLD analysis project Ga0068871, IMG submission 72750) | Miscanthus rhizosphere microbial communities from Kellogg Biological Station, Michigan, USA - KBS Miscanthus M7-2 | ecosystem: Host-associated > Plants > Roots > Rhizosphere > Soil ... | reverse complement strand
GCGCAGGACCCATCGCGCAGGCACGGCGTTGTCGTCGCGCCGGTACGCGCGCGCCAGCCGGCGCCGATCGGACGCGAGCGCGTCTGCGCGCAAGGCTTCGAAGTCGTTCGCGTCGATCTCGCTTGGCAACGGCCGCCATCCATACCGGCTGCCGATCAGGCCGATGAAATTCAGCAGCGGCGAAGCGCGACGGCATCGCCGCACCTCGGCCAGGCAGATCTCCATCGTGCGTCGGTCGCGAGCGGCCGCCGCGCTGATTCCCCAGCGCAGGTCGATGGCGCGGAACGCGGCACCGCGCGCGCGGCAATAGGCATCGACTCGAGGAAAGACTTCGTTCTGCAGCATGCTGCGTTCGGCGACCATGTCGCCGAACGTCGAGCTGACGAACACGCGGAGCTCGATGCTTCGGACCATCGTCCCGGCTCCGGCGCGGCCGGCGCGTCAGGCCCCCTGCCGCGCCCTCGCCGCCTTCAGCTTGCCGAAGTACTCGCGCATGACGCCGCGCAGGCGGTCGGCGCCCGGGCGGCCCCAGTCGCGCTGCAGCTCGCACGCCAGGCCGAGCACCGAGATCGGCGTCGCGCCCGCCTGGATCATTCGCTGCATGGCCGATTCGTGCGCGACCCGGCTGACGCCGCCGATCGCATCGGCGACGAAGTACACCTCGTAGCCGTCGCGCAGCGCGTCGAGCGTCGGGAAGGCGACGCAGACCTCGGTCCACAGGCCCGCGATGACCAGCTTCCTGCGTCCGGTTCGCTCGACCGCGGCCCGGAACTCCGGGTCCTCCCAGGAATTCATCGTCGTCCGGTCGATCTCCGGCACGCCCGGCAACGCCTCGCGCAGCTCGGGGTTGGTCCCCGACATGCCGTGCCGCACATACACCGTGCTCAGGACGACGGGCAGCTCGAACGCCGTCGCCACCCGCCCGAGCATCGTGACGTGGGCGATCAGCTCCTCATGGCCGACCGACGCCACGCCCGCGTACTGCTCGGGCTGGTAGTCGATCAGCGCGAGCACCGCGTTGTGCGGCGTGATCAACGCATCGGTCTTCGGGTCGCGGATGGGAGTGGTGTCCGACATGGTGCCTCAGTGGATGCCGCCCGGTTTACGCCCGGCCGATGCGCGACTCTATCCACTGCGCGATGTCGGCGATGACGAGCTCCCGGCCGAGATCGCGAAGCAGATCGTGGACGTGACCCTCGTAGAGCTTCAGCGTCTTGTCGAGCGAGCCGGCGCGCTCGTGGAACAGCCGGCTTCCTTCCGGCTTCGTCGCCTTGTCGGCGCTGCCGTGAAGAATCAGCAGCGGCAACGTGATGAGCGAGAACTCGTTCTCGAGGCGCTCGTCGGCACGAACCATCGCGGCGACCGTCTTCGTCGGCTGGGCTTCGTCGGCGATCAACGGATCGGCGTTCATGTCGGCGACGATCTTCGGGTCGCGCGAGAAGTCCTCGCTCTTCAGCCGCAGCACGTGGGCGTGCGGCGCGACGTGGCTGAGCCCCTTGAGGACGGCGAGCGCGAAGTCCGGCGCCGGCACGCGGAACGCGAAGCTCTCGCAGACGAGGCCGGCGAGCTCGGCTTGGTGCTCGACCGCGTAGAGACAGGCGACGACGCCGCCGGCGCTGTGGCCGAGCAGGAACACCGGCAGGCCCTTCTCCTCCGATCGCGCGACGCGGACGAGCGAGGCGACGTCACCGACGTAGTCGTCGAACTGGTCGACGTAGAACCGCTCGCCGTCGGACCGGCCGCGGCCGCGCAGGTCGACCGCGTAGACCGCGAGCCCGTGTGCCGTGAGCTGTTCCGCGGCCCACGCATAGTGGCCGCTGTGCGAGTTGAAGCCTGGGACGACGGCGACCAGGCCGCGGGTCGGCCCGCCGGGCCGCCAGGTCCGATAGAAGATGCGCCCCCCGCCGGCGCCCTCGATTCGCCCTTCGCTCGCGGTCCTGGATGTCGATGCCATCGAAGCTCTCCTGCGCTCAGCGGACGATGAAATCGCGAACCAGCTTGATCGTCGCGCGCGGGTTCTCTTCCATGATCCAGTGGCCTGAATCGGCGACGATGCCTTCGGTCACGTCGTCGCCGGCGGCGCGCATCACCGTCGCCATCGTCGCGCCGAACGACTTCTCGCCGCCGACCGCGAGGATCGGCATCCTGAGTCGGCCTTGCACCAGGAACGCGCGGTTGTCGATCGCGTCCTGGTCGAACGCCGCGAACTGCGCGAAGCCCGAGTGCATCGCGCCCGGCAGCGCGTACAGCCTGGCGTAGTGGCGTCGCGCGCCTTCGCTGAACCGCGCCGGCGACGCCGAGAACTCGTTCCAGAACCGGTCCAGGTAGATCCGCTCGCGGCCGGCGACGAGACGCTCCATGTCGGGTCCGCCGAAGCGGAAGTGCCAGAGCAGCGGATTCTTGAGGATCTCGTCCCACGGGCCGACGCCGGGCACCGGCGCGTCGATCAGCACCAGCCGCCGCACCCGCTCCGGATAGCGCGCCGCGAACTGGAACGCCACCATGTTGCCGATGTCGTGCGCGACGACGTCGGCCTGGACGACGTTCAGCGCGGTCATGACGCCGGCAACGTCGTCGGCCTGGGTCTTCTTGTCGAAGCCACCGGCCGGCTTCGACGACAGGCCGAGTCCGCGCAGGTCGGGAACGATCACGGTGTGGTCGCGCGCCAGCTCGACGGCGAGCGGCGCCCACATGTCGCCGGTCTCGCCGTAGCCGTGCAGCAGGACGACCGCGGGTCCGGCGCCGCCCGAGCGGACGTGGATCGTCGCGCCGTTGCCGACCACCTCGCGCACCGCGAAGCGCGGGAACGCGAAGTCCTCCGCCCACGACGGTACGGCCGCGACCAGCGACAGCAGGAAAGCGAGAAAGCATCGGGCAGACGCACGCATGGGACTTGTCTCCGGCGGGTTCGCGCTCGGGATGAACGCCGGCTGCGAGTGTGGAGATCCGCGTTCGCGGCGACTAGCCGGCAGCGCAGGCATTCAGCTTCAACCCGCGGTTTAAGATCTACGCGTGACGCACATGCAGCACCTGGTCTCGTTCGCGCAGACCGCCGAGCACGGCAGCTTCTCGGCGGCGGCCCGGGTCCTCGGCCTCACGCCGGCGGGCGTCAGCAAGAACGTGGCGCGCCTCGAGCGCGATCTCGGCGTTCGCCTGTTCCATCGAAGCACCCGCCGACTGCGCCTGACCGAAAGCGGCGAGCGCTTCCTGCAGCAGGTGGACGGCCCGCTCGCGTCGCTGCAGGCGGCTGTCGCCGGACTCGACGATCGCGGCACCGACCCTGCCGGCACGCTGAAGGTGAGCATGGGCCAGGCCTTCGGCCGCAACTTCCTGGTGCCGCTGCTGGGCGCGTTCCTCGAGCGCTATCCGCGCGTTCTGCCCGACTGGCACTTCGACAACCGCCAGGTCGACATCGTCGGCGAGGGCTTCGACGCCGCCGTCGGCGGCGGCTTTCCGCTCGCTTCCGGCGTCGTCGCGCGCGAGCTGGCGCCGGTGCACATCGTCGCGGTGGCATCGCCCGCCTACATGGCGGGACGGGCGATGCCGCGCAGCCCGGCCGATCTCGCCGGCCTCGACGGCATCATGCGGCGCTCCTCGCCGACCGGCCGCGTCCGGCCGTGGTCGCTGCGCTCGCGGCGCGCCGAGGAGCAGGCCGTCGAGTGCCGGCCGCGCCTCATCTTCAGCGACCCGGAGGCGATCGCGCACGCGGCGCGGCTCGGCCTCGGCGTCGCGCTCCTGCCGATGCCGTTCGCGTTCGCGCCCATCGCCGCCGGCGAACTGATCCGCCTCCTGCCCGGCTGGTACAGCGACGCCGGGCCGCTGTCGGTGTACTACCCGAGCCGGAGAATGCTGCCGGCGAAGACGCGGGCCTTCGTCGAGTTCGTGTCGGAGCGCTTTCGCGCCGCGGGATTCGATCGGCTGGTCGACGGCCGCTGAGGATCGCGCCGATGCAGACCCTCGTGACATTGCTCGAGCACTACGGCCTCTGGCTGGTGTTCGCCAACGTCCTCGCGCTGCAGTGCGGCCTGCCGGTGCCGGCCTATCCGACGCTGATCGTCGTCGGTGCCCTGACTGCGCGCGGTCAGGTCACCGTCGCGCAGGTGATCGCCGTCGCGACGGCGGCGAGCCTCATCGCCGACTTCGCCTGGTACTTCGCCGGCGCGCGCCACGGCCGCCGCGTGCTGCGCCTGATGTGCCGGCTGTCGCTGTCGCCCGACAGCTGCGTGCGCCAGACCGAGAACATCTACGAGCGATGGGGCGCGCCTTCGCTCGTCGTCGCCAAGTTCGTCCCCGGCTTCGCCGCGGTGGCGACCAGCATGGCCGGCATGGTGCGGACCCGGCTCTCGAGCTTCGCGCTGTTCGACACGATCGGCGCGCTGCTCTGGAGCACCGTCGCGGTCGCGCTCGGCTGGACCTTCCGCAACGCGGTCGGCGACGTGCTCGCCGTCCTCGCCGAGGCGGGCCACTGGGGGCTGATTGCGCTGATCGTCGCGCTCGCGCTCTTCATCGCGGTCAAGGCGCTGCAGCGCTACCAGCTGATCCGCTCGCTGCGCATGTCGCGCGTCAGCGTCGACGAGCTGAACGACCTGCTCGCCGAAGGCGCGCCGCCGCTGATCGTCGACGTGCGCTCGCTGTCGAGCCAGAAGCGCGGCCGCATCCCGGGCGCCGTCTGGATCGACAGCCATGCGTTCGACGAGAGCCTGCGCGCCCGCGGGCTGAACGATCGCGTCGGCCAGGACGTCATCGTCTACTGCGACTGCCCCAACGAGGCGAGCGCCGCCGCGGTCGCGAAGAAGCTCATGCGGGTCGGCTTCAAGCGCGTTCGCCCGCTGGGCGGCGGCATCGACGCCTGGATCGAGAAGGGCTACAGCGTGGAAGTTCCCGGATGAGTCGCGATGCCTGTCCCCGCGGCGGGAGCTCAGCGCTCGCCGGCCTGGGCCTGCGCGGCGAGCCGGGCCGGCGCGTTGAGGGCGCCGTAGCCGTCGTACCCGCCGATGCGCTGAACGATCTCGAAGAAGAATCGATCGGCGAACGTTTCGGTGTAGGCGTGAAGATAGTCGCCGTCGGCCGAGCGGTCGAACAGGATCCCGAGCTCGCGCAGCGAGGCCTGCAGCGCCGGGTCGAGGTCGATTCGGGCGGCGAGGTCGTCGTGGTAGTTGGCCGATATCGGCACGAACGGCACGCCGCGCGATCTCAGCGATGCGATGGTGGCGAAGATGTCATCGCACGCGAAGGCGATGTGCTGGACCGCGACGCCGCCGCTCGCGCTTGCCGTTCGCGCGATCCGGGTCATCCTGCTGCTCGAGCTGTTGAGCACGATGCGAACGCTGCGCTCGCGGTTGGCGATGCCGACGCTGCGAACCAGGCCGAACGGGTCGGCGAGCTCGAGGCTGGCTCCCGGCTCGAGCCCGAGCACGGCGCGGCCGAACAGCACCCAGCTGTCGAGCTGGTCGTTGGCGAGGCCGAGCGCGATGTGGTCGACGCTGCGCAGCCCGCCATCGGCCGCCGCGTCGGCTTCGTCGTCGGCGACGAAGTCCACCGCGAGCGGGCCGCCTTCGCGCGACGACCTGGCGACGAAGTGGACGAGGTTGCCCCCGGGCGAGATGATCGCCGGCATCGCCAGCTCGCGCGGCCCGCGCGGGCCGTCGTAGCGCGCCGATTGCAACGCGACGGCGCGGTTCACGGCGCGGTCGGGTTCGTCGGCGACGACGCCGATCGCGCAGACGCCGGGGCCGTTCGCCAGGAAGCGGCCCCGGGCGAACGATTCCGGCTCGGCGTTGACGATCAGGCGGATCGACCCCTGGCGGAACAGCGTGACCGCCTTCGAGCGATGCCGCCGCGCGCGCGCGAAGCCCATCCTGCCGAGCCAGACCGCGAGCTCGGCGGCCGCGGCGTCGTCGACGGCGAATTCGAGGAACGAATAGCCCCCGAGCAGTGGAACGGACGGCGGGTCGAACAGCTCGGTCCGCTCGCTCGCGAGCTTTGCCGCCGCGTCGCCGTCGCGCCGCGCCTCGCCCTCGAGACGGCGCCGGACCTGGCTCTCGAGCAGCAGCAGCGAACGCATCGCGTCGGTCGCGGTGCGCCGGTTCGGCCGTTCGCGAAAGACGTCGTTGAAGATCTCGAGCGACAGCGGGCCGGCGTAGCCGGCGCGAAGGACGAGCGCGAGGAAGCGCTCGAGGTCGAACTGGCCCTGCCCGGGGAAACAGCGGTGGTGGCGCGCCCACTGCACGACGTCCATCGCCAGGATCGGCGCGTCGGCCATCTGCAGGAAGAAGATCTTCTCGCCCGGGATCGATGCAATCGCCGACGGGTCGTCGCCGAGCGAGAGCGTGTGGAAGCTGTCGAGGATCAGCCCGAGGTGCGGATGGTCGGCGCGCTCGACGATGGCGGACGCTTGGCGGTAGCGGTTGACGTGGCGGCCCCAGGCCAGCGCCTCGTAGCCGATGCGGAGGTTCCGTCGCGCGGCTCGCTCCGCAAGCTCGTGAAGCTGCGCGGCGCTGCGCTCCGAGTCGCCGAGGCTCTGCTCCGACGTGTTCGAGCAGACCAGCATCGTCGGCGCCCCGAGCGCCTGCATCAGGTCGAACTTGCGCTCGGCACGATCGAGATTGCGCGCGTGCTCGGCGTCGGGCATGCCTTCGAAGTCGCGGAACGGCTGGTACAGGTCGATTGACAGGCCGAGGTCAGTCGCCATCGCGCGCAGGTCGGCGGCGCTGCCGGCGAAGTTGACGAAGTCGGCCTCGAACAGCTCGATGCCGTCGAAGCGGGCGGCGGCGATCGCCTGCAGCTTCTGGCGAAGCGTCCCGCTCATCGACACCGTCGCGATCGATCTGCGCATCGCCGGCCGGGCCTCCGCTCAGTCGCTGAGCCGCGCGAGCGAGCGCAGCTCGTCGGCGGTCGTGGTCGGAAAGCCGAAGAACTCGAGATACGCCGGGATCTGCTCGAACAGCATGTCGGCGCCGACCTGGAAGCGGCAGCCTCGGTCCGCCGCCGCCTTCAGGAACGCCGTCATCTCGCTCTTCATCACGACTTCGCCGACGAAGGCGGTCGGCGCGATCCGCGCCACGTCCATCGGCATCGCATCGCCGTCGGTCATCCCCAGCGGCGTCGCGTTGACGACGATGTCGACGCCGGCGGGATCGTTGGCGCCGCTCCTCACCTCGACCGCGGGGTAATGCGAGCGCAGCCGCGCCGCAAGCGCCTCGGCCGCGTCGGCGCGCGCGTCGAAGACGCCGATCGTCGCCGCGCCGGCCTGGGCGAGCGACGCCGCGATCGCCGAGCCGACGCCGCCGGCGCCGACGACCAGCGCGCGGGCGCCGGCGACGATGCAGGCCTTGCGGCGCAGGCCGCGGACGAACCCTTCGCCGTCGAACAGGTCGCCGACGAGCCGGCCGTCGCCGTCGCGGCGAACCGCATTGCACGCGCCGGCGATCTGCACCGCCGGCGATTGCACGTCGAGCAGCGCCACGGTGCTCGCCTTGTGCGGCATCGTGATCAGCGCGCCGCGGATGTTCTCGAGCGTGAACACCGCGCGCAGGAACGCCGGGTAGTGCTCGACCCGGCAGCCCATTGGAACGACCACTGCATCGATGCCGGTCCGCTCGAAGTACGGGTTGTAGATCAGCGGCGCCTTGAACGCGTGCGTCGGCCAGCCGATGTGGGCGAGCAGCGCCGTGGTTCCGCGAATCATTCGAAGGTCTCCATCGGCGTCGTTTGCTCGGGTCAACGCTTGATTGGCGGCGAGGGCAATCCGGACTCCTACCGACTCAGCCGAAAGGAAAAGTCATGGCCATTTTGTACCCTTGACCCCTAGAATCGAAATTCCGTTCTGTTCGGCAGAACATCAGGCGCGGGCGCGAAATTGCTGTCATCGCAAGGCCGACGCCCCGCGTTGTCTGCACTCGCCCTGGTGCCGCGTCCGGACCAGAGCCGATCATCAACTTGGTTCGAACTCAGGAGACAACATGAAATCGAAGCTGATCCAGCTCGCGGCGATGCTTTCGCTGCTCGCCGCAGGCAGTATGGCGCTGGCGCAGGACATCCAGGAGAGGACGATCCGGTTCGGCCACCTGAACAACCCCGACCACCCAACGAGCGCGGGCGTCAAGAAGTTCGCCGAACTGGTCGCGGCCAAGAGCGGCGGCAAGATCAAGGTACAGGAATACCCGAGCAGCCAGCTCGGCAACGAGCTGCAGCAGCAATCGGCGCTGCAGGGCGGCGTGCAGGAGATGCTGGTCGCGTCGACGACGTCGCTGGCCGGCATCGTCAAGGAATTCGGCCTGTTCGACTTCCCGTTCCTGTTCAGCAACGCGCGCCAGGCCGATGCCATGGTCGACGGCCCGCTCGGCAAGATGATCGGCGACAGGCTGGCGGAGAAGGGCGTCGTCGTCCTGGGCTTCTTCGACCTGGGCTTTCGCAACGTCACCAACAGCAAGCGCCCCATCACCAAGCCCGAGGATCTCGAAGGCCTCAAGCTGCGGGTGATCCCGAACCCGGTGTTCCTGGAGACCTTCAAGACCTTCAAGGCGAACCCGATCCCGATGCCGTTCGCCGAGCTGTACGGCGCGCTCGAAAGCAAGTCCGTCGATGGGCAGGAAAACCCGTACTCGGTGATCCTGTCGAGCAAGTTCTACGAAGTGAACAAGTACGTCAGCGGCACCAACCACGTGTACGCGACCAACCCGATCCAGGTCAGCAAGCGCTTCTGGGACAAGCTGTCGCCGGCCGAGCACAAGCTGCTGCAGGACGCCGCTATCGAAGCGCAGAACTACCAGCGCGTGGTGAGCCGCGAGGCCGCCGGCAAGGCCGTCGCCGAGCTCAAGGCCAAGGGCATGATCTACAACGACATCGCGCCCAACGAGCTGGCCCGCATGCGCGCCGAGGTCAAGCCGGTGCACGACAAGTTCGCCGCTTCCTACGATCCCGCGGTGGTGAACCTGTTCAAGAGTGAGCTGGAGCGCGTCTCCAAGCTCTGACGCTCGCCCGACCGCGAGGCCCGGCACGGGGCACGGCAGGCATCGCGCCGCCGTGCCCTTTTTGCTTCACAAGTCGGCGAGTCACGCTGGTTTCGGCGCCGTGGCGATCGGGGTCGATCCGATCGGAACGTAGAGAAGCGTCTTCTTCAGCCGCCAGCTCACCAGCCGCAGCTGGCCGGACGTGGAACGGCTCAACGTCACGAACGGGACCGGATCGTCGGCGTCCGACGGGATGAGGGTCGACAGCCTGAACTGCGTCGGCAGCTCGGTGCTCGCCTTCGAGGCGAGCACGGTTCGCGCCGCGCCGCCGGCGCCCGGCGCGGCAAGGCGCCATGCCGCCACCGCCAGGTGCCCATCGCCTGTCTTGTAGGCGACCGCGGCGTCGGTGCCGTAATGGCGCAGCCTTGCGAACACCGGGATCTGGTCGATCTCGGCGCTGGCATACGTCGTCATCGATCCGTTGGCCGCGAGCGAGAGCAGCTGCAGGCGCGACGTATCGTTCGACGCTCCGGGCCAGACGACGGTCGCGAAGACGTCGTTGCCCTGCGCGATCGACATGCCGTGGACGACGCCGATGCCGAGCGGCTTGGTTTCCGATGCGGTCGCGAGCGAGGTAACGCCGGCGCCGGCGACGCGCCAGCTTCGCGTCTTGATCTGGCCGGAATCGCGGCAGAGCGTCAGCGCCTTGCGCGGATGCGCGCCGTTGACGACCTCGTTGACGCTGGCGCACGACACGCTGACCTTGTCTCCGGGGCCGCCGAGCGCCACCGGACCGATCGATATCGCCGCGGAATCGAGGACCGAACCGAGGAAGAGCTTCCAGCCGCCGTTCGCGCTCAGCGTCGTCAGCGCGAAGTGTCGGTAGGCGTAGTAGACGGCGGTGTCGGGGTCCGCCTGCTGCACGCCCGTCGTGACGCCGACCGCGACGAGGTCGAAGTTCGTGATCGTCGTCTCCACTGTCACGCCTTCGCCCTCGATCATCCCGTTCGCGGTGCCCATGTAGCCGCGCGCGCACAGCGCCGACGCCTGGTTGAGCCAGACGACGACGATCCGGTGGTTGTCGAAGACGACGATCCGCGTCCGGCTGCCGCTGCCCACACGTGCTCGGTGCCGACGCTCGTGAACGAGCCGTCGGCTTCGAGCTTCCAGACCCGCAGGCGCACCGAGCCGTTGGTCGTCCGCGCGACGTAGACGAAGCGGGTGTACACGTGCGCGCCGACGTCGAACTCGTATTCGGCGCTGTTGCCGACCAGGTCGAGCGTTCCCTGCATGTCGATGGCATAGGACATGGCGATCCTTCGAGGATGGCGACGGCCGCATTGAAGCACCGGCGGCGGCCTCCCGCCATGGTCACAAGGGGCGATTGCCGGATGGCGACGCTGTTAGCCAGTACCATCCGGCAGCCGTGCTTGTACGGCCGTCTCCACGGCGTCGGCTGTCCCCATGGCTCCACCAGAGCAACAACCGGGAGATCACGATGGCAAGCGGACTGATGACGAAGAAGGCGGCATGGCTCGCCGGGGTCCTTGTGATGCTTGTGCTGGGCTTCACCTTCGCAGGTGCACCTCACGCACAGACACAGACGACGACCTCGGTGGCCGTCCGCAACTTCGAGGTGATCGCGGTCGATGGGAACCATCTCATCCTTCGCGACGAGAGGGGCACGAACGACTACTTCATGCCGAACGATTTCGTCTTCACGGTCGACGGCAAGAAGAAGACTCTTGCGGACCTGAAGGCGGGGATGAAGGGCACGGCGACGGTGACGACCACGACCACGGTCACTCCGGTCGTCGTCACCGAGCTGCGCAACGGCGTGGTGCTGAGCACGTGGGTGAATTCGGTGACGGTGCTCGATCGCAGCGACGGCGTGCGCAAGAAGTTCACGCAGGACCAGTTGAACGCGCGCGGCCTTCAGATCTTCAAGGACGGCCGGGTGGTTCCGGTCGCCCAGCTGAACAAGGGCGACGAGATCACGGCGACGGTCGTTTCGCAGCGTCCGCCGGAAGTCGTGACCGAGCAGGAAGTGCAGGCCACGCTGGCCCAGGCGCCGGCCATGAAGTCGGAGTCGACCGCTGCCAAGACGGACTCGACTGCGGCCAAGTCGGAATCGACGGCGCCGGCGACGGCGGCACCGCCCGCCGCACCGGTCGCGACCGAGTCGACCGCCGCCCCGCCCGCTGCGGCCGAATCCTCCGGCCTGGGGACGGTGTGGTACGTGCTGATCGCGGTGGTCGTCATCGCGGTGCTGTTCCTGGTCATGCGCCGGCGCAACGACACGAGTCCGACTCCCTGACGACGTGTTAGCCCGGCCATGCAGTCGCGGCCGAACGTCGTCATCATCGGCGCCGGCATTGGCGGCCTGTTCGCCGCCAATGCCCTGATCGCGCAGGGACTGCGAGTGTCGGTCTACGAGCAGGCGTCCGCGCTGGGCGAGGTCGGCGCGGGCGTGTTCGTGACACCGAA
>Ga0068871_100003079_pt1 | contig 11438 bp, 8 predicted proteins | sample KBSMisM72_FD_72750 | JGI IMG/M metagenome (GOLD analysis project Ga0068871, IMG submission 72750) | Miscanthus rhizosphere microbial communities from Kellogg Biological Station, Michigan, USA - KBS Miscanthus M7-2 | ecosystem: Host-associated > Plants > Roots > Rhizosphere > Soil ... | reverse complement strand
GATGCGGCGGTAGGTCACCATGTCGCGGATTATCGCGCGCGGTGGATAACGCTGATGCGAAAGCCCCGCAGGCGGGGAACGGCAGGTCGGGGATCGCGTAGTTGGCGTGCCCCGACCCGCATCCGGGTTATGGCTTGATGCGAAGGATCTGCCCGGTCCCGATCGAGGTGCTGTTGTTCGTCACGAAAATCGTTCCGTCGTCATCGACCGTGATTCCGCCGGGCGCGGAAAGCGCGCTGTATACAGGCGAGATCGCCTTCGTGCCCGCGTCTACCCTAACGACAGCACCCGGCGTTGCCCACCCAGGCAGGAACGGGGGTCCCGGGCCGGGACCAAACTGCGACACATACAGATCGCCATCGGGTCCGAACGCAATCGATACAACGTGGCGCAGACCACCAGCCCAATCGACACACGCGCCGGTCGTAGCCCCGATCACGCAATGCACGTCGCGCGAACCTGGCTCGACGCGCCAGATATGCGACGGCACGACAAACGGAAACCCGCGCAACTCGCCGACGTACCACGCGCCGTCGGGGCCGATGGCGATACTTGTCGGGACGGCCTGCACCGTTGGACCACCAATCGACATGCCAGGCGGGGGCGCGAACAAGGGGTTGGGAGCCGGGGGAAACACCGCGACCGTATGCACCGTACCGTCGCGATCGACCTGGAGCAGCGTATTCGCGGCCGCGTCGGCGACCAACTTGCTGCCATCCCCCACCACTGCCACCCCATAGGGATTGGAGTCGGGTGGAATGACGCCGTCCGGGTTGTGCGTCCATTCATGAAGTTCGATATCCGCGATGAAGGACGTCAACGCGGGGTTCGCCCGCAGCAAGTCACCGAACGGAGGATTGGGTCCGGCGCCCATCGTCACAAACATCTCGCCGAGACCTGTCGGCACCGCGATACTCGTCGGTCCCGATATCTCGCCATTGGGGACAAACACCGATGGCAGGGTGAGAAGCCGGCGCATCTTTCCCTTGAAGATCTCGGTGACATGGCCGGTCATCGTCGGAGTGGCACCCCCTGTACCCGCCTCGATGACAAGAATCCGTCCTGCCGGACCGATTGCAATGCCGCGCGGACTGTCGAGCCCCGTCGCGACGACATCAACCGTGACTGCTGGGGTTGCGGTTGCAACAGCCATCAGCGCAAAGACGGCAAAGGCCCGCGCGATGCCCAATGGCGAGGACAATTTCGAGGGTGTCGTCGTGGCGGGGAATTCCAGTTCAATCGCTCTGCTATTTTTGAATGTCATCAGAGTTCCTTCGTAGACGTGAATAAATGTGATGTCGGCACTGCTCTCGGCAGGTCGGCGCCCGCCTTGGTCGGCATCCGCCACTACTACCGCCCGGTCGCGTGCTCGCGGGCGCGAGCCGTGGCGTGTCACTCGGGGGCAACAAAGAACTCGGCTGGCGGCGGTGGTGTTACGCCGCGACGCAGCACCGAGACGCGGTTGCCGTCGATCCGGAGGCGATTGCTGAAGCCCGCAACGGCCCCATTAAGAACGCCGCCGGGTCCGATGACGTTGGCGTAGAGGTTGTCGGGGGCGCCGCTGCCCCCTACGCCGCGAAGTTGCGCGTGGAGCACGTTGCCGTCCCCTGGCGCCACATCCTGGCTCGGAGCCACGGCGCCAAATAGCAGAAGGTCGCCAAGCAAGCTCTCGATGCTCGTGCCCCGGAGGAGGAGCTCGGTGCGGTTGCGATCACTCGTCCCGGCGGTCGGTGGCCCAAAAAAACGCTCCCCACCCAACGCATGAATGCCGTAGTTGAAGCCCTCAATGCGATCCTCCGTCGAGTCCATCGAAAGGAGGTTGTCGCTTGTCGACCCGACCGTGAACACAGCCACGGGCGGTCCCGAGCCGCCGTTAAGTCGCCAACCGACATCGGCCGGACTTTCGTCGTTGTCGCCCCGATAAAGGTTGCCGCGCGAACTGATTCGGGTGGCGGCGCCGACGACGCTGACGGGGCGGCTCACCCCGCCGCTGGCATCGAGGCCGCCGCCGATGACGTTGCGCTGGAGATCGACGCTGATCTCGGCGTTGGGCGCGAAGTTGATAGCGAAGATCCCAGTGCCGTTACCGGGCGAGTGCACTATCGACCCGCGCATCTGCACAGCGACCACAGCACCTGCATGGGGCGCCGGCGGGTTCAGCTGGAGAGGATTGCGCGTTATGACGAGGAGGCCGCGGCCGCTCGGTCCGTTGAACCCGATGCCGGCGCCGTTGGGATTGACGAGTTCACAATCGTCAACGGTGGCGCTGACTACGTCGTCGGGTCGACGCGAGGACACGACCACAAGGTTGCCCCCGAGGCGAGCGGGCAGGTCCTCGATGGCCAGCCTCGACAAGGTCGCGCCGTTACCGAGGTTGACGATGTCACCGAGCAGCGTCGCGGCGCTGCGCAGCGTGGTACGGGTGCCGGTCCTGAAGCCGGCAGGGAGGCCGCCCTCGGCAAGCTTCATGACGCCCTCTCCGACGAGCGTCGCGCCGTCCGGCACAACCAGAGTCTGGCTAACCTCGTAGTCGCCGGCGAGGACGAGGATCGTACGACCGGAGTTGGCGGGGACGACTGCCCCTTGGAGGTCGCTCGCGCTTGACACTACGATCGGAGGGGCCGCGCCCGCATGCACGACGTACCCGACCACGGCCAACAAAATCACCAACGCTCTCATGACACTTCTCCCCTATGATTTGCGACGCACGATTCCCCGCTTTGCTGTTTATTTGATGTGGGTGAGAAGCTTCCGTCCCGCCAACGAGGTCAAGTCTCCCGCTTGGCCAGTGTAGGGAGGCCCTGGGAATGTGCATCATCGGAACCGATGAGACCGCCATTGCCCTCGGGCCGCCGCCCGGCTATGCTGAATAAGAAGACGGCGTCGGCCGTTTCAGAGGAATGAAAAGCCCATGAACGGGCTCATTGGAGTCTCCGCCCAAGCCCTGTCCGACACGATCGGGGCAATCTACGATTGCGCGCTCGATCCACAGCGGTGGGGCGATGCAATTGGACGGATTGGCGAGCTGTGCGAAAGTGGCGCAGGCGGCATGTGCGTTCACGACCTCAGAAATGTCGAAAACGTTCAGCTATTCGAGATTGGCTACACTGCGGAATTTTCACAGCTTGTTCAAAAGCACTATCAGCACAGCCCCTTTGCAACTGCCAGCATCGTGCATGAAGTTGGTGATGTCATCACCCTTGCCACGATGTGCCCCGAGAACGAGTGGCTCGATAGCCGTATCTATCATGACGTATTGAAACCCTACGGGATATGCGACTACATCGGCCTTAATACGCTGAGGACTAGCTGTCGAATCGCCTCTGTGCATAGCAGCCGGACTGTACCGGCCAACCGCTATGCGCAGCGCGAGATCAATATCTTCAAGTTGCTGTCGCCGCATATCTGTCGCACTTCCGCTATTTCGGATGTACTCGACATCAGAACGCTGAATTCGCAAATGCTTGAGGCGACGCTCGAGGCCCTCGTCGCCGGGGTTTATCTGATCGCACGCGATGGTCGCGTCGTGTACATGAATGCTGCGGCGGCGCGCCAAGTTAAGACTGGCAATGCGCTTCGCATCGTGAACAATCGGCTTTTGCCGAACGATCTCCAAGCGCGCCAAGCGCTCGCGCGAGCAACCGGCGAGCAACTTGACGTCGAGTCGGGCGGGCATTCGCTGGCAATTCCGGGCTTGCAAGGCGACGGTTATGTCGCGACATTACTGCGGCTCGATCGAGGAAGCCGGCAAAGCATCATGGCGCCCTTCGCGGCGTCGGTCGCCGTCTTCGTGCAGGAGCCTGCTCGGGTGCCAATGATGCCGGGCGAAGCCTTCGCCAAGCTCTATCGACTCACGGGCGGCGAACTACGCGTGCTGCTTGGATTGGCGCAAGGCTTGGGCGGCAAGGAAGCGGCCGACTTGCTCGGCATCAGCGAGCCGACGGTGCGAACCCACCTGCAGAACATCTTCTCCAAGACCGGTACGTCGCGACAGACGGATGTGCTGCGCCTGCTGCAAAGCGCGACGCCTCCTGCAATCGGGGCGTAGTGATCGGTTCCGACTCGCAAGGCTTGTGTCACGCCTGCTTCGGGTCATTTGAGTCGACGCCATGGTTGGCGTCATTAGGAGTTGCTCGACTTAGGAATCGATGTGCGGTAGATGCAGCCGACGCTTTCCTAATCGAGGGCAGGACTCTCACTTGACATCACAGCGAATCGCCCGGTTTTGGTGGACGCGAACGCGAGCGAAACGGATGCCCAGACGTCTGCTCCTGGCCGGGAGAGGCCATCTCCGTCACTGCGCGCACATGACGACGAGATCGGGCCCGTCTCCCTCAGCTAGCCATCCGGCCGCGACCATCTGAGAGCGAATCGCGCGGTCCGTCATGTAGCGGTGGTTCGCGTCGGTGCGGTTGCTGAAAGCGCGGTAGATGCTGGTCGTGCCAGGAGGACAGACGCCAGCGGTGGGAAGCGTCACGAACATGAAATTCGGCTCCTCGAGCACGAATGTCGGATTCTTCTGTCCCGTCGCGTCGCACTCGATCATGCCCCGGCCGAAGAAGTGCGAGTCCCCTAGTCCCGGCGGGATGTAATAGCGGCATACCGGCGAGGTTCCGGTTTGCGCCGTGGTGAAAACCTTGAACGTCTGTCCCGTCCGATTCCAGCGCGTGGGTGTGTTCCCAGCGTCGAGATTCGCCTGCTCTGCCGGCTGCCACGTAACAAAATAGTGGTCAAGAGCGGCGTTGTAGTACTCGACCACCGTGGCCGGCGCCGCCGAGCCGGGACCGGTCGTCAGCGTGTCATTGTAAGCGTCGACGAATCCGGTGATTGCGTCGACGAAAGCGGCCTCGATACCATAGAAGACGTGGTAGCCAATTCCGTTGCAGGCGGCATTAGTGCCGCCGCTCAGTATCGTGAGTCTTTTTGCCGGCACCGCGGTCAGCGCCGCGTAGACCTGCGATCCGGACTGATCCGCGTCGTTGGCGTTGATGAGAACGAGCGATGGTCGCCGGATTGTCGCCAACAGCGCCGGGACAAGCGTAATGGGGGACAGGAACGCGGCGCCGAGCCGCGCGGAGGCAGGCAGGCTGGCAGCGAGTTCCGCCGCCAGCTCCGTCGAGCTGCTCATACCCACGACCCAGACAGGAACGTCCGTGCGTTGCCTCAGATGGTCGATGAGCGCCTGCATGTTCGGCGTGCTGGCTGTCGCGACGTCGTCGACCAGCACGACCTCGTAACCGTGATCGGCAAATGCCTGGCGGTTGCGCCCGACGGCCGAGCACCTGCCTTGGATCGTCGTGAACGTTCCGTCGCTCTGTATGCCCATGTAGCCTTGGCCGCCGGCGAACGCGATCAGCATGGCGTATGGCGTGTCCGGCCTTACGTCGAGATAGCGCAGCGTCCCATTGGGGACCGCGAGGTCGACGACGGTCGATGTCACAGCGGCCCCCGCGGCAACCGCTGCAAACGCTGACACCGCACCTAGTAGATAAACACCAATCAGCTTCATGCGTTGCCCCCCGTGGTGAACACGCGCAACGTATGAATGAGCCTCCTGCGCGCCAGCCACTAATACTCTCTTTTAAAGGTTCATGCGGTCATCCTGAGAGGGATATCTCAGCACTCGCCGATCCAAGATGTCTTCGGGCGCAATTGAAGGGCCGCTATAAGCGATTTCGCTGGAGGGCTGCAGTTGGCCGGTCAGCGACAGCCCGAGTGGAGTGACAGTCGCGGGGGAACTGTCTTCCAGGCGTGCACGCTCTACAAACAGGACGCTCCCGACGTTTGTGGCGCGATGTCATAGCCTAACAAGGCGCTGATGCCATTGGCATGCCGCCGTGGTATAGGACGGCTTGTTTGAGTACTTCTCGCCCAACGATGTCGAAAGTCGTTGCGACGAGGAAAGGCAAGTCGCACTATTCACGTTCGGCAACGTCGGTTCAGTTCTGTGGGGCTTTGGTGCCAACCAAAGCATCGTTCAGGTTCGTGTCGTAGTCGAACATGGGTGCGGCGTTGTTTTGCAGGTCTTGCCAACAATGCTCGAGACTGAGGATGTGGCCGTCCATCGTGAACTCGCGTTGTTGGAGCTGACGGTTCGTCGTTTTCGACGTGCTTGGATGCCGCTAGATTTCGGTCGAGGAAGTTAGCTGCTACATGACTGAAGATTGTCAGGGCAGCAATCAATCGCCGCGTTACATCGGGCCGGACTCGGGCGGTGCCATTACATGAGCATTCGCCGCCACAACCCGATGAGCTCGAAGCCGCGGCTCCGCCGTGGCGCACGATGCCTGCTGGTGAGCGGCCTCGCAATAGCCGGGCTGTTGCAGGCCGAAGAGATGGGCACGCGAGGCCCCCCCTCGTTGCATGGTCGGATCGGCGTGCCCCATGCCGATGCCGGCGCCGGCCCGGTGTCATTGTTGTTCGCCAATCCAAGCGGCGTTGCCGAGACGATCCACAACAGTGGCGCGGTCGACACTTCCAATGAATTCTTCCAGGTGCTCGGCACGAACGGGCGCACCTGCGAAACATGCCACCAGGCCCGCGCCGGCTGGTCGGTGACTCCCGCCAGCGTGCAGGCGCGCTTCGACGCCACCGACGGCACCGATCCCATCTTCCGGACGAACGACGGCTCGAATTCGCCGCACGCCGACGTCGCCACGGTGGAAGAGCGGCGGCGCGCCTTCAGCCTGCTGTTGACCAAAGGCCTAATCCGCATCGGCTTGCCCATACCTTCCGAAGCCGAGTTTGAATTGACGGGCGCAAGCGATCCGTATGGGTTTGCCAGCACCGCCGAGCTCTCGCTGTTTCGCCGTCCGCTGCCCGCGACCAACCTCTCGCAGTTCGACACCGTCATGTGGGACGGGCGGGAAACCTTCGAAGACGCCGGTTCCACCGACTGCATCGTCGGCACGGCGACCTGCTTCGCGTCACACGCATTCAACCTCGCCGACCAAGCCAACGGGGCCACGGTCGGTCATGCGCAAGCCGCGCAGCCGCTCACGCCCGCGCAGCGGAACTCGATCGTTGCCTTTGAGCTGGGCCTCGCCACCGCGCAACGCTACGACGCGAACGCGCACAACCTCGCGGCGGATGGGGCCAGAGGCGGCGCGCTCGCGCTCGCCGCCCAGCCCTTCTATTTCGGCATCAACGATTTTGCGTACGGTGACTATCGCCGGGCCACGACTTTCGACGCCGTCGCGTTCACGCTATTCGGGGCATGGAACACGGGCACGCCGGCGCAGGACATCTCGGCGACTGCGATTGCGCGCAGCTCGATCGCGCGCGGCGAAGCGCTATTCAATTCGCGCCCGTTCACGGTCGAGGGTGTGGCCGGATTCAACGACCGCATCGGCGTTTCGGTCATCCAGGGAACATGCAGCGTCTGCCACAACGCGCCGAACAGCGGCAGCACCTCTTTGCCGACGACGATGGACATCGGTATAAGCGCTGCCGCGCGTCGCACGCCCGACGTTCCTCTCTACACGCTGCGCAACAGGATCACCGGCGAGACGCTGTCGACAACGGACCCGGGGCGGGGACTCGTCACGGGGCGATGGGACGACGTCGGCAAGTTCAAGGTCCCGTCGCTGCGTGCGCTCGCTGCCCGCGCCCCGTATTTCCACGACGGCTCGGCGGACGATCTGGCCGCGGTCGTCGCATTCTACGACCAGCGCTTCCGAATGCACCTGTCGGCGGACGAGGCGAGTGATCTCGTGGCTTTCCTGCGAGCGCTTTGACTGACGCATCAGGCACGAACGATCCAACGCCATCCAGGAGAACACCGTGTCCGCTACTTTCCGCTCATTGCTTCGCCTTGCGCTTTTCGTCATTCCGCTCGGGTTCGCCGGCAACGCCTTCGCGACGTTCCACCTGTTCGTCGTCGACCAGATCTACACGAACGCCAACGGCAGCATCCAGTTCATCGTGTTCCAGCAGTCGCCGCCCGCGGACAACGAGCACGAGTGGCAAGGGCACGCGCTCAAAAGCATCCACGACGGCGCCACGAGCACGTTCGTGTATCCCCACGACCTGCCGAGCAACGCAACCCGCAATCGCAAGGTGCTGGTGGCGACGCAGGGTTTCGCCGACCTTGGCATCGTGGCGCCCGATTTCGTCATGCCGAACGGCTTCCTCGGAACCGGCGCTGGCCGCGTCACGTGCTGCGATGGCTACGAATTCGGGTATGCCGCTTTGCCGGTCGACGGCGTCAATGCGATCGACGCCGCCCGGAACGTGGTGCCGAACCTCGCCACCAACTTTACCGGCGTGTCGGCATCGGTAACCGCGGCACCGGCGGCCTTCAGCCTCAACCAGCACGGCCTGACCGGCTCGTGGTACGAGCCGGCCACGTCCGGCCAAGGCGTCGAAGTCGAGATCTTCCCCGACCTCGCCGCCCCCGGCACCGGCGTCGCCCAGGTCAGCTGGTTCACCTTCGACGCCACTGCCGGCGGCGCCGATCACCAGCGCTGGTACACGCTCGGCGGCCAGGTCGGTAGCGGACAGCCCAGCGCCGCTCTCACGATCTACCGCAACACCGGCGGCAATTTCGTCGCGCTGCCGATCACCACCGCCCAGGCCGTCGGCACCGCCAGCTTGAGCTTCGATACCTGCGCCACCGGCTCTCTCTCCTACACCTTCACCGACGGCTCCGGCCGCACCGGCTCGATCCCGCTCACCCGGCTCACCAAGAACGTCACCTGCGATGCCGGCGCCGCGCGACCCACCAACGCCGACTTCGCCCTCTCCGGCAACTGGTTCGATCCCGTCACCTCCGGCCAGGGCATCACCGTCGAGGTGAATCCCTCCTCCAACGCGCTGTTCTTCGCCTGGTACACGTATGCGCCCAACGGTGCGGCCGCCGGCGCCGCCGGCCAGCGCTGGTACACCGGACTCGGCAACTTCGCCGCCGGCGCGCGCTCGGTGGCCGTGCAACTCTACGAAACCACCGGCGGCGTATTCAACGCCGTCACGCCCGCCGCCAGCACCGTCGCCGTCGGAACCGGCACCATCGCCTTCCAGGGTTGCGCCGGTCTCACCCTCGCCTACGCTTTCACCAGCGGCAGCATGAGCGGCAAGACCGGCACCCAGACCCTCCAGCGCGTCGGCCCCGTCCCCGCCGGCTGCCTACCATAGGCTTGGGTGTCGACCTGTTTTGGCACAGAGACACGCTGTGAATATCGAGCAGCCCATGTCCGGTTCGAGCAGGGCAACCATTGGCGAGCGGTGGGCCTCACCGCCATCGCATAGGCGCAGGCAGCGCATACGACTGTGCGGCCTCTCGCTGCGCGTCCTTGCAGAGCTGGAAATCTCGCGGGCATTAGGTGACAGGCGAATTGTTCGCTCAATCGCCGTGAGGCTCGGCCGAGCGCCAGCCACAGTCAGCCGTGAACTGCAGCGCAACGGCAGTAGAGACGGTTATCGCGCGGCACTCAGGCCGGCAGCGCCGCCTGGGAGAGGGCGCTTGGACCCCTCAAATGGCCGCTATCAGCGACTTTGGCGTGTGACCGATGTTGGCCGGAAAGCGCCGTGCGAAGCGCGCCTGCCAGCCATGGGTTTTGTCAAACTTCGGTCTGCTCCGCGATCTCAAGCGCGTCGTCAACCTCGATCCCCAAATACCGAACCGTGCTTTCTAGCTTGGTGTGACCCAGTAATAGCTGCACAGCTCTGAGGTTCTTGGTTCGGCGGTAGATCAACGTCGGCTTTGTTCGCCGGATGGAATGCGTGCCATATCCGGTCGGGTCGAGCCCTGCCTCCCCCACCCACCCGTCGACAATCCGCGCGTATTGCCGCGTCCCCAGATGCTGCGACTGATGCAGTCGACTCGGAAACAAGTAGTCATCCGAGCGCAGATTTGCGTCCTTGATCCATCGTTCGAGTGCCTCACGGGTCGCCAAGGTGATCTCGAACTGAACCGGGCGCTGAGTCTTCTGCTGAAGCACGATGGCCCGGGAACTCGGGTGGTCTCCGTGGCAGACATCTCGGACTCGCAGCCGCACAAGATCGCAGGCTCGTAGCTTGCTATCGATCCCCAGGTCAAACAACGCCAGGTCGCGAGTTCTGCATTGCAGCTGCAGGCGAACTCGGATCGCCCAGATGTCTCTGACCCGCAGTGGAGCCTTCTGCCCGACTAGCTTGCCCTTATTCCAAGGCTCGCGATGACTTGTGGAGACGGATTGGTCCATCGTCTTCTCCTCTCTGGTTGAAGGGAGAACGATGGTGGCGTCGCCTCACATGCTTGACCAGCCGGCGATGGTCGCCGCCGGACCCGATGCCCTCCGTAGTCAACTACAAAGTGGGCTTCGCGACCCTTTAGTTTCCCCACCCACGAGTCCGCTGAATCAGAGGACCGCCCTCCACACCTCGATCTCCGGTCCTAATGCGTCGTGCGCAAGCGCATCGTCACCCCCGAAGCGTCTGATCCACCGGTTGGCTCTTTCGAACTTCGGCCAACCGGGGTCGCCAGACTTCACGAACAATGCCCATGCCTCGTTCATTTCGGTGGCCAGAGCCTCTGGCGCGCCGGGGCCGGTTATCGCCTTCCCGAAATCGGTCGAAACCTGACCAAACACGAACGGGATTTCGACTCCGTGGGCAGCCCCCAAACGGCAGTCGCACCGACTCGACTCCCATTCGAATTCGTAGAGGTACGCATCAATTCCTGCATCCGTGGCATGCTCAGCAATGCGGCGAGCGGGGATGCGGTAGTAGTAGTCGGACTGCATTGAGCACAACACGTCTCCGGCGGTCGGATTGGTAGCGCCGCGGCCCGAAAGGCCGAAGCCATACGCCGCTTCCGCACCGGTTGCGAGTCCGGCGTCGCGCACAAAGCGGATGAGATCGTCAGATTTGACGCGGTCGATACTGCCATCCGGGATTGCATACAAACGCATTTCATCGCGATTCGATCCTACTAGAATTGAGATAGCCGAGGTGCGTCGCATCCAATGTTGCTGAAGCGCGGCAAGTGGCGTCTGCGCGAGGACATCACCGTCGACTACCGCCCGCAGCGGGAAAACATTTCTCGAGGTCATGCCCAGCGACCGCCGTAACTCGGCGTCGTTGGCCAATTTAGAGACGACGGCAACGCAGTCGGCAATCGGCACCGCCGCCATGGCTTTTGCAGTGCACGGGACGGAGAGCAAGCTGCAGATTGCGTTGGCGGAGGCAGTGGCTTCTTCTACCGTCTGCGTCGCGACGCTGGGGCTTTGCAAGATGGCGCGTGAAAACTGCGACCTCCTGCGAGGCATACCAAGTAGGCAGGTGATGGCGCCTGCCCCCGCAGACCCACCCGCGACTGTTACCTGCGTCGGATCGCCACCAAAAGTGGCGATGTGATCTTGAATCCACTCAAGCGCGGCGATTTGATCGAGCAACCCCCGATTTGCCGGTGCATCCGGGAGGAGCATGAACCCATCGATTCCAACTCGATAATTCAGCGA
>Ga0068871_100003076_pt1 | contig 11445 bp, 8 predicted proteins | sample KBSMisM72_FD_72750 | JGI IMG/M metagenome (GOLD analysis project Ga0068871, IMG submission 72750) | Miscanthus rhizosphere microbial communities from Kellogg Biological Station, Michigan, USA - KBS Miscanthus M7-2 | ecosystem: Host-associated > Plants > Roots > Rhizosphere > Soil ... | reverse complement strand
GCGAGAATCTGCAGGTGTATTGGAACTGGAACGCCACCGTCGACGCCAAGAGCGAGTATTGGGCCAACCTGGTCGAGACCGGTCCGGGTGTGCGCTTCCGATTGAGTCCCCTACAGTTCACCGTGAATTTCTTGCGCGGGGCCTACCTGGTCAATCAGTCCAACCCCTACCGGCCCAATTTCAACGATATCCGTATCGGCGTCTGGTATGCGTTCACCCGGTAACTGGTTGCTGGTTCTGCTGGCGGCATCGTCCTCCCCTGCCGCGACGCTCACCTTCCATGTTTGGGGTGGCGATGCTGGGGGCTGGCCTGCGATTCTGTCCTCAATCGGGTTGCAGAGTTCGGCCCGAGGCGACGTGGAAGTGATCCCCGCGGGCGCCACGACCAATGAGACGGATTGGGCGCAGCGCGTCGAGCATGGCACGATTCTTATCCTCGAAGGCGCCTCGCCGTTGGCTGAGTCGTTCGGCTTCCACGCCGGCCCCCAACACGTTTCGGCACAGAGCCTCGAGGATCTACGTGCTCCCCAGCTGCGCGTCGTCTGGGAACAAGCCGCGGACGTGCCGGTCTTTGAAACCGCGAAGGACGCACGAATATTCACTCGCGAGCGCTGGAGCAAGGCCCCTTTGGTCGCCGGATTCCGGCGAGGCTCGGGTGCGGTGCTGTGGGTCGCAGCGCCCCCCGGCGCGCATGGCTACGAGCGCTTCCCGTACTTGCCGCAGGCGCTGGCCGATCTCGGACTCGTCGCGCCATTCCGTTCCTCACGTTTGTGGGCATTTTTCGATTCCGCCTATCGCGCGCGCGTCGACCTGGAGTATTTCGCGCCCCGCTGGCGGCAGGCCGGCATCGCCGCGCTGCACGTCGCGGCCTGGCATTACTGGGAGCCCGATCCGCAAGGGGATGAATATCTGCGCCACTTAATCGACGCCTGCCATCGCAACGGCATCCAGGTATATGCCTGGGTCGAACTGCCGCATGTCAGCGAACGTTTCTGGGACCGGCATCCGGAGTGGCGCGAAAAAACCGCCCTGCTGCAGGACGCCCAACTGGACTGGCGCAAGCTCATGAACCTGACTAATCGCGCGGCCTTCGCGGAGACTGCTCTCGGCCTCCGCAAGTTAGTTGATCGCTTCGATTGGGACGGCGTGAATCTGGCCGAGCTGTATTTCGAGTCGCTCGAAGGCCACGACAATCCCGCCCGCTTCACTCCCATGAATAGCGATGTGCGCGCGGAATTCCGAACTGCCTCTGGTATCGACCCGCTCAATCTATTTGACCCACACAGCGCCAGCACGGCGGGAATGGTCCGGTTCCTGGAGTTTCGCGCGGAACTCGCCCGCCGCCAGCAAGCGGAATGGATCGCCCAAGTGGAAGACATTCGCAAGACCAAATCCTGGCTCGATCTGACGCTCACTCACGTGGACGACCGGTTCGATCCCAGCATGCGGGAGAAGATCGGAGCGGATACGTCCAAGACGCTGCCGCTTCTGGCCCGGCACGATTTCACGTTTCTGATCGAAGATCCGGCCACCATCTGGCATCTTGGCCCGCAGCGCTACCCGCAAATCGCGGCGCGTTACGCGGGCCTTGCGCCGCGCGCGGAAAAGCTGGCGATCGATATCAACATCGTCGAGCGCTATCAGGACGTCTACCCCACCAAGCAGCAGACGGGTTCGGAGCTGTTCGCGGTGCTGCACTCCGCTGCGTCGGCATTCCCGCGGGTGGCCGTATACTTTGAGAATTCGATTCTCACGGCGGATCTGCCGCTGCTTCCCTTCGCCGCCGCGGAGGTCCAGCATGCGGAGCGCACTCCCGAGAAGACAGTGGTCCAATCGCAGCACGGCGTAGGTGCGATGTGGACCGGCCCGGCTCTGGTCGATGAAAAGCCCTGGCCGGTGGCGTCGGATTCGGTCGTCTGGCTTGCGCCGGGCGCACACTCCATTCAGCCAGCCGCCGTAAAACCCGTACTCCGTCTAATTGACCTCAATGCCGAACTTCACTCTGCCGCGGCGGTAGCCGGTGGCATGGAGTTCGCCTATCAAAGCAGCGCCCGCGCTCTGGCCACTTTCGAAACGCTGCCCGCCGTCTTTGAAATCGACGGGATGGAAGCGCACCCTACCATGCTCAGCAATGTGGTCATACTCCCGCGGGGCCAGCATGTGGTCACGGCCCTAAAGTAGCCGGCGCGCTTCTACAAAAACGTCGCGCAGCATATCCGCTGTCAGTTTCCCCGTCGACGTATTCTGCTGGCTGGGATGATAGGACGCAAGCAGCACAGGGAACCTCGGTCCCGGACGGTATATGCGGTGGTGGCCGAACGGAAACGCCGCCAGGCTCTTGATCGCGCCGCGCTGGCGCAGAATCCTTAAGTAAGTGCGTTGCGCTACCCCGCCCAGCGCTACCACCACCCGCACTTCTTTGAGCAGATCCAGTTCGTGCTCCAGATACGGCCGGCAGTTGGCGAGCTCTTCCGGGAGAGGCTTGTTGTCCGGAGGCGCGCAGCGCGCCGCCGCGGTGATGTAGGCATCGCGAAGCTCCAGACCATCGTGACGCGTTCGGCTTTCCCCCTGCGATGCAAAGCCGGTCTCATAAAGTGCCCGATACAGAAAATCGCCGGAACTGTCGCCGGTAAACATCCGGCCCGTGCGATTGGCTCCGTGCGCGCCCGGCGCCAGGCCGATCAGCAATAGGCGCGCGCGCAGATCGCCGAAACCCGGCACCGGTTTACCCCAATAATCCCAATCAAGATAAGCGCGCCGTTTCACGCGAGCGACTTCCCGGCCATAGTCTCGGAGCCGCGGACAAAGCTCGCAGGATACGATCTGGCGGTTCAGAACTTTTAGAGAGTCGCCCAAGAGGTCATAATAAGGCCAATGGCAGGCACAGGGTTTCGATCCCCGGAAGTGATCCTGATGGTAGTGGCCGGCGTTGCGGTCGCGATTCTGGGTCCCTACACGCTCTATCAATTGGGCCCGCACGCTCCGAAAGTAACCTCCCACGAATCGAAATCCGGCCCTCCGGGCATTGATCTTGACGTCAGTGAACTGGATACGCTTCCCGATTCCCTGCGCGACGGGGCTAAGCTGCTGCTGACCACCGAAACGCCCGTGCCTGCGGACGACATCGCCAATCTGGCGGTGGCCGGCGGTGAGAATGTTCTGCGTCCGGTCTCCGAGGCCGTGGAAGAGACCCAGCCGGTACTGTACTGGTCGGCCGCGTTTGGCGAGCCGCCCTATTCGGTATCGGTCACGGACGAGCACGGCCAGGTCATCGCGCGGGCGCAGGGCATTCAGAATACTTCCTGGATGGTGCTGACGCCGTTGCACCCTGGTGGCGAGTACACCTGGCAGGTCGCCATCACCGGAGCGAGCGAGCAAGCCTCATTTCGCGTGCTGGATGACGGCCAAGTGATGTTGTGGCGGGCCATGCAGTCGGCTCACAAGGATTCCCACCTGGTCATCGGCCTGGTGGCTCAGCAGCTAGGAATGCTGGCGATCGCCGAGCGTGAGTATACCGCGCTCACCAAAGCCTTTCCGGAATCAACGACGGCCGCCCTGCTGCTCAATAATGTGAGCCAGCTCCGCAGTCAGTGAGATGAAGAAAGCCTAAGCGGTTGCCGCGGGCGCAACTTTCTTGCGGGTAGTGCGCCGTTTTTCCACAGGAGGGGTCCGGTCGCTCTTCTTCAGGTTGGGGAGGACGATGGACAACACGAATTTTTTTTCGCCGTGGTCATCCCACTTGATCACGATATATTCCTCGTTACAGGAAAGCACGCTTCCCAAGCCGAACTTACCGTGTTCTACTTGGGCGCCTTGCGCAAAGGCTGGTTTAGTGGCCATTTTCCCTCTTAATCTAGTGTAACAAAAGCCCGCGGCGAGTATTCCCTCACGGTCGCGGATTCCGTAGCCAGCACATGGAAGTCTGGACGATCGCCCCTCTACGGTATCTGTCCTACACGACTGTCCTACACAATGGTGATCCTGAACCTAGTCGCCATTGGTAGGCGCACACGATGAGTAATCCGTTTATAATCATCTAGATACAGATGGCACTACCTGTGGATCTGTTTTTGCCGATAACTTACTTAAGTGGTACCAAGGGCTCTATGTATGCAGCTCGGATTGTTCACAACTCGTAAGATGCCCGCAGCCAACGTTTCTACGGAACGAGCGATGCTGGAGTGCCTCGACTTCTACGTCGGACGGCAAGTCCATTCAACACAGACAGAGCGCAGCGTTGTCGGGAAGGTGATGTGGCGCTACTAGCTACAAGAAATGTGATTTGCCAGCTCGCCCTTCTCGTGATTGCAGCCGCCGCGGGCCGCATTCAAGCTGAGGGGTCCGTGGCCGACGAATACCAGGTGAAAGCGGCTTTCCTGTTCAATTTCGCCAAGTTCGTCGAATGGCCGGCAGATGCGTTTAAGGCTGCCGACGACCCCATCACGATTTGTGTGTGGGGGCAGGATCCTTTCGGCGGCGCGCTCGAGGAAGTGGTTCGGAACAAAACCGTGGCGGGTCGACCGTTCTTGGTCCATCCGATCTCTAACATTCCACAGGCTACGAAATGTCAGATCGTCTTCGTGACCTCCTCGGAGCGAAAACGTGTTCGTTCGATCTTGGACGACCTTAAGGGGCACGGCATTCTGACGGTGGGCGAGGCCGAAGACTTCACCGCGAACGGAGGGGTTATCAATTTTAAGTTGAAAGACGCCCGGGTGCGGATCGAAATCGATACGGGCGCCGCCGAGCGAGCCAAGTTGCGCATCAGCTCCAAGCTCTTGAGCTTGGCGGAGATTGTGCGGAAGTAGGCAACAAACGTTCAACAAGGAGCATCACATCGTGAACACAACACAATGGATGGCGAGGATTCTACTTTTCGGGCTATGCCTGGCAGGAATCGCGGCCGCCCAGGTGACGTCGCAGACGTTGCCATCGAGCGGCGAAAGCGATCTGACTTCGCTGGATCTGGAATCGCTCCTGAACACTCAGGTCATCACGGCCTCCAAGTTCTCTGAGAACCTGGCCGACGCGCCGGGCATCATCTCCGTAATCAGCCAAGATGAGTTGCGGCGGTTCAGCGGAATCACACTCCAGGAAATTCTTGAAAGGGTGCCAGGACTGAGTTTTACCAGCGCCTATTTTACGGACCGCAGCCTGGTGGCCGCGCGCGGGGATCAGACCAAGATTAACGGCAGCCACATCCTGTTCCTGATCAACGGACGGCCGACCCGCGAGGTGCTGGAGGGCAGCCTGATTAGCGATTTATTGGAATCCTTCCCGGTTAGTGCCCTGGAGAAGGTCGAGATCATCAAGGGGCCGGGTTCCGTACTCTACGGATCGAACGCTTTCTCGGCCGTAGTCAACTTGATCACGAAAAAGGCCGAGCACAACGCCCTCGTGGTGAACGGATTCGGCGGGGAGAAAGGCGCGAAGGGCACCTCCGGGCAGGTGATGATCAAGCGGGGAGATTTCAGCCTCTTTGGAGCGGGCCAGTTCCACCAAAAACCCGATTGGACCACCGACTACCACGTACCGCCTTCGCTCATCGGAACTCCGGGGGCTCCGGCCGTTCCGCTGATCCAGACCTTAACGCTGGAAGACCGCGGCGACGGCGCATATCTGGGCGCCAGCTACAAGAATCTCGCCTTCATGTCTTCTTTCACCGAGTGGCATGCCCCTTCGTTCGTGCGGGGAAGTTTTGGCACCAACAAGTGGAGGCGCGGTTTTGCAGACCTGGGGTACACCATCAAAGCAACTGACCAGTGGGACATGAGCTTCAATGCAACCTACACCCGGAACACGTTCGACAATCAGGGATATCCGGATATTGGCCGAGATTCCGAAGAGCTGGTAACGGAGTGGACCAACTCTCTGACGATTAATAATCGGAATCGAGTGACGTTTGGAGCGTTGTTCAATCACATTCAGGGACAGGAGACCTATTTCGGCTTAGGCTTCCCTATCGAGATTTCGAACGGAGAGCGTCCCGGCGGCGCGTTCTACGGACAGTGGGATCATCAACTGTTAGACACCGTAAAGCTGGTCGGCGGCTTCCAGTTCAACAAGGTGGACACCATCGCCGTGAACGCGGTGCCCCGGATCGGCATGATCTGGAACCCCACTTCGCATGTTGGCGTGAAAGCTCTCTATAGCGGGGCGTTCCGGGCGCCCAGCATCAATGAAACGGGGCTGAATCATCCCGTCCTGGAGGGAACACCCGGACTGAAGCCCGAAAAGGTACGGACCATGGACCTGAGCGTGAGCTATCAGGCGAATCGTTTTCAAGGGGCCCTGACCTTCTTTCGCAGCTGGCAAACGGACAGTATCGTTATCGTTTCGCTCCCGGTTAAGGCGCGATATCTGAATCTTGGTGAAGCCACGTTTCAAGGATTCGAGCTGGAAGGAAAGTATTATCTGCGAAAGAATTACTTCGTCACAGGATCGGTATCCTACCAGGCCAACCATGATGGCAACGGGAATCACGATATCACGCCGATTCCGAACCTGGGGGCGAAGGCGGGCCTCAGTTACCGCGCTGAGAACGGACTCACCCTGAGCCTCTTCGATAACTACCAGGGCTCTTTCCAGGGACGCAACGGCGCTACGGTCAATCCGAGTGCGTCCGCATATCACTTGGTTAGCTCCCACATTCGCTACGACCTTTCGCGCTATTTGGGGTCCAAGAGTAATGGCATAGCCTTGTTCGCGCACGCGGAGAACCTGGCCAATTACCGGATCTGGCTACCGGATTGGGGGGATTCGGGCGACACCATTCCCGTCAACCGCGGCCGGACAGTCTATTTCGGTATGGAGTTTTCGCTGGGGAAAGAGTGATCGAGGACTCATCGCCTGAACCTCTAGGGATTTTCGAATGAGCATCGCGACACGATACCGCAATCTGCCCATCAAGCATAAGCTGCGCCTGGTCATTATGGTGACGGTCAGCTCCGCTCTGATGCTGGCGTGCGCGACGGTTCTCGTTTTTGACCAAATTGCGGCGCGGGCGTCGATGCGGAATGATTTGGAAATTCTGGCTGAGATCTTCAGCGCGAATAGCACGGCGGCCCTGAGCTTCAATGACGGTCCGGCGGCCGTAGAACTTTTCTCGACGCTGCGGGCCAAGCCGCACGTCACGTTTGCCGGCCTGTACCGGCTCGACGGCACTCTTTTCGCGAGATACCGCCGGGAAGGGGCGATTCCGCGCCCAGTAAACCCCCCGCCGCCCGTCGACCGCACCTGGTTTGAGGGCGACCGGTTGATCGTGTTCAAGGGTGTCTGGCTCAACGGACAAAAGATCGGCTTCGTGATGATCAATTCGGACCTGGAAGAACTCCGTGAAAGGCTCCGCCGATTTACGGGGATCATTCTGGGTATCCTGACAGGCACGGCGCTTTTGGCTTTGCTTCTTTCCTCAAGGCTGCAAGGCATCATCCTCCGGCCTATCGTCCACCTTGCCCAGGTGGCGAAATCGGTTTCATTAGAAAAAAACTATTCACTGCGGGCGGTGAAGCAGGCCGATGATGACCTGGGCCAACTAACCGACTCGTTCAATCACATGCTGGAAGAAATCGAACGCCGGGACGAAGGCCTCATCGGACACCGGGACCGCCTGGAACAAGAAGTCGCTTCACGCACGGCGGACCTGGTCATCGCCAAGGACAAGGCCGAGGCCGCCAGCCGAGCCAAGAGCGAATTTCTGGCCAACATGAGCCACGAAATCCGGACGCCCATGAACGGTGTGATGGGAATGACCGAGCTGGTCCTCGACACCGAGCTTTCGGCGGAGCAGCGCGACTATTTAAATACCGTCAAGTCATCGGCTGACTCGATGCTAACGGTGATCAACGACATTCTGGACTTTTCGAAGATCGAAGCAGGCCGCCTGGAGTTAGACCCGATATCGTTTAACCTGCGCGACCATATCGAGGAGACGGCGCGGGTGCTCGCGCTAAAGGCTCATGAAAAAGACTTAGAGCTGATCTGCAACGTGCAATCCGATGTGCCCGAGTATGTGGTCGGGGACGTCACCCGGCTTCGCCAAGTACTTGTGAACCTGCTGGGCAACGCCGTCAAATTTACAGAACACGGGGAGGTAGAGCTGGAAGTAAGCCTGGCCTCTCAAGACAGGGATCACGTGGGGCTGCATTTAATGGTGCGCGATACGGGCATCGGGATCCCGAAGGAAAAGCAGAAGCTGATCTTCGAGGCATTCACGCAGGTGGATGGCTCCACCACGCGCAAGTATGGCGGCACGGGCTTGGGATTAACCATATCGACAAGGCTGGTGGAAGCGATGAAAGGAGAGCTGTGGCTGGAGAGTGAACCCGGCAAAGGAAGCGCATTCCATTTCACGGCCATGCTTGGTGTCGCGCCGGACACCATTCAAACGCGGCCCGTAGACGAGCCCTCCCTGGAGGGAGTGCGGGTCTTAGTGGTCGATGATAATCTGACCAATCGCCGCATCCTGTCGGACCTGTTGTGGACCTGGAAAATGCAGCCGACCCCGGTCGCCAGCGCGCCGGAGGCTTTGGCCCATATGCGCCGGGGTGCCGAGCGCGAGCAGCCGTACAGTCTGGTTCTGACGGATGTGCACATGCCCGACATGGACGGCTTCGCGCTGGTAGAGCGCATCAAGCAGACGCCCAATCTGACCAACGCGTTCATATTGATGCTCACTTCCGGCGAACACCAGGGCGATTTGGCGCGGTGCCGGGAACTGGGCGTTGCGGCATTTCTCACCAAGCCGGTGCGGCGCGCCGAACTGCGCGCGGCCATTGTCCACGCGGTCTCGGATCAGAGCAGTGGCAACGTTCAGGGCCAAGAAGAGGCCGAGAATCCGCAGGTGATCACGGGACGGCATGAAAATAAGACGGCTGCTCGTTCCGGCGCAACCATACTGCTGGCCGAAGATAACGTGGTCAATCAACGTGTGGCGCGCGCGATTCTGGAAAAAGCCGGCCACAATGTCGTCCTTGCGGCCACCGGACGAAGAGCCGTCGAGTTATGGGAACAGCAATCCTTCGACCTCATCCTGATGGACGTGCAAATGCCCGATATGGACGGGTTTGAAGCCACCGGCGAGATTCGCGAGAAAGAGAAACAGGATGGCGGTCATATCCCCATCATTGCGATGACGGCTCACGCCATGACCGGCGATCGCGAACGCTGCCTCGGCGCAGGAATGGACGACTATTTGACTAAGCCGATCCACGCTCCGGCGCTGCTCGATCTCATAACGCAGTACAGCAAGATCCATTCCCATGTATGAAATCCGCTCCCGAATCTAAGGTCCTTCAGGCCGGAACATCCGGGAGAGGATCGGGATTCGGGTCGCTGCTGCACTGGGCCGCGGGATTGCTCGCCAGGTGCGCCGGCGACTACCGCATCGTACACGCCGACGAATACAAAAGGGAGCTGGCAGCCGCGGGCGAACAAATAACCGCGGAGCTGCTGCATGCCAAGGAATCCGCGGAGGTCGCTAATCAATTAAAAAGCCAGTTCCTGGCAAACATTAGCCGCGAATTGAGAACGCCCATGAACGGGGTTCTGGGAACGTTAGAGCTAGCCCTCGGAACCAAGCTAACGCCCGAGCAGCGGGAGTACGTGGAGATGTCGCGGACCTCGGCCCATTCGCTGCTGACCCTGCTCGATGACATTCTGGATTTTTCTTCTCTCGAAGTCGAGCAGCTGGAACTTGACAATGTCGAGTTCTCGCTAGGCCACTGCGTGAAGGGCGTTCTGAACACCGTCAGTAGCCGCGCGGAAGTAAGAGGAATCACCCTCCAGACCGATGTCGGCCCGGGTGTTCCCGACCGCCTTAGAGGCGATCCCGACCGGCTCAGGCAGGTCCTTCTCAAGATTGTCGACGCGGTTTTGAAAGGCTCGGCGGGAGGAAAGATTCATCTGTCCGTGTGCGTCGACAAGAAGGAGGCCCAAAGAGCAGCATCCCATCACTCCCGCTCTCTCCAGTTCTCGATTCAGGACATCCGGCCGCGAACCGGCAAGGTTCAAGTGGAGACGAAGGCGAGCATCGCCGGATTGGGGTTGGAATTGTGCGGACGCCTGGTAAGACTCATGGAGGGCCACCTGTGGCTCGATAGCGACCCCGGATCGGGAAACAAATTCTGCTTCACCGCGCGATTTGCAGTTCCGGAGCGTGCACTTCCAAGGACGGACCATCACAGCGTGCCGGTCCAGCGGAGGGATTCCATGCAAGGCGCGCTGGTCCTGGTGGCTGAGGACAATCGGGTCAACCAGGTGGTCGCGGTTCGCCTACTTGAAAAGCGAGGCCTTCGGACTCTCGTGGCGAACAACGGGCGCGAAGCTCTCGAAATGCTCCAAGGTGAACCAGTGGATCTGGTTCTGATGGATATCCAGATGCCTGAGATGGACGGTCACGAAGCTACCCGCCGGATTCGCGAGCAGGAGAAAACTACCGGCACGCATCTTCCCATCATTGCGTTGACGGCCCATGCTATGAGCGGTGACCGTGAGAAGTGTTTGAGCGCGGGAATGGACGCGTACCTCACGAAACCGATTCACGGCGACCAGCTACATCAGGCCCTCGAAGAATTGCTGTTGACGAAAACAGCCTAGGCCCGAGCTCCCTACGGAAGTGGCGTGCCGTCCAGGACGAACGTCATTAACTTCGGGAACACCGTTTGCGCCGTGGCCGGCGGCGGGAGGGCACCCGGTTCCACGTTGCGGCCAACCACCACCCCGGTTCCGCCCATGAGCGCGACGTACTGCTTGCCATCCAACTGATAGGTGATGGGAGGGCCCATGCCGCCGCGCAGTCCGGTCTGGATATCCAGAAGCTTTTCGCCTTTGTCAGCGCTATAAGCGACCAGACGCCCGTCAGGAATCACCTGAATCACCAGGTTCCCCGCGGTGGTCACGGTTCCCCCGCCGGCCGATCCGCCGCCTTGTGTCCGCCAACGTTCCTTCTGCGTCACCGGATCCCATGCCACCAGCACACTGGTTTGACCCGCGGGAGGCGCTTCGGGGCCGATGGCGGGAGGTGCGGGGAGCATAGCTGGTGGCGGTGGCGGGTAGCCCTGGCCATTGGCCGGCGGCGGGCCCCGCTTCACGCCGATATTGCTTCGACCGGGCTGAAACTCGAACTCGGTATCGATCGCAAAGTTGGAACTGCTGACCAGGGAGGTGGGGACGTAGACCAGACCCGTGGCAGGATTGAACGACATGGGCGCCCAGTTGTGCGCGCCGAGCGGTCCAGGGAAAATCGGGATGGCCTCGGCGCCGTAGTGCGCTTCCGGGTTGACGAAGGGACGGCCGGTACGTTCGTCCAGACCCCTGGCCCAATTCACTTTTGCGAACGGCTGGCCGGAGATGAATTGTCCCGAGACCCGGTCGACCACGTAGTAGAACCCGTTTTTATTGGCCTGCATCAGAACTTTGCGCTGCTGGCCGCGGATGGTCACGTCC
>Ga0068871_100003073_pt1 | contig 11451 bp, 9 predicted proteins | sample KBSMisM72_FD_72750 | JGI IMG/M metagenome (GOLD analysis project Ga0068871, IMG submission 72750) | Miscanthus rhizosphere microbial communities from Kellogg Biological Station, Michigan, USA - KBS Miscanthus M7-2 | ecosystem: Host-associated > Plants > Roots > Rhizosphere > Soil ... | reverse complement strand
TCTGATCACCGGGAGCTCCGACCACGATGCGGTCACCATCAATCGCCACCGAAGCGCCAAACGCAAATGCAAGAGAGGGGTCCGCGGTCAGTTTCTGATCCAGTTGCCAACCAGTTGTAGTCTTCTGGAAAACATACGCTGCACCGGCGCCTGGAGCACCGACAACAGCGATATTCCCTTGAATGGCGACCGCCTGACCCAATTCATCGCCCTGCTGAGCGTCAGGTGCTGTGAGTTTAGTTTCAACAGTTGCAGCGGAAGTTAGAGTTGATGGAACGAGAGATAACATCAAGAGGAAAGACAGTACTTGGAATTTCATGGTTCTCCTTCGGGTTTGCGTGGGGACCGACTCGCTGCCGGTCTGAGATTTTTATGAAAGCGGGTTCAGGAAAAATTCAGCGATACCTAATTACTTACGCTCAGCCTTCGCCTTAATGTAATGGGCGATGATTGTAAAAAACATACCTCGCTAACACAATAAGGAGAAGACGCCAATGAGCAAACCAGCAACCACCGTTGACCTCGCAGCCTTCAAGAAACAACTAGCCGATTCGCTCGAACGCAGTGCCAAATCTGCCGGACAGACAATCGTTAAAGAATCACTTACATGTGAAATCGCGACCGGGTTACAAGTCGTGACCGCCGCCATTCAACGGGATGACTTACCGACCGAGAAAGAGATCACCGCCGGAGTCGACATGTTGTTCGCGTATGTTTCGATCGACGGTCAACGCACATTACCGGGTGGCTTTTATCGCATCCGTCTCGCGCTTCCGGGATACGAGAAGAAGGGCGATGTAAAAGTCTCGTTCATCGACGCAAAAGGGAAGACCGTTCATTCGTTAACAGGCAAGGGAACACCGCGCCGTTTCAAACCACTTACTGACGATGCCACCATCACCACCTTTACTTACGAAACGAGCATCTGCGGCCGCAAGCGATGCCTGAAGTTAACGCGTAAGGGTTTCCTCGATTGGGAGTGGGGCTGCACCAATCTAAACGGACAAGTTATCAACTGCATCGACCCCCAGCCGTAATCCGGCTTACCCGAGTTTCGCTTCTCTATCCACAGATTACGCAGATTCTATAAATCAATCTGTGTAATCTGTGGACAAGCCGTGATATATACCGCAGACAGTAATCCTCAGTAACGCTCCTACTCCCGTCCCAGAAACGTAATCAACCGCTGTTCGCCAGTCACCTCTACGTGTGACTGCTGCCGAACTACTACAGGAGGAAAGGACAAACGAATGAAAAAATCGAAGTTTGGAATCGTTACGAAAACGCTGATCGCATTTTGTGCCGCGCTGATAGTTCTAAGTATTTCGGTGACAACGGCAACGATGACGCCGCTCAGTGAGGGATTCGAAGCAGGCGGAAAGACTGCTTACGCGGCGGCTAACGTTACCCTCGGCACCGGCTCGTGGTTCATGGACGATGCACTCACCGGCAATCTTTCTACTGACAGAAAGACAGGCGTTTATTCAGCTCGCATTCGAAACACCGGTCTGATGCACATGAACTTCAATAAGACCGGCGCGGGAACTGTTTCTATTCAACATGCAGTGTTTGGAACCGATGGCTCAAGCACATGGCAGTTATGGTCGTCAACAAACAACGGGAGCACCTGGACTCAGGTTGGTGCAACCATCACCACCAGTTCGACAACACTTCAGACAGCAACCTTCACCGTCAACAACGGCAACGCGATTCGCTTCGAGATCAGAAAAGTTTCCGGGGGCGCCAATCGCATCAACATCGACAATGTTCAGATTGGTGATTTCTCGTCGCCGGTCAGCGAGCATCTCACGATGGGAAATCCGAGCAACGCGGTGACCAACGTGAACCAGCCGAACAATTACCTGATGGAGAAGCCGCAGTATTCGATGTCTTACAGTCGTGACAATGGTGGGCCAAACTGGGTGAGCTGGCACCTGGACAGCTCCTGGCTCGGAAGCGCACCACGCCAGGATGACTTTCGTGCAGATACGACTCTGCCGACCGGTTGGTATCGAGTTCAAGCGACGGATTTTTCCGGTTCGGGATTTGATCGCGGTCATATGTGCCCGTCAGCAGATCGCACGATCACTATCGCCGCCAACTCGGCGACTTTCCTGATGACGAACATGATTCCGCAGCTTCCGGCTAACAATCAGGGCGTGTGGGCCGATCTGGAAAGCTACAGCCGAACGCTGGTTTCACAAGGCAACGAGCTTTACATTATCTCCGGTGGCCAGGGGCTGCAGTACTTCATTGCGAACGGTCACGTGGCAGTGCCTGCGCAGACGTGGAAAGTAATCATCGTGTTGCCTGTCGGAAGTAACGACGTTTCACGCGTGACGACTTCGACGCGAACGATTGCCGTGGTGATGCCGAATTCGGGAACGATTGGCAATGATTGGCGTGCCTATCGGGTGAGTGTGGATCAGGTGGAGGCGATAACGGGCTTCGATTTCTTTTCGAATGTGCCGTCCGGCATACAAGCCGTAATCGAGGGACAAGTCGATAACCAGTAGAAGTCAGAAGCTAATTTGGATCGGGTCAGTACAGGGAGCGGTAGCGACCTGGACAAACGATGAGCATCAAAAGCATAAGGAATACCACATACTAACGCTGACCAGGTCGCTACCGCTCCCTGTACTGACCCGATCCAAGAATGAACACTAAAACATCACGCAAATACCGGTCGATGTTCGCGGTGATACTGTTTGGTGCGGTGTATCTCGTCGTGGGGGTAGCATTCCCCAATCCACCTGCGACTGACAAGACGCAATTCATGTGGCGGCTTGCTGCATGGTTGATATGTGCCGTCGCCTTTGCGATTCACATTTGCCTCTCGTTGTTTCGATTTGGTAACGCGCCTCAAAGAACAGCATTCCAGGCTGCTGCGTCAGTTGCTCTCGGTGCATTTGGACTGGCCGTGGCGGCGAACATCCACTCACTAATGGCAGGAACACGATACCAGCCCTTGCTCGCGCTGGCACTGGCGATATGGCCGTGCCTAACAGGGGTGCCCGCATTCGTAGTCGCATTTGTAGCGGCTACTGTGTTGGCAAAATTCAAATTGAGGCTAACATGATTACACGTCGTGACTTCTCGAAATCTCTTGCCGGCGCGGTTGTTCTCTCGGCGCTGAAGACGGAACTAGTCTGGCCGCTCGATGTGCAGAAAGTATCTGCCAGGGCTGCGGAGCTCTATCGCAGTTCATTCGTACTCGACTGTAATGCTCTTGCATCTATCGGCTACCAGCTTAACGGAAACGAAGAACGACTAAAGGATGTGCGCGAATCGGGGCTCACCGTCCTCAAGTCTACTCTCGGGGGAGCGACCGGCACATTCGATGAAACGATCGCCGACATTGCCACGGCGGACGAATTGATGGAGAAAAAACCTGATCTCTTCCTCAAGATCAATACCGCGCGCGATCTGGAGGTTGCACGGCAACAGCACAAGATAGGCGTCATCTACTCTTTTGAATCGGCGAGCATGTTGGAAGACAAGGTTGAACGAATCGAGATGTTTCGCAAACGCGGTGTTCGCATCATGCAGCTTTCGTACAACCGGCGGAGTGCTTTTGGTGTGGGGTGTCTGGAAGGTGATACCGGGGGATTAACTGAACGCGGGCGCGAAGCAATAGCAAAGATGAACGGGATCGGTGTCGCACTCGATCTCAGCCACGCAAATACACAAACCATCGCGGAGGGCATCGTCGCGTCGAAGAAGCCGCCGATCATCTCGCATTCGGGATGTCGTAGTGTTCACGTCCATCCGCGCAACGTAGAGGACCGTGAGATGAAAGCTCTTGCCAGTAAAGGTGGTGTGATGGGGATATACATGCTGCCCTATCTGACACCTTCGCCGAAGCAACCGACCGTTGACGACTATATGCGACATTTGGAGCATGCGCTAAAAACTTGTGGCGAGGATCACGTAGGAGTCGGCAGCGACGTTCCATTGCATGTTGCCGAGACAGATTTGGAAGACATGCGAAAGTCGGTTGAGCAGCGCAAGGCAGCAGGAATAGCTGCTCCAGGTGAAGTCCGCCCGGCATACATTCCCGAGATGAATACTTCGCGGAAGATGGAGATCGTCACCGACGCGCTGCTGAAACGTGGATACACAAGCCGCGTTGTTCAGAAGGTGCTTGGCGAGAACTTCAAGCGTGTCTTCGGAGAGATCTGGATCGCTTGAGCTATTACTGATGTCACTAACGACAAAAGCAATACTGCGAGGCAAGGGCGGTCAAACACTAACTGCCCTTAACCTTTTCAGATCCGCCGACCAGTGGATCATGTCACTTGGTTGCAGGGGGAGGGAAATGGGATTCGAAACGCTAATCGGCGTGCTTGGTTTCATGGGGACGCTGTTGCTCGTAACGGTGGGCTTGCTGAACTTCTCTGTCTTCCGGAAACAGCTTCGGATCGCCAAAGAACAAATCGATACTGCAGTGCGGCAGCTCGAAATCGCCCAGAAGCAACCTGATCTATATCTGATCCAACGAGCCGTCACCGAGACCTCAAACCATCTCCTGCTCTTCGTCGAGCACCCGAAACTGCGACCATACTTTTACAGCGAGGCTGAGTGGAGTCCTGGTGATGCAGTCTCGTTAGACGAGATAAAGGCGATGGCGGAGCTTATCCTGAATAACTTCGCCTCTGCACTCATGCACTCAGCAGCGTTTCCGGAATATCCGGTGCGCGGCGTCGATCGGGCCATCATGTATCACCTGCGTCGCAGCCCAGCGCTGCGCGAGTTTCTCCTCGAAAACTTCGAGCGCTTTCCGTTCACAGGTTTGACGCTCCTGTGCCTCAAGAATGAAACGAGTGATCAGGTCGAGGCAGACCTGCAGCATCTCGTGGAAGCACCCGATATCGATAATTCGGAGATCGAGCGCCGCAAGGAGTTGTTACAACTCTACCGGAGTGGGGAAGTGCGCGAGCCAATTGAGTTCACGTCGTACAGCATGAAGCGTCGGCGCTAGCTTGGATACAGTCAGTACCGTCCGCGGTAGCGGATGGGTACGTCGTAGACGCGCTGAGGTTTAAAAGGTACGTACCCATCCGCTACCGCGGACGGTACTGACTGTATCCAAGCAGGGTGGGGGAAGCCACGGTGTGTCGCCAGCGCTGGCATCCTAAGAAGTATTTCGGTCTCGTTGTATTTACAGGTTCATGAGGCCTATTTTGTTCCTCGTCATAATTGCGTCTACTGCTGTACCTGGAACGTCGCAAACTACACGCTGTCCAGACGAGCGCGCGTATACCGGGAAATACAGGAACATTGTATTCGGCTTCTCAATCATCATTCCCATCGGTCTTAAGGGCTATTGGAACAGTGCCAGATGTGCACCTGACGAAAAGTATGGCTGTGTCTGTATGGGCGATCACGGACGATTCATTCCACTGTCCGAGACGGCAGGGATGGAGGCGTTTGTTGGTTGGCAGATGGAAAGCGAGTGGACGCTACGTGACTATGAGAACAACGAAGTCGCGTACCTGAAACACAAGCAAGGCGTGGAACAGGTGCGAGTGTTAAGTTCGAAGTACCTTCGACTTGGTCGTGTAAGAGCAAGAAGATTCATCGCGCAATTGAGTGAGAGTAATAAGAGCGTAGTTGTCGACCAAATCATCGCCTTGCACGAAGGAGTCGAGTATCAATTGATCCTTCACACGACCGCTGATAAGTATCAAAAGGATAGGCCGGTGTTTGAGAAATTAGTGGCGAGTTGGAAGTTGACGCGCGGCGTCCGATGACGTTCACCAGTAACCGCGGAAGTTCGTACACAGAAACTTCGCCTGACTACGATCGATACCTGCGACTTCAACCAGGAGTTTTTCATCAATTTTTGAGATTATGGGTTGGCGAGCTCGCAACTGCTTTATCACCGATTGATTCTTCGCCAGAAGAGTCGAGACCGCCTGCATCACCGCATCAGCCTTCGGATTCGCACCCCTCTCAAACGTAAGCCCATGAACGCGACCCGCATATCTCTGGGCAAACCATTCGGCAAGCCCCTCTTCGAGTATCGTCAAACCCGCACCAAATGATACCGGACTCAACACATGAACCGCTTCATGAGCGAGTTCAAGCGAAGCAAGCGACGGATTAGTCCTGGAATCGCGACTCAGATAAATTCTGGCCACGCGCAACGGTCGAAAAACGAAACTCCGTGAAGTTGTACACTCAGTGATGCGAGGTGCAGACAGTTGAAATGAGGCATCTCTGGGACCAAACAGAAGTTCAGCCTCTTTGAATATCCGCAAAAGTTCCTGCAGCAATTTTTGTTCGTAAGAACGATCGCTCGCAGTTAACAAAAATTTTGTTTCTGCCTCGATCGCCAAGAGGTCTTCCATGAGGCGCAGAACCGGCATGGTCCTACTATACAACTATTCGACCTGTTTGACTTCTATCGTGACCTCGCTTGGGGAGCCAAAGGTAAGCACTGGATAGCTCTGCATACTTATGTAGTCGCCTTTCGAAACCTTACCGTCGCCATCCAGATCAACCAATACGCTGACGGTGTAACTGTCGCGCTCGTCGATCGAGTCGGGCTCTAAACGAAAGGACGTCGGTTTATCCTTGCTAACATGATCGATGACTTGCTCGGCGACTACAGTCGACGGGGCGTCGGCCAAACTGGTATTCAAGAGGCGCACGTACACCTTTGCGGAAGCCGGCAAGGCTGGCTTTCCTGCAAACTTGATCTCACCTTTTACTACTGGTTTGCTCACGATACAGAACCATCCACAGATTACACAGACTCTTTATAAAATCTGCGTAATCTGTGGATAAATGCAGAAACGATCACGCAACATTAAACAACATGGCATTGAGTCGATGTGCGGTGTCCGTGCCGGTCCAACCCCAGACAAGTCGATTGCCGAGAGGTGTGATTACCGGTCCACCAATGCACGTTTCATTTGAAGTGAACTTGCTCCCCCAGTTTATGCCATTCGTGCTGGCAAGCACATTCAGAAACTGATTTCCGACTCCCTGCCAGGTAAGAAGAGCGCGCGAGCCACTGATCGAGAGTTGAGGCTTTTGCACTGTCGTGTCTCCGAGCGTCACTTTGTTAGTAAAGCTCGATCCGTTTGTGCTCTGCATCACATTCAACTGGTTGTTTCCGACTCCGCGCCAGGAGAGTAACAGACGCGTCCCCAAAGTTGCCAAAGACGGGCCCGACGTGGTCGTGTCGCCGAGTGTGACTTTACCGCCCCAATGAATACCGTCAGAGCTGCGCATCACATTTAACCGGTTATTGCCGACGCCGCGCCAGGCAATGAAAAGTTGAGATCCCAACACGGCCAGCGACGGTGCAGACTCCGATGTGTCTCCCAGAGTTACTTTGTTGCTCCAGCTCATTCCGTTGTTCGATTGCATGATGTTGAGCTGGTTGTTGCCTACTCCGATCCAGGCCACTACAAACCGGTTCTGAAAGACAGTCAAAGCTAAAGAAGCCGGCGAGATATCACCGAGCGTCACTTTGTTCGAATAGTTCAAACCGTCCGTAGAGCTCATGAAGTTCAGCCGAAGATTTCCCGTTCCCGTCCAACCCAGGAGCACTTGCCCGTTTCTCGTAGTCATCGCCGGCCCATTCGTACTGGTATCTCCGAGCGTAACCTTTCTGGGATAAATCGCATTGATTGCCGCAATGTCGCCCGCACTCAATGCCGTGCGTTGTCCAATCTGGACACTCGCATTGGGTTTGGGAGTGATCGTGTCGATAGCGGGATTGATCGCAAATGCATTGCGAGGGTAGTGCATTATCGAGCCGTAATCATAACCACCAACGTCGTCGCCGTCAGTAATGTGCTGGTCGAAATTGAAGATCATGCCGGGTTGAATGTTGGGAAAGTTGATGTTGACGAAGGTATTGCGATCCCTTCGACTTTGCTCGTGCCAGAGACCTGCTGTGTGTCCGATCTCATGAATCGCATTGCCTGTACTACATGCCGTACCCAAATTGACAAACTGTTCGCCTCCACGTCTGCCAACACTCGAGCTGCAGCCACTTGACGGGCGAAACGTGACGAAGTCGGGTTCGGTGGTTCTCGCTTTGAACCGGACATTGGTATTCGCCTGCCAATGCGCGATCGCGTCAGTGACTCTTTGTTGATTCGGCAGGGCGGGATCAATCCGGAACGGAATGACGCCATTGGGCCAACGAAACATAGGGCCTATAATCACTGACGCAAACTCGACATCGGGTTGCGGATTCTCAACCTGCTCTTTGATCGCCTCCATTTCGCTAACGGAGCCGAGGAGAATGTCGCCCTCAAAAACTGCATCACCATCGACGGCGCCGTACTGGACTTTTTTCAGGCCAAATGTGGCGCCTGAGATGTAGCTGTGCCGGACGTCAGCACTCTGGAGTTCTTCTCCAGGTTGGCCATTTTTCTTGCCGTTCACGGACTTAGAGGATTTTTTCGTTCCGTTCTTCCCGGTTGCCTTCGCCGGTTTCTTCGCCTTATTTGATTTCTTCGTAGGGGCCATGGGAGCTCTCCTTTTTTCAGATGAGATTAGAGTTTGAGGCGACACGTAGTCGTTCTTCTGGTATTCCGACAGGCGACTCCTTGCGTGTTGAGCGATCGGATTCACCTGATATGACTCGGGAGTGGCAATTCATTTCCCGGTGAGGCGGAAATTTTTTAGGCAGGACTCACATCCGTGCTTGGATCGGGTCAGTACAGGGAGCGGTAGCGACCTGGTCGGTGATCAGCATGCGGTATTTCCGATGATTCGTAACTCCTATGATTTGACCAGGTCGCTACCGCTCCCTGTACTGACCCGGTCCAAGCATGGCTGCACACGTCTACTGCTTCGCCGGCACTCGTTGCACGTAGCTGTCTCGAGCTCTCACGGCTACATTCGGCTGGTCAACCCGGACCTTAATCTCCCGACGCTCGCCGCTTTGCAGCGTCGTCTGCGGATAGTAGCCAAGACTGTATTGATGGCGAAGCTCTTCAGCGATTTTGGAGAAGGCTTCGCTCAACTGGGTTCGATCGTTCGCCACGTAAAGCTGTCCACCTGTTTTCGTCGCCAATTTGTGCAGATATTGATCCGCAAGCTTGTAATCACCAATCGACGTCCCTGGCCCGCTTGCCTTTGGCGTCCCGTAAGTTACTCGCGAAGAACTACGCGGGGGAAAATTCCGGCTCTTGATCGTAGTAGTCTCTATCGTCGTATTTGTTCTTGTTTGCGCGTCTACGAAATCGGTTGTGTCGTACTGGATCGGATAGATGAGCGCATCCAGTTCTTCAACTTCACGAACCGTACTCTCATAGGTCGCCTGGTAGCTGCCGGTATCCACGCCATCGGTGAAGAGCACGATCGCTTTGCGGCCGTCGATCTTGTTCAAACGTGCTTTGATGACGAGATCGAGCGCATCGTAAAGACGCGTAGAGAAGCCCGTAATCGCATTTCGTTGGATAACTTCGGTCACAACGTTTAGATCGTTCGTTGCCTCGGTTAAGAGCATGACCAACCTGTCGAACGTCACAACCAGAACGCGATCTTGCGGACGCAGTTGTTTTGCAAAATTAATCGCGGCTTCCTTGATCTCCCACAGGTGAAAGAACGTCGAACCCGACGTGTCGAGAAGCAGCGCAACCGTAAAGGGTTTCTCAGTAGGTTCGAAGTAAGCGAGTTTCTGTTCGACGCCGTTTTCGAACACGTTGAATTGTTCGCGGCGTAGATCGGAAATGAACCGGCCTTCCCGATCGAGCACGCTGACTGGCACGGTCACAAGGTTCGTGTCAATGCGGACGACGTCGCCTTCGCCCACTTCTTCCTTGTCGTCGAGACTAGTTGCCGGTGAGACACTCGCTGGCGCGTCGAGTGATGTGCGAGAGAGTGAGCCCTGGAGTTCTGGTGGTCTTTCGTCCAGCGTGCTGATCTCCTGCGGAGTGAGAGCTACTGGATTCAGAACCGCGTTTTCGACCTTGCGGGGCCGTGACGCTGTTGTAGTCGTAACCGGTGCTTGTGATCCGTCCTCCTTCTTCAGCACGTAAGCGCCGTGCGGACATGAAGACGACATCTCGTAACCGATAATGATGTACCCTTCCGGAATCGGAACTCCCTGACAGATTTTCAAGGTTTTGCCTGGCGCCGGATTGTTGAGCGTTTCCGTTTTCGACGTGCCGCGTTTGGCTCTTTGGTTCCTCGTTTGGCCAAACACGATTGTGGACACAAGCGAAACGACGAGGAAACCTGCGACTGCGCATTTCATGTCGCGACTCCTAAGTGGAAAGTTTGAAAGTGGCGGTATTATATCGCGTAGCCGCTCAGGAACGATGAGAGGAAATGACTGGCCAATGGATTTTGATTATGTCAAGTTGGTGTCGTGTTCTAACGCGCTTACTCACACGGCAAAATAGATCGTACCAATATGCCTGACGACTACGGATATCTTGCTTCTGAATGGCCGGGGCAAATAGAAGTACCAATCGTGCTTCTTGAAAGAATACATTGATCTTTCGCTTGCCTGGTATGACGCTCGGCTATAAGCTAGCGAGTGCTCCACACCCTCACTTTCAGTCGTCCCCGGCCTGATTCTGAATGCGACTGACAACTGACAATAGATTTTAACCCCCCGACTGCGCGGTCCGGGATTGCGTACCAACCTTAGCAACAAAGGAGAAATGTATGAAAAAACTGAGTTTCGCCTTTTTGACTATGCTACTACTGGCGAGTGTAGCAGTAGCCGACACACTGTATCTGCGCGACGGCAGATCTATGCGCGGTACATTGCTCGGCTTCATTAACGGCCGTTTTGTCTTTAGAGTGAGCCCGACTCAAACGGGGTCCTCCACTGCACCTGTCCGCAGAGAGGAAGGCGAGATCCAGTTATTCAGGCCCAATGAAGTTGAGAAAATCGAAATTGACGGGCGCTCGCTGGATGAAATGCGTTATGAGTCACGCAACGTCGAAGTTCAGCTTGGTCCAAACTGGATCGATTCTGGTATCGACTTGCGCCGCGGTGAACGCGTCCAGGTAAACGCATCGGGAATCATTCTCGCAGGTCGCTCCCGTATTACGCCTGCCGGTTTGCAGACCACTGACCCCACGTCACCTCTGCCTACCGCAGCTGAAGGTATGCTTATTGGGGCGATCGGCAATGATGCCAATTCTCCGATCCTTGAGCTGGGTGCAGCGCGCGAATTTGTCGCCGACAAGGATGGGCGGCTGTTTTTAACTTCAAATCGCGGGTCTTACACAGACGTGCGCGGATCATTCACAGTACAAATCAAACGCGAGCGCGATCTAACAGCACTGAACGAGTCCAGCGATGCCTTTCCCGCGCGCCGCAACGATCCCAATGCGCGTACTCGCCCTCGACAAGGAGATGTTCCGCAGAAGCGCACGCCTCAGGAATCGACCGTGGATGTAGCAGGCACTTCACGCGGTATGGATACCACAATCGATGTGCGCATGGGCGACCAGATTACGATC
>Ga0068871_100003071_pt1 | contig 11452 bp, 8 predicted proteins | sample KBSMisM72_FD_72750 | JGI IMG/M metagenome (GOLD analysis project Ga0068871, IMG submission 72750) | Miscanthus rhizosphere microbial communities from Kellogg Biological Station, Michigan, USA - KBS Miscanthus M7-2 | ecosystem: Host-associated > Plants > Roots > Rhizosphere > Soil ... | reverse complement strand
AGGCCGATGAGGTAGTTGGTCGCGGTGATCGAGCCCTGGCCCGGCACGATCTGGCGTTGCCGCGCGACGGCGCCCTGCCCGTTGATCTCGGGGAAGAACAGGATGGCGTGCGCTTCGCGCAGCGCGGCTTCCGCTTCGTCGACGCGCGCGATCGCCTGGCGCACGTCGGCGTTGCGCTCGAGGCCGGAGTCGACCAGCTCGTTCAGCACCGGATCGTTGTAGAGCGTCCACCAGTGCACCGGCACTTCCGAGATCGACTGCCCGGCGGGTTGCGGCTCGTTGAACGTCGCGGGCAGCGCCTGCTCGGGACGCTTGTAGTTGGGGCCGACCATGCAGCCCGAAAGCACCAGGGCCGCGACCAGCAGGGAAAGCCGCTTCATCGCGTCGCCTCCTGCGGGATGTGGTCGCGCTCCTCCTCGCGTTCTCCCATTTTCTGGCGGCGTGCGAAGACGGTGAAGAAGAGCGGCACGAAAATCGTCGCCACGAAGGTCGCGAGCAGCATGCCGCCCACCACCCCGGTGCCCATGGAACGGCGCGCGGCGGCACCCGCACCGCTCGCGAACATGAGCGGCATCACGCCGAACACGAAAGCGAGCGAGGTCATCACGATCGGGCGGAAGCGCAGGCGCGCGGCCTGCAGCGCCGCCTCCTTCGCGTCCATTCCCGCGAGCAGGCCCTGCTGTGCGAACTCGACGATCAGGATCGCGTTCTTCGCCGCGAGGCCGATCAGCACCACGAGGCCGATCTGGAAGTAGATGTCGTTCTCCATGCCGCGCACGGCGACCAGCCCCAGCGCGCCCAGCACCGCGAACGGCACCGCGAGCACGACCGCCGACGGCAGGCGCCAGCGCTCGTACAGCGCCGAGAGGATCAGGTACACCATCACGATCGCCAGCCCGAAGGCGAAGATCGAGGCGTTGCCGGTGCGGCGCTCCTGGAAGGCCTGGCCGCTCCACGCGAGCGTGTAGCCCGGCGGCAGCGCCTGGGCCGCGACGCGCTCGACCGCCTGGATGGCCTGCCCCGAGGAGACGCCGGGCTTGCCGTTGCCGAGCACCTTGGCGGCGATGAAGCCGTTGAAGCGGTCCACCTGCTCGGCGCCGACGTAGTTCTCGACGCGCACCAGCGCCTTCAGCGGGATCATCTCGTTGGTGGTCGTGGAGCGCACGAAGACGCTGCCGATCTGCTCCGGACGCGCGCGGTAGGCCGCTTCGGACTGCACCTGCACGCGATACGTGCGGCCGCCGAGGTTGAAGTCGTTCACGTAGAGCGCGCCCAGCGTGCTCTGCAGCGCATCGAACACGTCCGACACGGGCACGCCGAGCGAGATCGCCTGCTCGCGGTTCACCTCGACGCGGAACTGCGGCACCGTCGCGCGGAAGAACGAGTTGATGCCGGTGAGCTGCGGATCGGCCTGCAGCGCCGCCGTGAGCGCCTGCACCGCCTGGCCGAGGCGGCGCGGATCCGCGTCCGTGCGCGACTGCACGTAGAACTCGAAGCCGCCGGCGCTGCCGAGGCCGCGAATGGCGGGCGGGTTGAACACGAACGCCATGCCGTCGGGGAACGTCATGCCCTTGCCGGTGAGCTGCCCGGCGATCTGCCCCGCGGTGCGTTTGCGCTCGTCCCAGTCCTTGAGCAGGATGAACGAGGTGCCCGCATTGGTCTTGTTGCCGCCGCCGATGAAGTCGCGGCCCGCGGCGACGAACGCGTGCGCCACCGCGTCGTCCTGCGAGAGCATCTGCTGGAACTGCGCGCCGGTCTTCTGCGTGCGCTGGATGGAGGCGCCATCGGGGAGCAGGATCGAGCTGATGAGGTAGCCCTGGTCCTCCGGCGGGATGAAGCTGCGCGGCACGAAGTAGAAGAGCCCCGCGAGCCCGAGGATCACGATCAGGAAGCCGATCGCCGCCATGAGCCGGCGCTTGAGCGCCACGTCCACGGCCCACAGGAAAGTGTCCGTCATCCTGGCGAAGCCGCGGTTGAACGGCCGGAAGATGCGCGACTCGTGGTGGTCGCCCGCCTTGAGCAACAAAGCGCACAGCGCCGGCGTGAGCGTGAGCGCCGTGATGCCCGAGATCACGACGGCCACCGCCACGGTCACCGCGAACTGCTTGTAGAGCTGGCCCGCGATGCCGCCGAGGAACGCCACCGGGATGAACACCGCGCAGAGCACGAGGATGATCGCGACCAGCGCGCCGGAGACCTCGTGCATCGCCTCGATGGAGGCCTGCTTCGCCGAGAGCCGCTCCACGCGCATGAGGCGCTCGACGTTCTCCAGCACCACGATGGCGTCGTCCACCACGATGCCGATCGCGAGCACCATCGCGAAGAGGGTGAGCGTGTTGATCGAGAAGCCGAGCGCGTACAGGCCCGCGAAGGTGCCGATGATCGAGACCGGCACCGCGAGCATCGGGATCACCGTCGCGCGCCACGTCTGCAGGAAGATGAACACCACCACCAGCACCAGCAGCGCCGCCTCGAAGATGGTGATCTCGACCTCGTGGATCGAGCTCTTCACGACGAGCGTGGTGTCGAACGGGATCAGGTACTCCATGTCCGGCGGGAAGGCGGACTTGATCTCGACCAGGCGCCCCTTGATGGCCTTGGCGACGTCGAGCGCGTTGGCGCCGGTCTGCAGGAAGACCGCCATGCCCACCGCATTCTTGCCGTCCACGGTCGCGGGCGTGTCGTAGGTCTGCGCGCCCAGCTCCACGGTCGCCACGTCCTTGAGGCGCAGCACGCCGGTGGGGCCGTTGGCGCGCACCACGATGTTCTCGAACTCGTCCACGCGCGCGAGGCGCCCGCGCACGGTGACCGTATAGGTGAGGTCCTGGCCGCGGGGCGCGGGCTCCGCGCCGACCTTGCCCGCCGCGTACTGCGCGTTCTGCCCGCGGATGGCGTTGGCCACGTCCGAGGGCGTCACGCCGAGCTGCGCCATGCGGTCCGGGTGCAGCCACACGCGCATCGACGATCCCGAGCCGAAGAGGATCACGTCGCCCACGCCGTTGATGCGCTTCAGGTCGTCGATGATGTTGACGGACGCGTAGTCCGCCATCGTGGTGGTCGCCTGCGTGCCGTTGGGGGAGAAGAGCCCGATCACCAGCAGGATGTCGTTGGAGCGCTTGGCCACGACCACGCCGTTGCGGCGGACTTCGTCGGGCAGGCGCGGCAACGCGGTCTGCACGCGGTTGTTGAGCTGGAACGTGGCGCGATCGACGTCGGTGCCGACCTCGAAGGTGGCCGTGATCGTGAGCTGGCCGTCGGAGCCCGCGCTCGAGGTGAAGTACAGCATCCCCTCGGCGCCGGAGAGCTGCTCCTCGATGGGGGCCGCGACCGTCTGCGCGATGGTCTCGGCGCTCGCGCCCGGATACACCGTGCTGATCGTGACGGTGGGCGGCGAGATGTCCGGATATTGCGAGATCGGCAGGCTGAAGCCCGCGACGACGCCGGCCAGCATGATGATGATCGCGAGCACGCTCGCGAAGATCGGACGCTCGATGAAGAAGCGCGAGAAATTGCCCATGGAAGGTTACTTCCCCTGTTGCGGCGGCTGCGCGGGTTTCCGGGCGCCTTGCGCGGGTGCGCCCGGCGCGGGCGCGGCACCCGGGGCGCCTGCCTCGGCCTGCGCCGTCGGGCCGGAGCCCGGCGGATGCGGCTGGACCGGCGCGCCGGGGCGCACCTTCACGAGGTTGTCCACGATCACCTGGTCGCCGTCGGCCAGGCCCGCGGTGATGATCATGTCGTTGCCGATCCAGTTGCCCGTTTGCACGGGCTTGGGCACGACCTTGTTGTCGGCGCCGACGGTCATCACCATCTTCGCCTGGTCCGTCTGCAACACCGCGTTCTGCGGCACGAGGATCGCGTTCTGCTCACCCGCGAGCACGCGCACCTTCAGGAACTGGCCGGGCAGCCAGCGGGCCTGCGGATTCGGGAACTCGGCGCGCAACTGCACGGCGCCCGTCTTCTGGTCCACGGTGGTGCTGGTGAAGTTGAGCTTGCCGTTGTCGACGAGGACCTTGCCGTCCTCGCTTACGAGCTGCACGCGCCCGGCGTTGCGTTCCCCGCCGCGGATGGTGTTGAAGTCCGGCTCGGCGAGCGGGAAGCGCACCCAGATGGGGTTCACCTGCGAGATCGTCGTGAGCAGCGCCGCGTCCGTGTTCGCGGTGACGAGGCTGCCCTCGGAACGCAGCGCGCGGCCGGTGATGCCGCCGATGGGCGCGGTGACCCTGGTGTAGGAGAGGTTGAGCTGCGCGTCCTTCAGCTTCGCCTCCGCCACTGCGATCGCGGAGGTGGAGGTGCGCGCGTTGGCGACGGCCGTGTCGTATTCGCGCTGGCTGATGGCCTTCTCGGCCGCCAGCGGCTGCAGGCGCTTCGCATCGGTCTCGGCGAGGTCGCGCTTCACGCGCTCCTGCGCGAGCTCCGCCCTCGCCTGCTCCACCGCGAGCTGGTACGTGGACGGGTCGATCACGAACAGCACCTGGCCCGCCCGCACCGCATCGCCCTCCTGGTAGAGGCGCTTCTCGAGGATGCCGCTCACCCGCGCGCGGATCTCGACCTCGCGCGAGCCCTCGGCCTGCCCCACCGCCTCGAGCGACACCGGGATCTTGCGCAGTCTCGCGGGAACCACGGTGACGGGCATTGCCGGCGGCGGCCCCCCGGCGGCGGGTGCACCGGCCTTGGCCTCACCCTCCTTCTTGCCGCATCCAGCCAGCGAAACGGCGAGCACGAGCGCGGAAACGAAAACGAGGGGACGACGCGAAGGCGTTGGGATCATGGGGTCGGGAAGGAGAAATACCGGCAGGAAACGGGCTGATTGCGTATTATATACGTTCCAGAACGTATGTAAATAAACGGAATCCCCCGGATGCGCAGGACCAAGGAAGAGGCGGCCAACACGCGCGCGGCCATCGTCGACGCGGCGCTGCGTTGCTTCGACCGCCACGGCATAGCGAGTTCAACGCTGGAGCAGATCGCCTGCGAGGCGGGTGTCAGCAAGGGAGCCATCTACCACCACTTCGAGGGCAAGCGGGAGATCCTGCGCGCGATTCGCGACCAGCTTACGCTACCCCTGCTCGACGCGGCGGACACGGCGCTGCTGCACGCGGGCGACATTCCCGCGCTCGAGCGCATCGAGCGTTTCCTGCTCGGCATGCTGGAGAGCCTGGAGCAGGACCCGCGCCGCCGCTGCGCGCTTTCCGTCATGCTCTTCAAGTGCGAGTACGTGGGCGACCTCGAGGAGGAGCTCACCGGCTGGCGCCGCAACAACGACCGGCTGGTGAAGGCGTTCGAGACGGCGTACAACCACGCGCGCACGGCGGGCGAGATGGCCCGCTGTATCGATCCGCGTGCCGCCGCAGTGGAAACGCTCATGTTCTTCGCGGGCTCCATGCGCGTGTGGCTGCTGGACAACCGCCGTGCCGGCCTGCGCAAGGATGCCCGCGCCGCCATCGTCACCCACGTGCGCTGCCGCGCGGTGCGCTAGCGAGTCAGGAAACCAGCAGGGACTTCGCCAGCGCGTCGCGGATGCGGTTGATGGCGAGCTCGCGGCTCAACGTCTGCTTCGAGATCACCGCCTCGGTCTGCGACATGAGGCGGCGCTGCTGCTCCTCGTCGAACGAATGGCTCGTGACCACGATCACCGGGATCGCGCGCGTGCGCGGGTCCGACTTGAGCTCGTCGAGCACGTCGAACGCGGTCATGTCCTGCAGCAGGAAGTCGAGCAGGATCACGTGCGGCACGAGCTCGCGCGCGAGCGCCACGCCCTCGGGCCCCGTCGCGGCCTCGCTCACGTCGAAGGCCTCGCCCGCGAGGTGCCGGCGCACGATGTAGCGCGAGCGCTCGTCGTCGTCGATCACCAGCACGCGCGGCGCGCGGCTGGTGCGCGTGAGCACCTTGAGGCGCTTCAGCAGCCGCTCCTGGTCGATCGGCTTCAGCCAGAACTCGTCGGCGCCGAGCGCGCGCGCCTTCTGCTCGCGATTGGTGACCGTCACCACCAGCACCGGGATGTCGTGCGTGCGCGGCTCGCGCTTGAGCTCGCCCAGGAACGCCCAGGAAGCCTCCCCTTCGAGCATGATGTCGAGGACGATCGCCGCGGGGCGCGTCCCGGCGAGCAGCTCGCGCGCGGCGTCGATGGTGCGGGCCGGCATCACGTGGAAGCCCGCCATCACGAGGTACTTCTCGTAGACGAACATCTGCTTGCGGTCGTCCTCGACCACGAGGATCGACGAGGCGCCCGGCGCGCGGTGGCGGCTGCGCTCCACCAGCTCCTTCATCTCGCGCGCCTCCGGATGCTGCGCGGGCAGCCGCAGCGTGAACGTGGAGCCATGGCCGGGCTGGCTCGCGACCTGGATGCCGCCGCCCAGGAGATCGGCCAGCCGCCGCGATAGCGACAGCCCCAGGCCCGTCCCTTTCACGCGCGTGGGCGGCGCGGTTTCCACCTGCCCGAACTCCTCGAAGATATGCTCCAGGTGCTCGGGCGCGATCCCGATGCCGGTGTCGGCGACGCGCACTTCCAGCACGCCGCCCGCCACCGCGCAGCTCACGCGCACCTCGCCGCGCAGCGTGAACTTGAGCGCATTGGAAACGAGGTTGCGGACGATCTGCGCGACCTTGGTGCGATCGGTCTCGAGGCTGGCGGCGCCCGACTCCTCGAAGACCAGCGCCACGTCCGAATCGCGCGGCAACAGCGGGCGCAGCATGCCGCGCAGCGATGCGACGAGGTCGGCCAGCTCGAATTTCTCCACGCGCACGGCGGCCTTGCCCGCCTCGGCGCGCGACAGGTCGAGGAGGTCGTCCACGAACTGCGTGAGCTCCTCGGCGGAGGCGCGGATGAAGCCGATCTGCTTCGACTGCTCGGCGGTGAGCGGGCCGTCCAGCCCGTCGAGCAGCAGCCGTGTCAGTCCCTGGATCGCGTGCAGCGGCGTGCGGAACTCGTGGCTCACGTTGGCCACGATGCGCGACTTGAGCTCGGCGGCCTCGGCGAGCTGCGCCGCGCGGTCCTCGAGCTCGGTGTGCATGCCGAGCACGCCCTGGTGCGCCTCCGAGAGCTCGCGATGCAGCCGCACGGCCTCGTCGTGGCGCTTCTGCAGCTCGCGCTTCTGCGCCACCACCTCGCGGTTGAGAGTGAGGACCTCCTGCATCGAATCGGACAGCTGGTCGATCGCGCGCAGGTAGGCCTCGGGCGCGAGGTGGCCCACGAGGATGATGCCTCCCTCGTACGGCCGGGCGCTGAAGCCGAGCGTGACGGGCACCCCGCGCACGATGAGCGACACCTCCCAGTCCCGCACCTCGTGCGAGGCGCCCTGCTCGAAGAGCGCCAGCAGCTTGGGCTTGGTGCCCGGCGCGGCAAGCGCCGGCAGCACGGCGCCGGGCTCGATCGCGAGCGCGCGCCGGCAGCGCTCGTCGCACCACGCGACCACGCCCTGCGCATCGCACAGCAGCGCGAGCTCACGGCTCAGCGATTCGAATTCGTGCGCCGCGGGCGCGGCGCCCGCCGCGGAAATCACGCCGCCACGCCCAGGGCGGATTGCGCCGCCTCGACGAAGGCCCCGGCCTGCGGCAGCTTCGCAAGGACGCGCTGCACCGCCGCGAGGAACACCGCCATGTCGCCCGGCGCCGCACTGTGCTTGCGCACATGCACGGCGAGCCAGCGCGTGTGCTCGACCAGCGTATCCGGGGAGCCGAGGGCGAGCGCATCGGCGACGTACGAAAGGTAGTTCGCCGCATCGTCCTCGAGCGCGCCGCGCCCACGCGCGTCGCGCTTCCAGCCGTGCGGCTGCCGCTCGCGGAATGCGGCGACGACCTCGCGTGCCAGGGGATCGGTCGCTTCCTGCAGGCGCCGTGCCTCGCCGCCTTCGTACAGCAGCGCTTCGCGCGCCACCATGAGCAATGCGACGGCCTGCTCGCGCGCGGGCCACGGCTGCTCCGTGATCGCCAGCGCGAGCAGCCGGAAATTCTCGTCGAGATGGCGGGTGCACATGCCACGCGTGGCGAGGACCTCGCGCAGCCACACCGCATAGCGCACGAGGACGTGCGGCTCGCCATTGGCGAGCGCCCGCGCGAGGTACTTGAGGTGGTAGTCGCTGCCCTCGTCCGCATGCCGGCGGCCGCGGTCGCCGAAGCGCTCGGACCAGAAGGGATCGCGATACATTTCCTGCAGCACGCGCTGCGAGAGCGCCCGTCCATCGCGCTCGAGGTACTGGACCAGCCGCTCGCTCACGAGGCGTTCCTCCGGTCGGTGAGGCGGCGCGCCGCCTCGATGACGGAATCGGCGCCGGCGCCGCAGGTCTCGACCGCACAGGACCCGGCGAGGTCGGGCTCCCAGTCGAGCGCATGCCCGCCCACGAGGAGCGGCAGCCCGGGAAACTCGGCGCGCAGGCGGATCGCCGCTTCCCGCAGCGCGGGCGCATTGAAGCTCATGGTGACGGAGAGCGCCAGCAGGTCCGCGCCTTCCTCGTGCAGCATGGCGACGAGATCCTCGAGCGGAACGTTGGCGCCGAGGTAGCGCACCTCGAAGCCGCCGAGGTCGAGGAAATCGGCCACGAGACGCGCCGGGAATTCGTGATACTCGCCCGCCACGCACGCGACCACGACCTTGCGGCCCAGGCGCGGCTCCGGCCGGGCTTCCTCGAAGAGGCGCGACATGACCACGTGCGAGATGGCGGTGGCCATGTGCTCCTGCGCGATGCTGATGCGGTTCTGCTGCCACAGCCGGCCGATCTCGCGCTGCGCGGCCTGCACCACGCCCGCCTGCAGCGTGCCCACCGAGTGGCCCTCGCGGATGCCTTCGTCGAGGACGATGCGCACGGCCTCGCGCCGGTCGCCTGCGAGCTGCGCCTGGAGGTAGCGGCCGAAGAGGTGTCCGAGCGCGTCCGCGCCGGCGTGCTGGTCCATGGCGATCGCTTCAGCCGGCCCGCAGGACCGCGGTCTCGCCGCGCGTGCCGCCCGCGTGCGAGCCGCCGATGGCCTCTTCGAGCCGCTGCGGCTCGACCGGCTTGGTGAGGTGCATGTCGAAGCCGGCCGCGGCGGCGCGTGCGCGATCGCGCTCCTGGCCGTAGCCGCTCACCGCGATGAGGTAGGCGAATTCGGTTTCGGGCAGGCGGCGCAGCCGGCCGGCGAGCTCGTAGCCGTCCATGCCGGGCAGGCCGATGTCGAGCAGGGCCACCTCCGGCGAGAAGCAACGCGCGGCCTCCAGCGCCTGCCAGGCGCTGTGGACGACGGTGACCTCGTGGCCACCAGCTTCGAGCAGGATGCGCACGGTCTCGGCGGCGTCGGCATTGTCCTCGACGACGAGGATGCGCCTCGGGCGGGTGGATGCGGGCATGCCTGCGCGCGCGGACGCGGCCTCCCCCGCCACGTTGCCGGCGAGCGGCAGGTGGATGGTGAAGCAGCTGCCCTTGTCGCGGCCCCCGCTTTTCGCCTCGACGCGGCCGCCGTGCATCTCCGCCATGCTGCGCACCAGCGACAGGCCGATGCCCAGGCCTCCCTGGGAACGCTCGAGCGAGCGCTCGTCCTGCACGAAGAGGTCGAACACCGCGGGCAGCATCTCGCTCGTGATGCCCATGCCCTCGTCGTGCACGGCGAGCACGATGCCGTCGGCGGCCATGCGGCCTTCCAGGCGGATCACCGCGTCACGGCCGGAGAACTTCGACGCGTTGTGCAGCAGGTTGCCGAGCGCCTGCGCGAGGCGAACGGCGTCCACGTGGAGCCAGGAATCGCGCATCGGAGAATCGACGCGCAACCGCTGGCCGCGCGCATCGATGTAGGGACGCGCGGTCTCCACCGCCGCATCGAGGATCGAGCCCAGCGTCACCCGCGAGCGCCGCAGCACGATCTTGCGCTGCGTGATGCGCGAGACCTCGAGGAGGTCGTCGACCAGGCGCGCGAGGTGCTCGACCTGGCGCTTCACGATGGCGCGTGCGCGCTCGCGCAGGCGCTGGTCGTCGTGCGCGAGGATCTCGGCGGCATTGCGGATGGGCGCCAGCGGATTGCGCAGCTCGTGCGCCAGCATCGCGAGGAACTCGTCCTTGCGGCGATCGGCCTCGCGCAATGCGACCAGCGCCGCCTGCCGGTCGGTCTCGGCCTGGCGCAGGCGCAGCAGGGCGGTCACGTGGGCGACGAGCTCCTCGGGCTCGATCGGCTCCACGAGATAGCCGTCCGCGCCCGCATCGAGCGCGGCCACGCGGTCCCTGGGATCGATGGCGCAGGCGGAAGTCTGCAGCACCACGGTCTGCGCGCTCTCCGGGCCCGACTTGATCCATGCGCACAGGTCGCGGCCGTTGCCGTCGGGCAGGCGCACGTCGAGCAGCACGAGGTCGAAATGGCGCTCGAGCAGCAGCGCCTTGGCCTCGGACACGCTGGCAGCCTCGATCACCTCGAAGCCGGCGTGCTCGAGGATGCGGGTCTTCAGGTAACGCTTGGGCTCACTGTCGTCGACATTGAGGAGGGTCGCGCGCGGCGGCTTCAAGCCTGTACCTCGGCCGGGCGCGCGAGGGCCCGTTCCGCTGCCGCAAGGGTTGGGGTCGAATCCATGGCCTAATGATCGTTCCAAAATTCCCGCGGGTCTGTAGGAAAGCGCCGACGATGTCCCTTCACGCCCTTCTCGCCACGGCCACCCGCCCGGCGCACGACGCCCTCGAGCGCAGCCTGGACCTCGAGCGCGACCTTTCGCCCGCGAACTACGGCCTGTACCTGCGCTGCATGCACGCCTTCCTGCGCGAGACGGAAGAGCTGCTCGCCGGCGATGAGCGGCTCGCCGCCGCAGGGCTGGCGCTCGATTCGCGCCGCAAGCTGCCCTGGCTGGAACGCGACCTCGACGCGCTCGGGCTGGAGGCGCTCGAGCCTCCGGAAACGCCGGCGCTTCCAGCGGACCTGCATCGCCGCATCGGCTGGGCTTATGTGCTCGAGGGCTCGACCCTCGGCGGGCGCGTGCTCTATCGTCGCATCGCCCCGCACCTGCACCTCTCGGCCAAGCGCGGGGCGGCGTTCCTGAACGGCCATGGCGAGCACACGGGCGAAATGTGGAAGCGCTTCGTCGCGGCGCTGGACGCGCTGCCGCTCACGAGCGCGCAATCGCTGGAATGCGTGGCGGGCGCTCGCGAGGCTTTCGCGGCGGTGGGTGACTTCTTCGTCGCCTGTGGTTGGCCGAATCGCGCGGCGCCGTAGATTTCGCAGGTGAATGGGGCGATGGGGGAGACATCCCCTCGCCCATCCCGTTGGTTCGTGATTGGGGCGATGGGGGAGACATCCCCTCGCCCATCCCCGGGGAAATGCAAGCGTGAGTCCTCGGGTGCCAATCCTGCGTGAGTACGGCCGACTCCTTCTCGGGTGCTCGTGCCCAAGCTGATACCGCGGGTCGGCCTATCACGCACGGACCCTTCGGCCTCGCATTTCCACGGGGATGGTCGAGGGGACGTCTCCCCCATCGCCCTTGCGCGCACCACGACACTTGATCAGCACG
>Ga0068871_100003070_pt1 | contig 11453 bp, 10 predicted proteins | sample KBSMisM72_FD_72750 | JGI IMG/M metagenome (GOLD analysis project Ga0068871, IMG submission 72750) | Miscanthus rhizosphere microbial communities from Kellogg Biological Station, Michigan, USA - KBS Miscanthus M7-2 | ecosystem: Host-associated > Plants > Roots > Rhizosphere > Soil ... | reverse complement strand
GCGCTCGACCTGAAGCTGCGCCAGGAGATGCAGCTCTTCCTCAAGAGCCTGCAGCAGGACCTCGGCATCACCTTCGTCTACGTCACCCACGACCAGGACGAGGCGCTCACGATGAGCGATCGTCTCGCCGTCTTCAACCACGGCGGGATCGAGCAGCTCGGGGCGCCGGCCGACGTCTACGAGCGGCCGGAGAGCGCCTTCGTGGCGAACTTCGTCGGCGTCTCGAACGAGCTCGAGCGCGACGGCAAGCGCTACGCGATCCGCCCCGAGAAGATCCACCTGAACGACGCGGGCTCGACGCCGGCGACCGGCATGCACGCCGAGCCCGGCCGCATCCGCGACGTCGTCTACGCCGGGATGGTGACCCGGTTCTTCGTCGAGCTCGACCGTGGCGGAGAGCTTCAGGTCGTCCGGCAGAACCTCGAGACCTCGTCGACCGAGGCGCAGGACGCCCGCGGCCGGCAGGTCCTCCTCGAGTGGCGCCCAGAACACCAGCTCGAGATCGACACCCCGGGGGATACGGAAGGAGAACGATGACGAAGCACCGATGGCGTCTTCTGGCGTGGAGCGCGAGCGCGCTCCTCGTCGGGGCGCTGGCCCTCGTCGCCGCGGGTTGCGGCGGGAGCAGCAGCAGTAGCAGCGGAGGCACCACCACGACGACCGGAGCGAACACCTCCGGGCAGCAGTCGGTCGGCAAGGGCGAGGGCAAGCTCAACCTGATCGAGTGGCCCTACTACTCCGATCCGTCCTTCGCCAAGAAGTTCACCCAGCAGACAGGCTGCGTGATCCAGCGCAAGGACGCCGGCTCTTCGAACGAGATGGTCGCCCTGATGCGAGCGGGCGGCGGTGGAGGCGGCGGGCAGTGGGATCTCGTCTCGGCCTCCGGCGATGCCAGTCTCCGGCTGATCAAGGGCGGCGACGTCCAGCCGGTGAACGTGAACCTGATCCCGCAGTGGAAGAGCTTCATCCCGATCTTCAAGTCTCCGGCGCACAACACCGTCGACGGGGTCCACTACGGCGTCTCGGTCCAGTGGGGCCCGAACGTGCTGCTCTACCGCACGGACAAGGTGAAGCCGGGCGTCGACAACTGGAACGCGCTCTACGACCCCAAGTACAAGGGCCAGATCACGATCCCGAACAACCCGATCCAGATCGCGGACGCGGCCTTCTACCTGCAGCATTCGAAGCCGAGCCTCGGAATCACGGACCCGTACGAGTTGAACAAGAGCCAGTTCGACGCGACCGTCAACCTGCTGAAGCAGCAGAAGAAGCTCGTCAAGCTCTACTGGAACTACGACACCGACGGCCGGGCGGCGATTGCTAACGGCGACGCCTCGCTTGCTGCGATCTGGCCCGTCGACACGCTCGCGTTGCAGTCGAAGGGCGTGCCGGTCAAGGAGGTCATCCCCGCCGAGGGCGCAACGGGCTGGGCGGACACCTGGATGCTCGCCAAGAAGGCGCCGCACCCGAACTGCGCCTACAAGTGGATGCAGTACGTCACCACTCCGCCGGTGCAGGCTCAGCAGGCGCTCGTCTTCGGCGAGACCCCGGTCAACCCGCATGCCTGCCCGTTCATGAACAAGATCCAGGCCGGCTCGTGCGCGAAGTACCACCTCAACGAGCCGCTGAGCTACTACAACACGATCAAGTTCTGGAAGACGCCGATCGCCGACTGCGGCAACGGCAAGAACGACTGCATGGACTACAACGCCTGGCAGAAGGCGTGGACCGAGATAACCGGCTAGCTCATGAGTGAGCTGGCACAGTCGGGCGCTCCCGTTCGGAGCGCCCGACTCCGGCTCTCGGCCGAGCTCTGGCGGCGGCCGTGGCTGAAGGTGGCCGGGCTGCTCGCGCTGCCCGTGCTCGCGTTCGCGGTCGTCTACCTCGGCTCGCTCGTCGCCCTCTTCATCTCGTCGTTCTGGGAGGTCGACTCCTTCACGGGCAAGGTCGTCCACACCTGGACGCTCTCGAACTTCTCGACGCTGATCCACGAGCCGGTCTACCGCCAGATCGCCTTCCGGACGATCTGGATCGCGGCCGCGGTGACGCTCGCCGACGCGGTGCTCGCCTTCCCGCTCGCGTACTTCATGGCGCGGCTCGCCCCGCCCCGGTTGCGGGCGCTGCTGTTCGTGCTCGTGCTGCTGCCCCTCTGGACGAGCTACCTCGTCCGCATCTACGCCTGGCGCACGATCCTCGCGAAGGACGGCGCGCTCAACTGGGCGCTCAACGGGATCGGCCTGCCGGACGCGAACCTCGCCTACACGAACACGGCGATGTGGATCGTGTTCTCGTACGTCTGGCTGCCGTTCATGGTCCTGCCGGTCTACGCCGCGCTCGAACGCATTCCGGACAGCTACCTCGAGGCGTCGCAGGACCTCGGCGGACGGAGCTGGCGGACCTTCAGATCGGTGATCTTCCCGCTCGCCCTGCCGGGGATCGTCGCCGGCTCGATCTTCACGTTCTCGCTCACGCTCGGCGACTTCATCACGCCGGCCCTCGTGGGCGGCGCGAACTCACAGTTCATCGGCAACGTCGTCCACAACTACGTCGGGATCAGCAACAACGTGCCGCTCGCGGCGGCGTTCGCGCTCGTGCCCGTGATCGTGATGGCCGTCTACCTGTTCGTCGCGAAGCGCCTTGGCGCGTTCGAGGCGCTCTGACGATGGAGACACGGGCAACCCGCATCGGCTTCGGCATCGCGACTGCGCTCGTGATCCTCTTCCTGTGGATCCCGATCCTGATCATCCTCGCGTACGCCTTCAACGGCTCGGTGCTCCAGACCTGGCCGGTGCAGAACCTCACTCTGCACTGGTTCCACGAGGCGTGGAACGACCAGGAGGTTCGGTCGGCGCTCTGGCTCTCGGTCAAGATCGCGCTCATCACGACTGCGTTCGCGCTCGTCCTGGGCACGGCGGCGTCGTTCGCGATCAGCCGCTTCCAGTTCTTCGGGCGCGAGTCCGTGTCGTTCCTGCTGCTCCTGCCGATCGCCCTCCCGGGGATCATCACCGGGATGGCGCTGAGCTCCTTCTACACGTTCGCGGGGATCGGCTTCTCGATCTGGACGATCATCATCGGGCACACGACGTTCTGCGTCGTCGTTGTCTACAACAACGTGCTTGCCCGGCTCCGGCGCAGCTCGCCGTCGATCATCGAGGCCTCGATGGACCTGGGCGCGGACGGCTGGCAGACGTTCCGGTTCGTGGTCTGGCCGGTGCTCTCGACCGCGCTCGTCGCGGGCGGGCTCCTCGCGTTCGCGCTCTCGTTCGACGAGGTGATCGTCACCACGTTCACGGCGGGCGCGCAGACCACCCTGCCGATCTGGATCCTCGACACGATCCAGCGCGGCCAGCAGCTCCCGGTCGTGAACGCGGTCGTCTTCGTCGTGGTGGTGCTGACGGTGATCCCGGTGATCGTCTCGCAGCGCCTGACGCAGGACTCGGGGCTCCTGCGGCGCCGCTAGCGATAGGGTGGTCTCGGATTTCGACCGGGAGGCTTTGCCATGAGCGTGACGGTTTCGCAGCACAAGAACTTCGTCGGGGGCGAGTGGGTCGAGGCAGTCGAGGGCGGCACCATGGAGGTGCTGAACCCCGCGACCGGCGAGGTGATCGCCGAGGTCCCGAGCGGGACGCAGGCCGACGTCGACCGCGCCGTCGAGGCGGCGAAGAAGGCGCTGCCCGAGTGGCTCGAGACGACGCCGGGCGAGCGCCAGGAGGCGCTGCTGAAGCTCGCGGCGGTGATCGAGGACAACGCGGAGGAGCTGGCGGAGATCGAGTCGCGGAACGTCGGTAAGCCGCTCTCGTACGCGCGCGACGAGATGCCGGTCTCGGCCGACAACATCCGCTTCTTTGCGGGCGCCGCCCGCACGCTCGAGGGCAAGTCGGCCGGCGAGTACATGCGCGGCTACACCTCGATGCTGCGGCGTGAGCCGATCGGGATCGTGGGCGGGATCGCGCCGTGGAACTACCCGCTGATGATGGCCGTCTGGAAGTTCGCGCCGGCGCTCGCTGCGGGGAACGTCCAGGTGTTGAAGCCGTCCGAGCAGACGCCGCTCAGCACGCTGCGCTTCGCGGAGCTCGCGGCCGAGGTGTTGCCGCCCGGCGTCTTCAATGTGATCACCGGGGACGGCGTGCCCGTCGGCGAGGGGATCGTCAAGCACCCGGACGTGCGGCTGGTCTCGCTGACCGGTGACGTCGCGACCGGCAAGGAGATCGCGCGCACGGCTGCCGACACGCTCAAGCGCGTGCACCTCGAGCTCGGCGGCAAGGCGCCGGTGCTCGTCTTCGACGACGCCGACCCGGCGGCGGTGGCGGAGGGGATCAAGATCGCCGGCTACTGGAACTCCGGCCAGGACTGCACCGCCGCCTCGCGCGTGGTCGCCGGGCCGAAGATCTACGACAAGCTGCTCGACGAGCTCGTGCCCCTGGTCGAGTCGCTGCACGTCGGCGATCCGGCCGAGGGCGACGAGATCGAGATGGGGCCGGTCATCTCCAAGTCCCAGCAGGAGCGCGTGCTCGGCTTCCTCGACCGCGCCAAAGGTGCGAAGGTGCTCACGGGTGGCGGCACGAACGGCGACCGCGGCTTCTTCGTCAAGCCGACCGTCGTCGCCGACGTCGGACAGGAGGACGAGATCGTCCAGCGCGAGGTCTTCGGGCCGGTCGTGACGGTGCAGCGGTTCGCCGACGACGACCAGGCGATCGCATGGGCGAACGACGTCAACTACGGCCTCGCCGCCTCGGTGTGGACGCGTGACGTCGGCCGGGCACTCAACGCCGCGAAGAAGCTCCAGTTCGGGACGGTCTGGATCAACGACCACATCCCGCTGATCTCCGAGATGCCGCACGGCGGCTTCAAGCAGTCCGGCTACGGCAAGGACCTGAGCTCGTACTCGCTCGACGACTACACGCAGCTCAAGCACGTGATGGCGAAGATCGACTGAATGCGTGGGGGAGCTTCGGCTCCCCTACGAGCCTCGTACTTTCCCGCGCATAGCTTGAGCCGTTCGGCTCCTAGTTGACGGTATGCGAACGAAACTGGAAGATACGCCTCGCATTGCGAACCGCTGAGCAGCAGCTGCGGCGCGGGGCGGTCAGTGTCCCTCGTAGTCTCGACGCCGTCGACCAGGCGCTGATCGAGGCCCTCCAGCAGAACGGCCGCGAGCCGTTCCGCCGCATCGCCGCCGACGTGGGCGTCTCCGAGGCGACGATCCGCGCGCGCTACCACCGGCTTTGCCAGGACAACATCCTCCAGGTCACCGGCGTGACCAACCCGCTCGGCCTCGGCTTCGAGGCCCAGGCGATGGTCGGGATCCGGACGAGCGGCGCGCCCGAGCCGGTCGCCGAGGCGATCGCGCAGTGGGACGAGGCCGGCTACGTCGTCATCACCGCGGGGCAGTTCGACATCCTCGTCGAGCTCGTCTGCGCCGACCGCCGGCAGTTGCTCGAGGTGACGAGCCGGATCCGCGAGCTCGACGGCGTCCTCTCGACCGAGAGCTTCCTCTACCTCGAGCTCTACAAGCAGCTTTACGACTGGGGCGCGCACGCCGGCAACGGCGACCGCGCGGAGGCGCACCGATGACGGTGACGGAGAAGGCCGAAGCGGCCGTCTCGCGGGCGACGCCGGATGTCCGGCTCGAGCACGTCACCAAGGAGTTCGACGACGTCAGGGCCGTCGACGACCTCTCACTCGAGATCGAGCACGGCAGCTTCTTCGCCCTGCTCGGCCCGTCGGGCTGCGGCAAGACGACGACGCTCCGGATGATCGGCGGCTTCGAGCAGCCGACCGAGGGTGCGATCTACCTCGGCGACGAGCCGGTCAGCGGCAAGCCGCCGTACAAGCGCGACGTCAACACCGTCTTCCAGTCCTACGCGCTTTTCCCGCACCTGACGATCTTCGAGAACGTCGCGTTCGGCCTCCGGCGGCGCGGCGTGCGCAAGAGCGACGTGCGCGGGCGCGTGCTCGACATCCTCGACCTCGTCGGCCTCAAGGGCCTCGATCGGCGCAAGCCGCGGCAGCTCTCCGGCGGCCAGCAGCAGCGCGTCGCGCTGGCCCGGGCGCTCGTCAACAGGCCCCGCGTCCTGCTCCTCGACGAGCCGCTCGGAGCCCTCGACCTGAAGCTGCGCAAGCAGATGCAGCTCGAGCTGAAGGCGATCCAGCACGACGTCGGGATCACGTTCATCCACGTCACGCACGACCAGGAAGAGGCGATGACGATGGCTGACCGGATCGCGATCATGAACGCCGGGAAGATCGAGCAGCTCGGCACGCCGTCTGACCTCTACGAGCGGCCGCAGACGGCGTTCGTCGCGAGCTTCCTCGGCATCTCGAACCTGCTGCGCGGGACCGTCTCCGGGCCGCAGTCGGTGAAGCTCGACGACGGGACGGAGGTGCAGCTCGCGCCGGGCACGCTCAACGGCACGACCGGCCGCGTCGCCGTCGGCGTCCGCCCCGAGAAGATCCGCCTCGGCCACGGCGAGGCCAACCGCCTGACCGGCCGGCTGCTCGAGACCGCCTACGTCGGCGTCGCGACGCAGTACGTGCTCGAGACCCGCGCCGGCAACGTCAGCGTGTACGTCCAGAACAGCGAGCCCGGCGCGCCGGATGCGGCGCCGAGCGATATCTCGTGGAGCCCCGACTCCACGTTCGTCGTCGACTCGATGGAGGGAGCCGAAGCATGACCGACCAGCTCACCAGGCGGCAGCTGCTGGAGCGCGCAGCAGTTGGAGGGGCCGCGATCACGTTCCCAGGCATCCTCGCCGCTTGCGGCAGTAGTGGCTCGAAGGCGTCAGGCGGCACGACGTCGGTCGAGCAGAAGCTGGCGAAGACTCTGAACTTCTCGAACTGGACGCTCTACATCGACGTCGACAACAAGACGAAGTCGCACCCGTCTCTCGACGCCTTCAAGAAGAAGACGGGCACGGACGTGAACTACGTCGAGGACATCAACGACAACGCCTCGTTCTTCGGGAAGATCCAGGGCCCGCTCTCGCGCGGCCAGTCGATCAACCGCGACATCATCGTTCTGACCGACAACGACCGCTACCTCGGCCTCATGCTCAGGAAGGGCTGGGCGGAGAAGCTCGACAAGGCGGCGATCCCGAACATCAAGAACCTCGCGCCGGTTCAGCGGCACCCGAACTTCGACCCGAATCGCGACTACACGCTGCCGTGGCAGTCGGGCATGACCGGCATCGCCTACAACGACACGCTCACCGACCCGGTGCTGAACGTGACCGATCTGCTCGAGAACCCGAAGCTGAAGGGCAAGATCACCGTCCTCAACTCGATGGGCGACGCGATGACGATCGTCATGCTCGCGAACGGCGACGACCCGACGAAGGTGACCGACAAGGCGTGGAACGACGCGTTCAACCGGATCAAGAAGGCCGTCGACAACAAGCAGATCCGGCAGTTCACCGGCAACGACTACGCGCCGCCGCTCGCTCGAGGCGACCTCGCGGCCGCGATGTCGTGGTCGGGCGACATCGCGCAGATCGGCAACAAGCACATCCACTGGAACGTGCCGACACAGGGCGGCGCCCTCTGGACGGACAACATGCTGATCCCGAAGGGCGGCAACGTCTACACGGCGTCGGTCTACATGAACTACGTGTACGACCCGAAGGTGCAGGGCCTGATGGAGGCCGGCGACCCGAAGCGGAACATCACGGGGATCTACTACATCCCACCCGTGATCGGGGCGAAGGCGTGGGCACTGAAGTTCAACCCGGCGATCGCCAACAACCCGCTGATCTTCCCGAGCTCGGAGACGCTCTCGAAGGTCAAGATCTTCGACAACGCGGCGCTCAACAACCAGAAGTACCTGACGCAGTGGCAGAACCTGATCTCCGGGTGACGGCCGGGGCGTGAACGTCTTCCACCGCCACCAGGGTGCGACCCCGTACCTGCTGCTCCTGCCCGGGGTGCTGTTCCTGTCGGTGTTCTTCGTCGTGCCGCTCGGCTTCCTCGCGTACCAGTCGCTCCAGTCGGGGAACATCGACTTCGGGTACGCGTTCACGTGGCAGTGGAGCAACTACTGGGATGCGATCCAGAACTACCGCGGCGAGTTCATCCGCTCGATCGAGTACGCCGCGATCGCGACGTTCTTCGCACTCGTGGCCAGCTACCCCGTCGCGTACTGGATCGCGTTCCGCGGCGGCCGCTGGAAGAACCTGCTGCTCCTGTTCATCGTGGCCCCGTTCTTCGTCACGTACCTGATCCGAACGCTTGCCTGGGAGACGATCCTCTCCGACCACGGCTTCGTCGTCCGGACGCTGCAGACGCTCCACCTCCTCGGCTCGAACGGCCGCCTGCTGGCCACCGGGACCGCGGTCGTGGCCGGCATCACCTACAACTTCCTGCCGTTCATGGCCCTGCCGCTGTACGTCTCGCTCGAGCAGATCGACGCGCGGATGATCGAGGCGGCCGAGGACCTCTACGCCAGCAAGTGGCACGCGTTCTGGCGTGTGACCTTCCCGCTCTCGCTGCCCGGCGTCGTCGCCGGAACGCTGCTCACGTTCATCCCGGCCGCGGGTGACTTCATCAACGCGCAGCTACTCGGCGGGCCCCAGAACCACATGATCGGCAACGTGATCCAGTCGAAGTTCCTCGAGCTGACCGACTACCCGGCCGCGGCGGCGATGTCGTTCATCTTGATGGCGGGGATCCTTGTCTTCGTCTTCCTCTACGCGCGGCTGGTCGGCACCGAGCAGCTGACGGGGACGGCCGCATGACGTCGATCGCCGTCGAGCACGGGGAGCGCCGCAACCCGCTTGCGGCAGTGTGGTCGTTCGTCAAGCGCCACGTCCTCGTTGCCTACTCGGTCCTCTTCTTCGCCTACCTGCTGCTGCCGATCGCGGTGGTGATCGTCTTCTCGTTCAACAACCCGCCCGGCAAGTTCAACTACACCTGGAACAGCTTCACCTGGGACAACTGGCGCTACTGGAACGGCGTCCCTGGGATCCAGAGCGCGGTCGTCTTGTCGCTCGAGATCGCGCTGATCGCCAGCCTGATCGCCACCGCGCTCGGGACGTTGATCGCGCTCGCGCTGGTGCGGTACAGCTTCCGTGGCCGGGCCTCGACCAACATCCTCATCTTCCTGCCGCTCTCGACACCGGAGATCGTCCTCGGCGCGTCGCTGCTGACCCTGTTCCTGCACACCACCGCGGTCACCTTCGGCTTCGAGACGATCCTGATCGCGCACATCATGTTCTGCATCAGCTTCGCGGTCGTGACCGTGAAGGCCCGCCTCGTCGGCTTCGACCGACACCTCGAGGAGGCGGCGATGGATCTCGGCGCGAACGAGTGGAGGACGTTCCAGAAGGTGACGCTGCCGCTGATCGCGCCGGCGATCCTGGCGGCGCTGCTGCTCTGCTTCGCGATCTCGATCGACGACTTCGTCGTCACCTACTTCAACTCGGGCTCGAGCGTGACGTTCCCGCTCTTCGTCTGGGGCGCGGCCAGGATCGGCGCGCCGCCGCAGGTGAACGTGATCGGGACGGCCATCTTCGTCATCGCGCTCACGGCGGCGCTCGTCAACATCCTCGTCCAGATGCGCCGCTCGAAAGACGCCGCATGACCACCGTCTCGTCGGCCCTCTCTCCGGCCGAGCTGCAGCAGGCTGTGCGCGACCACCTCTGGCTCCACTTCACGCGGATGGGCGGCTACGGGGACGGCGAGGTGCCGATCATCGTCCGCGGCGAAGGCTGCTACCTCGAGGATTCCAACGGCAAGCGCTACCTCGACGCGCTCGCCGGGCTGTTCGCGGTGCAGATCGGCTACTCGTACGGCGACGAGATCGGCGAGGCGGCGGCGGCGCAGATGCGCGAGCTGCCCTTCTACACGAACTGGTCGTACGCCCACCCGCGCGCGATCGAGCTCGCGGCCGAGGTGGCGAGCCTGGCGCCCGGCGACCTGAACCGCGTGTTCTTCGTCTCGGGCGGCTCGGAGGCGGTCGAGTCGGCGTGGAAGCTCGCTCGGCAGTACTACTCCGCTCGCGGCCAGCACCGCGCGGTGGCGGCGTCGATTCCGTCCCACCCGCAGGCGCCCGGACATGATTTCGACGCCGAGCAGGCGGCGCGGCTCGCGGGCGAGCGCCGCTGGAAGGCGATCTCGCGTCACGTCGCCTACCACGGCACGACGATGGGGGCGCTCTCGATCAACGGGATTCCGGCCCTGCGCGCGCCGTTCGAGCCGCTCGTGCCCGAGGTGTCGCACGTCCGCAACACCAACCGCTACCACCGCCCGCAGCAGGAGACCGAGGCCGAGTTCACGCAGTTCCTGCTCGACGACCTGCGCCAGACGATCGAGGCCACCGGGCCGGAGACGGTCGCGATGGTGATCATGGAACCGGTCCAGAACGCCGGCGGCGCGTTCACCCCGCCCGAGGGCTACTGGGCGGGCGTGCGGGCGATCTGCGACGAGTACGAGATCCTGCTCTGCGCCGACGAGGTGATCACCGGCTTCGGCCGCGTCGGCACGTGGTTCGGCTCCGAGCGCTACGACATCCGGCCCGACCTCGTCACCTGCGCGAAGGGCCTCTCGTCGGCCTACGCGTCCATCGGAGCGGTGATCGCTACCGACAAGGTGATGGAGCCGTTCCTCGAAGGCGAGCGGATGTACTCACACGGAATCACGTTCGGCGGTCACCCGGTGCAGGCGGCGATCGCGCTCAAGAACCTCGAGATCATGCGCCGCGAGAAGATCGTCGAGCACGTCGACGACGAGCAGGACTCGGTGCGCGCACAGCTGGCGCAGCTGCTCGAGCTGCCGATCGTCGGCGACCTGCGCGGGACGGGCTTCTTCTACGCGCTCGAGCTCGTCAAGAACAAGGAGACGCGCGAGTCGTTCAGCGACGTGGAGTGCGAGCGGCTCATACGCGGGTTCCTGACGCCGCGGATGTTCGAGGCCGGCCTGATCTGCCGCGCGGACGATCGCGGCGATCCAGTGATCCAGATCTCGCCGCCGCTGATCGCGGGCAAGGCCGAGTTCGACGAGCTCGTCGGGATCCTCGGCGAGGTTCTGACAGAGGCCTGGCAGCGGATCTAGACATCGGTCAGGTCTGGTGGCTGGAAGAGGTGGGGCCGGTCGAGCCGGCGGCCCCGCTTCCAGGGGACACCGACGCCGACGTGGCGATCGTCGGCGGCGGGTTCACCGGCCTCTGGACCGCGCTCGCGCTGGCCGAGCAGGATCCGTCGCTCGATGTGGTCGTGCTCGAGGAAGGGGTCTGCGGCCACGGGCCGTCCGGCCGCAACGGCGGGTTCATCCACGGCTACTGGAGCCACCTGACCGCGCTGCGCGAGCGCTTCGGCGACGACGACGCGCGCGCGGTGGCGCGGGCCGGCGAGCAGATCATTCCCGGCGTCCGCGCCTTCTGTGAGCGCGAGGGCGTCGACGCGTGGCTGCGCGAGGGCGGCATGCTTCGTGTCTCCGCGGCGCCGGCTCAGGACCCGGCGGTA
>Ga0068871_100003069_pt1 | contig 11453 bp, 15 predicted proteins | sample KBSMisM72_FD_72750 | JGI IMG/M metagenome (GOLD analysis project Ga0068871, IMG submission 72750) | Miscanthus rhizosphere microbial communities from Kellogg Biological Station, Michigan, USA - KBS Miscanthus M7-2 | ecosystem: Host-associated > Plants > Roots > Rhizosphere > Soil ... | reverse complement strand
CGCGCGGAAGTACACGCCGAACATGCTGCCGATCGACTGCGCCGAAAAGACAACGTTCGCTTTCTTCGCTTCTTGTTGCAGGCCAGCCACCAGCTGCGCCGTGACGGCCTCCACTTTGGACTCGAAATCCGGCGACTCGACGATCTTCAGCGTCGCCAGGCCCGCGGCGACGGCTACCGGATTCCCCGATAGCGTTCCCGCCTGGTACACCGGGCCAAGTGGCGCCAGCTTCTCCATGACGTCGCGCCGGCCGCCGACCGCGCCGACCGGCAGCCCGCCGCCGATGACCTTGCCGAGCGTCGTGAGGTCCGGCCGGATCCTGAACTTCTCCTGCGCGCCGCCGCGCGCGACGCGAAAGCCGGTCATCACCTCGTCGAAGATCAGCAGCGCGCCGTGGCGCGTGCATTCTTCCCGCAGCGCCTCAAGGAAGCCCGGCGAAGGCAGGACCAGGTTCATGTTGCCGGCAACCGGCTCGACGATGGCTGCGGCGATGCTCTTGCCGTTTCGCGAGAAGAATTCCTTGAGCCGCGGAACGTCGTTGTAGTCGAGCACTGCCGTGTGCGCAGCCAGCTCCGCAGGCACGCCAGCCGAGCTCGGGTTGCCGAATGTGAGCGCGCCGGAGCCAGCCTTGACCAGAAGAGAATCGGCATGGCCGTGGTAGCAACCTTCGAACTTCACGATACCGCTTCGCCCGGTAAAGCCGCGCGCGAGGCGGATGGCGGTCATCGTCGCCTCCGTGCCCGAGGAGACGAGGCGCAGCAAGTCGAGGGACGGCACGAGGCGGCGGAGCGCCTCCGCAAGCTCGACTTCGGCTTCGGTCGGCGCACCGAAGGACAGCGCGCGGGAAGCGGCGTCCTGCACCGCCTTCACCACCGCGGGGTGCGTATGCCCGGCAACCATCGGTCCCCAGGAAGCCACATAGTCGATGTAGCGCCGGCCCTCGACGTCCCATAGGTAAGCGCCCGAGGCGCGTTCGAAGAACGGTGGCGTGCCGCCCACCGCTCGGAACGCGCGCACGGGTGAATTCACGCCGGCCGGGATGCTTCGTTGCGCCCGCTCGAAAAGAGACTGGTTGCTCATTCAAATAGCTTCCTATATGCGGCGGCACGGCCTTTGATGTCCGGCGCGTCGAACAGGTCCGAGATGACAGCCACCATGTCGGCGCCTGCGCCGATTACCTGTGGCGCATTCTGCAACGTGATGCCGCCGATCGCGCACACCGGGAGCTCAAAATCCTGGAATAGCGAGAGCGGGGCGCGCACGGCGGCCGGCTTCGTCGGCGACGAAAAGACGCTGCCGAAGGCGACATAGTCGGCGCCCGCAGCGACGGCCGCCTTCGCGAGCCCGGTACTGTCGTAGCAGGAAGCGCCGAGCACCTTTCCCTTCAATTGCCTCCGTGCGGCGGCGAGATCGCCGTCTTCGCGGCCCAGATGGACGCCGTCGGCGCCGATGGCAAGCGCGAGGCCGACGTCGTCATTGACGATGAAAGGCACGCCGAAGCGGCGCGAAAGCGCGAGAAGCGCCTTTGCTTCATCGATCGAGCCGCGCGCCTTTCTTCGATACTGAAGCAGCGCAATGCCGCCCTCGAGAGCTTCCTCCACCTTCTCGAGTACTCCCGGGCCGTCGGGCGTGACGGCGTACAGGCCGCGCAGCTTCATGGCGCGAAAAATCGCTGCGGGAGAAACTGGCCCGAGCCGGGGCGAAAGCCCGCGCGCAGCGCGCGCCAGGTGAAATCCTGCGCGTCGCGGACGGCTTCGGTCATGGCAAGCCCCTTCGCCAGCGCGGCGGCGAGCGCCGAAGCGAGGGTGCAACCCGAGCCATGGTAGCTGCCGGGCAAGCGCGGCCAGCGATCTTCGCGCACCAGACCGTTCCTGTCGTGCAGCCTGTTTATTACCTCCGGCGCGTCCTCGTGCGTCCCGGTGACGAGCACGTAACGGCAGCCAGATTCCAGCATCGCGGCGACGCCCCCCAGACGCTCGGCTTCCATCGTGTTCGGCGTCGCGACTGTCGTATGCGGAAAGATCTGCCGCTTCATGGCGGAGCCGCCGTCGGTCGAAAGCGAGTCGCCGCGCCCGGACGCAAGCACCGGATCGACCACCACGGGAACGTGCGCATGATCGGCGAGGATGGCCGCGACCGCGGCAGCGTTCTCCGCCGACCCGAGCACACCGAGCTTGAAGGCTGCCACCTTGAACTCGGCGAGGAGGCAGCGCGCTTGCTCCGCAACCTGCGCCGCGTCTACCGCGTGCATGCCGTGTACGCCGTGCGTGTCCTGCACCGTCAGCGCGGTGACCACGGAAAGCGGGTGGCAGCCGCGCGCCGCGAACGTCAGGATGTCCGCCTGCAGGCCGGCGCCGCCGGTGGGATCGGATGCGGCGAAGGTGAGGACTATCGGGGGCGACTTCGCCATGGGGTAATATCCGGTCGAATTCTACTTCCCGCTTTTCGATCGACGACGCGCTTCCATGACCGACACGCAAGTCCAGTTCAAGACGTGGATGTGCCTGATCTGCGGTTTCATCTACGACGAGGCCGCCGGCTCGCCGGACGAGGGCATCGCACCGGGCACGCGCTGGGAGGACGTGCCCATGAACTGGACCTGCCCCGAGTGCGGCGCGCGGAAGGATGATTTCGAGATGGTGGAAATTTAGGCCGGGAAGCGACGCAACCTTCGCAAATGACAGCGCTCTAACCCGATTGCGCTAAAATAGCGGGTGGGCGAATGTCCTCGATCAATCTGACGCATCACTTCCTGATCGCCATGCCCAACATGGCCGATCCGTACTTTTCGAAGTCCCTCACCTATATCTGCGAGCACAACGACCAGGGCGCGCTTGGCCTGGTCGTCAACCGCCCGATCGACATGACGCTGCAGGCGCTGTTCGAGCGCTTGTCGCTCTCGCTGCGAGACGCCGGCATGGTCGATGCGCCCATCTATTTCGGCGGGCCGGTGCAGACCGACCGCGGCTTCGTGCTGCACGAGCCCGCGGGCAACTGGCAGTCGACGCTGCGCGTGCGCGACGCGATCGGCCTCACCACGTCGAAGGACATCCTCGAGGCCGTCGGCCGCGGGGAGGGTCCCAAGCGCCTGCTCGTCACCTTGGGCTATGCGGGGTGGTCGCCCGGCCAGCTCGAGCACGAGCTGTCGCAAAACGCCTGGCTCACGGTCGAGGCGAGCGACGGCATCATCTTCGAGACGCCGGCCGAAGAGCGCCTGCCGGCGGCGATGGAGCTGCTCGGCCTCGACTTCGCGCGTCTGCAGGACGTGGCGGGACATGCCTGAGCAGGCTCGCCCCGGCAAATTCCAAGCGCGCACCGTTTTAGCTTTCGATTTTGGCCTCAAGCGCATCGGCGTTGCCGTCGGTGAGCCCGAGCTCGGCACCGCGCATCCGCTGCCGGCCGTCTCTTCATTTGAAAAAATACAATCCCTGGTCGCCGAATGGCAGCCGGCGGCCCTCGTGGTGGGCATGCCCACCTCCGTGCAGGGCACCCCGCACGCCATGACCAGGCAGGCGGAGGACTTTGCCCGCCGCCTGGAGAAACGCTTCAAGCTCCCCGTGGCCCGCGTGGATGAGCGCTACACGTCGGTCGAGGCGGAGTCCCGCCTGAAAGGCGTCAAGAACAAGGCGATCGATTCGGTCGCGGCGCAGCTCATCCTGGAGCAATACTTCGATGAAGCTGCCTGACGCCGAAAAGCTGTGCGAGCAGCTCGCCGCCGAGCTCAGGCCGCGCATCGGGCCGAAGAGCGCGATGGTCGGCCTTTACACCGGCGGCGCATGGCTCGCCGAGCGGCTGCATCCGATGCTCGGCATGAAAAGTCCGCTGGGCTTGATGGACATCGCCTTCTACCGGGACGACTACGCCGCCCGGGGCTTGAAGCACGATCCGAAGCGCACGCGCATCCCGTTCGACGTGAACGGCGCGGAGCTCCTGCTCGTCGACGACGTGCTCTACAGCGGCCGCACCGTGCGCGCGGCGATGAACGAGCTCTTCGACTATGGCCGGCCGGCGAGCATCGCGCTTGTGGTCCTTGCCGACCGCGGCGGCCGCCAGCTGCCGATTTGCGCCCAATACACGGGCGCGAAGGTCGACGTCCCGGCCGGCATGCGGCTGCGACTCAACCGCGGCGACGACGGCAGGCTCGCGCTCGCGCTGGAGAAGCAGGGTGAATAATCCGCAGCTCAACGCGAACGGCGAGCTGCAGCACCTGCTGTCCATCGAGGGACTGCCGCGCGAGATCGTGACGCAGATTCTCGACACCGCCGAATCGTTCGCCGGCGTCACCGAGCGGGAAGTCAAGAAAGTGCCGCTGCTGCGCGGCAAGAGCGTCTTCAACCTGTTCTTCGAGCCCTCGACCCGCACGCGCACCACGTTCGAGATCGCGGCCAAGCGCCTTTCCGCGGACGTCATCAACCTGAACATCGCCATCTCGTCGCAGACCAAGGGCGAGTCGCTGCTCGACACCGTTGCCAATCTCTCCGCGATGCAGGCCGACATCTTCGTCGTGCGCCATAACTCGTCGGGCGCGCCGTTCCTGATCGCGCGTCACGTCAAGCCGCACGAGCACGTGGTGAACGCGGGCGATGGCAGGCACGCGCATCCGACGCAAGGCTTGCTCGACCTGTTCACCATCCGCCACTACAAGAAAGACTTCAGCCGGCTGACGGTGGCCATCGTCGGCGACATCCTGCACTCGCGCGTGGCGCGATCGCTGATCCACGGGCTGACGACGCTCGGCGTGCCCGAAGTGCGCGTCATCGCGCCCCAGACGCTGCTGCCGACGGGCGTCGAGGCGCTGGGCGTGCGCGTGTTCCACGACATGCGGGAGGGCCTGCGCGGCGTCGACGTGGTGGTGATGCTGCGCCTGCAGAACGAGCGGATGGGCGGCGCGCTGCTGCCTTCGGCGCAGGAATTCAACAAGCACTACGGGCTCACGGCCGACAAGCTCGCGCTGGCCAATCCCGATGCCATCGTCATGCATCCGGGGCCGATGAACCGCGGCGTCGAGATCGATTCGTCGGTAGCCGACGGGCCCCATTCGGTGATCCTGCCGCAGGTCACCTTCGGCATCGCCGTGCGCATGGCGGTGATGAGCATCGTGGCGGGCAACTGATGCGCCTGCACGTCAAGAACGGGCGCGTCGTCGATCCTGCAACCGGCAGGGATGCGCTCGGCGATGTCTTCGTCGCCGAGGGCAGGATTGTCGACGGGTTGCGCGACCAGCCGGACAAGGTCATCGACGCGAAGGGACTCGTCGTGGCGCCGGGTTTCATCGACCTTTCGGTACGCCTGCGCGAGCCCGGCCAGGAGCACAAGGCGACGCTCGAATCGGAAATGGCCGCCGCGGTTGCGGGCGGAGTGACCAGCCTTGCATGCCCGCCCGATACCGACCCGCCGCTCGACGAGCCCGGGCTGGTCGACATGCTGCGCCGGCGCGCGAAGGCGCTGACCCGCGCGCGGGTCTACCCGATTGGCGCCCTGACGGTGAAGCTCGAGGGAAAGAGCCTTACCGAGATGGGGCAGCTTACCGAGGCGGGCTGCGTCGCGTTCTCCCAGGCCAATGCGCCGCTCGCCGATACGCAGGTCTTGTGGCGAGGCCTGCAATACGCGGCCACGTTCGGCTATCCGGTGTGGCTGCGCGCGGAGGATGTGTGGCTCGCCAAGGGCGGCGTCGCGCACGACGGCGAGACAGCGACGCGCCTCGGCTTGCCCGGGATCCCGTCGTTCGCGGAGACCGTCGCGCTGGCCACCATCCTGGAACTGGTGCGCGCGACCGGCGCGAGCGTGCACCTGTGCCGGCTCTCGACCGCGGGCGCGGTCGAGCTGGTGCGGCGGGCGAAGGCCGAGCGGCTGCCCGTGACCTGCGACGTCGCGATCCATCACATCCACCTGTGCGACCTCGACATCGGCTACTTCGATCCGCAATGCCGGCTCGAGCCGCCGCTGCGCAGCCAGCGCGACCGCGACGCCCTGGCGCGAGGACTCGCCGAAGGCATCGTCGATTGCATGTGCTCCGACCACACGCCCGTGGACGACGATGGCAAGCACCTGCCGTTCGCCGAAGCCGAGCCGGGCGCGACCGGCCTCGAGCTTCTCCTGCCGCTTGCCCTGAAGTGGGGAGCCGCGCAGAAGCTGGCATTGCCCGCGACTCTCGCGCGCATTACTTCCGCGCCGGCGAAAATCCTCGGCGTTGCCTCGGGACGCATAGCGCCGGGCGCGCCCGGCGACCTCGCCATATTCGACCCGCAGGCGGCGGTGCGCATTGCGCCAGGATCGCTGAAGAGCCAGGGCAAGAACACGCCGTTCCTCGGCTACGAGCTCGCCGGCCGCGTGAAATACACGGTGGTGGCGGGGAACGTCGTATACGAGGGATGAAGTATCCCGCCTTCGCGCTGATCGTTCTTCTGTCGGCCTGCGGCTCAGCGCCGCAGCGCGGCGGCGGTTACTACAAGGATGACGGCCCGGGCGAAAATCCGCCGGCCAACCTTGCCTCGATTCCCGACGCCGTGCCGCGCAGCGAGCCGCTGCACAAGTACGCCAATCGTCCGTACGAGGTCTTCGGCAGGAAATACGTGCCGCTTGCCGCGGTGCAGCCATTCACCCAGCGCGGAACGGCGAGCTGGTACGGCAAGAAATTTCACGGGCAGAAGACTTCCAGCGGCGAGACCTACGACATGTACAAGATGACGGCTGCCCACCCGACGCTGCCGATCCCGAGCTATGCGCGCGTCACGAACCTCGCGAACCGCAAGAGCGTGGTGGTGCGCATCAACGATCGCGGGCCGTTCCACACCGACCGCATCATCGACCTGTCGTATGCAGCGGCGTACAAGCTCGGCTACACCGGCGCCGGCAGCGCGAGGGTCGAGATCGAGGCGATCGTCCCGTCGCAAGCGCAGCGCCGCGCCGACCTATAATTCGCGCCTTTCTTGCGGAGTCCGATTTGCGTTTCCTGCTCTTGGCACTTTTTCTCGGCACCGCTGCGCAAGCCGCTACGCCGCAGCCGCCCTCCGTCATCGGCCGCTCCTGGATCCTGGGCGATGTCACCAGCGGCCAGGTTCTCGCCGCGCAGAAGGCAGAGGAGCGCATCGAGCCCGCTTCGCTGACCAAGCTCCTGACTGCCTACGTCGTGTTCGCGGCGCTGCGGGAGAAGAAGCTCGCGCTGGAGCAGCAGGTCAACGTCTCCGAGCGAGCGTCGCGCGTTCCCGGCTCACGCATGTTCATCCAGCCGCGGCGTCCGGTCACCGTCGACGAGCTGATCCAGGGCATGGTGGTGGAATCGGGCAATGACGCGTGCATCGCGCTCGCCGAGGCGATTGCCGGCAACGAGGAAGCCTTCGTGCGCATGATGAATCGCGAAGCGGCGCGGCTGGGCATGAAGTCGAGCCACTTCATGAATGCGTCGGGCCTGCCTGACGCCCAGCACTACACCACCGCGCAGGACCTCTATACCCTCGCCGGCGCGCTGATCCGCGATTTTCCCGCCGAGTATGCGCGGTACTACTCGCAGAAGGAATTCCGCTACAACAACGTCACGCAGCCCAACCGCAACCGGCTCCTGTGGATCGATCCGTCGGTGGATGGAATGAAGACGGGCCACACCGAGGCGGCCGGGTACTGCCTGGTCGCGTCCTCGCGGCGCAACGACCGCCGCCTCGTCTCGGTGCTGCTGGGATCGACCTCCGAAGCGGCGCGCGCGCAGGAGTCGCTCAAGCTGCTCAACTGGGGATTCCAGTTCTTCGACAGCGTGCGGCTCTACAAGGGCGGCGAGGTCGTGAAGAGCTTCGAAGTCTGGAAGGGATCCGCCAAGGCGGCGCAGGCGGGGGTGAAGGCCGACCTGGTGGTCGCCGTGCCCAAGGGCGAGGCGGAGAAGATCAAGGCCGAGCTCGTTGCGCAACGGCCGCTGGTAGCCCCACTTGCAAAGGACCAGCGCATCGGCACGCTTCGCGTCAGTTTCGACGGCAAGCCGGTAGGCGAATATCCGCTGGTCGCTCTCGAGCCGGTGGCCGAAGCGGGTATTTTCGGGCGGGCGTGGGATACACTGAGGCTGTGGCTGAAGTAAAGAAAGGCAGCGCCATGAGCAAGGTTTTCCTGAACGGCAGGCTCCTCCCCGTCGAAGATGCGAAGGTGTCGGTCCTCGACCGCGGCTTCATTTTCGGCGATGGCGTCTACGAGCTGGTGCCGGTCTATTCGCGAGTCCCCTTCAGGCTGGAAGAGCATCTGGCCCGGCTCGAACGCAGCCTGGGCGAGGTCAGGATCCGCAATCCGTATTCGCGCGCGCAGTGGCGCGGGCACATTCACGCGCTGGTCGACGCGCAGCCGTTCGACGACCAGGGCGTCTACTTCCAGATCACGCGCGGCGCCGCCAAGCGCGACCACGCGTTCCCGAAGAACGTCGAGCCCACCGTGTTCATGATGTCCAACCCGCTCGTCAACCCGCCGCAGGCGCACGTCGAGCGCGGCGGCGCCGCGGTCAGCGCGCAGGACAATCGCTGGCTGCGCTGCGACATCAAGTCGATCTCGCTCATCGGCAATGTGCTGCTCCGGCAGCTGTCGGCCGAGGCGGAAGCCTCCGAGACCATCCTGTTGCGCGAGGGCAAGCTTACCGAGGCGTCGGCTTCGAACGTGTTCATCGTCAAGCGCGGCGTGATTGCTTCGCCGCCCAAGTCGAACCTGATCCTGCCGGGCATCACCTACGACGTGATCACCGAGCTCGCGCAGGCGAATGGCCTGCCGATCGAATTCAGGGACGTCAGCGAAGACGAGCTGCGCAACGCCGACGAACTATGGGTCACCTCCTCCTCGAAGGAAGTGTTTCCGATCGTCACCCTCGACGGCAGGCAGATCGGCGACGGCAGGCCCGGGCCGGTGTTCCGCCGCATGTATCAGCTGTACCAGGAGTTCAAGCAGAAGGTGATGCGAGCCGGCAAGCGGGAACCGGCATCCGCCCTGTAGGCGCGCGGGTCTTGCCTGAATCGCCGTTAGCTTTTCCGTGCGACTTTCCGATCAAGATCATGGGCAGGAAAGAGCGCGGCTTCGCGCAGAACATGACCGACATCGTGCTCAAGCACGCGCCTGACTTCGATGTCGCCAGCGTGGAGATGCGCCCGAGCCGGCAGGGCAAGTACCTGAGCATCACCTGCGTCGTGCGCGCCGTCTCGCGCGAGCAGCTCGACGCGCTCTACCAGGAACTTTGCGACCATCCGTCCGTGGTGATGGTTCTGTGAGCGCGGTTCTCGAACGCATTGCCGTCAAGCGCCTCGGGCGAACCGAATACGCCGCAGCCTTGAAGGCGATGAAAGTCTTTACCGGCGGCAGGACCGACGCGACGCCCGACGAGCTCTGGCTGACCGAGCACCCGCCGGTGTACACCCTCGGGCAGGGAGCTGCCGAGGTCGTCGTCAGCAATGGCATTGCGCTCGTGCGCTCGGACCGCGGCGGCCAGATCACTTACCACGGGCCGGGCCAGATCGTCCTGTATGCCCTGGTCGACCTCGGGCGCCGCGGCATCAAGGTGAAGCAATTCGTCTCCATCCTCGAGCAGGCGGTGATCGACCTTCTGGACCAGGGCGAGCGGCGGCCGGGCGCGCCGGGCGTCTACGTCGGCGGCGCCAAGATCGCCGCCCTCGGCATCCGCGTCACGCGCGGACGCAGCTATCATGGCCTTGCGCTGAATGTCGACATGGACCTGTCGCCCTACTCGGCGATCGACCCTTGCGGCTTTCCCGGCTTGCGAGTGACGCAGACCAAGGACCTGGGCATCGAGAAGACGCGGGACGAACTCGAGGCGTCCCTCGCCCGCAATCTCATTTCAAGAATCGAAAATGCGTGAAGCCGGCGTAAAAGAAAAAGGCGCGAAGAAGACCATTCGCATCGTGCCGCAGGCGCAGGCCATGGCGCTGCCCAAGCCGCCGTGGATCCGCGTGCGTGCCGCCGGCGCCGACTCGCGCTTCACCGAGATCAAGCGCATCCTGCGCGAGCAGAAGCTGCACACCGTCTGCGAGGAGGCCTCGTGCCCGAACATCGGCGAGTGCTTCGGCAAGGGCACGGCGACCTTCATGATCCTCGGCGACATCTGCACGCGCCGTTGCCCGTTCTGCGATGTGGCGCACGGCCGGCCGCTGGCGCCGGATGCGGAGGAGCCGCGTCACCTGGCCGAGACCATCGCCGCGCTCAAGCTCTCCTATGTCGTGGTCACCAGCGTCGATCGGGATGACCTGCGCGACGGCGGCGCCGGGCACTTCGTCGAGTGCATCGCCGCGATCAGGAAGACCTCGCCGAAGACGACGATCGAGATCCTGGTGCCGGATTTCCGCGGCCGCATGGACCGCGCCCTCGAGATCCTCGCCGCCGCGCCGCCGGACGTCATGAACCACAACCTGGAAACCGTGCCGCGGCTCTACAAGAAAGCGCGCCCGGGCGGGAACTATGTCCACTCCCTGGCGCTGCTGAAGAGCTTCAAGAAGCTCTATCCCGCCGTTCCGACCAAGTCCGGCCTGATGGTGGGCCTGGGCGAGACCGACGCGGAGATCCTCGACGTGATGCGCGACCTGCGCGCGCACGAGGTGGACATGCTGACCATCGGCCAGTACCTGCAGCCCTCGCCGCACCATCTGCCCGTCGAGCGCTACGTCGACCCGGCGGTGTTCGCGATGTACGAGGCAGAAGCAAGCCGGATGCAATTCCGACACGCGGCGATCGGCCCGATGGTGCGATCCTCCTACCATGCAGACCAACAAGCCCACCAAGCCGGAGTCGGTTGAGGCCATCCGGGCCGCCGACGCCCCGCCGAAGAAGAAACACACCAACTATCCCGAGCCGTACGCCTCCCGGGTCGCGGGCCGGGAAAAACGCCCGCTGGGCGATCTGTTCGGACTCTCCAATTTCGGCGTCAACCTCACGCGCCTCAGGCCGGGCGCGGTTTCTTCGGTGCGGCATGCCCACACGCGCCAGGACGAGTTCGTTTATGTCCTCGAAGGCCACCCCACGCTGATCACCGACGCCGGGGAGACCCGGCTGGCACCCGGAATGTGCGCAGGCTTCAAGGCCGGAACCGGCAATGGCCACCATCTTGTGAACCGGTCGGGGTCCGACGTCGTGTATCTGGAGGTCGGCGACCGGACTCCCGGGGACGCCGCCACCTACCCCGACGATGACCTTCAGGCTTCCGAGGCCCCGGGCGGGGGGTGGACCTTCACCCGCAAGGACGGTACACCGTACGAGAAGAAATAGTTAACATGTAAACAGGGGTTTCTTGGGTACCCTGTGCATAAGTCGTACGGGAGAGGGGGCGGGCGGGTGAACACCACGCTGGTGATCAACTCGAAAGGCGGGTCGGGGAAAACCACGATCACGACCAACCTCGCCAGTTATTTCGCCGCGGCCGGCGTGCCCACGGCCATCATCGACTACGACCCGCAAGGCTCCTCGCTCAACTGGCTGCGGCTGCGCGA
>Ga0068871_100003067_pt1 | contig 11455 bp, 6 predicted proteins | sample KBSMisM72_FD_72750 | JGI IMG/M metagenome (GOLD analysis project Ga0068871, IMG submission 72750) | Miscanthus rhizosphere microbial communities from Kellogg Biological Station, Michigan, USA - KBS Miscanthus M7-2 | ecosystem: Host-associated > Plants > Roots > Rhizosphere > Soil ... | reverse complement strand
CTGGTGACGGTCAGCTTCGAGCGCGCGATGATCGGCTCCATTTCGGCCAGCACTTCCTCGACCAGCAGCCTGGGGACGAACGTCGAGATCTGGAGCGGCATCTGCCCGGCTTCGATCCGCGACAGGTCGAGGATTTCGCTGATGATGCCCACCAGGTGCCGTCCGTTCGACGCGATCCGGTCGAGGGCCTTTCGCTGGCTGGGCGTGAGCTCGCCGGAGATCCCCTGGAGCAGGATGCTGGCGTAACCCAGGATCGCGTTGAGCGGCGTCCTGAACTCGTGGGACATGTTCGCCAGGAACTGCGACTTCAGCGCGGAGGCCTGCTCGAGCTCCACCGCCTGCTGGCGCAGCAGCTTGTTCTGCCGGGCCAGCTCGGTCGTGGCCGCCGCGACCTTCGCCTCGAGCTCGCTCGAGGACTGCTTGACCTGCTCGTAGAGCCGCACCCGTTCGAGCGCCTCGGATCGGTCGTGCAGGATGGTGACGACGGCGACGAGCTCGCCGGCTTCGGACAGGACTTTTCCGGCGATCGCCTCGAACGGCAGCGGGGCGCCCGTCGCGACATCGGTCAGCGACACCTCGCCGCGGCGGCGGACTTCGGTCCCTTCGGACAGCAGGCCGGAGATGAACGACGAAAAGTGCGCGTCGTTGGCGCGCAGGCGGCGCTGGCGCGCTTCGTCGCCTTCGGGCGCGCCCGCGAACAGCCGCTCGGCCGGCGCGTTCATCAGCGTCACCTTGCCGGCGTCGTCCGACACGAGAATCGGATCCGCGACCGAATCGATGATCAGGTCGAGGCGATCGCGTTCGGATCGCACCTCGGCTTCCGCGAACCTGATCCGGCGATAGTTGTCGGAGAGCTCGTCGGTGGCCCGGCGCAGGTCGGTCACGTTGCGCAGCACGGAGACGATCCCCGTTCCTTCCCGCGGATCGTGGACCACGGTGCCGAGCAGTTCGAAGAGCAGATCCGATCCGTCCACCGGATCGACGACGAGCAGCTCCTGGGGCGTCACCTGGCCGGAACCGACCGCGATTCGCCACAGCGCCGCCGAGAGAAACATGTTGTTGAGCTCGACGGCCCGCCGGCGGCCTTCGCTCTCTGCTGGTGACGTGGAGAACAGCGCCTCGGCTCGGCCGTTGGCGATGAGCAGACGCCCTTCGGTATCCGTCAGCAGGATCGGATCCGCGACGGCGTTGATGATCGCGTCGAGCAGCGAGCGTTCCCTGCGGAACTTGTTGTGCCCTTCAGCCAGCACGTCCCGGGTCAGAAGCGCATGCAATTTCTGGCTCATGACACCTGCCACCCAGACGACATCCGCCGAGGGTGCGCTGTTCAAGACGACCAGGAGCAGCCCATCGGCAGCGTGCCCGGCGCCCGGTACACCCAGCGGGATCGCCCAGAACGGAGATCGCCCGAACGGCGTCGCGGAAATCTCGCGTCCGCTGACGCCGTTGTCGGAATCCCCGCTCAACAATGTGGGCTCCGGCGCGCGCATGGCCCGCACCAGCGGGTGACCCGAGTCGTCGAGCGCCACGGAAACCGCCTCGATATCCGCCGTGGTGGTGCGATGACCCGCCACCCCCATCAGCAGCCCGGATTCGTGGTCGGCCAGCGCGCACAGGGCCCGCTCCGCGCCCGCATGGGCGACGAGCCACGCCAGCGCGGGGTCGATGCACTCCGAGACGTCCTGAGCGACGAGCAGGCGCTCGACAAGCGCGAGTTTGGTCGGCGCGTCCACGGGACGCACCTGACGCAGGGGGACCGGCCGCATCGCCGCTAGGCTCGAGAGCTGGCGCGTTTCTGCGACGCCGGCACCCGGCGCCGCGTGGACCTGATCTGCGACTTGAGCGTGTTGTTTTCCGAGAGCAACTGTTCGTACGACGGTCCCTCGGCCCGCCCTTCGGACAACGCCGGACGCGCAACCGGCAGCGACAACGCGACCGCCTCGGAGTATTTCAAGTAGGTGTCAATCGAGGCGACCACCACCCGTGCTTCCACGGTGATGAGATCGATCCCGACGAGCGATACGCGGACCCACGCGTCGATGACGATGCCTTTGTCCAGCACGCGGTCCAGCACGTCAATGAGACTGGACCCGCCGGAAGAACGCTCAACGGGCATTCTGCCCTCCTTCTGATGTGCGCCCACGCGTGGAGCGTTCGACCGCACCCGACCGCCTCCGCTCGCTCCCTGCACCCTGCGCTTTCGCCAGCGCCGCGACTTTCCGCTCGAGCAGGTGGACCTGCTTCTTCAGGGCCTCGTTTTCACGCGACGGGTTCAAACGGCCCGGCGAGAGATTCCTGTCGTACTTCCACCAGTCCATGCCGATTTGCTCGGCCTTGTCGATCGAGCAGATCAGCAGGCGGATGCGAATGGTGAGGAGCTCGACCTCAGCCAGCGAGATCTTGATGTCGCCCGCGACGACCAGTCCCTTGTCGAGGACGCGGTCGAGAATGTCGACCAGGCTCGCGTTGTGCGACGACCCGGACGACAGGCTTCCTGGCAACGTTCGATTCAAATGATCCGGCATCGGCCGCAACCTTCCTGAGTCGCGCGCATGACGTCAGGATCGCGGCGCGGCGCGAGGCGTCGGCGGCCGTCTCTCCGCGTCGGCCGCAGGGTCGGCGACGGCGACGGGCTCCGGCTCGGGCTCGGGCTCGCCGTTCTTCCGGCGGGCCTTGGGAGACGGCCCGTACTCGCCGAGCTTGTACTTCCTGAGCTTCCCGTACAGCGTCGGACGATAGACGCCGAGAATGCTCGCCGCCGCGCGCTTGTTGCCGTTGGTCCGCTCGAGCGTCTGGACGATCGCCTGCCGCTCGATCTCGGCGAGCGTCAGCTGGCCGTGATCGGCCGCCGGCACGCCGTCGATCGGCCGCTGTTCCGGCGCATCCCCCAGATCGTCGGGCAGGTGTTCGATGAGAATCTCCGCGCCCTCCGCGACGATGACGGCGCGTTCGATCACGTGTTCCAGCTCGCGCACGTTGCCCGGCCAGGGGTGCCGCAGCAGCGCGTCCTCGGCCGCCGGATGAATCGACCGCACGTCGCGGCTGTGGCGTTTGGCGAACGTCGTCAGGAAGTGCTCGCAGAGCAGGGGAATGTCCTCGGGCCGCTCGCGCAGCGGAGGAATCTCGAGCGTGATGGTGTTGATGCGGAAGAAGAGATCTTCGCGGATCTTGCGCGACGGGCCGTCGAGGGGCGCGTTGGTCGCGCAGATCAGGCGGAAGTCGGCTCGGACCACGCGCGTGCTGCCGATGGGCCTGAACTCCCGCTCCTGCAGCAGGCGCAGCAGCTTGACCTGGAGTTGCGGCGCCATCTCGCCGATCTCGTCGAGCAGCAGCGATCCGCCGCTCGCGAGTTCCACCAGGCCGACCTTGTCCGACACCGCGCCGGTGAAGGCGCCTTTCTTGTGGCCGAACAGCTCCGACTCCATGAGCTCGGCGGGGACGGCGGCGCAGTTGATCTTCACGAATGGGCCGTTCGCGCGCTTGCTGTGCTCGTGAATGGCGCTGGCCACGAGCTCTTTGCCCGTTCCGCTTTCGCCGTGGATCAGCACGTTCGCATCCGTGGGCGCCACGAGGCTCATCAGCTGAAAGAGCCGTCCCATCCGCGTGCCGGTCGAGACGATGTTGGAAAAGCCGGCGTGATGCTGGATCTGCTCCCGCAGGCGCTGGTTCTCCTCGGACAGGACCGAGCGCTCGATCGCCTTCTCCATCACCGCGAGCAGCACCTGGGTGTCCACGGGCTTCTCGATGAAGCTGTAGGCGCCCGCCTTCATGGCGTCGACCGCCAGGCTCACGCTGCCGTGGCCGGTGATCATGATGACCTCCGCGCTCGAGGCCGCCCCCTTGAATCGCGTGAGCAGTTCGGTGCCGTCCACGTCGGGCAGCTTCGAATCCATCAACACGATCTGCGGCTTCCAGCTATCGCGAATCTGCTCGGCGGCCACGCCGTCCTGCGCGGTCTGCACCAGATAGCCGCGGTCCTCGAGCAGGAGGTTCATCCATTCCAGCGTGTCCGGATGGTCATCGACAATCAACACCCGAACCGATTTTGGACTGCTCATGGTCTTCAGGCTCCTTCAACACCCAAAGGGTAACGATTAATGTGTAGTGATTCCAAGCGTATTGTAGTGATTCAATACAACGTCAAATCGAGCGACCGCTCCGCCACCAGCCCACGAAGCTGCTGCCAGCTGATACGACTAACTGTCAGAGCCGCAAGCAAATACAGCTCGTCACCGATCGCGTTTTCTTGTTCTGGATGAGTCAACTTACAGGGCGGGACTGCAGGGTTTGTACCACTGCAGAGGCGTGGGGGCTACCAGGATTCGAACGAACGGCGACGCCGGCGGCGGTCAGGCCGCGATCGGCGTCGACAAGCGGGCGGATGCGTGCGGCGAGCGCGATGGGCGCCGGGGGGCAATCTCCCACCCCGGCGACTCGTAGCCACAGCTCGTGCACTGCAGCGACAGGCGCGCCGGCTCGTACCGCAGCATGACGTTATGTCCCGTAATGCCGCACTGGAGCTGGCCCAGGCGTTTCGTCACGCGCCGGAACAGCCGCTCCATCACGTCTTGGTGACCGGCCAATCCCACGCCGTTGATCTCGTCGAGCAGGCAAGTGTCTGTCGTCATCTCAAACCATCCTGTTGGCGCTTCCGCGTTCACGTCCCCTCAGGATCCCCACGCGTTACCACCCCGCGGGAGCGGCGTGCCGGCGCTCCGCCGCTCCCGCGGTGATCGGCCGCGCGTCAGCACGCGCGGCGGATAAGTTCACGTCCTCGCGAGGACGCGGCTTATGCCTTTGCCTCCGACCACGGCTCCGGCGCCGGGCCGACGTCTCCGTAGCCGATCGGAAGCGGCTTGTGGGCGTGACGCGCGCTGCCGCCTTTGCGGCCGGCCTCGCGTGCTTCGTCAGCGGTCCACTGATGGGCCGCGCCTTTCTGGTGCGCGACGCGCCCGCCCTTGCTGGCGATCTCTCTCTGCTTTTCCGGTGACATCGCCGCAAAACCGCGGCGGCTTTTCACGTGTCCTGTCTCCACAGCGCCTCCTGTCATGACTGCCGACCCCGATCATTCAGGGCCTGTGCCACGTGCTAAACGACTCGACGACCTTGAATGATTCTGATGAGCACCGACGCAATTGCCAGCAGCAGCAGAATATGGATGAACCCGCCCAACGTGTACGAAGTCGTGACTCCCAACAGCCACATAACCATGAGAATTACGAAGATTGTCCAGAGCATCTCAGTTCTCCTTGCCTCGTTGAACCCGACCGGGAATCATCAAAGGGCGTGCCACGGCCCAGCGGGTGATTCGGGCCGCAAACCCCTGCGTAAACCGCTTATTCAGCCTCCGCTGTCAGGAATGTGGTCGTGGTTCACTACAGGTGGGCTTGCTTCAGTACACCCACGGCAGAGACGCGCGGACCGCTGAACGGCCTTAGCGGCTCGACGCGCGCTCGAGCTTTTCGGCTGCGCCCGGAGCCTCTTCGAGCTTCCGATCGCCGAGCACGATACGCAGCGTGTGCGTCCCGCCGTCTTCGCGAATGGGCACGGCGCGCGGATCGGCCGGAGCGCTGTCAAGCGTGGCTTCGGCGATGCCCCGGCACCGGTGTTGTGGATTCACGATTGAGATTTCGTACCGTGTGGCGCCGATTCGCCAGGAGATCGAGCAGTCGCTCCAGTTCGAGGGGATGCACGGATCGATTTCGAACTCGGCGCCGCGCCGCCGCAGGCCGAGAATGCTTTCGAGGCCCGCTCGATACATCCATCCGGCCGCTCCGGTGTACCAGGTCCAGCCGGCACGGCCGGCGTGAGGACCGTTGGCGTACACGTCGCCGGCGATGACGTAGGGCTCGGCCTTGTAGCGCTCGAGCCGCGCTCCCGTCCGCGTCTTGTTCACCGGGTTGAGCATGTGGAACAACTCGGCCGCCTCGTCGCCGTTGCCCAGCCGAGCCGACGCCATCACGACCCATGTCGCCGCGTGCGTATATTGGCCGCCGTTCTCCCGGATACCGGGCGGGTAGGCTTTGATGTAGCCCGGATCCTGCTCGCCGCGATCGAACGGCGGCGCCAGGAGCAGCACGCTCTGCGACCCGCGATTGACGAGATGCGCGCGCACGGCGTCCATGGCGCGTTCGGCGAACGACGGCTGAACGGCCCCGGAGAGCACCGCCCACGACTGCGCGATCGAATCAATCCTGCCCTCGGCGCTGTGCATCGATCCGAGCGGCGTGCCGTCATCGTAGTACCCGCGCAGGTACCACTCCCCGTCCCAGCTGAATGCCAGCATCGTCCGCAGCCGGGTCGCCTCGATTCGATAGCGATCCGCGCGCCCGCGGTCGCCACGCGCTTCGCAGATCGGCGCAAAGGCGACGAGCACCGAATACAGAAAGAATCCGAGCCAGGTGCTTTCGCCTCGCCCGGCGATGCCGACGCGGTTCAAGCCATCGTTCCAGTCGCCGCTGCCCATGAGCGGAAGGCCGTGCGTCCCCGACGTCAGGCCCTTTTCGATGGCGCGGACGCAATGCTCGAAGACGGTGGCCTGTTGTGCGGACGGGCGAGGCTGCTGGTAAGCGTCGTGCGCGTCGGGAGCGAGCACGGGCGCGTCGAGGAACGGCACCTGGACGTCGAGGACGTCACGATCGCCGGTCGTGCCGGTGTACTGAGCGACCGCGTACGGCAGCCAGAGGAGATCGTCCGAGCACCGCGAGCGGAGTCCGCGTCCGCCGGGTTCGTGCCACCAGTGCTGCACGTCGCCTTCGACGAACTGCCGTCCGGCCGCGCGGATCAGTTGCGCCTTCGCGAGGTCGGGCCGCGCCAGCAGCAGCGCCAGGCAGTCCTGGATCTGATCGCGAAACCCGAAGGCGCCGCCGGGCTGGTAGTACCCGGACCGGGCCCACAGGCGGCAGCTCAATGTCTGGTACTGCAGCCACCGGTTCATCATGACGTCGAACGAATCGTCGGGCGTTCGCACCTGGACGGCGCCGAGGGTTTCATCCCAGCTGCGGCGAACGCGCTCCAGCGCCTCGTCGGCGGCCTCGACGCGGCCCATCCGCCTGACCAGATCTCTCATCGAGTCCACGTCAGCTGTCTGCCCGAGCAGAAACACCAGCCGGCGCGTTTCTCCCGGAGCGAGATTCACGGCGACATGCAGCGCGGCGCAGGGATCGAGTCCGGCGCCGAAGCGATTGGACAGGAGCTCCTGCGACAGCGCCGTCGGGTTCGACAGGGAGCCGTTGCGTCCGATGAAGGACGACCGGTCGGCGGTCGCCGACGCGAGGCTCTCGCTCGCATGAACGAAGGCCACGCGGCCCGAAAAATCGCCGCCGTAAAAGTTGCGCGCGATCAGCGCGCCGGATCCCCCGTCGAGCTCGGTCACCACATGACGCTGCTGATCGGCCTGGGGCGGTCCGAGCACCCATTCGGTGTAGCTGAAAACACTCAGCTGCCGCGGCGACTCGCCCCGGTTCGTCAACGTCAGGACCGACACCTTGACCGGATCCGCCTCCGCGACGAAGACAGTCAGATCGTGGTCGATCCCGCCAATCGCGCGACGGAACCTGGTCACGCCCGCGCCATGGCGAATCACGCACCGGCCGCTCGAGGCCGTCCGCCGCATCGGCCCTGGCGTGGGAGACCACGCGTCGCCCGTCTCGTCATCGCGGAGAAACAGCGCTTCCCCGGTCGGGTCGCTGACCGGATCGTTCCAGAAGGGCGTCAGGCGATTCTCGCGGCTGTTTTCGGCCCACGTGAATGCCGAACCGGACGCCGACACGATCGTGCCGAACATCGGGTTGGCGATCACATTCACCCACGGCAGCGGCGTCTCGCGATTGCCGTCGAGAACGACCTCATAGTCCCTGCCGTCCGCCGTGAAGCCGCCCATGCCGTTGAACAGGCGCAGCGACGGCTTCTCGAGCGCCCCCGGCTCCTCGCGTGGCGACGCGGCCTGCGCCGGGCGCGCCTCGGGCCACGCGGCAACATCCCGTCCGTCCCGCGCGGGGGCGGGACGATCCAGCTGGTTCGCCAGCGTGCCGCGGTCGCCGTGCAGGACGGCGCTCGCGACAGTCAGGAGGAGTGTGATCTCGCGTTCGGGCAGCCGGTCCGCCCGGAGGAGATAGGCGCCGCCGGGCCGGTCCTTCCACGCCCGCCAGGGTCCGGCTTCGAGCAGCGTCGCGATCCGATCGTGCATCTCATCGAGGTAGCTCGCCTTGTGCTCGTTGAGGATGACGATGTCGGCGCTGAGGCCCTTCAGCCGCCAGTACTCCTGCGCTTCGAGCACCTCGCGGATGAGCGGCAGCGCATCCTCGTCGCCCACGCGGACGACAAGGATGGGCAGATCGCCGGAGATGCTGTGCCCCCAGAGCGCCTGCTGTCCCAGCGTGTTGTTCGCCTGCACCTCGGGGCCGGCGCGAAGCGAGCCGTCGAGATACAGGACTCGCGACGCCAGCCGCTCGTACTGCAGCGCGTCGTCGCTCGAGATGCCCAGATGACGAAGAGTGCTGTGCGCGTGCGTGGACGCGAGGGCGAACGTCCGGGCCGACGCGCTCGGCTCGCGGTACTTCTGCGCCAGCGCGATGGCGGTTTCGTGGTTCGACGCCATTCCGGTGGAGAACGCCAGCCGCGCGAACCCGCCCGGCTGGAGACGAACCCGCTGCCGCAGGCTGACGATGGGATCGAGCGTGGCGCCGGACGTGTTCGAGAGCGATCGCCCGTCGAGGGCCTCGGGGTCGTCGGGACCGCGGCCGCGGCCCAGGAAGCGGCTGCGGTCCGTCTCGCATTCGACGGCTCCGTGCGAGCGGCCTTCGAGGCTGAGCACGTGAAAGGCCCAGATCTCTTCGGGATCGAAGCCGCCGGGCCGCCGGCGGCAGAACAGGGCCGCGCTGTCGGGGTGAAATTCCGTTTCGACGAACAACTTGCCGAACGCCGCGTGCGCGAGATCCGCGGCCGGCGTGAACAGCACGATCTCCGCGTAGCTGGTGATCTCGATTTCCCGCACGCGGTCGCTGCGATTCACGATCGCGAGCCGCCGCACTTCCACGTCGTCTTCGGGCGAGACGGCGATCTCCAGGTTCGTCGCGATCCCGTCGTCCACACGGCGGAACGTCACGCGTTCCGGCGCCAGGGTCACGATGTAGTCGCGCGGTTCGGCCGGCGTGGGCTGCGCCGTCGCAGACCAGACGGACCCCGTTCGAACGTCCCTCAGATAGATGAACTGGCTGCCCCGGTCGCAGGTCACGTCCCGCCGGCCTCGCGTCACCGCGCGGCCGCGGCAGAGGCTGACGCCTCCGCCGGTGTGCGTGACGATGGAGACGTAGTTGCCGTTCGACAGGAAGGCCGCGTGCGGAAACCTGGTCGCCGGCGAACGGAAGCGGCGCACCGCGTCCGCGGCCATCGGGGTCGTCACGCGGGTCGCCTCGAGCGGGCGCGGCTGGGTGACCGGGGTATGCCTCGGGATCCGCTCCTGCAGCAGCAGCTCGGTCGCCTTGATGCGCGGGTCCGCGTGGAAGCGCTCGACCATCGGCTGCCCGAGCAACGCGTTCGCAATGGATACGACCGCCATGCCCTGGTGATGCGCCATCGTCGTGCGGACGACGGCGCCGGACAGCCGTCGCCGCTTCCGGCCAACCGGTATGCCCTCGGTGGAATCGACCTCGCGCGACGTGTAATCCACGGCGTCGTAGTAGCCGTACCCGCCCATGAGGCCCGCGTTGCCGAGCCGGCGCAGGTTTTCGACGGCCGCCGCGGGTTCGACCATCACGGCGAGCGCGGTCGCATAGGGAGCCACGACGAGGTCGTCGCCGAGGCCGCGGCGTAACCCCAGGCCCGGCACGCCGAACGCCCGGTACTGATAGGTGCCGTGGCGGTCCACCACGTTGTAGGCGCATTCGGACACGCCCCACGGGACGTCGCGTTCCTCACCGTATTGGATCTGCCGCTGCACGACCATCCGGCAGGTTTCGTCGAGCAGCGTTTCCGGATAGCTGCGCATCACGAGGAGCGGCATCAAGTACTCGAACATCGTGGCGCCCCACGACAACAACGCGGGAACGCCCCTGATGCTCGTCACGGGCCGGCCCAGGCGGAACCAGTGCGTCTCGGGGATGTCGCCTTTGGCGATCGCGATGAAGCTGGCGAGCCTCGCCTCGGAGGCGAGCAGGTCGTAGTACGACGGGTCCTGCCGCCCGGGGCCCTCGGCGTCGGCGGGACGATAGCCGATGGACAGGAGGCCGCGCGGTTCGTCGTACAACACGCGGAAGTTCATGCGGTCGGCCAGCGCCGTCGCGCGGCGCGCGAGCGTCTCCAGTCGGTCGGGCTCGGCGGACTCCGGCCGGCCGACCGCTTCGACGGCGTCACGCAGACGAACGGCCCAATAGGCGATTTCACTTTCGTGCGGGCCCGCGGGTCCGGCATCCAGCGCTGATACGGCCGCGGCGAGCGCCGCGATCGCGCCCGAGAGGTTCTCGCGCTTTTGCGGCAGGCTCGCGCGCCCGGACAGGATGGCGCGCACCGTCCGCGCGGATTCCCGGAAACTGCCGGCCTCCGGCCACGCGCCTTTGTGCTCGACGTCCGCCTGCTCGATCGCCTGCTGAAGCAGGATCGCCAGATCGTCCAGGTCGGACACCACGAGACCGGGTCCAGCTTCGACGATCGTCTCGCGCAGACCGCTCGCCAGGGTGAGCAGCGCCGCCGCGAGATTGCCGCTGTCCACGGACGAGATGTACCGCGGCGCGAGGGGCGCGAGCGTTTGCGAGTCGTACCAGTTGAACAGGTGGCCTTCGAAGCTCTCCAGGCGTTCGATCGTGGTGAGGGTCGCGTCGACGCGTTCGGCGAGCTCGCTGGTCCGGATGAAGCCGAGATCGCGGGCCGCCAGCGCCGACAGCAGGCTCATGCCGATGTTGGTCGGCGACGTCCGGTGCGCGACGACCAGCTCCGGCGCCTCCTGGACGTTGTCCGGCGGCAATCCGTGATCCGACGCCACGGCAAACGTGTCGAAGTAGCGCCACGTCCGCAAGGCCGCCAGCCGGAGAAACTGGCGATCGGGCGCCCGGATCTCCTGCCGGCGCGGCACGACGGGCTGGCTGAGCCAGTGGGCGAGCAGCGGCGCCACGATCCACAACAGCAGGATCGGAAGGGCCGCCGGCAGCGCACGCGGCTGGCGCACCGCCACGACGACCAGCGCGACGGCCGCGAACAGCGGGCTTCCCAGCATCTGCTTCACGAACAGCCGGGTGCCCGTGAGCGCGGCCGGGCCGTGCTGAGACGCGACGGTTGCGGCCGTCTGCCACTCGAGCATCTTGCGATGCGTGACGGCCACGCGCGCGATCGTGATCGCGATGGCGTGGGTCATCTGGGTGGCCTGGTACGCCACGAACGCCAGCTGCAGCCACGCACGCGCCAGCGCGGTCCTCACGTCGTCGACAAGGTCGCGCAGCAGCACGCCCCAGGGTTGCCAGGG
>Ga0068871_100003060_pt1 | contig 11481 bp, 12 predicted proteins | sample KBSMisM72_FD_72750 | JGI IMG/M metagenome (GOLD analysis project Ga0068871, IMG submission 72750) | Miscanthus rhizosphere microbial communities from Kellogg Biological Station, Michigan, USA - KBS Miscanthus M7-2 | ecosystem: Host-associated > Plants > Roots > Rhizosphere > Soil ... | reverse complement strand
TCTAAAGGCAACTTTGGAGTACTTGACTATTAAGAAGACTCTTTTAAAAAGGGAAAATTTGTTGAATACAAACCGAAAGGCCATTATAATAATGAGACAAAGAGCCTAGAGGAATTGAAGCAAAATCTAATCCACAGTTTGTGGAGAACCTTATTTTTTAAATCCTTGCTATTGAAGCAAGTTGCACTTAAATAAACTAATAACCCTTAGGGGTTGAGGTACTATGAAATACAATCAACATACGTTAGATAAAATAGAAAGAATTGCGGAAGAATGCGGTTATATTATCCGTTACGAGAGAGGTACATTTCAGAGTGGCTATTGTATCCTGCAGGCAAAAAAAGTAATTGTAATCAATAAATTTTTCCAGGCCGAAGGCCGTATCAATACATTGGTAGACCTGATCCCATTGCTGGAGATCAATTATGATGCACTCACTCTGGAAAGTCAGAAAATGTATGATGAAGTGATGAGCAGTGTTGCTGAAAAATAGTTTAATTGGTTGTAACCGCAGCCGCTTTAATAACCGTTTGTCTTCCAAATCTTTTTACTTAGAACCAGGTACAAATATTACCTGGTTTTTATTGTTCAGATTAAGTAAGAGCGTTCTCAAATGCGTTTTGGCTGATCGTGGTTCATTGCTTACTTTGCAACGGATATTTTTTCGCATGATTTGCCCACCTTTAAAGATAACTTTTCTTGGTACCGGCACCAGCACCGGTGTTCCGATGATTGCCTGTCATTGTGAAGTGTGTATGTCTGTCAATAAAAAGGACAAACGGTTACGCAGCAGTATTTTGGTACAAAGTGAAACAACCACTTTTGTAGTTGATACTACCCCCGATTTTAGGACCCAGATGTTGCGTGAAAACGTGGATAAATTGGATGCAGTTTTGTTTACGCATCACCATAAGGATCATATTGCCGGCCTGGATGATGTAAAGGCTTTTTGTTATTTCAGTGGCAAGGCAATGGATGTGTACGCTAATGAACTGACGGAAGAAGCATTACGAAGAGAATTCACCTACATTTTTTCCCTCATAAAATATCCCGGCATCCCGGAGATCAATTTAAATACCATTGACCTGATTCCGTTTATGATCGGTGATATCCCGGTTACCCCTGTTTTGGTATGGCATTATAAATTGCCGGTGTATGGGTACCGTTTCGGAAAGTTTACTTACATCACAGACGCCAACAGGATTGATTCCGCAGAAAAAGATAAGATCATTGGCAGCGAAACACTGGTGTTAAATGCGCTGAGGCACAAAGAACATTTATCTCATTTTACTATCAGCCAGGCCATTGATATGGTTTCTGAATTGCAGGTGCCAAATGGATATTTCACCCACATCAGCCACCAGTTAGGACTTCATGACACAATAGATGAGGAACTGCCTTACGGTATGGCATTGGCTTATGACGGACTTCAACTGAATTTTGATTAATGCCTATTACCTGTTTGTGGTATTGTAAAAGTAGCACAGGGTTATTAGTTTAGAGGTAACCTTAACCAGCTATGTGGAAACAATTCTTATCCAGCTACCTGAACTATAACAAAAAAGAAAGAGCAGGAATAATTACGTTAATTGTAATCATTGTGATCCTGTGCATGCTCCCTTTTTTCTACCCGCTATTGATTAGTAGAAAGAAATATGATCACAGCGCATTTGAAAAAGAGATTACCTTATTAAAGGAAAAACAGGCAGACAGCTCCATAAAATACCAACCTGACAAATATGCTGATGAAGAATCGCCGCAGTATTATCAGCCATCCGGTAAAAACTATGCATCACAAAAACAACTGAGAGGAGAACTCTTTTATTTTGATCCCAATAACCTGGATGAATCCGGGTGGCGGCGTTTGGGTGTAAAGGACAAGACCATTGCAACCATACAAAACTATTTATCTAAGGGTGGTAAATTTAGAAGACCGGAAGATATCGATAAGATATGGGGCCTGAATGATGAAACCGTTCAAAGACTAATGCCTTATGTGAAAATTGAAAATAGCATTGTTGAAAATAGGTATTCAAACAGCAACGATGATAAACCTGCTGTGGAGTATAAAAAATATGCGACAGCATTAATTGATATCAATACTGCAGACACAACAGCTTTGATTGCTTTACCTGGCATTGGCAGCAAGTTGTCTCAACGGATTATTAGTTTCAGGGATAAACTGGGTGGTTTTTATACGGTAGAACAGGTTGCAGAAACTTATGGATTGCCCGATTCAACTTTTCAAAAGGTCAAGGCGAGACTTAGCATTAATAGTGCTTCGGTTAAGCAAATCAATATCAATACTGCCACTGTTGATGAGCTGAAATCACACCCTTACCTGCGGTACGCCATTGCCAATGCCATCGTACAATATAAAAACCAGCATGGTAATTTTTCTTCGCTGGATGATCTGAAAAAGGTGGTTCCCGTTACAGATGAAGTGTTTACAAAAGTTTATCCCTATCTTAAACTTAATTAACAAAAAAACTGTTGCAAATTTAAAAACTGTACTGTACATTTATGGTGCAGGACACGTAGAACTGCATATGATCCACTTACTTTATTTTAGTAAGTGGATTTTTTTATAAACTGCGTGATAAAGAAATCTTGTGCCCCAGTCAAATACTAACGATTGTTAGTCTCCAGAAATCCTTTACTTTGTAATACAAATTTTTCAACCGTATGAATTTTCAGCCAGGAGAAATAACACTGCAGGTAGCACAAACTGCAAAAGATTTTGCACAGCAATATATCAAACCGCATTTAATGGAGTGGGATGAAAGCCAGGAATTTCCGTTGCATATTTTTAAAGAATTGGGCAAACTGGGTATGATGGGTGTGTTGGTTCCGGAAGAGTATGGAGGTGCAGGCCTCAGCTATTTTGAATACAATGTGATTATCCAGGAAATAGCAAAAGTGTGTGGTTCCATCGGTCTGTCGCTGGCTGCACACAATTCACTTTGCACCGGTCATATTTTGACTTTTGGCAACGAAGAACACAAGAAAAAATATCTCCCCAAACTGGCTACTGCGGAATACCTTGGTGCATGGGGATTAACTGAACCCAATACCGGAAGCGATGCAGGCAATATGAAAACCACTGCTGTAAAAGATGGAGATGAGTGGGTACTCAATGGAACTAAAAGCTGGATCACACATGGCAAAAGTGGTGACATAGCTGTAGTGATCTGCCGTACCGGCGAACCGAGAACAAAGGATAATTCCACCGCTTTTATTGTTGAAAGAGGCACGCCAGGATTTAGTGCAGGAAAAAAAGAAAATAAACTGGGTATGAGGGCCAGTGAAACAGCCGAAATGATCTTTGATAACTGCCGCATTCCAGATACAAACAGGATGGGCGGAATAGGTGATGGATTTAAACAGGCAATGAAGGTTTTAGATGGCGGCAGGATCTCTATTGCTGCATTGAGTATCGGCATAGCAAAAGGTGCTTATGAAGCTTCTTTGCAATATTCAAAAGAACGTTACCAGTTTGATCAGCCTATTTCCAGTTTCCAGGGTATTAGTTTTAAGCTGGCAGATATGGCAACAGAAATTGCAGCGGCAGAATTATTATTGAACCTGGCCTGCGATTTAAAGATAAGAAAACTGCCCATGACCAAGGAAGCTGCCATGGCAAAATATTTTGCCAGTGAAGTTGCAGTGAAAGTTAGTACAGATGCAGTGCAGATATTTGGCGGCTATGGATACACCAAAGACTTCCCGGTAGAAAAATTTTACAGGGATAGTAAACTTTGTACAATCGGTGAGGGTACGAGTGAGATACAAAAGTTGGTGATTAGCAGGGAGGTGCTGAGATAATAATTTGAAATAAAAAAATGACGGATAATTTTTATCCGTCATTTTTATGAATAGATTTTTCAGCTTACTGCACCAGCTTCGCAATGTCCTGCAAAGGAAAACTATTAGCCAGCGCCAGCACTTGTTCTTCCGTCATTCCATTGGCAGTAACTGTCATCAACGCATTACTAAATGGTATTTGCAAATGATAATTCGGTTTACCGTTGGCGTTATCGCCCTGTTTTTCCAGTCTTGATTTGTATCCCTGTACTTTCACAACTTTGGTGTTTTCGTCACGTACCATACCACCCAGCATGCCGGAGTTGAGGAAAGCATTCAGTGTATTCACCATGGGTGAATTATTAATGATCTCTACTTCTGCATTTCTTTGAGTGCCATAACTGCGGTGAATAGTGGCACCGACAAATCCAACATTGGCAGCTACATGATCGTCTTTGGGATTGGCATTCAGGCTGTCTATTTTTTGCGGCATTATTTTCAAAACCTCTTTGCCTATAATCATATCCAGTTCCTGCAAAGCCTGTTGCAGGGCAAAATGGGTATCTTCTAATTTACCGGCTGAATAAGATTTTTTTGCAGTGGCTATTTGTGTTTTAAAATCGCCCTGGGCAATGGAGGGATATCCTGCTGTAACAAAACAGACTGCTATAATAAATGATCTCATGATTGTTCAAATTTAAAAGTTGAAATTATTGTTCACCTAATGATTTTTTGATGCCATCAATATCAAAACTATTGGCAGCAGCCATCACTTCATTTTCATCTGCAAAATTGATGCACTCCCAAACGATCATGGCTGACTGACCCATTGATACCATCAGCGTATATCCCTTACTGTCTTCATATTGAATAATGGCTTTATTGCCTTTTACTTTTGTCTGCTTAATATTTTGATTGCTGGCGTCTGCCTGCACGCCATAGGCATTGTTGAAATATAAATTGGCCATACCTGCATACAAAGCATTGTTTCCGATAGTAACGGTTAGTTGTTTATCTTTTTTATCAGAATACACTCTTTGTATAGTGAGGTTGTTCCATCCCCATTGTGTGCTGGAGACCTTGTCCTGCGTAGTATCTTTTTCCAGCGCTACCACCGGGTTTGGCAAGGATTTCAATATTTCCCTGCCTAATTGTATTTCCACACCTACCAATGCCTGTTGAATAGAATAGCGGGCATCACTGTATTTGGCCGCAGTATGGGCTGTTTCCGCATCGGCAATCTGCTGCTGCACATCCGGTGGAGTGGTATTTTTTAATCCGCCGCCACCTTTGTTGGTGGGCTTTCCGCCGTAAGTATTATTATCCTGGGATGCGCTGGAAGAATTGGCGTTACTGTTAGTCTCACCAGTACCCAGTGTTTTATTAACTGCCTGGTTTGCCTTTTCCTTTAACTTTTTAAGGAATTGTGCCCGGACTGGTTGAACAGCAAATGAACAGACAAAAAGCAGCCAAAGCAATACTGACTTTTTCATTGCAGACGATTTTATATGAAAGAATAAGGGCGGAAGCTTTTCAGAGAAAGATATAAGATGATTTATGCAAGTTAATATTTTATTATAAAACTTGTACTGGAGTGAAATAAAAAACCTCCTGCAACCAGGAGGTCTAAAATAAGTATTAAGTGATTTTGTATTTATGGGAAAATGCCCAGCTCGGCATAACTGGTAGCTACTTTATTGATAGCGCTAACATATGCAGCCGTACGCATATCGGGGATAGCAGGATTACTTTTCCATAGATCCATAATCTCCCTGGTCGCACTGATCATAGTTTCTTCCAGCCCACTATGAACCAATTCCTGTTCTTCGGCGCCATGCATAATTAATTTTCTTTCAATATCACTTACCTGTTTACCGCTCAGTTCTTCTATCTGGGTAAGAATACGGGTATTCATATTTTCTGTAAACCTTTTCTCCAGGCGGCCGTAACGGACGTGGCTCAGGTTTTTTAACCATTCAAAATAACTCACCGTTACACCACCTGCGTTCAGGTACATATCCGGTACCACCAATATTCCTTTTTGTGCAAATACTTCATCGGCTTCTGGTGTACAGGGTCCGTTGGCTGCTTCGCCAATTATTTTTGCTTTTACCCTTGGTGCATTTTCTCCATTGATCACATTTTCCAATGCAGCCGGTATCAAAATATCACATTCCAGTTCCAGTGCATCGCTAGTGTTAGTTAAGGTGGTGGCACCCGGGATATTCATGATAGAACCGGTTTTTTTTCTGAACTCAATTAACTCATCTTCATGTAATCCATCAGGATTGTATACCGCTGCATCATGCTCCGCAATGGCAATTACTTTAGCACCGTTTTCCCTGAAAAACTTGGCGCAATGGTATCCCACATTTCCAATTCCCTGTACTACCACTGTTTTTCCTTTTACCCCCGTTGTCAAACCTAATTTTTTCATCACGTCTTCCATATTCAACACTTCCCGAATACCGATAAAAACGCCTAAACCGGTGGCTTCTTTTCGACCACGAACACCTCCTTGTGTTATGGGTTTGCCAGTTACACATCCTGCGCCATCAATTTCTCCTGGTTTTAAAGAAATATAAGTATCCACGATCCAGGCCATTTCTCTTTCTCCAGTACCATAGTCGGGTGCAGGCACATCAATGCCAGGGCCAATAAAATTTTTCCTTACCAGTTCTGAAGTATAACGACGGGTGATCTTTTCCAGTTCATAAACACTGTAATTACGGGGGTTGATTTTTATACCTCCTTTACCGCCTCCAAAAGGCACATTTACAATGGCACATTTATAGGTCATCAGAGAGGCAAGTGCCATCACTTCATCCTGGTTAACCTCATCACTGAAACGGATACCACCTTTGCAGGGAGATTTGTGCTGGCTGTGCTGTACCCGGTAGGCTTCAATTACTTCAATGGTGCCATTATCTCTCTTGATAGGGAAACGCATTTGGTACACACTGTTACAGGCTTTAATTTGTTCTAGAATGCCAAGGTCCCATTTAGTGAATTTGGCGGCCTTGTCAAAGCTCCTCTCCACGCTATGGAAAAAGCTATACGGCTGTTGTGCTGACATAATTTGATTTTTAATTTAGCAATCGTATTTATTAAATTAACCAGCAACCGGCAAGCAGCTGATCGTTGTATTTAAAACGAAGAAAAGAACACTATTATTCTTTATTTGATTTTTCAAACTTTGAAATTTTTCTATCTAATGTAAATACATAGAAAAATAATCCGACCAGGATAGTGAGGCAAATAGTTACTACAATATAAATTTTACCATTGCTTCTCATTACATTCGCCATCTCTACTTTATCATCCTGTGCAAATGCAGTGGTGGCAGCAAAAACTATAAAAAGCAGTAATACTATTTTCTTGAGTAATTTCATGTTAAGCATTTTGTATTGATCAATACTTTTCGGACGAATTATTTATTTACATCCTGTAATAAACTTTTATCTTTTAATAACTCCAGCCTGATCCGTAAGGTCGCAACCCACACACCCAATAAGGTCCATCCAATCACTGCAGGATAAAAAACTATCCTGATACGGGCGTCCATATCTTTAGGGTCCAAAGCGGGGTTGCCACTGTCACTTCCGGGTGCACCGGGGTGAAGACTACCCACTAACCGGGGAATAATCCAAATGGTTGGAAACAGCATTACAAAAGCGAAAATATTATATACCGCACTTACCCGGGCTCTTTTATCAATATCAGTAAAAGAGCCTCGTAAAACAAAATAAGCTCCGTAAATAAGCAATGCTATAGCTGCACCCAGTAGCTTAGGTTCTTTCATTACCGCACCAAAAGATTGTCCCTGGTCTGTAACCCACGTAACAGACACCCAGATAGCCCCGGTAGCATAGCCCAATATGCCAAACAAACAACCAACGGAGGCAAAGTTTTGTGCATAAATGTCGTGACGGTAATTAAAACTCCTGAGGTATTTAATACTATAAATAAAACTGGTGATGAATAATATCATCATGCCAAACCACATGGCTACATGAAAATAGATATTGCGAATGGTTTCATTTAAAATATGCCGGTGTGGAACCGGCATTAAAAATCCTCCAACAATTGTATAAATCAGTAAAAGGAGAGATGCTATTTTCCACCAGCTTTTATTCACAACGAGATGTGTATTTTTTAGTGGGGCAAAGGTAGGGCAAAGGATAAGAAACAATCAAATATTTTCTCTTCAAATTTAGTTGATCATTCTTTCCATAGGTAAGGGAACAGCACGATGGCCATTGCAATGATAAGACCATCTAACCCGATGATCAAGCCTGTTAATTGTAATACCACTCCTTCCCTGAAAACTTCATTAAAAGCCGTTTTACTGATCCGCATCAACAGCATTAGCTGTGGTAGAATTACCGGGAAACCTAAAATAGCAACCAATGCAGCATTTTGCTGAGCCTTGGCAGCAATAGCACTCATTAAAGAAAATACAAGGCTGATACTGCCCCCGCCTAATAGTACAATACCAACAAACTGTAAGGTATTGCTGACAGGATTATTTAAGAAGATGAAAAATAAAACAAGACTCAGCAAACTCATGAACAGCATGATCACAATATTGTAGATCATCTTGGCAATGATAAATTCTGCGGGCGAAGCGATAGAATAATAATAAAGCATCCTGCCTTTGCTTTCCTGTAAAAAGCTTTTTGCCACCGCATTTACGCATACAAATAGTTGTATTACCCAAAACAACCCTACCCAAACATTCGATTCCAGGTCACTAACAGAAAGCTGCAGCACAAATATGGTGGAAGCTATATAGAGCAATATCCCGTAAAAAGTATGTTTCTGCCTTAACTCAAGCAGGATATCCTTTTTTAAAAGAGAAAAGACAGTGTTGATCATTACTGCAAGTTTACAGATAAAAATATTGAGATATCCTTTTTTGTGGGTGATGAGAACAATAAAGCTTTAAAATCGATTATAGTTTGATATATCCCAGTTTCATCTTAACTTGATTACACCAAAACAAAACGATTTATGAAAAGAAGAGATTTCCTTTCCAATGGTTCCCTGGTAGCTGCTGGCGCCGCTGCATTACTCGGAACATCCTGTAATAATAGCCCTGTTTCGAATAAGGAAGCTGCAGCGCCGGCTGCACCAATAGAAAAAAAGGATTTTGAATTAAATGAAATTACGATCACTGAACTGCAGGAAAAAATGGCAGCGGGGAAATATTCCGCTGAACAATTGACTAACTTATACCTGCAAAGAATTGAAGCGATCGATAAAAACGGTCCCAAACTCAATTCAGTAATTGAAGTAAACCCCGATGCAGTGGCTATTGCGAAAGCAATGGATGCTGAAAGAAAAGCAGGCAAAATAAGAGGCCCTTTGCACGGTATTCCTGTTTTAATTAAAGACAATATAGACACGGCTGATAAAATGAAAACTACTGCCGGTTCCATTGCACTGGCAGATCATATCGCAGCAAACGATGCATTCATTGTAAAAAAACTAAGGGATGCGGGTGCTGTATTGTTAGGTAAGACTAACCTGAGCGAATGGGCGAATTTCCGGTCAAGTAAATCCTGTTCCGGCTGGAGCAGCCGTGGTGGGCAAACAAAGAATCCCTATATCATCGATCATAATCCATGCGGCTCTAGTGCTGGCTCAGGGGCTGCGGTATCCGCCAATCTTTGTGCTATTGCAATAGGTACGGAAACTGATGGTTCCATTACCTGCCCGGCATCTGTAAATGGGGTGGTGGGGATAAAACCTACGGTGGGTTTGTGGAGCCGCTCGGGTATCATTCCTATTTCACATACACAGGATACTGCCGGTCCTTTAACAAGAACCGTAAAAGATGCTGCTATTTTATTGGGGGCCATGACCGGGACGGACGGTGATGATGCTGTGACAAAAGAAAGCAAAGGGAAAGCACAGCCGGATTATACTAAATTTTTAACTCCGGATGGATTAAAGGGGAAAGTGATTGGCATCGATAAGAAAAAATCTGAGAATCAATACCTGAATCAATTACTTGAGCAGGCAGTAAGTCTAATGAAACAACAGGGAGCCACCATTATTGAAATTGAATACGTGGATAAGGTAAACAAGCATGGTGATGCTGAGTTTGAGGTGCTGAAATATGAATTTAAATACGGCATCAACAAATACCTGTCCACGGCCAACAGCCCAATAAAAACATTGAAAGACCTGATCGAATTCAACAAAACAAATGAAGATAAAGCAATGCCCACTTTCAAACAGGAAACATTTATTGCCTGCGAAGAAACAATGGGACTGGAGGATAAAAAATATGTTGATTCATTGAATAAAAGTCATAATGAAACAAGGAAAATTATTGACACCGTAATGCAGCAAAATAAGCTGGATGCAATAGCGGGGTTAACAATGGGGCCTGCCTGCAGCATTGATACCATCTATGGAGACCGGTGGGGAGATGTTAGCCTTACTTCACCAGCTGCTATGACTGGCTATCCTCACATCAGTGTACCCTGTGGTTTTGCATATGATCTGCCTGTGGGGCTTTCGTTTTTCAGTGGTGCTTATAAGGAAGGAGATTTGATCAGCCTTGCGTATGCATATGAGCAATCATCGAAGCACAGGAAATTGCCGGAATTCAAAAAATCATTTCTTGCGTAACGGGTGGATCACTCTGCTGGCTAGCGGATGGCTCAGCCTGTTAATTCACTTCATTCTTTCTGAATACAGCGTAAATAATTTTTAATTCCTTATCACTAAGGAGGGAAGATTGGTTCAATATTTTTATAAAGGTGTTGACTTCTTCTTCTGTAGCCGGACAGCCAATGATACCAAGATCTCCGTTTACATTTTTTACAAAACTGTCATACAACAATTTTCCATTCTTATCCAGCACTACCCAAAAAGGAATGCCTGAATCAAAGGCTTTGTATTGTCTCAACAATTCTTCAGCACCTGCATTCTCCAGCTGCTTTTTATCAGCGGATTCATGTACTACCAAGTGGGTGACAATGTAATTATCTGCAAAGAATTTTTTGCAGGAAGGATCATTTATTGAGCTGTCCATTTTGTGACACCAGCCACACCAGCTGGCATGAAATATCAGCAGCACATTTTTGTTTTCTGCAGTAGCTTTTTTATATGCTGCTTCTAAAATTTCCTTTGCAGTTATTGCTTTTTGCTGTGCAATAATGAGAGCCGAAAATAAAAACAGGCAGGGCACCAGCAGCATTTTTTTCATATTGAAAAATTATGCCGGTAAAATAATCAATACGTTCTTAAAACTATTATAAATAAGTCGACATCTCCCGCTGGTATTGTAGCGCAATAGTCCTGGCCTCCTCTGCAAAATCTTCTTTTTCGCTGGCATATATAATGGCTCGGCTTGCATTTACCAACAACCCGCAATCTTTGTTCATCCCATATTTACTAACATCAGCCAGGCTTCCTCCCTGGAAACCAACTCCCGGCACCAACAGGAAATGATCTGGAATTATTTTCCTGATACTTGAAAATTCTTCTGCCTTGGTGGCGCCCACCACAAACATTAAGTTACCTGGATTACCCCATTCACTTACTTTTCTTAATACGGTTTCATACAAAAATTCTTTTTTGCTGCCTTCGGTATATTGTAATTGTTCAAAATCCTTACTGCCTTCATTGCTGGTTAATCCCAATACGATGGCCCATTTGTTT
>Ga0068871_100003058_pt1 | contig 11485 bp, 9 predicted proteins | sample KBSMisM72_FD_72750 | JGI IMG/M metagenome (GOLD analysis project Ga0068871, IMG submission 72750) | Miscanthus rhizosphere microbial communities from Kellogg Biological Station, Michigan, USA - KBS Miscanthus M7-2 | ecosystem: Host-associated > Plants > Roots > Rhizosphere > Soil ... | reverse complement strand
GGAACATCATGAGTGGGATCTTCGCCCGCGCTCAGGAGTGGGAAATCTTCGACGAAACGTTCGCCAACCCGATGACGCGCGTCAAGGTTGGCAGGAAGTGGACCGTGCGTGCGGATCGCATCCTTACTCAAGAGGAGACGGCAGAGGTGTTCGCGCGACTGGTGGACCCGCAACTCCTTATATGTGAAACCTGCATCTCGACCGGGACGCGCATCTCCGAGGTTGTCGGCTTGCAGCTGAAGCACTTGGACCTAAAAGCCGGAACAATCAAGATCCAGCAACGCCATTGCCGGGGCGACGTGGACGAACCGAAGACGAAGAACAGCAAGAGGACGCTGGCCTTGGGCACGCTGTCGGACCGCTTTAAGGCTTGGATCGCCAAGCAGGGCATCGCCAAGCCGGATGACTGGATCTTCGCGCAGGAGGAGGACCGGACCAAGCCCATGTGGGATTCCGGTGTCCGGAAGGCGCTCAAGATCGCTGCGGTGGCCGCCGAGTGCGATTTTCCCGGCTTCGGGCTGCATTCGTTCCGCCGGGCCAATATTACATGGCGACAAGAAGTCGGCGGGAGCGCCATCGAAGCCAGCAAGATCGCCGGCCACGCGAACGTGAGCATGACTGGCGACTACACCATCGTGCAGTTGCAGCGGCAGGACGATTTGACGCGCGCCATCCAGCGCCGAATGACCGACGCGCGAAAGAAACAGGAAGAGAAGGCCAGGGAGCAGGCGGTAGAATCCGTCGTCGCCGCGTAGGGTAGAACAACACCCTACTCACTCTCCGGCCGCGCTTCAAAAAACAATAGAACCAGTAAGTCTCGATTTGCGGATTCTCCACCAAGCTGACTCTGTCTACGGGTGACGAAGGCGAGAATGCATCAGCACTGACTGGTTAAACCCGTTATACGGCCGTTGGCTCGTTACGACGGCCGTTTGCCTATCGGACAATGCAAATGCAGCCCTGACAACTCGTCGGACTCTACTGTGTGCCTTGCACATAGCCGAGAGACTTTAGTCTCTGCAGCGCTTCCGGATCCAGCGTGAGAGGCTGACTTTTCTGGACCGGAAGCGTCTTGACCCACGTGGCGAGGCGGAGACCTAATTCGCGCGATAGGTCGCTACTCCTGCTGATCCGATCAAGATGCTCATTACTGTCCGTCTCAAGATCATAGAGCTCCAGCTTCCCGTTGCTCGAGGAGATGAGCTTGTTCGGCCACGATACCATCACTCGCGCGGTGCACCCGTTTGGGCACGCCGGAGCGTGGAGCACGGGGCAAGGAAATGTCTCGCTGAAGACATCGCGGTCTTGGCCGAGCGCCTCTAAAAGGTTTTTTCCTTGTAGGCCTGCCGGCGCCGGCCGGCCGGTGACGGAGAGGACTGTCGGCAGGACGTCGATCAGGCTTACCGGTCCATCGACCACACCCGTGCGGCCGCCCTTTGGATACTTAATCATGAGGGCGACATGCAGGAGGTTCTGATACGGTGAGTTACCGTGTTCCACCAGGTTTCGTTCGCCGAATGCTTCGCCGTGGTCGGAAGCCACTATGATCATGGAGTTGTCAAACAGATTCCGCTGTTTGAGAAACTCCATGACTTCACCGATGCGAGCATCCTCGTAAGCGATTCCTCCGTCGTACAAAGCCAGCGAATGGTGAAGTTCCCGTTCGGGCATCGGGGCGCCCAGCGAAACCTTCTGATGAGTCAGGGAAATATCGTCTGGCAGCAACAGCGGATCCCGGCCCGGAAAACGCCGATCGAACGGCGCCGGCGGGATATATGGGAAATGGGCGTCCATGTAGTTGAGGAACACGAACAAGGGAGCCCGAGTCGTGTCCGCCGAGCGCATCACGGTGAAGAACTCGCGATTGATTTCCTCGCCGCGGCTGTACAAGCGATCGAATTGGGCGGTGTCCCTCACCATGGTGAGGATTCGCCGTATTCCGCGGCGCACCAGATACCAGTTTTCCACGGCCAATACCGGCACTGGCCTCGGAATCTCGAAAACGTCGAATCCTCGTTGCAGTCCGAAATCCGCTCTCAGGTACAAATTCGCGGCGACGCCCATGGTGTGGTAACCCTGTGCCGAAAGCAGCTCCGTCATGGTGGGATACTGCTTGGATAAAGCCGCGCCATAAGTCGCTTCCGGACGGCAGTACGCTCCGTGCCAACTGGGGTACATTCCTGTAAACAGGGACGCATGGCTTGTAAGCGTAATATCAGATGCTGCGATGGTGTGCCTGTAGATCGTCGAATCGAGCGCAAGTTTCTTCAAGTTCGGAGTAGTATCCAGCGGATACCCGTATATGGATAGGTGGTCCGCTTGGACCGTATCCATGACGATCAGCACCACGTTCGGACGGGAGCCTGTCTGGGGCTGATCTGACTTCGCTGCCTGTGTGTAGATCTCTCCGCTAGACCGGTAGCTGGACACCAGGCTGAATAACAGGAGAGCGGCCACCAGTGTCACCGCAGCCCGTGAAGGCAACGTAAGGAGCCATCGGTCACGATTTAATTGCAACTTCCTGCCGATCCATACGGCTGCTGCTATAAACGCCAAGAACAGCCCGAGAGACACACCAAACACAAGCCACGTGTTCACCCCCAGCTGCGTAGCTAGGTCCTGCACTTGGAGCAGGCTAAGTTCCTGTCCTATTCCGAGTACCACGGCCGCCGCGATCCAAGGGTTCGGGAGCAGACCAAACCGCTTTGACCAGTCAGACGATCGGATGGTTGCCGCGAGGATGGCCAGCATGGCCGCGCTGACCAAGAGCAAGGCCACTGTTCCGGGGTGTCCCTCAGCTCGATACGCCAGCACGTTCGCGGCGAAAGCGAGGATGACAGTAAATGTCGCTGCGCCTTCCAGAACCGTGCCTTGGTCTCCGGAGTTTAGACCACGGGAACGTCGCGAAAAAAAATACACCCCGATTCCGGCCAACGCACCTGCCAGCATCCCGACCACCAGGTAAGTAACCAGGAGGACCGCTGTAAGTTCCCAATGCCAAGTGGTGAACCTCGCGTAGGGGCGAAGAAATCGAAAAAGCACCGAAGAGCAAAGAAACTCTCCAATAGCATATGCCGACCAGGCCGCCACGCCTTGTATCGCCCCTAAACCCGCAAAAGCAAATGCTTTACTCGCACCGGTGCTCATCGCATGCCCCCAAGTAATTATACTGCCAATACTTCAAATCGGATGACACAACTAATTCCGATCTGCCGCGATGCCGATTAGAAACACAGGGTTCATGAAAAATTCACTTTTACGTAATAGGGTGGTGACGGAGAAGCCGGGCCGGGACGCATGAACCACTATATCCTCGTCATTTTCGACAGCTGTCGATATGACACGTTAATGAAGGCGAACCCGAAGACGATCGCGAAGCTGGGAACGATCGAGCAGCGCTGGTCGTATGCCTCCTGGACGTCACCCTCCCATTACAATTTGCTGACCGGTCTGCTTCCGCACACCAATCCCCAGAACGTCTTTGCCTCCGAGTACTACAAGAACGACTTCTTAAAGTTTTCGGACCGTCTGGGGGTTGAGGGAATCGAGTTCAAGTCTTTCATCCCAAAGCTCTATTTCCCTGCCTTCTTAAAGGAAAAGCTGGGTTATCAGACGCATGCGATGGTATCCCTTCCGGTCCTGAATCCGAAGACCATCCTGAACCACGGCTTCGATAGTTACACGCTGATGGATAAGCATAACGACATGCGGGCGATAGTGCGGCGAATGAAATTTCCCGGAGACCGGCCGTCATTCCACCTGCTCAATGTGGGCGAAAGTCACTATCCGTACGCTTTGCCGGATGAGCCTGCGGAGGAATGGCCGCGAATCAGCGGAGTTCACGGCGTGTTTAAGCACTTGGACGACCAGGTGGTCGGAGGGAAACTTCTGAAGAAAGCATCGAAGTTCTTCGACGAGAAGAAGCTGAAAATGCTCCGTGACCGCCAAGTACGTGCCGTGAAATACCTCGACTCGGTAGTGGCGGAGTTATTCGATATCGTCCCTAAGAATACCTACATCACGATCACCGCAGACCATGGGGAGCTTTTCGGCGAAGGCGGGTACTTCGGACACGGTCCCATCTTTCACAAGAAAGTCTTTGAGGTGCCTTTCGTCGAAGGGAAATTGCGATGAGTGGGCGCGACCGCGGCCGCCTTTTGATGGCGGCTGTAATGATCGGGGCGAGGCTACTGGCGGGACCTGCCCACCATGGTTCGATTGGACTGGCGTACATCGGCCCAGGAGCCGGCTTTGCTTTTCTCGGTTCATTCCTGACTCTCCTGGTTGGTTTCTTTCTGAGCCTGGCCTCGCTGGTGGCTTGGCCATTTCGCGTGGCGTGGAGGCTCTTCCGCGGCCGAACAGGATACCGGCACGCCAAGATTCGCAAGCTGATATTCCTGGGCCTGGACGGGTTCGATCCCGCCTTGGCGGAGAAGTTTATGGCGGCAGGCAAGCTGCCGAACCTCAGGCGGCTGCGAGACCAGGGTGGATACCGGCGGCTGCGTACCACATTCCCTCCGCTGTCGCCGGTCGCCTGGTCTACATTCGCCACAGGCGTCAGCCCGGCCAAGCACAGCATGTTCGATTTTCTGAACCGGAATCTGCGGTCGTACATGCCGGAACTTTCGTCAGCCCGTGTGCGAGAGCCGCGGCGCATCCTCAGGATCGGCAAATATCGCATCCCCCTAAGTGCGCCCGTCACGGAGATGCGCAGAAAGAGCCGGACATTCTGGAAGATCCTCGGCGAACACTTTATTACCTCCACTATCCTGCGGGTCCCCATCACCTTCCCGCCGGAGCAGTTCAATGGCCGCGTGCTCTCGGCAATGTGTACCCCGGATTTATTAGGGACCCAGGGCACGTTTACGTTGTTCACTACAAACAATACGGGCGAGGCGATGGAAGGCGGGAACCGATCCCCGCTGACACTTGAGCGAGGGCTCCTGAAGGGAGAGGTCCCGGGACCGTTCAACTCCATGGTGAAAGACGGCGGCCCGCTCGTCATTCCATTCACACTGGAGGTTACAGGAAAAGACAAAGTAATCCTGTCAATCGGCGAAGAGCGCCATGAACTTAGCACCGGCGAATACTCACGGTGGATTCCGCTCGTGTTTACTGCGGCGCTTCGTACCAAGGTAAAAGGCATTGCGCGATTCTTACTCACCCAGACCGAATCCGAAACGTCTCTGTACATGACGCCGGTCAATATCGATCCGGAGAATCCGGCGTTGCCCATCTCCCACCCTTCAAAGTACGCGGCGTACCTGGCCAAGCTTTTGGGTACTTACTCAACATTGGGTATGGCCGAGGATACCTGGGCGTTAAACGAACACGCCATTGACGAAGATGCGTTTTTGCAGCAGGCTTACCTCACCTGCCAGGAGCGCGAGGCGATGTTCCTAAGCGCGCTCGACCGGTCTCCGCGCGGAGTGGTGGCCTGCGTATTCGATACCACGGACCGCGTGCAGCACATGTTCTTTCGCCAAATGCGAGAAGGTGGACAGTTCGGCGGAGTGATCGAGGATCTATACCGCCGCGCCGACGAGCTGGTCGGCAAGGCGGCCAAATACGTCGACGACGACACCGTTCTATTCGTGCTTTCCGATCATGGATTCGCTTCATTTGAGCGAGGTGTAAACCTCAATACCTGGTTTCTTGAAAACGGATACTTAGCATTGAAAGAAGGAGCTTCAGGAAAGGATTTTCTGAAAGACGTCGACTGGAGCGGCACGCGCGCGTATACCTTCGGCCTGGCGGGAATTTACCTCAACCTGAAGGGCCGGGAAGAACAAGGGATCGTCAAGCCGTCGGAATGCGAGGCGCTGAAGCAGGAAATCGCGGCGAAGTTGACCGGACTGACAGACCACGAACGAAACAAGGTTGCGATTCGCCACGCTTGGCCGAGCAATTCGCTCTACCAGGGACCATACCTCGATGCGGCGCCGGATCTGATCATCGGCTACGGGGATGGATACCGGGCTTCATGGGATGCTGCCGTTGGCAAGGTGAGTCCGGAAGTAATCGTCGACAACCCCAAGCAGTGGAGCGGTGACCATTGTATCGACCCGGGTCTGGTTCCGGGGGTGCTCTTCTCCAATCGCCCGATTGACGCCGAAGATCCTGGGATAGAAGATATGGCCCCGACGGCCTTGGCGCTGTTCGGAGTGGAACAGCCCGCTTACATGGAGGGTCACTCCGTATTCCATGAAGCTGTCCGACCGGCCTCCACTGAGGTTGCGGCGTAATGCGGCGAACAGCGGTGGTTGTCGCTTGCCTTGTGGTTGCCGCGTGCTCGGGAACTAATGTCCATTCCGCCGGACGCCGCATGATTGTTCTCGGCATAGACGGTATGGATCCGGTCTTTCTCGAGACACATTGGAATTCACTTCCCAATCTGAACAAGCTGCGTCAGACCGGGTCCTTTCAGCGGCTGGCGACAACCGTACCGCCACAGAGTCCGGTCGCGTGGTCGAGTGTGATTACGGGAATGGATCCGGGGGGGCACGGCATCTTCGATTTTGTGCATCGGACGGCTGCCACTCGCATGCCCATCTCTTCAATGGCGGAGACGATGCCTCCGAAGCGGACCCTGAACATCGGCCCGTACGCACTCCCTTTGGAGGGAGGCAGCGTGCGCACCTCGCGCGCGGGAACGGCTTTCTGGCGCGTTCTCAGCGACCACGGAATCCGTACCGAGGTCATTCGCATGCCCGCAAATTACCCGCCCGAGATTGGTGAGTGGGAATCGGTTTCCGGCATGGGCACGCCGGACATGGAAGGTTCTTCCGGCACCTTCACTTTCTTTACGGACGATCCGGCGGAAAAGAGGACTACCATCGACGGCGGCCGTATTAATCGCGTGGCGGTGGAAAGAGGCCGCACGCTCCTTCGGATTCGTGGCCCGCAGAACTCTTTGCGGCGCGATCAAGCAGTGACGTATGCCCAACTAACCGCGTACGTCGATCCTAGCGAAGACGCGATTCGCGTGGACGGGAGCGGGCGGGACATTTTATTGAAGCAAGGGGAATGGTCGGACTGGGTACCTTTGGAATTCTCCCTGATCCCCGGAATTCAGAAAGTCTACGGGATGGTTCGGCTCTATGTGCAGCATGTGCACCCGTATCTGCGGATTTACGTAAGCCCGGTCAATATCGATCCCACCAACCCGGCGTTGCCGATCTCGTCACCCATTTCATACAGTAGTGCACTCGCCAAGAATTTAGGCCGGTTTTACACGCAAGGAATTGCCGAAGACACTGCGGCCTATCGTGCCGGCATCTTCAACCAGACTGAGTTTCTCGAACAGAGCCATAAAGTTCTGAACGACAGCTTGCGTATGTACCACCAGAAGCTGGCCGATTTCTCCGACGGCCTGTTCTTCTACTATTTCTCGAGTGTGGATCAGAACGCCCATATGCTCTGGGGCAAGCACGATGAGGAACTGCTGGAGATTTATCGCGCGATCGATGGCGCTGTCGGAGAGGCGATGGCCAAGGCGGGCTCGGACACCGCGCTGCTAGTGCTTTCTGACCACGGCTTCGCGCGCTTTGACAGGGCCGTGCACCTGAATGCGTGGCTGCGGCAGGAGGGTTTCCTTACCCTCGACAATCCTTCCAATGCGAGTGATGAGGAGCTGTTCACCCACGTGGATTGGACCAAAACCCAGGCATACGGATTGGGACTGAACGGCCTCTACCTTAATCTCGAGTTCCGCGAGCCGGGGGGGGTCGTTACGCTTCCCGAAAAGCAGATCGTTCTGGATGACATCGCGAAGAAGCTTCTTGAGTTCCGCGATCCTGCGACTGGGCAGCCAGTCGTGAGTAAAGTCTACTTTCCGGAAACCGCCTTTCAGGGGCGCAATTTGCAGAACGCACCCGATCTTTTCGTGGGCTACCGGCGTGGGTATCGCGCATCCTGGCAGACGACTCTGGGAGCCGTGCCGAAAACTCTCGTCGAAGATAACACCGCTGCATGGATTGGCGACCATTGCATGGCGTCGGACGAAGTACCCGGAGTGCTGCTGAGCAATCGCAAGATTCGCGCCGGGCAACCCCAGCTCGTCGATATCCCCGTCACTATTCTGAGCGAGTTTGGCGTCGCGAAACCGCAAAACATGATCGGCCAGACGGTTTTCTGATGGATTGGTTGAACCTAGCTCTCAACGCCGTTCTTCGCTGGTACTTCCTGGTGTTTTCCCGCGCCCCGAATCTCGGCCTGGTGGTGATTTCCGTTCTCACCGGCGTAGCAATGCTCCTGGTGCTCCAAAGGGTCTCCGACCCTGTACGGATTCGCTTGGCCAAGCGAAAAGTACAGGCGCACCTGCTCGAGCTCCGCATGTTTCAAGACGAGCCGAGGGTGATCTGGGGTGCTCAGAAGGCCCTGCTCGGCGCGAATCTCCGCTATATGGCATTGATGCTGCGTCCGGCGTTGTGGATGACCGTGCCGCTTTTCTTGTTGATGATCCGCCTGGAGGCCGTCTATGGCCGGAGTCCATTACCCGTCGGGCAAGAAACCGTGGTTACCATGTCGATGCGTACCGCGGATAGCCCTCCTCTCGCGTTGATCCCGGTAGAGGGGATAACCGTGGAGACGCCTCCCGTGCGCGCCGTAGCGCTGCGCCAGGTGAGCTGGCGCATACGGCCGCAAGCCGCTGTGTCGGGCGAGCTGGCCTTCAACGTCGGTAACGCGACCGTAAAGAAACGCATTGAGTCCGGCTATCCGCAGCGCTTGGTGCCCGGACTGCGAACCAGCTCCTGGTGGGGGACTCTGTGGTATCCGGATGAACCGCGCATTGGCGTGAAGGATGTCGAATGGATTGACATCGACTATCCCGGCGCCAGTGTCACCATGCTTGGCATGCATGCACAGTGGCTGATCTGGTTCCTGGCGATCTCGATGCTCTCGGCACTTGCACTCAAAAAGAGATTCGGCGTGGTGCTATGAGGCGCGGTGCGACCATATGGTTCACCGGCCTGAGCGGAGCCGGCAAGACCACCATCAGCAAAGCGGTTCACCAGCGCTTATCCGGCGCCGGCTATCGTGTGGAATCCTTGGACGGTGACGTGGTCCGTCAAATTCTGACCAAAGGGCTGGGTTTCTCGAAAGCGGATCGGGACGAAAACATCCGCCGCATTGGATTCGTCGCGCAGTTGCTATCGCGGAATGAAGTTCTGGTAATGGTAGCCGCAGTTTCGCCCTACCGGAAGGCCCGCGAAGAAGTGCGCTCTAAGATCGGCGATTTTCTTGAGGTATTCGTCAACGCGCCGATCGAAGTATGCGAGCAAAGAGATGTAAAGGGGCTGTACGCGAAGGTACGCGCCGGAGAGATCAAGGAGTTTACCGGGATCGACGATCCGTACGAGCCCCCGAAGCGGCCCGACGTAGAGTGCCGCACCGACCTGGAAACGGTCGAAGAAAGCGTGGATAAGGTGCTGTGCGCTCTCGAGGAACACGGCTATATTGAGAGGGCGTTTGCGGAAAGAGTTGAGGAACTGAAATATGGCGGCCAGCGTAAAACTAAATAACGATTTGTTTGCGAAGGTGAAGAAGTGCGCGGAGATCGCTGGGTACAGCTCGCCCCAGGAGTTCGTCGAACACGTGCTTGAAAAAGAGCTTGCGCGCCTCGAAGAGGCCCAATCCGATGAGGAGATAGCTCGGAAGCTTCAAGGCCTGGGCTACCTTGAGTAAATTCGGCACGTTTCCTTACGCGACGCTCTGATCGCAATGACGGGACCTCTCCAGATCGGTCGAATCGCGGATTATCCGGGTCTTCCTCGCGGCAAGAAAGTATCCGAGAAGGAACATCACCAAGGGCCCAAACAGAGTTGCAGTAAGGTGACCCACGGCTTGCAAGCAAGGAACTAGGAGTTGGCTGATGGTTTCAGCCTCCCGAAGCGGCATGAGGCTAATCGTCGCGACCCCTGCGGATAAAAGCCCCAGCGCAGTTGCCCCAAGTATCGCAAGGATCCCGAACGTCGTGCCGTTGGACAAACTTTGCCGTAGGAGTACTTGGCCGCCTTTGGATACCAGCCGCTTCAATCTGCCATGCCTGGGAGTATACCCTCTCAATGTGTGCTTGATGTTAATTTATTGACGCATTTCCATTGCGAAAGGACCGTAGTGTCCAAGAAATCGGAACTGGTTCAGAATCCAATCGGTTCCGGTCAGATTGTGCGAATCCGGTGGCCGCACAAGGCTCGCCGGACGGCCCCTGCATTTGTTAGGCAGTACTCAGTCTTTGTCGCGATGGATGAGTGTGGGCAGGTTGGACAGACTTTACACGTTGGACATGACCGCGAACAGTTCCGGGAGTTTCTGCGGGAGCTGCCCGACGGATCTCCCATCGCGGTCTCATTGAGACTATGGTTTTCGAGAACGGTCGACTTAAACAGCACCGCGACCTGGCTCGATAACCTAAGGGTCCGTGATTCGCCCTTCGCACAAAGCAATGTCGTTGGTGCGGGAGGCATGACCGGAGTCAGCGGCATCCAGCGACCTCGAAACCTGGAGTCTGAATGGAGTCCCAACCTCTTTAAGGATGGCGCTGGCGTCCAAATGGCGTCCAAATCAAACGCCTGTAAGTGTATGAAAGTACAAGAGACTTGTCTGTAAGTGATTGATCATGCAGCCCTGAAAAGGCTGGCGGCGGCGGTTCGATTCCGTCCCTGGCCACCATTTAAATTCAATAGCTTAGGAGTTTCTTCGGACATGACCAGTTCCAAGGAAACGTCCGCAGATGGTCGTAACTAACTAACAAGAGAAATAGCCATGCTGATCTTCAGCCCGAAAAAGGCTGGCGTCGGTGGTTGACTTCCGTCCTTGCCTATGACAATAGAAGGCTTAGCGCTGAGCAAGAACATCTGCTCCTCCCTGAAGTACATTAGACGTACACCCGCGCTATGCATTCCCGCAAGGGCACGAGTGATCAGGAACGCAAGCCCGTTGTGGAAGCGATCATCACTGAGAGCGCGAGCGTGTTACAGCCTTACAAAGATGGATCGGGCCTTGCTTTCGAACTCCAGCACTAATTGGTGAACGCTCATGCCTGAGGCCGTTACCGACTACTTGCAGTGCACGTCGATCTTTACTCGCGGCAGGTACTCGAGTTCGCAGGCCGCCAGAGCCGGATTTACCTGGCGCGTGAGAGCCGTGAGCATCCGCGTTCTAGGATACTCAAGCGCGTATGCCCCCGGCGGCTACTTGTGAATGACGATGCTTCCGCCGCCGATCACAGTGCCGGCGTCACTGTCGTCCACCTGGCCATATTGGTTGTCGTAGACGATTGTGTCGGCATTATTCTTGTCCCAGATCTTGATCCGGAACTTGTCTACGTTCCCTCCGCCATTCACGCTGCTGTCGACAGCGGTTAGCATGAAGCCATAGTTGCCGGCGCCGTTGATCTTGCCCACACCCTTGTACTGGGCTCTGGCTCCCGCGACTACCAGCCAATCGTAGGCAGTGCTCTTGAAGTCCAGGTTGCCTTCTT
>Ga0068871_100003051_pt1 | contig 11494 bp, 11 predicted proteins | sample KBSMisM72_FD_72750 | JGI IMG/M metagenome (GOLD analysis project Ga0068871, IMG submission 72750) | Miscanthus rhizosphere microbial communities from Kellogg Biological Station, Michigan, USA - KBS Miscanthus M7-2 | ecosystem: Host-associated > Plants > Roots > Rhizosphere > Soil ... | reverse complement strand
ATTGCCGGCGCCTACGGCGGCGCGACTGCGCGACGAGCGCTAGGCCAATTGTGGGAGTGAAGCTGTCAGCTGTCAGCTATCAGCTAGGCCGAAACATCGACAGGGCCACAAGCCGTTTCGACAAGAGGAGTCCCTTCGCTCTGCTCAGGACGACGGAGTATTTGTACTGATAGCTGATAGCTGATAGCTGAGAGCTGAAGTCCGACGCCTGAAGTCCGCCGTCCGCCCACTGCCTCCCATTAGTTACTCGCGTTTCCACAGCCTGCGCGAGTATTCTTCCGACATGGGAGTGTCGGTCTCGGTGCTGGCCAGTGGAAGCAAAGGCAACAGTACCCTTATCTCGAGTTCGTGCACCAGGATCTTGGTGGACGCGGGAATTTCCTGCCGCGAAACCGTCAAACGTTTGCGTGCCCTGGGTGAAGATCCTCGCGCGCTTTCCGCGATCCTGATTACGCACGAACACTGCGACCATATTTATGGACTGGCAGTGCTGGCGCGAAAATTTCAGGTGCCGGTATTCATGACCGGCGCGACGCACCAGGCCTGGGCTCGCTCTTTGCGTGACGATGCCGGCGAACTGCCGAAACTGGAGCGTCTCGAGATTTTTTCCGCCGGGCGCAGCTTTACGATTGGCGACATTGCGGTCACACCGTTCACCATCCCGCACGATGCCGTTGATCCTGTGGGCATGACGTTTCGTGCCGACGGCATCAAAGTCGGAATCGCAACCGATCTGGGATACATGCCGCCCAACGTATGCGATCAGCTCCGTGGCTGCGATGTGCTGGTGATTGAATCGAATCATGATCTTGAGATGCTTCGTGGCGGACCCTATCCGTGGTCGGTCAAACAGCGCGTCGGAAGTCCGACGGGACACCTGTCGAATGACAAACTTGCGAAATTCTTATGCACCGAATACGACGGCAGCGCATCTTACATAGTGCTGGCGCATCTGTCGGAGCTCAATAACCATCCTGAGCTTGCGGTGGGCACAGCTGAAAAGGCCCTGGGGGGACGCCAGACATTGCTGCATAATCGCGTAATGCTGGCGCGCCAATCGGAGCCGATGGCAGCGATCCAGCTGTAATCCCATGATTCAAGCGCTATGAGCGAGTGCGTTGATCCTATTGTTGGGAAAATTTTAGCTGGCTGGCGTTACGACATCTCCGGCCTCGCGCCCGAGATGCGTGAAGATTACGAAGACCACTTCGACAGCTGTGCGCACTGCCGCTCCCGCCAGCATCTCCACCGCAATATCGATCTTGGATTAATCGCGCTGGCGTCGCTTTCAGCCGCCGTCTTTCTGCTGGCTTTTGGAGTAATCCTTCATCTCAATCCCCGACATGCCTTTTGGCTCGAGTTAGCCGCGCTGGTGGGATTCGCATTATCTGCTTTGATCTGGCTGGGCGTTGCCGTGGCTACGCCCGCACCGATGGCAGTAGTCGACGCCGCCAAACTCGGCGCACGCCGCGTACACGATCGCCTGCCCGCTGAAATCCGCGAACGTCTTCCTGAAGAATTTCGCCTGAAAATCACCGGCTCGTAAGCGACAGTGAAGTCGCCGCCGCAATAAACCAAAGGCATTAACCACGAAGGGCACAAAGGATCACGAAGGAAATCCCTAAGTCTTTGGTTTTCCTTCGTGAACCTTCGTGTTCTTCGTGGTTAATGATTTCTGCTTGCTACAATTCCAGCGTTGTCTATTTCCTTTCAGATCGACGTTACGTCGGGCCCTGCCCGAGCCAGCCGCCTGACTACGCCGCATGGCGTAATCGAGACGCCGGTCTTCATGCCGGTTGGTACTGTCGCCTCAGTGAAAGGCGTCTCCCAGGACATTCTCGAAGACATCGGCGTTCAAATCCTGCTGGGAAATACTTACCATCTTTATTTGCGCCCGGGCGTGGAGCAGGTACGGCAATCCGGCGGGCTGCATCGCTTCATGGCCTGGCCGCGGGCGATTCTCACCGACTCTGGCGGCTTCCAGGTTTTCAGCTTGAACGAACTTCGCAAGATCACGGAAGAAGGTGTCACATTCCGTTCGCATCTGGACGGGTCGTCGCACTTCTTCAGTCCCGAAAGCGCGATGGCAGCGCAGATCGGCTTGGGCGCGGACATCATCATGGCGTTCGATGAGTGCACGGAATATCCGGCAGATGGCGCGCGCGCCCGGCAGTCGATGGAGTTGACGTTGCGTTGGGCCGCGCGCAGCAAAAAATATTTTGAAGAGCACAAAGAGGAAGTGCCCTGGAAGGCAGTTTCTGGTTTCCCGCTTCCGGCTTCCAGCCACCCGATCGCCAGCGACCAGAAAACCGGAAACCAGAAACCGGAAACTGGAAACTGCCTCCAGTCGCTTTTCGGTATTGTGCAGGGCGGCATGGACCCTGCCCTGCGCAAGGAATCAGCCGAACGGACCGTTGAAATCGGTTTTCCTGGCTATGCTATCGGCGGCTTAAGCGTCGGCGAGCCGCGGCATCTGACGCGGGAGATCGTGGAAGCCACGCTCGAGCATCTGCCGGCTGACAAACCGCGTTACCTGATGGGGGTAGGGACGCCGGAGGAGATTGTCGAATACGCCAATTTGGGAATCGACATGATGGACTGCGTTCTTCCGACGCGCGCGGCCCGGCATGGCTTGTTGTTTACTTCCCAGGGAAAGATTACGATCAAGCAGGCCAGATACGCTGCTGATCAAGGGCCGCTCGATCCCAATTGCGGCTGTCGCGTGTGCCGGCGCTACTCCCGGGCGTATTTGCGTCATCTTTATGCAGCCAATGAGGTTTTGGCCCAAGTCTTGAATACCATCCACAATCTCAGCTTCTACCTTGACACTATGCGGTCGGTACGTCATTCTATTGCGCTTGGGAACAGGGCCCAACTTCTTTCTGGGGAGCCGTCTGGAGTTAGACCGTAAATCTGGCCCCCGGTTCATGCCTGATGTGAAAAGAATCTCCGGCCTGAGGATGTGAAAAAAGTAAAATGCACAGGTTTCGGACGCGCAGTCGGGCGTAGCGCTGGCCTGTGGGTTGGGGAGCGACCGGTTTCATGAGTTTTACAAACTTATTGGCGCTGCAAACACTGGGATCGGGCGGCTGGCTGGGCTTTGCGCCCCTGATCTTTATCTTCGCCATCTTCTATTTCTTGCTGATCATGCCGCAGCAGCGCCGCCAGAAAAAGTGGCAGCAGATGCTGAACGATTTAAAGAACGGGGACAAAGTCGTGACCAGCGGAGGAATTCGCGGGACGGTAATCGCGCTGCGCGACGATTACATACAGCTCCGCGTGCCGCCCGACAATCTGCGCATCGAAGTGACGCGGGCGTCGGTGGCGTCGGTGGTTGCGCCTGAGGACAAGAACAACAAAGCAGCATGAATTTGACTAGCGCCGCCGTCCCGGCGGCTGTCCTGAGGGCGTCCCGTCCTCAGAGCGGGGCAAGATGCCGGCGCTGGAAAACAGAGAAAACTAAATAGCAGGCCATGAATAAATCTTTAGGCTGGAAACTCGGACTCACTGTCGCCACATTGGTGGTATTCCTGTTTGGCATCTTCGGAGTTCCGAAGGCGTTTTCGGGTTCAGGACTGCTGGCTTCGTTGCAGGAGCATATCCATCTGGGCCTCGATCTGAAGGGCGGCACTCACCTGATTCTGCAGGTGCAGGTCAATGATGCGGTGAACGGAGATTCCGACCGCGCCCTGGAACGCCTGAAAGAAGACCTTCGCACTCACAAGATCAATTACACCGACATTACAAAGCCGGACCCGATCAATCGCGCCGATCAGATCGTTCTCAAGGGTGTGCCGCCGGAGTCCACTTCCGACCTCCGCTCCATTGTCAGTGAACGCCTGCCAGAGTATGACCTGAACTCGGGCGCGGACAATTCATGGACGTTCACCATGAAGCCGCAAGCCCTGGCTGAACTCAAAAACCGCGCTGTAGCGCTCGCCATCGAAACTATCCGCAATCGAATCGACCAGTTGGGCGTCAGCGAGCCCGTGATTCAGGAGCATGGCCTCGGACAGTACCAGATCCTGGTGCAGCTCCCGGGTGTGGATGATCCGGCGCGGGTGAAAGAGATCATGCAGTCCACCGCCATGCTGGAAATCAAGCAGGTGCTGGGCGGACCGTACTCGAGCGAGCAGGATGCCTTGCAGCAACACAATGGCGTGCTGCCTCCCGACTCGATGCTGCTTCGTGGACGCACCGTGGGCCAGACCAGCGACGAAGCTGGCGAGCAGTTTTACCTGTTGACGCGCAGTTCTGCGGTTGCCGGCGCTGATTTGCGGTCCGGGGGCGCTACGGTTGGACGTGATTCGAACACCAACGCTCCCGACGTAGGATTCGTTCTCACTAATGAAGGCGGGCGCAAGTTCGCCGCATTCACCGGATCACATGTCGGTGAAAAGCTGGCGGTCGTACTGGACAACCGGGTACGTGAAGTCGCGACCATCAACGAACAGATTCACGATCAGGGAAGGATCAGCGGCGGAGGCATGAGCGATCAGGCCGCCAAGGACCTGGCACTGACGTTGAACTCAGGCGCGTTGCCGGCTGGGATCAAGTATCTGGAAGAGCGGACAGTCGGGCCATCGCTGGGAACGGATTCGATTCGGGCCGGAGTACGAGCGGCGATCATCGGCATGATTGCAGTATTGGTTTTCATGCTGGTGTATTATCGCGGCGCCGGTTTGAATGCCGATCTGGCACTGATTCTCAATCTGATTATTCTGTTGGGTTTCATGGGCTACTTTGGGGCCACTCTGACCTTGCCGGGGATCGCGGGTGTGATTCTGACGGTGGGTATGGGTGTGGATTCGAACGTCCTGATTTTTGAGCGTATCCGCGAAGAACTGCGAAATGGGAAGACGCCTTCCTCGGCAGTGGAGCAAGGTTTTGCGCATGCCTGGATTACGATCGTCGACACGCACGTCACCACAATCGTTTCGGCGGCAATCCTGTTCCTGTTTGGCACCGGTCCAGTCAAAGGGTTCGCCGTGACTCTGACTTTTGGACTGCTAGCCAACCTATTCACCGCGGTATTCGTCTCACGCATGATCTTTGACTGGATTTTGAGCCGCAAGCAGCGCGGCGAAGCATTGAGCATCTGAACACTGGCACGGTTTTCTTTGCGGTCTTTGCGGCTTTTCTTTGCGAACTTTGCGGTAAAAGCTTTTGACCGCAACGGCGCTAAGGACTCCGCAAAGAACGCAAAGAACAGCAAGACCAGGCAGCAAAAGAGGGGTTTAACGACAGCGTGGAATTTTTTAGAAATCCAAACATAGACTTTCTGGGCAAGAAGTGGTATTTTCTCGCCTTTTCGCTGGTGTTCAGCGTTGCGGGAGTATTCTCCATGCTGTTTTGGCATGGGGTCCCGCTGGGCGTGGACTTCCGGGGCGGAACTCTTGTCTACGTAAAGTTCTCGCACCCGCCCGATGACAACGCAATCCACGAAGCATTGCGAAAAGTAGGCTTGACGCAGGCGAAGATTCAACGCCTGGGCGCGATCACGAACAACGAAGTGCTGATCGATCTGGATGTGCGGGAGACCAGCGAGAAGGCACTCGATCAGGGCAAGGTTCAGATCATCAATGCGCTGGAGACCAATGCTCCGGCAGGCAAGCTGGACCTGAACAACAGCAGTTCTTTGACAATCGCCAATTTTTTGCTGGAAAAAGATCCGTTACGCGCGGGCACGGATGCCAATCAGCGCTATGGTGCGGCGGCCAAGGCCATTGTCGATTACCGGGACAAGACCAAGGGCGGCGTCTTGACTTCCTTCGACGAACTGAAGACTGCGACTGACCCGGCAGTGGTTGCGGCGTTGCAGGACGGATTCTTCCTTTCGGATTTCGGTGTCTATCAGGTTGAAATCGTAGGTCCGCAGGTGGGAGCGCAGCTGAAGGGCCAGGCAATGCGCGCCGTAGCCTATTCGCTACTCGGCATGCTGATTTACCTGGGCTTCCGCTTCGAGTGGATCTACGGAGTGGCTGCTGTGATCACGGTCTTCCATGACACGCTGATCACCGTGGGAGCTTTCTCGCTGGCCAACAAGGAAATTTCGTTGACCGTCATTGCGGCGATTCTGACGCTGATCGGTTATTCGAACAACGACACCATCGTGATTTTTGACCGCATTCGGGAAAACCTGAAGTTGATGCGGCGGGAAAAGTTGTCAGAAATCGTAAACCGGAGTATTAATCAGACCCTGAGTCGAACCATCCTGACCGCAGGGTTAACGTTTTTGACCGTGCTGGCGCTGTACCTGTTCGGTGGAGAAGTGCTGCATGGCTTCTCTTTCGCGCTCGTGATCGGAATCCTGATCGGTACATATTCTTCGATTGCGATTGCCGCCCCGATTCTGGTGGCGTATCAGGATTGGCGGTCGAGCCAGGGAAAGCCGGTGGCAGTCATTTCCGGTAAAGCCCGGCCGCCGGTGACAGGCAAGGGCAAAGTGGCCACCGGCCGGTAAGGCATTTGTCGTTCGCCCGTCGTCAGATGCGGCCACCGGCGCTTGTTTTGACGGTATCGGTTGTGGTTTCAACAGTTTCGAGGCGAGAAGAATAAAGCGTGCAATACGGGGTGGATTTGGGAGCAAAGCATCAGCAAGCGGTGTCTAAACATACGTAGGGTCTAGCAGGAGAAAATCCTCATGTTTGAAGATAGCCTCATAGAGTCGGGCAACAAGCTCAAAACGAAGCGCGGCTTGACGACCTTTTTGTCATTCGGATTACAGATTGCACTGGTCGGCGTGCTGGTTCTGATCCCGCTGCTGTTCACTGAAGCTCTGCCCAAAACCCAGTTGATGACCTTTCTGGTGGCTCCGCCCCCGCCGCCTCCACCGCCTCCACCACCGGCCGCTACGCCGATCAAGGTGGTGAAGCAGATTCAGACCGACATCATCAATGGTCAGCTGCGCACCCCGACCAAGATTCCTGAGAAAGTACAAATGATCAAGGAAGAGGAAGCTCCTCCTCCGGTCTCCTCCATGGCTGGCGTTGTCGGCGGTGTGCCAGGCGCGGCGGGCGGACAAATTGGCGGCGTAATCGGCGGTATCATCAATTCGACCCCGATTGCCGTTCCTAAAGTAGCGACTCCGCAGCGGGTTCGAGTTTCCCAGGGCGTCACCCAGGGCTTGCTGCTGCGTAAAATTCAGCCGTCTTACCCACCCCTGGCGCGGCAGGCACGCATCCAAGGTTCGGTTCTGCTGCAGGCTGAGATCAGTAAGGACGGTTCGATTCAGAACCTCCGCCTTATCAGCGGACACCCCATGCTGGCTCCGGCCGCCATCGAGGCGGTGAAGCAGTGGAAGTACAAACCGTACATTCTGAACGGCGAGCCGGTGGAAGTGGAAACCCAGATTACCGTCAACTTCACCCTGGCCGGAGGTTAGAACTCCGTTGTTTAAACCGGATTTAGCAGCAACGCAGTCTAGAAATAGTTTTGCAATCTGACAAGTTCTGAGGAGGAAGGTAGCTCATGTTCGTAGCCAATCTAGCCGTAAATACTTTCGCACACATGTCCGCGATGGCCTCTTGGGTTTTCCAGGAACAGGCCGCCGTGGGTTGGGACCCGATTTCACTTTGGCACCAGATGGGAATTCCTGCCAAAGCAGTGGTCATCATTCTGTTCGTCATGTCGGGCTGGTCAATCGGCGTCATGATTGATCGCGCCATGGCTTTCAGCGCCGCGCGCAAACAATCGCGTGCGTTTGCTCCGGCAGTAGCTGGCGCCCTTCGCGATGGCAAGATCGAAGAAGCCATCAAAGTTGCCGAGCGCAACAAGAAGAGCCACCTGGCCAAAGTCGTCACCTCAGGCTTGATGGAATTCCGCGCTCACCAGGAAAGCGGTGAGATTCCGGGCGAAACCATCGAAGCCTCGAAGCGCGCTCTGGAGCGCACCGAAGCCATTGTCCACGCCGAGCTGAAGCGCGGCCTGGGCGGACTCGCAACGATCGGTTCCACAGCCCCGTTCGTGGGACTGCTGGGCACGGTGGTCGGTATCATCAACGCGTTTAAAGGTATTCAGTCCGAAAAGGCTACCGGTCTCGCGGCCGTTGCCGGCGGTATTTCGGAAGCGCTGGTGACCACCGCAATCGGGCTGTTCGTCGCCATCCCGGCCGTCATGATGTTCAATTATCTGACCGGTCGCGTGGAAGCATTCGACGTGGAGATGGATAACTCGTCGAGCGAACTGATCGATTACTTCCTGAAGCGGCGGGGAATGCGCCGCAGCTAGGCCTTAACCCTCAGGCTACAAACCTCAGAGCTTGCCGAAGTGGCGCCGGGACAGAACCCTGGCGCCACCTTCCAAAGCATGAGGGAAAGCAAGAGGTCATGAAGGCGAAGGCGCTGAGCATCGTGCTCAGCTAGGGCGGTTTAGCAAGCGATCGCCCAGGAGATTCAAGTTTATGGCGCTAAACAAGCGGAACGAGGGAGTCAAGGTCAACTCCAACATCAACGTGACCCCCATGGTCGACGTGATGCTGGTGTTGCTGATCATCTTCATGGTGATCACGCCCATGTTGCAACACGGTGTAAGCGTTGACATGGCGAAGGTCAATAACCCGGAGTCGATGCCTGACGCCGATAAAGAAGACGCTCTGCTGGTGTCGGTGATGCGCGACGGGACCGTTTACTTCGGCACCGACAAGCTTCCTGCCGACCAGTTGACGGGCAAAGTCAAAGACCGCCTGGCGAATCGTGTGGACAAGCGAGTCTTCGTCAAGGCTGACGCGCGGGCCCGGTTCGGATCCGTCGTCGAGGTAGTGGACAACGTGCGCGCCGCGGGAGTGGACCAGTTGGGTCTGCTGACCGAGCAGAAGAAAGCGCCGACAGCGCCGGCGGCACCCGGAGCAACTACGCCTCCGAGCGGACAATAGTTCGGCATTCGTAGTTTGAGAGATTTCGAGGAGAACCGTTATGGGAATGGCAATGGGATCGGGCGGCGGTCAGAGCGCGGACATGAACGTCACGCCGCTGATTGACGTGCTGCTGGTGCTGATCATCATCTTCATGGTGATCACGCCCTTAACTCCTAAAGGACTGGATGCGCTGGTGCCTCAACCGCCACCGCCGAATGCGCCTAAAAACAACACCCCGGACCGCACCATCGTGGTGCAGTTGATTGACCGGGGCGCGGGCCAGCCACCCGGATTGAAGATCAACCAGGAAGACACCACCTGGGACAACCTGCAGACGCGCCTGACTGACGTATTTAAGACGCGTGCCGAAAAAGTGATGTTCGTCAAAGGCGACGACGCTGTTCCTTTCGCTGACGTAGCCAATGTGATCGACATTGCGCACGCCTCGGGCGTCGACAAGGTTGGTCTGATTACCGCCAAAATTGAAGCTGGCGGTTAGTCCTGTAGATTTTCGCAATTCGTGGGCGGACATCCGGTCCGTCCGCCGTCTCATCCGTGCACGCCTGCCGCACCAATGCGTGCGCTTCGTCTGTTTGGCACAAGCACAGGCCTGACGATTTCTGGCAAGGGAGACTTACAGCGCAATGAAAACGAGCGTACGAATGCTGGCAATGATGGCCCTCGGGCTGGCGATGCTTGCCACCACGGGCTGCAGCAAGCTGCGGGCACGGGACCAGCTGAACAAGGGCGTGCAGTCCTACAAGAACGCCAAGTATGAAGAGGCCATCAACCACTTCCAGCAGGCGGTCGAACTCGATCCCAGCCTGCTGAACGCGCGCCTCTATCTGGCCACGGCATTTGCCCAGCAATATATTCCCGGCGTTGATGCCGAGGACAATAACCGCCTGGGACAGAACGCGATCGACCAGTACAGCGCCGTGCTGGAGCGCGATCCCAAAAACATCAACAGCGTAAAGGGCATTGCTTACCTCTACCTGCAGATGAAGAAGTTCGAGGACGCCAAGACCTTCTACCGTAAAGCGCTCGACATCGATCCCAACGACCCCGAGCCCTATTACTCGATCGCCGTGATCGACTGGACCCAGAGCTACCAGCCTCGCATGGAAGAACGCGCCAAGGCTGGCCTGAAGCCAGACGAGTGGATCATGAAGGACAAGAGCAACAAGAAAGTCTGCGACATGCTCAAGACGAAAAATTCCCCAGTCATCGACGACGGAATTGCCATGTTGCAGAAAGCCCTGACGCTGCGTCCTGACTACGACGACGCCATGGCGTACCTGAACCTGCTCTACCGCGAAAAAGGCGATCTTGAGTGCGATGATGCCGGGGCCCGCGCGGCAGACCTGAAAACCGCCGATGAGTGGGTGGACAAGACCATGGCCACCAAGAAAGCCAAGGCCGAAAAGCAGCCCGGCGCGCAGGGCATCACAATGCCCAGCCAATAGGGATGCTCGAAAGTCTATAACTCACGAAGGCCTCTTCTGGACCAGAAGAGGCTTTCGTATTTTAGGAGCAGTCTTCGGTCGTCAGTCATCAGCGCATCACCAGCCGCGTAGCGGCGAAATAATATAGCCGGGGGCGTAAGTCCCGGGTGAGAAAGAGAGCCTTAGCCAGCCCTGAAAGGGCGAAAGAGACGTTCCCAAGCGAACGGCTCAGCCTCTGGCGGAGCACGAGCGAGCTGCTCCCGCCCACATCACATGAATGTTTAAGAAGATACTCATCGCGAATCGGGGGGAGATTGCGGTGCGGGTGATTCGTGCCTGCCGCGAGATGGGGATTCCCTCGGTTGCGGTCTACTCCGATGTCGATCGCGCTGCACTGCACGTCCTGATGGCGGATGAGGCCTATCACCTTGGCGCCGCAGCCGCCGCAGAGTCCTATCTCAATATCGTCAAGATCCTTGACGTCGCAAAACGCTCCGGCGCGGACGCCATTCATCCTGGCTACGGCTTCCTCTCGGAGAATGCCAAGTTTGCCCAGGCCTGCGTCGGCGCAGGCGTGAAGTTCATCGGACCCAGCGCGGCTTCCATGGAAATGATGGGATCGAAGACTCGGGCTCGCCAGGAAATGGAAAAGGCCGGCGTCCCATTCGTGCCGGGAACCTCGCGTGGTCTGGATTCAGCCCAGCATGCAAAAGACGTAGCGGCCAAGATCGGCTATCCGGTCATGCTGAAAGCGGCGGCTGGTGGCGGCGGTAAAGGGATGCGCCTTGTGCATGACCCCCATCAACTGCAAGCCGCTCTGGAAGCCGCACAGAGTGAGGCTCAGCGGTCGTTCGGCGACAGCGAGGTTTATCTCGAGAAGGCCATCGTCAACCCGCGTCACATCGAGATGCAGGTGCTGGCGGATGAACATGGCAACACGGTTTATCTTGGCGAGCGCGAATGCTCGATCCAGCGCCGCCATCAAAAAGTGCTGGAGGAAGCGCCTTCTCCGGTGGTCGATCCGGACATGCGCCGCCGCATGGGCGAAGTTGCGGTGCGAGTGGCCAAGGCGGCCGGTTACGCAAACGCCGGCACAATCGAATTTCTGGTCGATCAGGACAAGAATTTTTATTTCCTGGAAATGAATACGCGGTTGCAGGTGGAGCATCCAGTAACGGAATTGGTCACGGGGCTC
>Ga0068871_100003046_pt1 | contig 11499 bp, 12 predicted proteins | sample KBSMisM72_FD_72750 | JGI IMG/M metagenome (GOLD analysis project Ga0068871, IMG submission 72750) | Miscanthus rhizosphere microbial communities from Kellogg Biological Station, Michigan, USA - KBS Miscanthus M7-2 | ecosystem: Host-associated > Plants > Roots > Rhizosphere > Soil ... | reverse complement strand
TGTGGCCGCGGCAGGACACCCGGGCGATCGCCGAGGACATTGCCGGCCTTGTCGATGCGAACGTTAGCCAGACCCAGCTGCTCGAAGGCGGCTTTCATGGCCTGACCGCGGGCGGTCTCCTGGAACGGCGGCGCCGGAATCTCACAGAGGCGGATCTGGTCGGCAACGACCTGCGGATCGTCTGCCCTGACGCCGTCAAGCGCCGCGCGGGTCGCAGAATTCATCGGCTGGGCAGCGATCGAGCCGGCGAAAAGGATCACGGCGCACGTTGTGAGCCCCAGAACGCCGCCGATGCGCGTATAGCGATGAGGCACGGAATCGTGCATTGGAATCCAAACAATCGTACGTCATCCAATCATCTGGACGAGGATGCGATCCTGGTGTGCAACGTTGCTGCGAAAAACGGCGAGATTTGTTAGCGTGATGATCACCAAGGCACTCTCGACGCCCGGCACAAAACTTGCTCCTAAGAAAATCGTATGATGAGCCTCGTCAGGCTTCTCGGCTTCACAACGCTGGCTTGCGGATGCGTCATCGGCAAGTACCGCGAAGTGGCGACCAGCCGCGAAGTCGGCTACGTGGAAGAAAAGGGACAGGCCTGCGGCAGTCACGGACACCGGCGGAACCATACGGTTTCAGTGGAAAGGCTCGCGACGGTCTCGCCTCTCGCCTTCAACAGAAAAGCCTCCTAAGCCGTTTTTCGACACGGCCCATAACGCCCGGGTGTGCCCGGGCCGAAAAGATGGGCAATGTCGGTCCTGCTCAAACCCTTCGACCGAGTTCCGGGCGGTAAGTTCGACAGCCGCTTCTTTTTGTCAGATTGCGTTGACGTTTTCCGTCAACTGCCGCCGCAAAGTGTCGACGTCATCGTCACTTCCCCGCCCTATAACCTGGGCATCCGGTACAACCAGTACGAGGACACGCTGTCCCAATCCGACTACCTGGACTGGACCCACACCTGGGTCGCCGCGGCGGCGCGGGTGCTGCGGCCGGACGGCTCGCTGTTCCTGAACGTGGGCTCGAAGCCGAGCGACCCGTTCACGGCGCTCGACGTGGCCCAGGCGGCACGGTCGCACCTGCGCCTGCAGAACATCATCCACTGGGTCAAGTCGATCGCCATCGAGCGCGACCTGGCCGGCGCGAACGCGAACCTCGAGCGCGACCTGGCGGTCGGTCACTACAAACCGATCAACAGCGACCGCTACCTGAACGACTGCCACGAGTTCGTGTTCCACTTCACGCCTGCCGGCGGGACGCGGCTCGATCGGCTGGCGCTCGGAGTTCCCTACCAGGACCAGTCGAACATCGCGCGGTGGCGCGGCGCGGCCGGCGGGGTCCGCTGCCGCGGGAACACGTGGTTCATCCCCTACGAGACGATCCAGAAGCGCGACCGCGATCGGCCGCACCCGGCGACGTTCCCTTCGCGGCTGCCCGAGCAATGTCTGCGGCTGCACGGGCTCTCGCGCATCGAACTGGCCATGGATCCGTTCGTGGGTCTCGGGAGTACCGCGGTGGCGTGCGCCCGTCTTGGCGTGAGCTTCGTCGGGTCGGACATCGACGAAACCTACCTGTCGTATGCGGTGTCGCGCACGCGTGAGGCCGTGCTGGAGCGTGCGGCAGCCGACAAGCGTCCTGCCAGGGCGACGCGGGGCCGGCGGGGCGAACTGAAGCCGCGAAAGGCTACTGCTTCGTAGACGGGACCGGAGCGGGCGCGGGCTTCAGCACGTATTCCTTGCGCGCCCAGACGGACAACCCTGCCCGCGTGACGCGGACATCCACCGACCGCCGCCGCTTCAGGATGTCCGGGTTCTTCGAGTAATACCCCAGCACGTAGTAGTCGCTCGTCTCGGCGTCCACGCGCTTCAGCGCCCTTGTGAAGTCGTTGGTGTTGACGACCGCAAGCCCGCCGGTTTCCTCGGCCAGCGTGCGCAGGCTGTCCTGGCTCTTGCGCACGAACTCGCTCCACTGCTGCGGGTCGACGTTCTCGTCGAGATCGGCCATCGGGCCGACCAGGCCGCGCGGGTCGATCGTGTAGATCGTCGTGTTCGCGCGGTTGGCTGCCTGCGTGATTTCGTACAGCTCGCGCGACAGATCCGCGTCGGCGAACTGTTCCTGCTGCATCTGCTGGCGAACGTCGGGGTCATTGCTCGGATCGGCGGCCTGCCCGTCGGAGTTCTGCGAGGCGGCCTGATTGCGCGCCCGGGCGCTGTCGCTCTGCGCGAACGGCGAGTTCGGGTCCATCGTGCCGTAGCGCGCGTCCTTGAACGGCGCGAAGTCGTAGCCGTCGCTCACCCAGATGATCGCCTTGCGGCGGTTGTGCACGGCCTCGAGGTTCTTCAACGCGTCGGTCATCGTCGAGAACGCGACGTGCGCGCGGTACCGGATTTCGCTCGGGCCGCCGGGCCCGCCCGCGCCGTTGATGATCTCGGTCGGCTTGAGCTCGTTGCCGGTCATCTTCTTGATCGTGTCGTCGATCCGCGACCGGTCGTAGGTCATGTCCACCTGAATGGACGAAGGACCGCTCGACACGATGCCGAAGAGATCCCCTTCGTGCACGAGCTCCTTGGAAATCTTCTTGAACAGCTCGCGGACACGTCCCGTGTTGCCGAACTGCAGGTGCTGGTCGTCCACGAAGAACAGGAAGATGCGGCCCGACACGTCGGAGGTCGCCCGCTTCTTCGGGAGGATGATCCCCTCGGGCGCCGCCGCAACAGGCGCCGCCATCGGGTTATAGACGCGGCCGCCGGTGACGACGGTGAGCGAAGCGAGGTCCTGCAGCACGCCGTCTTCGTAGACCCGGAATTCCTCGGGCTTCAGATCCGAAATGAAATTGCCCTTCTCGTCGCGAATCACCACGTCGTTGGTGACCAGATCGACCTGTACCCGGAAGGTGGGTTGCGCGGGGGCGGGAGCCGGCGCCGGCTGGGCCGGAGCGGGCGCCTGCGCGGACACGGCGACAGCGGCGATCGCCACGGCGGCGACGCGCACGGCGATGGCCCAAAAACCGCGTGTTTGCAGTTTCATACGGTTAAATTATACCTCTTCGGTCGGCGGCGGGACCGGCGTGATTTCGGCCGTCTGCGCAGGCCCGGACGCGGAACCAGGCTCCGACGGACGGGGCCGGCGCCGGCGACCTCGACGGCGTCGCCGATGGCCGCCTGCTCCCGCTCCAACCTGAGACGTTCCCGGCACGGCTGCGGTCTGACCTGGCGCCTCATCCGCGGACGCGCCCTCTCCGGCCTCCTCTGCTTCGACGAGGGCATCGGCCTGCAGGGTTCCTTCGACGATCTGCTCACCGGACTCTTGTTCCGGGGCTTCTTCCCCTGCGCGGGTCTCTGTCTCTTCCACCGCGGCGGCTTCTTCGACTGCCCCGGCTTCTTCAACCGCCGCGGCTTCTTCTACTGCAGCGGCTTCTTCAACCGCCGCGGCTTCTTCTACTGCAGCGGCTTCTTCTACTGCAGCGGCTTCTTCTACTGCAGCGGCTTCTTCTACTGCAGCTTCGCGCGCCGCCTGCTTCGCCGCCTTCTCGGCCCGCCGGCGTTCGCGCCAGTGCTCGGCATCGGGCGGCGGAATCGGCGTCGCCAGCAGGCGCGGCCAGTCGAACCGGATGCCGGGATTCTGCGCTTCGATCGCGCGGCGCACATCGTCTGTAAACGGGAGGCGGCCGACTTTCACTTGCGGGGGCGTGCGGAACCAGAACAGGAGGCGCTGCCGGGCCGGTTTACCTCGCCTCGGGACGCCGGGCTCGACGATGGCGAAGTGCTCGTATCCGCGTCTGTCGCGCGAGAACTTCAGGAACGGCACTTATTTCCGCTTCTGGGCCTTCGCGGGCTTCCGTGCCTTCGCGGCCGGCTTCGCTTTCTTCGGAGCGGGCTTCGACGGCGCCTTTGATGCCTTCGGGGCCGGTTTCGGCGCCGGTTTCGGGGCCGGCTTCGCCGCAGGTTTGGCGGCTTTCTTCACGACTTGAGCAGGCGCGGCGATCGGCTTCTTCGGGGCCTTGGACGCTTCAACCCGGCCCGGCGAGGTTTCCTTGCTGCGGTGGACGAGCGTGAAGCGGACCTGATCGCCGATCGTGTGGTAGCTCCAGACTTCGTTTGCGACGACGTGGTTGTCGTCGCAGAGCCGGCGCGCCACTTCCACCATCGCCGCGGGCACATACAGGTGAAAGGCCGTGCGGAGCTTCGAGAGATGCGTCCACTGGGCCAGGGCTTCGAGGTGGTTCACCGATTCGCCGGTCTCGACCTCGACGACGCCCTGCAGGCGATGGCCCTTTTCGAGCGACCAGAGGACGAGGTCGGGATACAGCGCGCCGGGGCCGACGCCGACCGGGACGTTCTGCTCAGCGCCCGGGTTGATGCCCGCGTCGTACTTACGGCGCAGCTTGACCTGGAGTAATCGGATCAGGCGGTCGTGCTCCAGCTGCTCACGAACCGGTCGCACGAGGATGGGGCTCAACGCCAGCGCCTCCAAGCCATTGGATCAGACGGGATTATCAAACTGTCAAGTCTAGCACGGATTTGCGCCATTCCGCCGTATCCCATTGCCTTTGTGCTGGATAGGGTACCCGTATTTCACGGCGCGGGAGTAGAATACCAAAACGTGTCAACTGTGCAGACAAAGGCTCCGGCGTCCACGATTCTCATCGTGGACGATGACGAAGGCGTCACGCAAACGTTTGCGCGCATGTTGACCCTCGAGGGCTTCAAGGTGCGGACGGCATTTAATGCCGAGTCAGGCCTCCGCGCCGCCAGCGAGGCCCATCCGGACGCGATCATCCTCGATCTGCGGATGCCGCTCGTGGACGGCCTGGGCTTTCTGAGGCAGCTGCGGACGATGCCCGGTCAGCAGGAATCGCCCACGCCCGTCGCGATCGTCACCGGCGACTACTTCCTGGACGATAGCGTCGCCTCGGAGCTGCGGCGCCTGGGCGCCGAGCTGAAGTTCAAGCCGCTGTGGCTCGAAGACCTCGTCAGCCTGGCCCGGGATCTCCTGCTGAAGGTGACGCGCTGACCAGCCGGGCTACCCGGTTCCTTCAGGCCTGCCGCCTCCAGCCGGTTGACGCGACCCCGGTGTGGTTCATGCGCCAGGCCGGCCGGTACATGAGCGAATATCGCGAGCTTCGGCAGAAGCATTCACTGCTCGAAATCTGTCGTACGCCCGATCTGGCAACCACTGTCACCTTGCAGCCCGTGCGCCGGATCGAGGTCGACGCGGCCATTCTGTTCTCGGACCTGCTGCTGCCGCTCGAGCACATGGGCATCCCGTTCGATTTCGTCGCGGGCGAGGGCCCCGCGATCGAGAAGCCGCTGCGCACCGAAGCCGACCTGGCGGCCGTCCGACGGTTCGAACCGCGCGAGGCCCTGGGTCACGTGCTGGACACGATCAGGCAGGTGCAGCGCGAGCTCGCCGGCCGGGTCCCGCTCATCGGCTTTGCGGGCGCGCCATTCACGCTGGCGTCGTATGCCATCGAGGGCGGCCACTCGAACAACTTCGCGCACACCAAGGCGCTGATGTACGGCCACCCCGCCGCGTGGCACGCCTTCTGCGACCTGCTGGCGGATCTCATCGGCGACTACCTCGTCGCGCAGATCGAAGCCGGCGTCAACGCCGTCCAGGTGTTCGATTCGTGGGTCGGCGCGTTGAACGCGCCGGACTATCGCGAGTTCATCCTGCCGCACACGCGGCGCATCTTCGAACGCCTCGAGCCGCTTGGCGTGCCGACGATCCACTTCGGCGTCGGCACCGGCTCGATCCTGGGCGAGATCCGCGAGGCCGGGGGTGACGTGATCGGCGCCGACTGGCGGACGCCGCTCGACGAGGCCTGGACCCGCATCGGATTCGATCGCGCGATTCAGGGCAATCTCGATCCCACGTTGCTGCTCGCTCCGCTCGATCGCATCCTCACCGCCACCGACGAAGTGCTGGAGCGCGCCGGCGGCCGCCCCGGACACATCTTCAATCTCGGCCACGGCATCCTGCCGATGACACCGGTCGAACACGTCCAGGCCGTCGCGCAATACGTTCACCAGCAGACTCACATCTAGGTCCAAGAGGTCCAAGAGGTCCGAGGGGTCCAAGGGGTCCGAAAGGTCCACGAGGTCCACAGGGTCCAGATTTGCTGCGCAAAAATGCTACGCTGAAACGCGCGTGGACTCCTTGGACCTCTTGGACTTCTCGGACCTTTTGGACCTCTCGGAGCTGTGTTGAATTCCGCCGTTCTCTTAATGGCGCACGGAACGCCGGCCTCGCTCGACGAGATGCCGGAATACCTCCGGCTGGTTCGCGGCGGCCGGCCGCCGTCGGCCGAGTTGATCGAGGAGATGCGGCACAACTACGCCGCGATCGGCGGGCGCTCGCCGCTGACCGATCTCACCCTGGCGCAGGCCGAGGCGCTGCGCGCCCGGCTCGGCGGCGGCGTACAGGTCGCCGTCGGCATGCGCAACTGGCGGCCGTTCATCAAGGACGCGCTCGACGAGCTCGCCCGCGCGGGCGCGACGCGAGTCGTCGGCATCCCGATGGCGCCCCAGTTCTCGACGCTCAGCGTGCAGAAGTACGTGGACGCGGCGACCGCCGCGCTCCCGGCCGGCGTGCAGTTCGATGCGGTCACCTCGTACCACGCGCACCCGCTGCTGCTCGAGGCGTTTGCCGAACGAGTCCGCGCGGCTGCGCCGCGCGCGGACGAGACAGTGGTGTTCACCGCCCACAGCCTGCCGGTGCGCATCATCGAAGGCGGCGACACATACGCGGACGAAGTCGCGGCGACCGCGCGCGGAGTGGCCGGGCTCGCCGGCATCGGCCGGTTCGACATCGCCTACCAGAGCGCCGGGCGGACGCCAGAGCCCTGGATCGGCCCGGACCTGAGCGAGCTCATCACCTCGCGCGCCGCCGGCGGCGCGCGCGGCTTTCTCGTGGTGCCCGTCGGCTTCGTCTGCGACCACACCGAGATCCTGTTCGACATCGACGTCCAGGCCGCGCGCGCGGCGCGGCACGCCGGCGCCACGCTCCGGCGCACGGAATCGCTCAACACATCGGCCACCTTCATCTCTGCCCTTGCCGAGATCGTGAGGGCGAGGCTGTGACCACGTGGCCGGGAAGGTCTGGTGGGCCGGGTGGGCCGGGTCAGGCAGGTAGGTTGAGAACACAGAGGCATTTGCCTGCCCGACCCACCTGCCCAACCAGACCTACCAGACCGACCGGGCCCACCCGACAGGCGATCACGAATGCCCCTTGACGTCATCGTCGTCGGCGGCGGCATCGCGGGGCTGAGCGCGGCGTACGAGCTGCACGCGCGAGGGGTGTCGTTCGTCCTGCTCGAACGCACCGGACGCCCTGGCGGCGTGATCATCAGCGAGGACGTGGACGGGTTCACGATCGATGGCGGACCCGATTCCCTGCTGGTCCAGAAGCCCGAGGCGATCGCCCTGTGCAGGGAGATCGGTCTCGGCGATCGGCTCGTTCCGACCAGGCCGCCGCGCCTCGCGTACATCCAGCGCGGCGGGCGCCTGCATCCCCTGCCGGCCAGCTCGGTGCTCGGCATCCCCACGCGCATCGGGCCCTTCGTCAACACGGGCCTCTTCACCTGGGCCGGCAAGATGCGGATGGCGGCCGAGCTCGTCGTGCCTCGACGCACGGACGGCGCCGACGAGTCGATCGGTTCGTTCATGCGCCGGCGTTTCGGCGAGGAAGCGACCACGTACCTGGCCGAACCGCTGCTGGCGGGCATCCACGCCGGCGACGTCGACAGGCTCTCCATCAAGGCCCTGTTCCCGCGGCTGGTGGAGACGGAGCGGACACACGGGAGCCTGCTGGCGGCATTTGCCAGGGCCCAGGCGCCCGCGTCCACCGACGGGGCGTTCCGATCGCTGCCGGGCGGCCTGAGCGAGATGGTGCGCGCGGTCGCCGCGCGCCTGCCGCAGGACGCCCTCCGGTTCAACACGCCCGTGTGCCGCGTCACGCTCTCGCCGCCGCGGGCGGAAACGCCCGCCGGCGAATCGTTCTCCGCGCGCGCCGTCATCGTCACAGCGCCGGCGTACGCCGCCGCCGATCTGCTACGCGAGCAGAACGGCGAGGTCGCGCGTTTGTGCCAGGATGTTCCGTACGCGTCCACGGCGACGATCGCCCTGGCATTTCCCCGGTCAGCGGTGGCCCACCCGTTGAACGGTTCGGGGTTCGTCGTGCCGCGCACCGAAGGCACCGGCATCCTGGCGGCGTCGTGGCTGTCATCGAAGTGGCCGCATCGCGCGCCGGACGATCGCGTGCTGATGCGCGCGTTTTTCGGCGGCGCCCGCGACGAGCACGCGCTCGACAAGTCCGACGCGCAGATGCAGGACGTCGCGCTCGCGGCGCTGCGGCCGCTGCTCGGCATCACGGGCGACCCGCTGCTCGCGCGCGTGTACCGGTTCGAGCGAGCCAGCGCGCAGCACGAGGTGGGACACCTGGCGCGCATCGAGGCGCTCGATCGGATCCTGGCCGGGACGCCCGGCCTGTTCATGACCGGCAGCGGCCTGCGCGGCGTGGGGATTCCCGACTGTGTGGCCGACGCGCGGGCGACGGCGAGAAAGGCACACGAATGGCTGCGTCACACCGACTAGCGGCGGCGCTGGCCGCCTGCACAATCCTGATCGCCGGCTCCCCCGCCGCAGCGCAGCCACCCGAGGTCGCCCGTCTGCTCGAGTCGATCAAGGCCGGCGACAAGGGACAGCTCAGCGTCTCGGAGGAAGACGGCCGGTTCCTGCGTGTCCTCGTCACGACGACAAACACGAAGCGCGCGCTCGAAATCGGCGCGGCCCAGGGCTACAGCGCGATCTGGATCGGCCTCGCCCTTCGCGACACGGGCGGCCGCCTGACGACCATTGAATACGACGCCGCGCGGGCGGCAACCGCCGCCGCCAACATCCGCCGCGCCGGCCTGTCCGACATCGTCACGGTGGTGCCGGGCGACGCCTTCAAGGAAATCCCGAAGATCGCCGGCACGTTCGACTTCGTGTTTCTCGACGCCTGGAAACCGGACTACCAGCGGTTCTTCGAGATGGTGTTTCCGCGGCTGAACGCACGCGGCCTCTTCCTCGCCCACAACGTCGTCAACAAACAGGGCGAGATGCGCGATTTCCTGGGGACGATCGAGCGCCACCCCGCGCTCGCCACGTCGATCGTGCGTCCCGGCACCGAGGGGATGTCGGTTTCGGTCAAGCTCCGATGACGCCGATTCACATCGTCGGCGTACCGCTCGACCTCGGCGGCAACCGCCGCGGCGTGGACATGGGGCCGTCGGCGCTTCGCATCGCCGGCCTCGCCGATCGCCTCGCCAGCCTCGGCGTCCCCGTCGTGGACAAGGGCGACCTGCCGTCGCCGATTCCGGAAACGCGCGAGCGGTCGGACGAGCGGAAGAAGTTCATCGGCGACATCGCGCACGTGTGCCGGATGTTGTACGAGAGCGCCCGCGCGTCGCTCGCGGAAGGCGCCCTGCCGCTCGTGCTCGGCGGCGACCACAGCCTGGCCGCCGGGTCCGTCAGCGCGTCTGCAGAGTGGGCGAAGACAACGAAGCAGCTGCCCATCGGCCTGCTGTGGATCGACGCGCACGGCGACATGAACACGCCCGCGACATCGCAGAGCGGCAACGTCCACGGCATGCCGCTCGCGGCGCTCCTCGGCCCCGAGCCGGCCGAGTTGTCGGGCATCGGCGGCCCGCCGCCGAGGGTCCAGCCGGCGCAGACGGTGATCATCGGCGTACGGAACCTCGACGAGCGCGAGAAGGTCGCCGTCCGCGACTCGCGCGTCCATGTGTTCACGATGAAGGACATCGACCGCCAGGGCATCGCGTCGATCGTCGAACAGGCCGTCGGCCTCGCCGGCCAGGGCACGGCCGGCATCCATGTCTCTTTCGACATGGACGTCTGCGATCCGGCGATCGCCCCCGGCGTCGGCACGCCCGTCAAGGGCGGGCTCGACTACCGCGAAGCGCACCTGCTGATGGAAATCATCGCCGACTCGGGCCTGCTGACCGCGCTCGATCTGGTCGAGATCAACCCGACGCTCGACGTGCGCAACGCGACGGCGCAGCTCGGCACCGAACTCGTCCTCTCAGCGCTGGGAAAGAAGATCCTGTAGCGTCCGGCTTCAGCCGGACGTCGCTAGCTCGCCGACTTGGATTCGGTGAGCATCTCCTCGAGCGTTTCGACGAGGAGCACGAGCGAATAGGGCTTTTCGATCAGGCGGGTGCGCGGGCGCAGGCGCTCGAGTTCGGCGGATTCCGACGGGACGCCGGAGAAGATGATGACCGGGACTTCGGCGGGCGTCGCCATCACGACATCGCGGCCCGAGCCCTTCTTCAGGCGCAGGTCCACGACGGCTGCCACGAGGAGGTTTTTTCCGAGTGCTTCGAGGCCTTCGTCGGAGGTTTCCGCCGTGACGACGGCGAAGCCGTGCATTTCGAGAAACTTCACGAGAGGGCGTCGAACGGACAGATCATCTTCGACGACGAGGACGAGGCGGCTCGGATCCTTGCTCATGCGCGAAGAACCAGTATACCGCCTTCGAGTGGGTTGCGTGGACTGTGTGGTATCGTCAGAACTTCCCTGCAGCGGGCCCCTAGCTCAGTGGTAGAGCACGTGACTTTTAATCACGGTGTCCCGGGTTCGATCCCCGGGGGGCCCACCAATGCGCGCGGCTGCCCTACTCGGGTGAGACCGACGTCTTGCCGCAGTCGTCGCAACGCAGGTAGAGCACCGGCAGCGCTTCGGATCGACCGATGATTCTCGCGCTCGGTACTCCACATCGCGGACAGATGATTCCAGCTGGTCGTTTGGCCATGCACGTTCCCCTTGATTCGAACCTTTACCTGTAAATTAGACGCGGCGGGCGCCCGATGGATTCAGGGCCGAAGGACTAGACGAAATCGAGCCCGGGCTTCCTGAAGTTCCCGCCCAGGACCCCGACCGAGTCCCCACCTAACCAATTATCGATGATTCTGGCGTAAACCGAGCGGAAATCTGTCTCGAAATGCACATCAGCGCCGTTGTTTTCGAGTGTCGGATTTGCGGCATCCGGGTTGAGCGAGGCCGCCGTCCCGTAAAGACCCCCACGGACGAGGCCGCCCATGGCCAGCATGGGGCTGGCGGCGCCGTGATCGGTCCCCCGGCTCCCGTTCTCGGAAATCCGGCGGCCGAACTCCGAAAACGACAGCACGAGCGTATCAGACAGCAGGCCGGTGCCCTTGAGGTCGTCGAAAAAGGCCTTCAAACCGCCGTCGAGCGTCGTCATGAGGCGGGCGTAGGCGCCGGTGTCGGTAATCGGATCCTGCGAGGCGTGGGTGTCGTAGCCGCCGGTCGTGACGAAGAAGACCCTGGTCCCGAGGCCCTTCACCATCGCTCCGGCAACCGCCTGCAGGGCCTGGCCGAAACCGTTGTTCGGGTACGCGACCGACGGCTTGTACTGCGCGACGGTGGCCACGCGATCGAGCGTGGCCATCGCGGCCTGCACGCTCGCGCCGACAAACGCCAC
>Ga0068871_100003040_pt1 | contig 11502 bp, 10 predicted proteins | sample KBSMisM72_FD_72750 | JGI IMG/M metagenome (GOLD analysis project Ga0068871, IMG submission 72750) | Miscanthus rhizosphere microbial communities from Kellogg Biological Station, Michigan, USA - KBS Miscanthus M7-2 | ecosystem: Host-associated > Plants > Roots > Rhizosphere > Soil ... | reverse complement strand
CCAGCGGGACGGTGATCGACGAGAACCCGTACCCGAGGGCGCCGTTGACGACGGCCGCTCCAAGCGTGATGAGAACGAGCGCGGGAAGATGTGGCAACAGCCTGAACTGCGATCTCTACGCGAGCGGGCTTCTAGGGCTCCAGTTTCCAGCGCGACGCGATCTTCTTGCCCTCGTCGCCCGGCACCCACACGACAACCACCTTCGCGCCGACTGGCCCGGTCTTGTGACGTACCGAGTCGGGCGGTTTGACGAAGCCCGACATCCCCGGCTTGAGGATCTGGCTCTTGCCGTTGACGACGTGGTCCAGCTCGCCGGAGACGACGTAGAACATCTCGATCGCGCCGTGCTTGTGATCGCCGGAGTCGCTGTTGGCTGGAAACACCATCTCGCCGAGCGTCACCTCTCCGCCGACGTTGTTCTCGTCGAGCATCAAACGCAGCGTCGTCCCGCTCGGGGAACGGTAGGTCTTGCCCTGCAGCTTTTCAGCCTGCGCCTGCACCGGGTGCGGCGAGGCGATCGAACAGAGCGCGATGATCCCGGCAAATGCGAAAGCTCTCGTCATGTGTGGTCGCTCCCCGCATAAGGTATCACCGCCGGATACTACCGATACAGGGAGGCCAGGCGATCCAGCGTCAGCTCACCGGCGTGCGCCACGGTGAGATCGGCGCCGCTCAGGTCGTGACGCTCGGTCAGCCAGTGCGGGATCGCGACGGCCTTCATCCCGGCGGCGCGGGCGGCGGAGATGCCGGGGCCGGAGTCTTCGATCGCCACTGATCGAACGGGATCGACTCCCAGTCGGCGGGCCGCTTCGAGATAGACATCCGGCGCCGGCTTGCGATGCGCCACCTCGTCGCCGGTCACGATCGCGCCGAACAGCGGACGAAGGCCGATCCGCTCGACCGCGCCGACGACCCAGCGCGCCGGTGCGGACGAAGCAACCGCGGCGGGAATGCCGGCTTCACTCAACGTCAGCAGCAGATCGCGAATGCCGCGCATCGGACCGGCCGGCACGATCTCCGTGAAGATCCGGCGCCGCTCGGCGAAGTACTCATCGCGCGCCGGGGCGTTCGTCGCCAGCGCGCACAGCCGGTTGAACCATTGCTCGTCGTGCCCTTCGCTCCAGGTGCCGATCACCCCGCACCATTCGTCGACGGTCAGCTCGACGCCGCACCGTTCGTAGATCCGCCGGTGCGATTCGTATTCAGGCGATTCGCTGTCGAGGACAATGCCGTCGAAGTCGAAAATGACGGCCGCAAGCGCGGGCATAGGGAATGATATCGCTTCGGCTAGAATCCGCGCGGGAGCTGAACCGTGAAACGACTGACCGTCTTTACCGTCGCCGCTCTGATCGCGTCCGGATCCGTGTTCTTCGCGGCCGACGATCCGTCGCCGGCCGCGATGATGGCGAGGATCGAGGCGCCGCAATCACCCGACCGTCAGGGACTCGACCGGCTGACGCTCCAACAGGTGATGGAGCGCTTCCACGTGCCGGGCGTCAGCGTCGCCGTGATCAAGGACTTCAAGATCGACTGGGCCAAGGGCTACGGCATCGCCGACGTCGAGAGCGGCATGCGGGTGGACGCCGACACGATGTTTCAGGCGGCGTCGATCAGCAAGCCGGTGGCGGCGATGGCCGCCGTGCGCGCGGCACAGGACGGCCGGATCGGGCTCGATCAGGACATCAACGCGATCCTGACGTCGTGGAAGCTGCCCGACAGCGAGTTCACGCGCGGCCACCCGGTCACGCCGCGCGCGTTGATGAGCCACACCTCCGGCCTCGGCGACGGTTTTGGGTTCCCCGGCTACCATCCGTCAGCGGCGCGGCCCTCACTGGTGGAGATCCTCAACGGCAGCAAGCCGTCCAACGTCGGCGCGGTGCTGATGGAGCGGCCGCCGTTCACCGCGGAGAAGTACTCGGGCGGCGGCGTCACGCTGATGCAGCTGGCGATGATCGACGCGCTCGGCCAGCCGTATCCCGAGATCGTGCAACGCCTCGTGCTCGGCCCGATCGGGATGACCAACAGCGCCTACGAGCAGCCGCTGTCCGCGGCGCACGACCGGCATGCGGCGCGCGCGCACAACGGCCGCGGGCTGGCGATGGACACCAAGTGGCACGTGTATCCGGAACTGGCCGCCGCCGGGCTGTGGACGACGCCGACCGACCTGGCCAGATTCGCGATCGAAGTGCAGCAGACGGCGCTCGGTCGGTCGACGCGGGTCCTGACGCGGGCGAGCGTGCTCGAAATGCTGACGCCGGTCGGCGTCGGCGACTACGCCGTCGGCTTCGCCATCACCAAGAAGGGCGAGGGGTGGTACTTCGCGCACGGCGGCTCGAACTGGGGCTTCCAGTGCAGCCTGATCGCCCACCGCGTCAAGGGCTACGGCGTCGCGATCATGACCAACGGCGATGCCGGACGACCGGTGATCAACGAGATCGAAGCGCGCGTCGCCGCTGCCTACGGCTGGGATTCGCTCGACAAACCAGTGCTCCGCTGACCCGCGGAACTTCCCGCGGCCTCCGTCCGTCTCCTATCTCGACTACCAACATAGGTTGGTATCCTATACACCTATGGCAAAGACGGCCCCGCTCGCCTTCGGCGCGGTTTCGATCCTGCACGCGATCGCCGACGGCAACCGCTTCGGCTTCGACATCATGGACGCCACCGGGCTCACCTCCGGCACGGTCTATCCGGCGCTCGAGAAGCTCGAGTCGCTCGGCTACCTCACGTCCCGCTGGGAGAACGTGCGCGATGCGCGGCGCGACAAGCGCCCGCCGCGCAGGTATTTCGACCTCACCGCCGCCGGCGCCACCGCCCTAGCCGGCGCGCTGCAACGCTACAAGAACCTGAAACCGATCTCGCGCGCGGGCTGGCGCGTCAGGCATGAGCCCGCGTAGAGGTCCGCTCCTCAGGCTGCTGCTGGCGATCGTCGACGCCGGCTGGTGGCTGGCGCCGCCGTCCCGCCGGCGCGACTGGCGGCGGCAGTGGCGGGCGGACATCCTGCACGAATGGCAGTGGCTCACGCGTCACCCCAGGGGCGTCGGCGACCGCGCCGGCCTGTTCGTTCGCGTCGCGGGCGCACTCCGCCACGCATTCTGGCTTCGGCTTCATGTCAGGAGACTCGAAATGTTGACGCAGGACATCCGCTACGGCTGGCGCCTCATGGTGCGGAAGCCGGGATTCACGTTCGTGGCCGTGCTCATGCTCGGCCTCGGCATCGGCGCCAACGTGAGCATGTACAGCTGGGTGGACGGACGCATGCGCCACCTGCTCGGCAACGTGGAGCAGGCGGACCGCCTCGTCGCCCTGAACGGCACGACCCGCACCCGCGACGAGCTGAGCCTCTCCTACCCCGACTACGAAGACTACCGGCAGCGCCGCCCGGCGAGCGTCGACGATCTCATCGTCTACACGATGGCGCCGATGAACATGCGCGTGGACAACAGCGATCCGCAGCGCGTGTTCACCGAGATGGTCTCGGGCAACTACTTCGAGATGCTCGGCGCCCGGCCGTCGCTGGGACGCGCGTTTCTCCCGGAAGAAGGCTCGGTCCCCAATCGCCATCCGGTCGCGGTGATCAGCCACAACTTCTGGATGCGCCGCTTCGCCGGCGACCCGTCGATCGTCGGCCGGACGATCACGCTCAACTCACTCGCCTTCACGGTCATCGGTGTCGCGCCCGATGGCTTTCACGGCACCCAGCCGTACCTGAACCTCGATCTCTGGGTGCCGCTGATGATGCAGCCGGCGCTGGCCGCGGATCGCCTCCACCTGCGGAGCAACCGCTGGCTCCAGGCGATCGTGCGGCTGAAGCCGGGCGTCCGCCTCGCCCGCGCCGAAGCCGACCTCGGTCTGATCGCCAAGGATCTCGGCAACACGTATCCGGACGATGCGGGCAGCGGTATCAAGCTGTTCGAGCTGTGGCGCGCGCCCAGCATGGGCGGCGCGGCCGTGACCGCAGTGATGGGCGTGCAGCTCGGCGTCGCCGGGATTGTGCTGTTGATCGCGTGCGCGAACGTCGCAAACCTGCTGCTGGCGAGCGCCGCCACGCGCCAGCGCGAGACCGCGGTGCGGCTGACACTCGGGGCCAGCCGGAGCCGGCTGGTGCAGCAGATGCTGACCGAGAGCAGCCTCCTCGCCATCGCGGGCGGCATCGCCGGCATCGTGTTCGCCTACTGGACCAAGGATCTGGCACGGCTGTTCGTGCCGCCGGCGCCGCTGCCGATCGAGATCAATCCTGAGCTGAACGCCGACGTGATGCTCTTCGCGGCCGGCGTCACGCTGGCGACCGCGGTGCTGTTCGGCCTGGTTCCGGCGCTGCAGGGCGCGGCCTCGTCGGTGATGACGGCGTTGAAGGACTCGGCGACCGCGGTGACGGCGACGCCGCGGCGCGCCCGCGTGCGCAAGGCGCTGGTCGTGGCGCAGGTGGCGCTGTCGCTGGTGCTCCTCGTGTCGGCCGGTCTGTTTCTCCGCACCTTGATGAACGCACAGTCGGTGGATCCCGGTTTCTCGACGCGAACCGGCCTGGCGGTCGCGATCGATCTGCAGCCGGCCGGCTACGACGCCGTGCGCGGCCGGGCGTTCTTCCGCGAGATGCTGGCGCGTGTGCGCGAAGTCCCCGGCGTCGAGGCCGCGACCGTGGCCACGCGCATGACGCTCGGGTTCAGCGGGAGCAGCGACACCGGCGCGACGATCGACGGCTACACGCCGGCGCCGAACGAGGAAGTCTCGCTCTATTACAACCGCGTCGGCTCCGAATACCTGAAAACGCTGGGCATCGCGCTGGTGGCGGGCCGGGAGTTCACCGAGCTGGACACGCCCGAGCGCCCGGACGTCGTCATCGTCAACGAGACGCTGGCGCACCGCTACTTCGCGGGGCGCGATCCGATTGGCGGCCGCATCCGCGTCAGCGGGCGCCAGCTTGAAGTGGTCGGCGTGGCGCGGGACGGCAAGTACAGCAACATCACCGAGAGGCCGCGGCCGTACATGTACCTGTCGGCGCAGCAGTGGTATCGCGGCGACGCGGTGCTGATCGTGAAGACGGCGGGCGATCCAGGCGCGCTCGTCCCGCGCCTCCATGCCGCCTTCCGCGCGCTCGACCCGAACGTGCCGCTCTTCGACGTCAGGACGATCGCCGATCATCTCGAAACCGCCGTGTTCGTCCAGCGGATGGTCGCCAGCCTGCTGGCCGCCTTCGGCGCGCTTGCGCTGATCCTGGCAACGGTCGGCCTCTACGGCGTGATCGCGGCGCTGGCGGCGCAGCGCACCCCGGAGATCGGCATGCGCATGGCGCTCGGCGCCTCGCGCGGCGACATCGTGTCCTTGATCCTGAAGCAGGGGCTGGGGATGACGCTCACGGGAATCGCGATCGGCCTGGCCGGCGCCTTCGCGCTCACGCGTGTGTTCAAGAGCCTGCTGGTCGGTGTCAGCGCCACCGACGGCGTCAGCTTCGCCGGCACGACGCTGCTGCTGGTCGTCGTGGCGCTCGCCGCCTGTTACCTGCCCGCACGACGCGCGTCCCGCATCGATCCGCTGCAGGCGCTGAGGAACGAATAAGAAGAAACTGCAGAAACCGCCACGAGCGCTGAGGTAGATACTGAGAAATGCGTTTTGAGAGCACGCTGTGGCTGCCGCGGCCGCGCCAGGAGGTGTTCGCGTTCTTCGCGGACGCCGCCAACCTCGAGGCGATCACCCCGCCGTGGCTCCATTTTCACGTCCTGAACCCCGCTCTCGTCATTCAGCAGGGTGTCCTGATCGACTACCGGCTCTCGCTCTACGGCATCCCGCTGCGGTGGCAGTCGGAGATCTCGCGCTGGGATCCGCCCACTGTGTTCGTGGACGAGCAGCGCAAAGGCCCGTATCGGCGCTGGGTGCACACGCACACCTTCGCCGACGAACGCGGCGGCACGCGCATCGGCGACGCGGTGGAGTTCGAGGTGCCGTTCGGCTGGCTGGTCGGTCGGTTCGTGATGCGCGACGTGAACAGGATCTTCGCGTTCAGGGAGCAGGCGTTGCGTCAGCGCTTCGGGTCCGGCTAGAGGATTTTCCGTGTAGGCGTAGTGCGGACCTTCAGGTCCGCCGGCTCGGGCAGGCTTAAAGGCCTGCACTACTTTGTCGGCCCGTGGACGAGCGCACGATCCAGAAAGCGACCACAGCCCCGACCAGCAGCTTGATCATCTCGAGCGACGTGTAGGCGGCGTGCAGGAGCCAGAAGCGCGACATGCCCGGCGGCACCGGGTCGCGCGGCACGAAGTCCAGCTCCCGTCCCAGCGACACGATGGCCGGCGTCAGGTACGCCAGCATCAGCACGACGATCGCGAGCATCGCGATGATGCCTTTGGCGGCAGGTCCCAAGGGGCTCGCCCCGCGGGCAACGAGCCACAAGGCGAGCGCGCCCATGGCGATCTGCGCCACGTTCCACATCTGGAAATACAGTCGATTGAGCTCGGACGAAAGGTAGCGGAGCAGCTCCCTGGCCGCCGGCTGCCCCAACTTCCCCACCATCGCAGTGAGCGGCGCGCTGGACGGCGCGGCGAGCAGGCGGTCGACGGTGTAGAAGTTCTCGGTGGCGACCACCGACATGCAAATCGATCCCATCAGCCACGCGCCGAGTACCACGAGCGCCCATCGCTGTTTCATGAACGCGTCCTTTCACAGATAGCTGAGCCACGGATCGCGGCGGCGCTGCTTCACCCCGGCGAACCAGCGGCACACCGGGTAGAGCGCGAGCACCACGCCCACCCAGATTCCATAGACGATGGGCAGAGAAAATCCCCAACCAGGGGGCGGCGTGAACGGGTAATGCGCCAGGTCGGGCGACTGGAACATCCCGCTCGCATCATGATAACGGACGAGGCTCGCGACCACCGCCAGCAGATGAATGAGCGGCAGGTGCAGCAGGAAGTAGAACATCGGCACCCGGCCGAACACGAGCGCCGGCCTCAGCGCGGCCGGTGTCGCGCGGTCGAGAGCCCGGAGCAGCAGCAGCGCCGGGCCGAGCGTCATCAAGAGGAACAGCAGGGACGGCGGATACTTGCTGGCGTTCAGGAACGACAGCACGGTCGACGAGGCCGACGCCTGGACGGTCCATCGCGCGCGATCGCCGTACACGTTGACGAACCGCAGCAGGACAAACCCGGCCGTCAGCGCGACGCCGGTACGAAGAAGGAACAGCCGGCGGCGATCGGGCGGCCAATCGTAGATTCGTCCCAGCGCGAACCCCACCGCGGTGACGCCAATCCAGGGAATCAACGGGTAAGACGCAAACACGAGGTGGGGCGGCGAGTTGAAGACAACCCCGGGCCCGTGCAGCACCAGCCAGATCGGGTTCGACGTGCGGACGCCGTCGAACAGGTTGTGGCCCGCAATCAGCGCGAGGCCGAACGCGGCGATCGCGGCGATCGGCAGGTGCACCAGCGCCGACAACGCGATCATCGACCAGCCCAGCGCCCAGAGGACGACCAGCATCGTGACGCGGTAGTCCACGTTGAACTGGAAGCCGAAGCAGCGGACGAAGGTGAGCTCGAGCAGGATCAGCCAGAGGCCGCGGCTGAGCAGGAACCGCGAGAGCGCGCCGACCGATTTCGAGCGCAGCGACAGGTACGATCCGGTGCCGGTGAGGAGAAAGAAGACCGGCGCGCAGATATTGGTGACCCACCGCGTGAAGAACAGGGCCGCGCCGGCGCGCGCCGGGTCGGTCGGGCTGATCCCGGGGACGCCGAAGAAGTCGCGCACGTGATCGAGCGCCATCACGATCATGATCACGCCGCGGACGACGTCGACCGCCTCGATGCGGCGCGTCGGCGCCTCAGTAGTCAAGCAGCAGCCGCGCCGCGCGTTCGATCTGCGCCTCGCCCGGCAGATAGAACTCCTCGAGCGGCGGAGAGTAGGGCACCGGCGTGTCGAGCGCGCCGATGATCCGGACCGGCGCATCGAGCGCCTCGAACGCCTCTTCCTGGATGATCGCGGCCAGGCTCTCGCCGATGCCTCCGGTGCGCGAGTCCTCGTGGATGATCAGGACCTTGTGGCAGTGGCGGGCGGCCGCGAGCAGCGCGTCGCGGTCGAGCGGGACGAGGCTGCGGAGGTCGAGCACGCTCGCCTGAATCCCGTCGTGCGCGAGCTTCTCGGCGACGCGAAGGCCGACGTGCACGAAGGCGCCGTACGAGACGATCGCCAGGTGCCCGCCGGCGCGCCGCAGCGCCGCCTTGCCGAGCGGGATCGGATCGGGCGGCGCGTCGCCCAGCAGCTGCTTGATCCGCGGATCGCGGTACAGCGCGATGTGCTCGTAGAACAGCACGGGATCGGGATCGGCGACCGCCGACGCCATCAGCGCGCGCGCATCGTGCGGCGTCGAAGGCACGACGATCTTGAGGCCGGCCGTGCGGTAGAACCAGGGCGCGGTGTCCTGGGAGTGATACGGGCCGGCGTGGCGCAGCCCGCCCCACGGCATCCGCACCACCATCGGCACGTCGCCGCCCCAGCGATACCGGATCTTCGCCGCGTTGTTGACGAGCTGGTTGAAGCCGGTGGCCACGAAGTCGTTGAACTGAATCTCGCCAATCGGCCGCTGGCCCGCCAGCGCGGCGCCGACGCAGACGCCGAGCACCGCACCCTCGGCGAGGGGCGAGTTGATCAGCCGATCGCCGAACTCTTTCAACAGCGGCCGCAGCAGGAGGAACGCGTTGCCGTACGCCCCGCCGACGTCCTCGCCGTAGACGAACACACGCGGGTCGGCGCGCAGCGCGTCGCCGACGCCGAGCATCACCGCGTCGAGGAACGTGCGGCCTTTCGGGTCGAACGCCGGTGCATCCACGACGGTCAACGCAGAACTCGCAGAACTCGCAGATCCAGATGTTTCCGCGTGTTCAGCGGGTTCTGCGTTGATCGTTGGAAACCTGACTGCCGGGTCGAGCACCTCGACGTGCGCGCGCGGCTTCTCGTTCTTGAAGACGCCGACCCCGGCCTGAGACGGCTCCGGCCACGGCGCGTCGATCACCGCCCTCGCCTGCTGCTCGACGATCGCTTCCGCCTCGCGCTTGAAGCGATCGAGGTCGCCGGCCTCGATGATCTTGTCGGCCTGGAGCGCCGCGGCGTAGCGCGCAATCGGATCGCGGGCCGCCCAGTACTCGTAGAGCTCGCGGCTCGCGTAGCCCTGTTCGGTGAGCGGCGCGTAGTCCCAGGATGCCGCCGGGTCCTTGCCGAGGTACAGCATGTCGTCGTGGTGCGCGTGGCCGCACATGCGCATGCAGACCGTCTCGATCAGGGTCGGCCCGAGGCCCGCGCGGGCGCGCTCGGCCGCCCAGGTGAACGCGGCCGCGATCGCTTCGGGATCGGTCCCGTCGACCGTGATTCCGGGCACGCCGTAGCCGGCCGCCTTGTCCGCGAATACGCGCACCGCCGACTGATCGGTGAGCGGCGTCGAAAGCGCGGTCTGGTTGTTCTCGACGCAGAAGATCGCCGGCAGGCGGCGCGCGGCGCAGAGGTTGATCGCCTCGTGCCATTCGCCGAGCGACGATCCGCCCTCGCCGATGAACGAGACCGCCACGCGGCCCGATCCGTCGCGCCAGAACGCCATCGCCATCCCGGCGATCGTCAGCGTCGCGGTGGTGAGCGGCGCCGCCGGCGGCAGGATGCCGTTGGCGAAGTCGCCGATGTGCAGGTCCTTGCCTTCGAGCGGCGCGCCGACTTTCCCCATCTGCGCGTTGAGGACCATCCGCACGGTGTCGGGCTCGGGGCGCATCGCGAGGGTGGCGCCGAGATCGCGGATCACCGGGCCGATGACGTCGCCGGTCCACCGGCCATCGGGCCCGCGGTAGGCCGCGCCGCGGCGCAGGCGGATGGCGGCGGCGTAGATGGCTTCCTGTCCCAGGGATCGAAAGCCCTTGCCCTGAAACGACGCGGCGCCGTACTTGATCTCGCCGGCGGTAAAAAACGTCTTCAGCCGGTTGTCGGTGGCGCGGGTCAGCACCATGCCGCGCAGAATCTCGACGCGTTCCTCGCGCGTGAGCGAGGCGGCGATCGCCGCGCGGCGCAGAAAGCCGTCGACGGCGTCGAGCAGCTCGACGTGCGCCTGCCCGATGCGGGCCGCCGCCTTCGTCCGCGGCGTCGTGTCGGGCAACCCGTGCGGCAGGGCGCGCGACTGCAGCCGCTTTTTCAGCTCGCGCTGCAACGTCGGGCGCGCGGCTTCAATCGCGGCTTCGTCCCGCAGGTCGCGCCCGCCGGTCGCCTTCTCGAGTGCCTCGAGCGCGTCGGCCAGCGCGAAGGGGTGGCGCTCGGCCACGAACGCGCCGAAGCGGCTCGCGAGTCCGGTCAGCTTCTCGAGCTCAGCAGGCTTCGCCATCAGGGGACAAATCGTATCAAAGGCAACCACGAAAACACGAAAGCACGAAGACGCACGAAGAAGACGGGCCACAGAGACACAAAGACACGGAGCATCAGGTCACCGCAAAGGCCTGATCGGCGATCGATAGCGCGCATCCTGTTCGGCGGGTCGGCCTGCGATGCAGGCCGACGAGCGGGGCCGGATCGCCGCGAAACCCGAACCACACCGTTCGCAGGGAGTTCGTGTTTCGTGGCGATTCCGGCTCTGCCGCCGCTTCGCGGCGCCCGCCGACCTTTCCGGCGCGCCTCTGTGTCTCCGTGTCTCCGTGGCTACGTTCGTCGGATCGCACCCGACGCTTCGATGCTCAGATGCTCCCCCGTTCGCAGCGACGCGAAGTCGGCGGGCTCCAGCGAGATGACCGGAAACGACTTGCCGTACATGACGTCGGCAACAATCGAAGCCAGCGCAAAGAACGTGTCCGGACCGGTCGTGATGATCGCGGCCGGCGCGGTGCCCGCCCTCACCGCTTCCAGCAGCACCGCCGTCGTCGTCGACGATCCCTTGCTGAACGGCACGGCGAGAATCCGTTGGGCGGCGCGCACGCCGGCGAGCGGGTGGTGCTTGTCGATGATCTCGCCGGTGTGAAAATCGTAGCCGCCCCAGAACGACAGCGCGGCATCGGTGACGAGCGCCTCGCCCTCGGCGGTTCCCGCCACGATGACCCGCCCGGCGACTACGCGATCTGCCACAGCGACTCGTCCCGGACGACACGTCCTTCAATCGCCGAGCGAACGCAGTCGGCGAGGCTGCCGAAGGTCACGCGCGTGTTGAGCAGGCTCGGCGCGTAGTAGGCGTACTTCGCCGAGTTGGTCATCAGCGTCTTGATTTCGGGCGGCAGCATCGGCGACGCCAGGATGCAGGTGTCCAGCGTAATCTGCGCGCCGAAGGCTTCGATCGGCGCGAGCACGCCGGTCTCGCGCGCGTGCTCCTTCATCAGCCGGCTCGACGTGATGAGGAACTTCACCCGCGGGTCGGCGCGGCGGCCCGCCACCAGCGGCGCGAGCAGGCTGAACTCGGCGAGCGAGAAATGCGGGCTGCCGAGAATCACCATGTCGAGCTCGCGGCCGTCGGCGGTGGTCAGCTCGCGCCTGGCGGCGCGAAGGTCCGCCGTCGTGATCGCG
>Ga0068871_100003038_pt1 | contig 11508 bp, 10 predicted proteins | sample KBSMisM72_FD_72750 | JGI IMG/M metagenome (GOLD analysis project Ga0068871, IMG submission 72750) | Miscanthus rhizosphere microbial communities from Kellogg Biological Station, Michigan, USA - KBS Miscanthus M7-2 | ecosystem: Host-associated > Plants > Roots > Rhizosphere > Soil ... | reverse complement strand
CGGATCTCGCCGCTCCCGAGGTCGAGATCGAGTCGTGACGAGGGCGGCACGCGGGTGGGCTCGAATCGCTCCGGAGGATTGAGCTCGCCAGTGCTCGCGGCGGTGCGCGCCCATTCGTCGAAGGTGTCCAGCAGTCGATCCATCTTCAGGTCGGCCAGCGCGAACTGGTTGCGCAGCCCGCCCGAAAAGAGCGCGCGGCCGTCGCGCACGGCCGCCAGCCGGCCGACGATCTCGACGCCGGCCGCGCCGAGAACGTTGAGGTCCAGTGTGGCGCGTTCCGGTGTTCCAACCAGCTGCGGCGACGGCAACTTCCGGGCGCGCGTGAGGTCGTCGATCTCGTCGTAGCGCTGGTTCCAGATGCCCGCGGCGTCCATCCACCACAACACGTCGCGACCCCGATACATCCGCGGGAGCCGCACGTGCTCGCCGACCGAGATCGTCACCGGCCGGCCGGAGCGTCGAATCTCATCGGCCAGCTGCACGCCGGTGGCGGACGCGCCCACGATCAGCACGCCGCCGTCGGGCAGCTGCGCCGGATTGCGGTAGTCGAGTGCGCTCAGGCACTCGATTGACGGCGGCACGGCCTGTCGAAGCGCCGGCACGCTCGGGAGGTTGCAGGCGCCGCTCGCGAGCACCACGCAGCGGCAGCGAAAGTCGCCGCGGTCGGTGGCGACGTGATACCCCTCGTCAGTTCGTCTGACGGAGGTCACCGTGGTGTGGGTCCGGACCGGCGCGTCGGCGACGACGGCAAAGCGCGAGATGAACGCGACGACCTCGCTCATCGTCATGAAGCCGTCGGGATCCGCGCCGTCGTACTGGTAGCCGGGCAGCCGGCTCTGCCAGTTCGGCGTCAGCAGCCGCAGGGAGTCCCAGCGCTCACGGCGCCAGGAGTTCGCCACCTCGCCGCGCTCGAGCACCACGTGATCGAGCGAGCGCTCGCTGAGACAGCGGCTCGCCGCCAGCCCGGCGTGGCCGGCTCCGATGACGACCGTGCTGACCTGTTCGATGGTGAGCTCCGCTCCAGCTGCGGCCTACCTCCCGCTCATCCGCTAGACGACCTCGACGCTCACGTTGGTCGGGTTGGTGATGATGTCGTACACCGCCGAGCGCTTCTGCGACTGCGCGACGATGGCCTCGATGTCCTTCTTGGACGCGTCGGCGTCGATATGGAAGGTGACCTTGATGTCGTCGTAGCCGTTGCGCACGTCGCTGTCCATCCCGAGAATCCCCTGGATGTCCATGGATCCTTCGAGCTTGGCTTCGACCGACCGCAGCTGCACGCCCCGGTTCTGCGCCACCGCGGCGACGCCGGCCGTCAGGCAGCTCGCCAGACCGACGAGCACGAGCTCGACGGGGGTTGCGCCGAGATCCTCGGAGGCGAAGATCTCCGGATGATCGGCTTCGAACGAGAACTCGGTCTTGTGCTTCTGTTCCGCGCCGAGGCCATGGAAGCCCTGCACCTTCGACTCGCTATGGGTGCCGTTCTTCCACTTGCAGGATGCCCGCCACGTGAACTTGGTCGCCCCGGGCGCGTCCTTCAATGCTTCCCGCGCCGCCAGTAATGCCCCGACGTTGACGCCGTTGTTGACGCTGATTTCGGCCATCGTGAGTCTCCTCGATGACGGTTGATAGTCGCGCGAAACCGCCGCGCGCAAGTTTTGGATCATACAACGACCCCGCGGCCGGCGTTCTTCGCGCTCGACGCGTCATCGTTTCGACACACCACCGTCATAGGACGGGAAGCCTGAAATCCTTTCGCCCCCACGCGGCCGGTTGAGCACTCGCCGCCGCCTCCGATACGCAGGTATGATCGCGAGGATGGCTACTCCAGCGTCGAAAATCGCCGCCGGCTCGGTTGGCACGGTTGCCACGCAGTTCCTCGACCTTCCTCATCCGTTGGCGCTCGACTGCGGACGGACGCTGCACCCGATCCGCATCGCCTACGAGACGTACGGGACGCTGTCGCCGGCACGCGACAACGTCATTCTCGTCTGCCACGCGCTGAGCGGCGATGCCCACGCGGCCGGCTTCACGACGACGCCGACAGCGGCGAGCACGCGGGATGGGTTCCGCGCGGACGAACGCGACGCCGGCGCCGGCCGGGGCCTCGGCTGGTGGGATGGGATGATCGGACCCGGCAAGGCGTTCGACACCGATCACTACTTCGTCGTCAGCACGAATCTTCTCGGCGGCTGCCGCGGCACGACGGGACCTTCGTCCACGGATCCGGCAACGGGCCGGCCTTACGGCTCCGACTTTCCGGTCATCACCGTCGCCGACATGGTGCGCGCCGAGCGCGCGTTCCTGAACGAGATCGGGATCACGCGGCTGGCCGCCGTCGCCGGCGGCTCGCTGGGCGGCATGCAGGCGCTGGAGTGGGCGGTGCAGTACGGCGATCAGGTCGACGCGATCATCCCGATCGCGAGCACGCACGCGCTCGAGCCGCAGGGCGTCGCCTGGAACGCGATCGCGCGCAACTCAATCACCGCCGATCCGGACTGGCAGGGCGGCCATTATTACGGCACCGGGCGCGCGCCGAACGCGGGCATGGGCGTCGCCCGCATGGTCGGACACATTACTTATCTTTCGGCCCTGTCGCTGAAAGGCAAGTTCGGCAGGCGCCTGCAGTTTGCGGACGACATCCGCTATCGCCTCACGGATCCCGAGTTCGAAGTCGAGAATTACCTGCGTCACCAGGCGGACAGCTTCGTGAAGCGCTTCGACGCCAACACCTATCTCTACATGTCCCGGGCGCTCTCTTACTTCGACCTGGCCCGCCAGTACGGCGGCGGCCAGCTCGCGCCTGCGCTGCGCAACGTGTCAGCCAGAACCTTGCTCATCGCCTTCAGCTCCGACTGGCTCTACCCGCCGTCGGGCTCCGAGGAGCTGGCGGCCGCGCTCCGCGCGAACGGCAGGGAGGTCGAGCTCCACGTGATCGACGCGCCGTACGGGCACGATTGTTTTCTGCTGGAAGAGGCACGCCAGACGCCGATGATCCAGCAGTTCCTTGCAGGTACGTAGAGCTGGGATCGATCGGCGGCACATAGGCCCGGCCCTACAGCGATTGGGAGACAGGATTCATGGAAGAGTCGCGACGCTTTGGATTTGAAACGCGTCAAGTTCACGCCGGGCAGCGCCCCGATCCGAATACCGGCGCGCGCGCCGTGCCGATCTACCAGACCACGAGCTACGTCTTCGAGGATCCTGAATCGGCGGCGGCGTACTTCAACCTCCAGGAGTACGGGAACACCTACTCGCGCATCATGAACCCGACGGTGGCCGTGTTCGAGGAGCGCATGGCCAACCTCGAAGGGGGATGCGGCGCCGTCGCGTTCTCCAGCGGGATCGCGGCTCAAGCTGCGGCGTTGTTCACCCTGCTGGTGCCCGGCGATCACATCGTGTCTTCATCCGCCCTCTACGGCGGGACGGTCAATCAGCTCAAGCACCTCCTGCGCAAGATGTCGGTGCAATTGACCTGGGTCGATCCCGACGATCCCGCTGCCTGGAAGGCGGCGGTTCGAAAGAACACCAAAGCCTTCTACGGTGAGACGATCGGTAATCCCGGCGGCAACGTGTTCGACATCGAGGCGATCGCGGCCATCGCGCACGAGCACGAGCTGCCGCTGATCGTGGACAACACCTTCGCGACGCCGTTTCTCTGCCGCCCGATCGAGTGGGGCGCGGACATCGTCGTGCACTCGGCGACGAAGTTCATCGGCGGTCATGGCACGAGCATCGGTGGAGTGGTGGTCGACTCGGGACAGTTCAACTGGTCGAACGGGCGGTTTCCCGTGGTGGCCGATCCCTCGCCGGCCTATCACGGACTGCAGTTCCACGAAACCTTCGGCACCTACGGATATCTGATGAAGCTGCGCGCCGAGACGCTGCGCGATCTCGGCGGGTGCCTGAGTCCGTTCAACGCCTTTCTGTTCCTGCAGGGGCTCGAGACGCTGTCGTTGCGGATGGCGCGTCATGTCGAGAATGCGAAAGCCGTGGCCGCGTTTCTCCAGTCGCATGCGCTCGCTTCGAACGTGACCTATCCCGGCTTGAGCACGAGCCGCTACCGGGCGAGCGTCGACAAGTATCTGCCGCGCGGCGCCGGCGCCGTGTTCTCCTTCGACTGCCAGGGCGGCCGTGCCGCGGGACAGGATTTCATTCGGGGCGTGACCTTGTGGTCGCACCTGGCCAACGTCGGCGATTCCAAGAGCCTCATCATCCATCCCGCCAGCACGACGCATCGTCAGCTCGACGAGGAGGAGCTCCGCGCCGCCGGTGTCGGTCCCGGGACCATCCGCCTCTCGGTCGGCATCGAAGCGATCGACGATCTGATCTGGGATCTCGAACAGGGCTTCGCGCGGGTCGCCGCGTCGGCGGCCACGGAGGTCGCGTCGCGATGACACCGTCATTCGATCTGGCGCGCTATCAGGATCCGCTGACGATTCAGCGCGTGATCCATAGCGCGAAGACCATCGCCATCGTGGGGCTGTCGAGGAACCATCTGCGCTCGAGCTATTTCGTCGGGTTTTATCTCAAGCGCCACGGGTATCACATCATCCCGGTCAACCCGCGCGAGAAGGAAGTGCTCGGAGAGAAAAGCTTCAACAGTCTTGCCGACGTGCCGGTTCCCGTCGACATCGTCAACGTCTTCCGCGCGCCCGATGCGCTGCCGGAGATCGCCAGAGAAGCCGTGGCGATCGGCGCCACGAATCTCTGGTGCCAGTTCACCGTGATCAACGAAGAGGGCGGGCGCATCGCGGAGGCAGGCGGCCTCTCCGTCATCATGGATCGGTGCATCAAGGTCGAACACGCCCGCTATGTGGGACGGATGCACTGGCTCGGGTTCAACACGCAGCGGATCACGTCCGTGCGCGGCGGCCTGCAGTAGCGGCCCCGCGCCACGGACTTGAACGATCGCTGTGTCACTGCCGGTTGTACTTGATGCCGGCCTCCTGGGCCCTGTCGATCGCGATCACCATCGCCGGCACGATCGTCACGCCGGGCAGCAGGTTGGCGCGCAGCTCCTGCTCGATCGCCTGTGCCTTCCCCTTGCCGCGGGCTTCGAGCTCCAGGCACCAGATCCCGAGCGCGTTCGCGCACAGCACGAACTTCGCTCCCATCTTCTGCAGGCTCTCGATGCCGATGGCCGGCATCGCGTCGGCCAGCGCCGGAATCATCGGCGCGTCGATCGCCTGCAGCAGCAGGTGCAGATCTTTCGGCGTCGGCCGGTTGAAGACGTTGTAGGTGTACGGCTTGCCCGCCGCGTCCTTGAGTCCGGTGTAGGAACCGATCTCGTACTTGGCCCAGATCGCGTCGTTGAAGGCGAGCGGAATGCTGGCCTGCGTCCCCGCGCTGTAGAACGTCCCGACCGCGCCGACTTCACCAGGTCCGGTCTTGTAGGCCGCCGCGTAAGTGTTCAGGTAATTCAGGATGTGCAGCAGCGGAAAGCCGTTCTTGTGCTGCGGGAAATCGAACAGGCAGCGGTGAGTGCCCTTCACCTCTTTGATCCAGTCGTCCGACGCCGACTCCTTCGCTGCCGCCGCCGGCGCCGCGGACATCGCGAGCCCCGCAGCCGCAGCCGCGCTGAACATCCCACCGAGGAAGCTGCGCCGATCGGCAGGGGCGCCCTGCCATTGCTTCACGAATCGTTCGATCGTCATTGCTGTCGTCTCCTTCGGGCGGAATGCCCGCACTTCAGATATCGAAAACCATCTGCGAAACACGACACGTCACGCCGCTGTCGTGCTTCGCGCGCGGTTCTCGATCTTGTCGAGTGGCGGGCAATGTCGCCTGACCATCCAGAGAGGAATGCAATGCACGGCAATTTCGTACGCGCGATGATCCTGAGTGTGATCGCGCTCGGCCTTCAATCGTCCACCGCGACGGCGCAGTCCGTCATCCGGCTGGGCGGCAGCGCGCCGCCGGTGCCCGCGGGCATCGAAGCTCCCGAGGGATCCACGATGTTTTTCAAAGCCCACGCCGTCGGCACGCAGAACTACGTCTGCCTGCCGGCCGCGTCCGGCGTCGCGTGGAAGTTCGTGGCGCCGCAGGCCACGCTGTTCCAGACGTTCTTCGGCAGCATCACGCAGCAGCTGGCGACGCACTTTCTCAGCGCCAACGCGTCCGAGAATGGCGTGCCGCGCGCGACCTGGCAGCACTCGCTCGACAGCAGCCGGGTGTGGGCACGCGTGATGAACCCGCTCATCAACTCCTCGACCGACCCGCGCTACGTCGAAGCCGGCGCCATCCCGTGGCTGCTGCTGACCGTGGTCGGCGACGAGACCGGTCCCGAAGGCGGCGCCTTCCTGACGCAGGCGACCCACATCCAGCGGCTGAACACCTCCGGCGGCGTGGCGCCGTCGACCGGGTGCAGCCAATCGGTCGAAATCGGGGCTCTCGCGCTGGTCCCGTATGCCGCCGACTACCTCTTCTATAAGGCGCCGCGCGGGCGGTAAGCGTCGGACGGCCGGGTCGTGTCGTAATTCGCCGGCCGTTTCCGATCTCTCCAGTAGGGAGCACGAGTAGTCAGGGATGGAAGCCATTCGCAAAGCATTCGAGCGGTGCGCCAGGGCGCTGTCGTTCCGGCCGTCGCTGGGCCGGTCGACCGCGGTGAGCCGCACGCGCATCCGCCGCGGTTTGACGTGTGAGATCGAAGAGGGTGTGTGGAGGCTGACCGCCGATCTGCCGCCGCAGTTCGGCGGAAACGGTTCAGGTCCCACGCCCGGCGTGTTCGGCCGCGCCGCGTTCGGCAGCGGCCTTGCCGTCGGCTACATGCTCCACGCCGCGAAACTGCGCGTGCCGATCGCGTCTCTCGAAGTGGAAGTGCAGGCCGACTACGACAACGGCGCGCTGCTCGGCACCAGCAAGACGCTTTCGGGTTACCAGGAAGTTCGCTACACGGTCACGGTGGAGAGCACCGCGCCGGAACATGATGTCCGGCGCGTGATCGACGAGGGCGACGCGCACAGCCCGTATCTCCACATCTTCGCGAACCCGCAGCCGTGCCGCCGCATCGTGCGCGTCATGACCCCGCGCGAGGCGCAATGAACGCCACCCTGCAGCGCCGCCTCCAACGCTACAACTGGGATCAGGCCGCCGCCCGTTACGAGCCATCGTGGCAGCACCAGCTCGCGCCGGCGCACCGGGCGCTGCTTGCGCGGGCCGCGGCCCGACCGGCTGAGCGCGTCCTCGACATCGCCTGCGGCACCGGCCTGGTGACATTCGCGGCCGCCGCCGCGGTCGGTCCGATGGGCCCCGTCATGGGCGTCGATCTCTCCGGGGAGATGGTCACGCTCGCCCGGGCACGCGCCCGCGAGCGCGGCCGCTATCATGTCCACTTCGAGCGGATGGACGCGGAAGATCTGACGCTGCCGGACGGGTTGTTCGATCTCACGCTGTGCGCGCTCGGATTGATGTACGTGCCGGACGCAGCGAAGGCGGTCAGCGAGATGGCGCGCATGCTCGCTCCAGGTGGACGCGCCGTGGCCGCGGTCTGGGGCGCGCGAAGCCGGTGCGGATGGGCGGAGGTGTTTCCGATCGTCGACGCGCGCATGAAGTCGGAAGTGTGCCCGCTGTTCTTCGCGCTCGGCACCGGTGATCGGCTGGCATCGCTCTTTCGGGGCGCCGGGCTGACGGACGTCGTGACCGAGACGGTCGGCGCCCGCCTCGACTGGCGCTCGGCCGACGAAGCCTGCGGTGCCGCGTTTGTCGGCGGACCGGTGGCGCTCGCCCACTCGCGATTCGACGGCGCCACGCGGATGGCCGCCTACCGCGAATATCTGGAATCGATCGACACCTGGCGGATCGGCGCCGGCTACGCCGTTCCGGGCGAATTCGTGGTCGTCAGCGGCAGAAAGGTGGCATAAGTGCAGGGCTCGGGCACCGCGTTATACTGCGAAAGACCCGCTGTGAGTGCCGATCTCACGACCCTCCTCGCTTCCGCCGAGCAGGGCGATCGCGCCGCTGCCGACGCGCTCTTCACCGCCTTGTACGAAGAGCTGCACCGCATGGCGCGCCGCGAGCTGTCCCGGCGCGGCGCCGGCGTAACCCTCGGCGCGACGACCCTCCTGCATGACGCGTATCTGGATATTTCCGGCCGCGAGGGCGCCGCGTTTCCGGACCGCAATCGCTTCATGGCCTATGCCTCGCGGGTCATGCGCGGGCTGATCATCGACTACGCCCGCAGCCGCCAGGCGCAGAAACGGGGCGGCCAGTTCGAGATCACCTCGATCCGCACCGACGTGGCCGAGGCCATCGCCGACACCGCCGATCTGGGCCCGCTCAGCGATGCGCTCGACGAGCTCGCCACCGTCGACGCGCGGCTGGCGCGCATCGTCGACCTGAAGTTCTTCTGCGGGTTCTCGTTCGCCGAGATCGCCGCGATGTCCGGGGTGTCGGAGCGGACCGTGCAGCGCGACTGGGAAAAGGCGCGCATCTACCTGCATCATGTGCTGCAGGCTCCGCTTCCGGTGGGATGATGTCGTCGACTGAGGGCCGTTTCCGATCTTCCTGATCGGAGAGCGACATGGGCGTCATGGACAGCAGCCGCTGGCTTCGCGCGAGCGGCCACCTGGATCGGGTTCTGGAGCTGCCGCCCCAGGCGCAAGCGGTGTGCCTCGCGGAGTTGTACGAGGAAGATCCCGAGTCCGCCGCCGACGTGGCGGCGCTGCTGGACGAACACCGCCGCCTGAGCGCCGAAGGCTTTCTCGATTCCGCGCCGCCGATCCAACCGCGGGAAGCGCAGCTCGCCGGACTGACCATCGGCGCCTACACGATCGTGTCGCGAATCGGCCATGGCGGCATGGGCACGGTGTGGCTGGCGTCACGAAGCGATGGCCGCTTCCAGGGTCAGGCCGCGCTGAAGCTGCTGAACGCCGCGCTCGTCGGCCGCGGCGGCGAGGAGCGCTTCAAGCGCGAAGGCACCATTCTCGCGCGCCTCACGCATCCGCACATCGCCAGGCTGATCGACGCCGGCGTCTCGAGCACGGGCCAGCCGTACCTGGTGCTCGAATACATCCCCGGCCGTCACATCGATCGCTTCTGCGACGAGGAGCGGCTCAGCGTCGAAGCGCGCATCCGCCTCTTTCTCGACGTGCAGGCGGCGGTGGCGCACGCGCACGCCAACCTGATCGTCCACCGCGACCTGAAGCCGTCCAACGTCCTCGTGACCGCGACCGGGCAGGTCAAGCTGCTCGACTTCAGCATCGCCAAGCTGATCGAAGACGAGCGGGAGCCCGCACCGACGGTCCTGACCCACGAGTCGGGATCGGCGATGACGCCCAAGTACGCGGCGCCGGAGCAGGTCACCGGCGGCGCCATCACCACGGCGACCGACGTCTACTCGCTGGGCGTGCTGCTCTACGAGCTGCTGACCGGCCGTCATCCCGCCGGCACGACGCCGAAGTCGCCGTCGGATTACGTCAAGGCCGTCACTGAAATCGAGCCGGTGCGGCTGTCCACGGCTGTCCAGAACGCGGCCACTCCGGATGCGACGGCGGCGCTGGCCTCGACACGCGCGACGACGCCGGCGCGGCTGCGGCGCCAGTTGCGGGGCGACCTCGAGACGATCCTCAGCAAGGCGCTGAAGAAGAACCCCTCGGAACGATATTCCTCCGTGGTCGAGTTCGGCGACGACCTGCGGCGATACGTCGATCATCAACCGATTGCCGCCCGCCCCGACAGTGTGCGTTACCGCGCCGCGAAATTCGCCCGGCGGCACTGGCAAGGCCTGACCGCGGCGGCGGTCGCGACCGTAGTGTTCGCCGGCTTGACCGGTTTCTATACCGTGCGGCTTGCCACCGAACGCGATCGCGCCCGGGTGCAGGCCGAGAAGGCGTCGAAACTCAGCGAGCTGCTCACCGGCCTGCTGCTCCGCGCCGATCCCTATCAAGACCCCGACGCCAGTGAGCCGACGGTCCAGAGCCTGCTCGATATCGGCGCGAGCCGTATTGCCAGGGAGCTCGGCGATCAGCCGGACGTGCAAGCGGAGATGTTCACCGTCATCGGTCGGACCTATGCCCGCAGGGGTGTTCCAACCAAAGCCCTTCCGCTGCTGGAGCAGGCGCTGACGCTCGGCCGTCGCGTGTTCGGGTCCAACAGCGTCCGCGTCGCGCAGAGCCTGAATGATCTCGGCGTGCTCCAGCGCCAGTTGGGAAACTCGGCCGCGGCCGAACCGCTGCTCGTCGAGAGCCTGGCGACGCGGAGACGCCTGCTCGGCAACGAGCACAAGGATGTCGCGGTCACCCTCGTCGAGCTGTCGCGGGTGCTGAGAGATCGCGGACGGGGAGCGGAGTCGGAGGCGCCGAGCCGCGAGGCGCTCGCGATTCGCCGGAAGATCTTCGGCGAAGAGCATCGCGAAACCGCGACCAGCAAGAACGACCTGGGGCTGCTGCTGCTCGATCGCGGTGACCTGGCGGGCGCTGAGCCGCTCCTTCGCGAAAACCTGGCGACGAACGAACGCGTCCTGGGAGAGGACCATCCCAACACCGGCGCCGCCAAGTCGAACCTGGCGCTCCTGCTGATCGCCAAGGGCGAGACCGCCGGCGCCGAGAAGCTGCTCCGGGAATCGCTCGCCGTCGACGGCCGCGTGTTCGGCGAGACGCATACCGAGTACGCGGTCAGCCTCGCCGATCTGGCCAATGCCGTCGAAGTGCGGGGCGGGCTGGAAGAAGCAGAGTCGCTGCTCGAGCGGGCGGTCGGAATCGCACGGCCGCTGCTCGGCGAGCGGCATCCGCGTGTTGCCGGGATGATGCTGAACCTGGCGCGCGTCCAGATCGCGCGCGGCAAGGGCGCCGCGACCGAGCCGGTGCTCCGCCACGTGCTCGCCTTGCGCCAGGAACTCCTCAAAGAAGGCGACTGGCGCATCGCGCAGGCAAAAAGCCTCCTCGGCGCCTCATTGCTGGCCCAGTCGCGCGACGCAGAGGCGGAACCGCTGATGGTGGACGCGGCCGGCGTCCTCAAAGCGCTGCCGGGACACCAGGGCCGCGAGCGCCTCGCCAACCGCGCGCGGCTCGCCGCGCTGTACGAAAAGCTCGGACGCCCGCAACAAGCCGCCACCTTCCGCTGAAAACCGCACTCCACGTCGCAAACTCACTTCGAACTTGACAAGCCTTCGGCGCGCGTCATAATCCGCGCTCGTGCCCGCCTAATCGGCGTTTGGGGCAGCGTGCGGGTCTCCATGTGCGGGCCCCGAGCGTCTTCCTCGCCATGGCTGCGGAAGGATGTGGGTGATGAACAAGATCGAGGGTTCCAAGTCGCGCGTCTCTCGGACTCGCCTCGCCGTTGCCGGCGCGGTGGGTATTGCCGTTGCGGCGATGGCCGTGGCCATGGTCAAAACTCCCCGCACCACCAGTTCGCCGGTGCAGGGTTTCGCGTTCAAGCGGGGCTCCGCCGATCTGCAGCCTGGCGGCAACAAGAAAGCGCTCTTCGGGGCCAGCGAATTCCGCTGGGCTGATTACACTCCCGCCGTCGAGGCCTACCTGATGCGAGCGTATCCCGGCAACGAAGTGCCGT
>Ga0068871_100003037_pt1 | contig 11513 bp, 6 predicted proteins | sample KBSMisM72_FD_72750 | JGI IMG/M metagenome (GOLD analysis project Ga0068871, IMG submission 72750) | Miscanthus rhizosphere microbial communities from Kellogg Biological Station, Michigan, USA - KBS Miscanthus M7-2 | ecosystem: Host-associated > Plants > Roots > Rhizosphere > Soil ... | reverse complement strand
TACACCGCGCAGGGCGTGCTCGACGTCAACTTCAATCCGGCGACGCCGTTCGGCTGGCGCTCCTACGACATGGGAGGACGAGACCTCGCGCGAGGCATGGCCGTCGACAGCCAGGGCCGCATCGTCCTCGTCGGATCGCGCCTCGGCGATCAAGAACAGCAGATCTTTTGCCACATATTGGGCCTCTGCGTTCCCGGCGACGACATCGTCGCGCTGCGCGTCACCCCCTTGCACGGCGATCCCGACGGATCGTTTGGCGACGGCGGCCATGTCGCCATCGACCTGCACGATCTGGACGAAGCGACAAACGTCGCTATCGACCAGCAGGATCGCGTCGTCATCGTGGGCGCCAATCAGGATGTGGACAACCTGAACATCGCGCAAGTGCGCGTCATCCGCTACAACGTCAACGGCAGCCGCGACGACTCATTCGGGATCCGCGGCACGAAGAGCTTCACGTTCAACGGCCGCAATTACAACACGGCGTCCGCGGTCGCGATCGACCGATTCGGCAGAATCGTCGTGGCCGGCCTCGCGGCCGACTCCAGCGCACACGGCACGTTCGAGATGCTCGATCGCGATTACAACGGGACCGCAGACTTCGCGCTGGCGCGTCTCAAGGACGACGGCAGTCTTGACAACACGTTCGGCGACGGAGGCATCGCGCCGTTCGTCGACATAGGCGGGTTCGACGACGTCTCTCGCGCAATTGCGATCGACACGTCCGATCGCATCCTGCTTGGCGGATCGGCGACCAGCCCCACCACCAACCGGGACTTCGCCATCGTGCGCTACAACGTCGACGGCAGCGTCGACAGCCATTACGGCGTCAATGGAGTCGCGCAGACCGACTTTATTCTGAACGGCCTGTCGGGATCCGATCAGATACGCGGACTCGCCTTCGACAGTCAGGGCAGGACCATCGCCGGCGGCGTGTCGTTCAAAGCGCTCGATCAGCCGTTTTTCGCGCTCGCGCGCTACGTGGTGGAGCACCCGGACTTCAGCGTGTCGACCGCCGGTGCTGTGCCGCTGCTGGTTGACGGATCGGCATCGACGACGATTACCGTCAATTCCATCGACGGACTGAATTCGCCGGTGACGCTGCGCGTGACGGGCGCAGATGGCGCTCCCTTGCCCCCCGGATTCAGGGCGTCGTTCGACGGCGGTGGCAGTGAAATCCAGGTCACGCCGCCGCCGTTCGGCAGCGTGGACGCGCATCTCGAGGTGAGCGCCGGCGCGAGCGTGACGCCAGGCCGGTATGTCTTCACCGTGTCATCGGAGCCCGACTCGCCTGATCATCGGCATTCGGTGTCGTTCACGATCGCCGTGAATGCCTCTCCAGCGGCGGTGACCGACGTGATCGCCGCGTTCCGCGCCGCCGGCGCGATAGACAGCGATACGGTGGCAAGCAGCCTGAGGGCTCTGCTCGATGCCGCGCAAACCGCAGCGAGTGCCGGCGACATCAACACGGCGACGACGAAGCTGGCCGGCTTTCTTATTCAGGTGGAACTCCAGCGCGGAAAACACATCGCGACGAACGCGACGATCGACGGCGTGCCGATCAATCCCGTCGCCGTCCTGCTGGCCGATGGACGCAACGCAGTCGTCGGAGTGCAAACCAGCTCGCCGCAAAACCCGATCGTGGGCTATGTGACGAATCCCGCCGGGCAGGCGGCTTCTAGTGCGACGATCACGCTCTTCGACGGCTCGAACCAGCCGGTGGCGTCGGCGATCACGGACGTGACCGGGCTATACAGAATCACGAACACCGGCGGACTGACGCGAGGTGCCACCTACACGGCAAAGGTGACGACGTTCCCGCGTGTCTTCACGGGCACGACGCCCGACGAGCAAGCCGTGGCGTGGCAATCCGCCGGCGTGGCGCTCGTGCCCTTCGTGCTGCGGTTGCCGATCCCCACATCGTAAATCGGCGGCACTCTTTCTCACAGCGGGCTGAGATCGCGCGCGGAGGCTCGATCGCCTGTTCACTGCGCCAGACGTTCGATCGGTGACGCGGAATGGTTCTTGCCCCGAGCAGCGAACCATGCCCACTCGCCGCTCGCCGCTCGTCGCGTTGATCGTCGTGACGTTGCACTCGTGCCTGGCGTGCCAGGGATCGAGTCCGTCACCAACCGGAGGCGGCGTGACGGGCCGTCAGAAAGGGAAGAGCGACCAACACATCGGACCGGGTCCGACCGCAAAGGACGCCACCGCAGACAACGGCGAGACGCCCATCGCCGGCCAGGCGCTGTCCGACGAATTCATCACCCGCATCCTGGCGCCGTGGAACGGCGATCTTCCCGGGATCAAAGAACGCCGCTACCTGCGGATGCTGGTGACGTTCAACAGGACGCACTACTTCGCGGACCGCCTTCAGCAGCACGGGTTGACCTACGACGCCGGGATGCTGTTCGAGAAGTTTCTCAACGAGCGACTCAAGATGAAGACCGTGGAGATCCACGTCGTGTTCATCCCGGTCACTCGCGATCGCCTGTTTCAGGCGCTTGCCGAGGGCAAAGGAGACATTGCCGCCGCATCCCTCACCGTCACGCCCGACCGCGAGACAGAGGTCAACTTCACACCACCGATCATGGCCAACATCCGCGAGATCGTCGTCACCTCCGCGACACAGCCGCCGGTCGCGACCGCAGAGGACCTGTCGGGACGATCCGTGCACGTACGGAAGTCGAGCTCGTTCTACCAGAGCCTGACCGAGCTCAATCGCCGGCTCGCGGCTCAGGGCAAGGCCCCCGTGAACATCGTGACGGTGCCCGAGGAACTCGAGACAGAAGATCTGCTCGAAATGGCCAATGCCGATCTAATTCCCATCACGATTGCGGACGACTACCTGGCGGAATTCTGGGCGATGGTGTTCGACCGCATCCGCCTGCGGCCGGCGGCCCTGAAGACGGGCGACCAAATCGCGTGGGCGGTTCGCAAGAACGCACCGGAACTTCTGCAGGCGGTCGAGGCGTTCGCCCGCGCCAACCCGAAGGGCTCGGCCAATTACAACATGATCTACCAGCGGTACCTGAAGAACGCCGACTACGTCAAGAACGCGACGTCCCAACGCGAGATGGAGAAGTTCCGAATGATTCGCGGGCTGTTCCAGAAGTACGGCGCTCAGTACGATTTGCCCTGGCCGCTTCTGGCCGCACAGGCCTATCAGGAGTCGCAGCTCGATCAGGGGAAGAAGAGCCCGGCCGGCGCCATCGGCGTGATGCAGATCAAACCGTCCACCGCGGCAGGGTCGCCGATCAACATCGAGGGTGTGGCCACCAGCGCCGAAAGGAACATCCAGGCCGGCGTGAAGTATCTGCGGTTCATCGTGGACGAGTACTACAAGGACGCGCCGATCGATCAGATGAACAAGGGACTCTTCGCGATTGCGTCCTATAACGCGGGGCCGGGACGCATTTCGCAACTGCGGCGGAGGGCGGCGGCGCTTGGATTCGACCCGAACAAGTGGTTCGGCAACGTCGAAGTGATCGCGGCCCGCGAGATCGGGCGCGAGACGGTGAACTACGTCAGCAACATCTTTAAGTACTATGTGAGCTACCGTCTGGCCCTGGAGCAGATTGAGGCACGGCAGCGCGCGCGCAGATTCTAACGGCGAGCCTGTGCCTCACCGCATGTCGCGCGGCTGTCCGGTTGACGCGAGCACGCTGTTCCACAGCTCGCCCTCCGGATCGATTGTCTTCCTCTGCGAGACCGCGAGCGGGATCGGCACGTGCGTGAAGTGGTGGTTCCAGAAGCTCACGACCATGTTCGTTCGCCCGCTCATGCCCGCGTGTACCGCGTTGTGTCCAAGGAGCAGGCAGAACGCGGAGTCGTGCGGTGTCGCGGGCACGCTGCGGATGCTGTAGCTGGGGTCGATGTATTTCAGGCTGATCTCCTGGCCCCGCTGCGTGAAGTGGCACTTGATGGCGTCGCGTAGAAACGCGCCGATGTCGGCGTGCTTGACGTTGCCCGACGCGTCGCGTTCTTCGATGCCGGCGATCAAATCCTGTCCGGCGCCTTCCGCGACGACAATCACCGCATGGCCGCGCCGCTCGAGCCGCCGTTCCAGCACGCAGAGAAAGGCGTCGAGAGAAAACGCCACTTCGGGAACGAGACAGAAGTTCACCTGCCCGTCGGCGAGCACCGCATAGGCGGCGATGAAGCCGGAGTCGCGGCCCATGAGCTTCACGAGCCCGATGCCCTTTCGCGAGGCGACGGCCTCCGTATTGGCCGCGTATGTCGCCCGGCGCGCCTCGGTGACGGCCGTTTCGAAACCGAACGTCTTCTGCACGAACGACACGTCGTTGTCGATGGTCTTCGGGATGCCGACGATGCTGATGGCGTGGCCCTGGCGTCTCGCTTCCTCGCCGATTGCCTGCGCGCCGCGCAGCGTGCCATCGCCGCCAATCGCGAACAGGATTCCGATGCCCAGCGCTTTCAACCGCTCCACCATCTCCCGCGGTTGCTGCGGCCCGCGAGACGACCCGAGCATCGAGCCGCCGTGCTCGTGGATGCGGTTGACGCCGTCGCTCGTCAGCACGATCGGCGCGTGGCCATGCCGCTCGACGAGCCCTTCGTAGCCAAAGGGGAACCCGTAGATCTTCGTGACGCCGTAGTGGTGGTTCAGGCTCAGCACGATCGAGCGAATGACGTCGTTCAACCCCGGACACAGCCCGCCGCATGTCACGATCCCGCAGCCGACCTGCGACGGCTCGAAGAAGAGCCGCTCGCGTGGGCCCGCCGCTTCCATCGACGGCGGTGGTCCTCCGGCCGCGACCCAGCCGTCGAGGTCGTTCATCGTCGACGGGTAGAGCACGCGCGCATCCTCGCCCACGAATCGTACGTGGGTCATCGGCGACGCGAAGCGGCAGTCGCCGAGCGTCTCGATCGTGAAGTCGAGCCTGGACCGCTCCACGTCAGCGCTTTCCGACGAGGTTCCTCATCGTCGTTCCGGTCGCTCGCAGGGCCTGGGCCGCCGCCTTCACCCGTTCCGCCATGGCCTTCTCTGCGATCGTGAGATAGGCGCGCGGGTCGTAGGCCTTCTTGTCGCCGACGTCGCCGTCCACGCGCAGCACGCCGTCGTAATGCTTGAAGCAGTGATCGGCGATAGCGCGAGTGAAGGCGTACTGCATGTCGGTGTCGATGTTCATCTTCACCACGCCGTAGTCGATCGCGCTGTGGATGTCGCGCAGCTCGGAGCCAGAGCCGCCGTGAAACACCAAGTAGAAGCGCGCCGCTTCGCCGTACGTCTTTGTCACGGCGTCCTGGCAATCTTTCAGAATGGACGGCCGCAGTTTCACCTGCCCAGGTTTGTACACGCCGTGCACGTTGCCGAAGGTTGCGGCCAGCAAGTAACGCGCACCGCGGATGGCATTCAGCCGCCTGGCGACTTCGAGCGTGTCTTCGGGCGTGGTGTAGAGCTTTGCCGCACCGCTCGCTGTCACGCCGTCTTCTTCGCCGCCGACCACACCGGCTTCGATCTCGAGGATCAGATCGTTCCTTCTGAAGCGTTCGAGCAGCGGGACGGCAATGTCGAGGTTCTGGTCGAGCGGCAGCGCGCTGCCGTCGAACATGTGGCTGTTGAAAAGATTCGGAAGACCTTTGGCCCTGCGCCGCTCCGTCTCTTCGACGAGCGGCAGCACGAACTCCTTCAATGTGCCGGCCTGGCAGTGATCCGTGTGGAGCGCGACGTTGATTGGATAGCGATCGGCGACGCGATGGACGTGCTCCGCGATAGAGATGGCGCCAAGCGCCATGCTCTTGACCGCCGAGCCCGACGCGAACGCGGCTCCGCCAGTCGAGACCTGGATGATGCCGTCGCTCTCGCTGTCGGCCAGGCCTTTGAGCACGGCGTTGGCGGTCGTCAACGATGTCACGTTGATCGCGGGATAGGCGAACCTCTCGCTCCGCGCGCGGTCGAGCATCTCGCAGTACCCCGCGTAATCGACGACCGGCATATGACCTCCGCGTGAACTCTCGCGCCCGTCAGCGACGCTCACGACATCTGGTGATGCGGCAGCGGCCCGGCTGCAGTGGAGCGCGACGAGCCTCGGCGCGACAGGCGCGCTGTCGTGTCCGTTGCAAGGAGCCTGCTGGACCGGCTGGCACTTCACTTGCTCGCCTTGCAGTCGTCGTTCACGAATTTGATCGGAGCCGTTGATGCCAGAGGTCCACGCGTATCCCGAGCAAGAAGCGCAGCTCCCGACGTTCTCTCTCGATCACGATCGTCTGACGGCGGTCACGGTCTATCGAAACCTCCCGCCCGGTTCGCTGTACGAACATGCGATCCGTTTCGACAAGGACACGAGCATCGCGGCAAACGGCGCCCTCGTCGCCTACTCTGGCGTGAAGACCGGGCGCTCACCGAAGGACAAGCGGGTGGTCAAGCATCCGGATTCCGAACAGCACGTGTGGTGGGGACCGGTGAACATCCCGTGCGACAGGCAGACGTTCGCGATCGCGCGTCAACGCGCGCTCGACTATCTGAACACCCGCGAGCGCCTGTACTGCTTCGACGGCTTCGCGGGCTGGGATCCGAAGTATCGCATCAAGGTGCGCGTCGTCTGTTCACGCCCGTATCACGCGCTCTTCATGCACACGATGCTGATCCGGCCCACGCCGGAGGAGCTTGCCGACTTCGGTGAGCCCGACTTCACGATCTACAACGCCGGCGCGTTTCCTGCCAACCGGCTCACGCTCGGGACGGGCTCGACGACCAGCGTCGCGCTGAGCCTCGAGGATCGCGAACTGGTGATCCTCGGCACCGAATACGCCGGAGAAATGAAGAAGGGCGTGTTCACCGCCGTCAACTACTTCGCGCCGAAGCGCGGCATCCTGTCGATGCATTGCTCGGCCACGGCTTCCCGAATTACGGGGGTGTCCTCACTGCTGTTTGGCCTCAGCGGCACCGGCAAGACGACGCTCTCGGCGGATCCGAAGCGGCATCTCATCGGCGACGACGAGCACTGCTGGAGCGACGACGGAATTTTTAACATCGAAGGCGGCTGCTACGCGAAGGCCATCAACCTGACGCCAGAAAGCGAGCCGGAGATCTTCCAGGCGCTGCGATTCGGCGCCGTGCTCGAAAACGTGGTACTGGAAGACGACCGCACCGTCGACTTCGCCAATACATCGGTGACGGAGAACACGCGCGGAGCCTACCCGATCGAATTCATCCATAGCGCGACGATTCCCTGCGTCGCCGGCCATCCAAGTGACGTGATCTTCCTGACGTGCGACGCCTTCGGCGTGCTGCCGCCGGTGAGCGCGCTCTCGCCCGCGCATGCGATGTATCACTTCATCAGCGGATACACCGCCAAGGTCGCCGGCACGGAAATGGGCGTCACCGAGCCGCAGGCCACGTTCTCGCCGTGCTTCGGCGGTCCGTTCCTGGTGTGGCACCCGAACAAGTACGCCGAATTGCTGGCGGAGAAGATCGCCAAACACCAGTCGCGCGTGTGGCTCGTCAACACCGGCTGGACCGGCGGCGCCTACGGCACGGGCAGACGCATCAGCCTCAAGCACACGCGCGCCATCATCGACGCGATTCACACGGGCTCGCTTGGCAAAGCCAAAACGCAGCGCCATCCTGTGTTCGGCATCGACATCGTCACCGAATGCCCGCAGGTGCCGGGCGACATTCTGGTGCCGGCTCGCGCCTGGACCGATGCGTCGGCGCATGACGCGGCGGCACGAAGGCTCGCCGCGCTGTTTCGCGACAATTTCAAGACGTACGAGGCAGGAGTGAGCCGCGACATCGCGGCCGCAGGGCCGGTGTGAAAGACGGGTCATGCCGTTCAGCGATCTCCTCAATCGCTTTAATCGCGGTCCCATCGAGCTGTCGGGAGACGACGGCTTGTACGAGCGGCATCTCCTGTTCGATCGCGTCACGTCGTTCGAGTCGGCGGCATCGCGCGACAGGTTCGAAGCGGCGGCGCGGGCGATCCGCGACGCCCTCTCGCAGCGCTGGCTGAAAACCGAGCAGACGTACCACGAGCGCAACGTCAAGCGTGCCTACTACGTGTCGCTCGAGTTTCTGATCGGCCGGGCGCTGGCGAACAACGTCACCAACCTGCTGCTCGATCCGGTGTGGAGCGAGCTCTGTCTGCGCCACCGCCTCGATCCGCTGGACGTCATCGAGGAGGAACCCGACGCCGGCCTCGGCAACGGCGGACTCGGCCGGCTCGCGGCGTGCTTTCTCGACTCGATGGCCACGCTGGCGATTCCCGGCATGGGCTCGGGCCTGCGCTACGAATACGGGATGTTCAGACAGTCGTGGCGGTGCGGCTGGCAGCACGAGGAGGCGGACCACTGGCTCGCGAGGCCCGATCCGTGGGAAGTGGCACGGCCGAGCGACGCCGTCGAGGTCCGCCTGGCCTGCTCTTTCGACATTCACGCCGGAGCGCTGCGGCTCGTTCCCGGCCGGCCGTCGACGCTCATCGGCATCCCGCACGATCGCCCCGTTGTCGGCTTCGGCGGCAAGACGATCAACACGCTTCGCCTCTGGGCCGCGGCCACGCCGGACGTCTTCGACTTTCAGCAATTCAGCCGCGGCGACTTCGTCGGGGCGCTGGCAGAGCAGCTCACGGCTGAAACGCTGACGCGTGTGCTCTATCCGGACGACTCGACCTCCGAAGGCAAAGGCCTTCGCTTCGTCCAGCAGTATTTTCTCGTCGCGTGCACGATCGCCGACGCCATTCGCCGGTTCCGCGCCGCGGGCAACGACTGGCCGGCGCTCGCCGACAAAGTCGCCGTCCAGATGAACGACACGCATCCGACGCTCGCGGTCGCCGAACTGATGCGCGTGCTGCTCGACGAGGCACACCTGGGATGGGACGCCGCGTGGGATCTGACGCAGCGCACGCTCGCCTACACGAACCACACGCTGTTGCCGGAGGCACTGGAGCAGTGGCCGCTGCCGTGGTTCGAGGCGCTGCTGCCGCGGCAGCTCGACATCATCTACGAGATCAACCGGCGCTTTCTCGACGACGTGCGAGGACGTTTTCCAGGCGACGAGTCGCGCATCACGCGTATGAGCCTCATCGACGAGAGCGTGCCCAAGCGAATTCGGATGGCGCATCTGGCGATCGTCGGCTCGCATAGCACCAACGGCGTCGCCGCCATTCACTCGCAGCTCCTGCAGACGCGCGTCGTGCCCGACTTCGCGGCGATGTTCCCCGATCGATTCAACAACAAGACCAACGGCGTCACGCAGCGCCGGTTCCTTCTCATCGCGAACCCGCCGCTCGCCGGCGTGATTACGACCGCCATCGGCGACCGATGGATCTCCGATCTCAGCCACCTGCAGGCGCTCGCGCCCCTCGCGTACGTCCCTACATTTCTCGCCGCCGTGGGCCGCGCACGGCGCGAGGCAAAGCGGCGGTTCGCCGAGTGGCTGGTTTCGGCCACTGGCCAGGTCGTCGACCCGGACACGCTGTTCGACACGCACATCAAACGGATCCACGAGTACAAGCGGCAGCTCCTCAACGCCCTCCACATCGTCATCCTGTATCAGCGGCTGCGCGGCAACCCGTCGCTCGACGCGCCGGCACGCACGTTCCTCTTCGGCGGCAAGGCGGCACCGGCCTATACGTTCGCCAAGCTGGTCATCAAGTTCATCAACAACGTGGCTGCGACGATCGACCGGGACGCGGCCGTGCGCGAGCGATTGAAGGTGGTGTTCGTGCCCGATTACGGCGTCTCGGTGGCGGAGCGGCTGATTCCCGCGAGCGACGTCTCCGAGCAGATCTCGACGGCCGGCTACGAAGCCAGCGGAACGGGCAACATGAAGTTCATGATGAACGGCGCGCTCACCATCGGCACGCGTGACGGCGCGACCATCGAGATGGCCCAAGCCGCCGGCGAGGACAATCTGTTTCTCTTCGGGTTGAGCGCCGAAGACGTCGCCTCGAGCGAGGGCCGATACGATCCGCGGTGGCACTACGACAACGAGCCAGAAACGCGGGCGGCAATCGATCTCATCGCCGCCGATCACTTCAGCCCCGACGAACGCGGCATCTTCGAGCCGATCGTCGACGCACTCCTTCGCGGCGGCGATCGTTACCGCGTTCTCGCGGATCTGAAAAGCTATTCGGACGCGCAGTCCAGGCTGGGCGAGTTGTATCGACAGCCCGACCTGTGGTTTCGCAAGGCCGTGCTCAACATCGCCGCGTCGGGCGGGTTTTCAAGCGACCGGACGATCGCCGAGTACGCGCGCGAGATCTGGCGGACCGACGCGTGTCCGATCGATTGACGGCGCGTTCCGAAAGTGTTCATCGACCCGGTTCGGCGACCTCGGGCGCGAGCAACAACAGGACGGTCTGCGCGCCAAGCAACAGGCTCGCGATCGTGAGATGCGCGACTTGAGCCGCCGGCTGCAGCGACACATACGCCATCACGACGCCCAGCGCGACCTGCGCCGTCGCGAAGCCGGCGACGGCGTATGACCAGCGCGTCACCCGTTCCTCGCCGGAAAACGTCGTCGAGATCCACATCACGAGCAGCAGGGATCCGGCGAAGACGACAAGGGCGCTGCTGCGATGCAGGAAGTCGAGACGTCCTACGGTCGCCAGCGCCGCGTTTCTGACGACGCCGGCGTCGAGTGCGGCGTCGACACGCCCGCGCACCTGAGTGCCCAACACGATCTGGACAACGGTGACCGCCATCAGGACGACGAGCGGCCGTGTCAGTCGCGACGAGCCGCCCGCGGCCGACCCTCGCGTCGCGTGGACCGTCGCGTACAACAACAACTGCACGATGACGAGCGCGACCATCAGGTGCACTGTGACGATCCACGCGGCGAGCTCGTGTGCGACGACTCGCCCTCCCAGCCATCCCTCGAAGCCGGTCAGCAGCAGCGCCACGACCGACGTCCACAAGATCTTTGGATCGCGGCGGTGATGGCGCCACGCCGACACGACCGTCGCGAGAATGAGAAAGCCCACCGTCACGCCGAGGAGGCGGTTCACGTACTCGGTCCACATCAGCGTGGGATTGAAGAGCGCAGGATCGAATCGCGGTGGAAGTTGCGCCGCCGAAGCCGGTGGAATCCACGATCCGAAACAGCGAGGCCAGTCGGGACACCCTAAACCCGCACCCGACGCCCTGACCAAGCCTCCCACCAGAATGAGGAAATACGTGGCCGCCGTCGTCAGCAACGCGAGTCGCTGAAAAGAGGAGAGCGGCTTACTCAGCACGCCTGACGTCAGCCGCGATGGCATGTCAAAACCTCGCCGACGTTGATGTTACACCGCGTGTGCCGGGCTTACCCGCGGTGTCTAAGGGCGGCCCCGGATAACTTTGTTCGCAGGAGCGTCCGATAAGACCAGTGTGCACACCGTATTGATCGTCGACGATCAACGAGTCGTACTGAGGGTGTTTGCACAAGCGCTCGAACGGGCCGGGTACACCGTCCAACTGGCAACCGACGCCGACACCGCGCTGCAGTCCGTCCGAACGGCGCCGCCGGACGCGATTCTGCTCGATCTGACCATGCCGTATGTCAATGGCATGGG
>Ga0068871_100003031_pt1 | contig 11526 bp, 10 predicted proteins | sample KBSMisM72_FD_72750 | JGI IMG/M metagenome (GOLD analysis project Ga0068871, IMG submission 72750) | Miscanthus rhizosphere microbial communities from Kellogg Biological Station, Michigan, USA - KBS Miscanthus M7-2 | ecosystem: Host-associated > Plants > Roots > Rhizosphere > Soil ... | reverse complement strand
CCCATCGACGTCGATCCGATCTTCTCCTTCGCCGAGCCGGTTCGCTAAGGCAGGCCCCAAGGCCTGCACGACATGAATCTCGTCGCCTCGATCTTCGCGTCCGACATTCTGCCGATCTTCGTCGTCGCCGGCGTCGGCTTTCTCCTCGCCCGGCGGTTCCGCGCCGAGGTCAAAACGCTCTCGACCGTCGCGTTCAACTCGCTCTCACCCTGTCTCGTCTTCAACCAGCTCGTCACGGCGCAGGTCAGCGGGTCGCAGTCGCTGCGCGTCGCGGCGTTCTGCGTGCTGCTGACGCTGTCGATCGGCCTGATCGCCCGGCTCGCGTCGGTGCCCCTGCGGCTCGACCGGATGACGCTCAGCAGCTTTTTGCTGGTCGCGATGTTCTCCAACAGCGGGAACTACGCGTTGCCGGTCGTCCTGTTTGCGTTCGGCCGCGAAGCGCTGTCGTTCGCGAGCGTCTATTTCGTGACGAGCGCCATCCTCATCTACACCGCGGGCATTCTCGTCGCCGCGAGTGGACACGGCGGCGTGGGCCTGGCGTTCCGCCGTCTGCTGAAGGTCCCGGCGATTTACGCGGTGACGGCGGCGATCGTCGTCCTCTCGACGCACACGGCGGTTCCGGCGATCGTCATGCGGCCAATCGGATTGCTCAGCGACGCGGCTATTCCGGTCATGCTGCTCGTCCTCGGCATGCAGCTCGAACGCGCGGCGCTGCCGAAACATCCGATGGCCGTCGCCGCCGCCGTCGTCCTCTCGCTGGTCGTGGCGCCGACCATCGCGTTCGGGCTCACGTGGCTGCTTGGCCTCACGGGCGCCGCGAGGCAGGCGGCAATCATCGAAGCGTCGATGCCGGCCGCGGTCATTACCACGGTCCTCGCGTTGGAGTTCGAGCTCGACGCCGCGTTTTCGACCAGCGTCGTCTTCTTCACGACGCTTCTGAGCCCAGTCACACTGGTCTTGCTGATTGCGTATTTGCAGCGCTGAACTCGTGTAATACTTAGCCCCCCTTATGATTCGCATAGCTAACCTGGTGAAGAAGTACGGCGAGGTGTCGGCCGTCAACGACATCTCGCTCGACGTCGGTCGGGGCGAGATCTTCGCGTTCCTCGGCCCCAACGGCGCCGGCAAGACGACGACGATCAAGATGTTGACGACGCTGCTCACGCCGACCAGCGGAACGATGGAAATCGACGGCCTGAACCCGATCACGCAGTCGACCGAAGTGCGGCGGCGCTTCGGCATCGTGTTTCAGGATCCGAGCCTCGATCAGGAATTGACGGCGTACGAAAACATGGAGCTCCACGGCGTCCTGTACGGCGTGCCCCGCACGACGCGGCACCAGCGGACCGAACAGCTCCTGAAGATCTTCGAGCTCTGGGAACGCAAAGACGATCAGGTGAAGACCTTCTCCGGCGGCATGAAGCGGCGGCTGGAGATCGCGCGCGGCTTCCTGCACACGCCGAAGATTCTGTTTCTCGACGAGCCGACGCTCGGTCTCGACCCGCAGACGCGCAATCAGCTCTGGACGCAGGTCAAGGTGCTGAACGAACAGGAAGGTGTCACGGTGTTTCTCACGACGCACTACATGGAGGAAGCCGAGCGCGTCGCGCAGCGCATCGCGATTATCGACCATGGAAAGATCGTCGCCACCGGCACGGCGTCGGAGTTGAAGGCGCAGACGGGAACGGACTCGCTCGAACAGGCGTTTCTCAAGCTCACCGGCACGTCCATCCGATCCGAATCAGCGACAAGCGCGGATGCGATGCGCGCGATGGCGGCGATGTGGCAGCGGGGGAAGCGATGATGGGCATCATCTACGTACTCTGGCTGCGGCAGATCAAGCGGTACTTCCGCTCGCGCGCGCGGATCGTCGGATCGCTCGGACAGCCGCTGCTGTTTCTGCTCTCGCTCGGCTTCGGGTTCGGTCCCGTGTTCCAGCGGGCGGGCCAGGGCAACTACATCCAATTCCTGGCGCCAGGCGTGATCGCGATGACGGTGCTGTTCTCGGGCATCTTCAACGGCATCGAGCTGATCTGGGATCGGCAGTTCGGGTTTCTGAAAGAGACGCTCGTCGCGCCAGTGCCGCGCGTCACGATCATGATCGGCCGCACGCTCGGCGGCGCGACGACGTCCGTCATGCAGGGGCTCATCGTGGCGATTGCCTGCGTGCTGGTCGGCTTCCGACCGAACAGCGTGATGGCGGTCGTGGGCGGGTTGGTGTTCATGACGCTGATCGCGGTCATGTTCACGGCGCTCGGCACGGCGATCGCGTCCGTGCTGTCGGACTTCCAGGGCTTCCAGATGGTGATGAACTTTCTGGTCATGCCCATTTTCTTTCTCTCGGGCGCGCTGTTTCCGTTGATGGGGCTGCCTCGGGCGCTGGACATCATCGCGAGAGTCGACCCGCTGTCGTACGGCGTGGACGGCCTGCGGAGTTCGATGACGGGCGTGTCGCACTTCGGCCTGACCACCGACCTTGCGGTGCTGTCCGTCCTCACGGTCGTGCTGCTGATGGTGGGGTCGAGGCTGTTCTCGAAAATCCAGATTTGAAGCTGTTGCAGTGCAGGCCTTCAGCCTGCACAATTGCGGCGACATGAAACACGGTTTCGCCGGCGCCGCCGCCGTCGTGCTCGCCGGCAGCCTTGTCGCGGCGCAACAGCCGACCTTTCGCGTCCAAATCGACGCGATTGAGCTGGACGCGTTCGTCACCGACGCGCAAGGCAATCCCGTCCGCGGTCTGACCGTCGACGACTTCGAGATTTTCGAAGACGGCAAGCCGCAGGTCATCACCTCGTTCTCGCAGGTCGACATCCCGTTCGAAGCCCGCGTTGAACCCATCGACGCGAAAGGCGCCGTCGATCCAGATGTCGTCAGCAACGACCGAAGCGAAGGACGCGTCTACCTGTTCATCCTGGACGAGGTCGCTCCCGTCGACGCGCTGAGATCGCGCGTGTTCCTCAGGCGATTCCTGCAGCAGCACTTCGCCGCCAACGATCGCGCCGCCGTCGTGTTTCTCGGGCACCAGGACCCCGGCGCGGCGCAGCCCTTCACCAACAACCCGCGTCAGTTGCTTGCCGCGTTCGATCGTTTCACGGGCGGCTTTCCCACCGAGGACGTCTCGAAGCAGGCGACCTTCGGCGACGACAACGCGCTGTCGGCGGCAGTGGCGGCGGCCGCGGCCACCCGGCGCGTCGAGAACTTCAAAGCCGCGCAAAACGCGCAGGCACAAATCGCCGGCCTGGACACGATGGTCGGCCTCGAGTCGGCGGTCAAGATGATGGCGGGCCTGCACGGACGCCGAAAGGCCGTGCTGCTTTTCAGCTCCGGGCTGCCCGAGGCAATTTTCCGTGCGCTCTCGTATGAAGGCGGCGCGATGAACCGCGCCGAAGCAGCGGCGCACGCGGCGGTGACGGCCGCCACTCGCGGCAACGTCACCATCTATCCGATCGATCCTGCCGGCCTCGTGACCGGAATGCTCGATGGCCGCGACCCCGACGCACCCGATCAAACGACGATCGACAACGGCCCGAGCGACCGTCGCATGAGCCTGTCGATGCTCGCCGACGCGACCGGCGGCTTTTCGCTCGTGAACTCGAACAACTTCAAGACGGCGTTCGATCGGATCGTGCGCGAGAACAGCACCTACTACGTGCTCGGATTCACCTCGACGAACGAGAAGCGCGACGGGCTGCACCGCAGTCTCAGAGTGCGAGTGACGCGGCCCGGCCTGCAGGTGCGCGCGCGCGAAGGTTACGTCGCGCCGCTGAAGAACGAGCGACTGCCGGAGCCCAGCCGCATCGACGCGCTCAGCACGCCGGTGGCGAACGCGCTGACCAATCCACTGTCGGAAGGAACGGTGCCGATACGGCTGTTCGCCGCGTCGTTCCGCGCGGAAGACAAGAACGCGCTCGTCGCCCTTTCCGCGGAAATCGACCCGTCCGGGCTCGGTCTGATCGAGCGCGGCGGGACGTTCAACGGACAGCTCGAAGTCGGCTTTCTCGCCACTGACGTGCGCGGCAAGGTGTATCGCGGCCAGCACTACACCGCAGATGTCAATTTGAAGCCCGCCACGTACGCGCTCGCACGGGATCAGGGGATTCGCGTGCTGTCGCAAATGCGGCTGCCGCCAGGCCGCTATCAACTGCGCTTCGCCGCCGGAAACCCGTCAGGCCACGCGGGCAGCGTCGTGTACGACCTGACCGTGCCCGACTTCCGCAAGAGCGGGCTGATGCTCAGCGGTCTCGCGCTCACGTCGACGTCGACGCTCGCAGCCGCGACCGTGGCGCCCGGAGATCCGTTGGCCCACTGGCTGCCGCGGCCGGCGACGGCGCGTCGCACTTTCGCCGCCCGCGAAACCATCGGCGTCTTCGGGGAGGTGTACGACAACGCGACGGGCTCGACGGATGCGGCGATCGACATCGGCGTCGAGCTTGTTGGTCGCGATGGCTACGCGGTCCGTACGACGACGGCGCACGGCAGCCGTTTCATGGTGACGCTGCCGCTTGGCGAGCTCGATCCCGGTCCCTACGTGGTTCATGTCGAGGCGCAGGTGTCAAAAGGAAAGCCACGCAACGCGACCCGCGACATCCCGATTCAGATCAACGCGCGCTGACGTCAGCGCGCGTGTGCGCGCGAGAAATATGCGGCGAGCGCGTCCAGCGTCTGCTGGTTCCCGCGTTCGAAGAACCGCCGCATCGCCACCGATTCGGGATCCGTCCCGTAGCCAAGGCTCGCCGCGCGAACCTGTGTGCGATTGCCGTCGAGCGGCGTCAGCGTCACCACCGTCCACGTGCGCTTCCACGCCTCTTTGAACGGGAAATTCGCCGGAGGTCGGTGAATGCGGATGGCCATCATCCGCGGCGGTTCATACGCAAGAATCTCGTTTTCGATCGTCTGTTCGTCGCCAAGCACGCCACCGGCTGCGTAGCGTGACCGGATCAGACCGCCGACGCGAAGATCCACGTCGGCCAAGGCCACGCCCGTCGCCGTGAATCCCTCGGACGTCGACCACACGCGCCAGACATCCGCAATCGGCGCCGCGACAACGCCTTCGGTCACGAACGAGAGCTCGTCAGCGGCCTTTCCCCGGGCAGTCCCCAGCAATACGATCGACAACGCCGCCGCCCACAGTGTTCTCATCGCCTGCTCCGCTTCTTTCTGCGTGACGCGTTCGTACCGGCGGATCGGCGCATGCCCAATCTGGCGAAATAATCCCGCAGCACGGCGACCGACTCGTCGAACGGCGCGAGATTGCCCGCCGCGCGGGCCTGCATCAGGCCGCCTTCCATGACCGTCAGAATGAATCGTGCCAGCCGACGCCGATCGACCTCCGGCGGCAGGCGCGTGTCGGCCTCGAACCACGAGGCGACGCGGTTCGCCCAATTCTCGAAATTCTGGTGAATGAGTGCGCGGGCCTTCGGGTTGCCGTCACTCACCTCGAGCGCCATGTTCCCCATCGGACAGCCCATGCGGCAGTGTTCGCGCTGCATTTGATCGCGATATCGCTCCAGCAACGCGAACACGCGGTCCGTCGGATCGGACACCGCGGCTTCCACGGGATCCATGACGGCGGGACCGAGATAGTCGAGCGCGAACTCGAGGACGCCGAGCAGCAGGTCGTCCTTGCTGTCGAAGAAGTGATAGAGGCTGCCTGGATTCACACCGGCCTCGCGCACGATCGTGGCGACGCCGGTGGCGTTGAATCCCTGTTCGTGGAACAACTGAAAGGCCGCGCGAAGCAGCCGATCGCGAGTCGCGGGACTGTCGCCGGCCCAGCCGAGTTGAGCGCTCACTCAAGCAAACTTAAGCGATCGCTCAACAGGCGTCAAGCCCATATCCGCAAAGAGCTGGTGTTCGTCGCGTGCCTGACGTTTGGAGTGGGCGCGACGGCCTTCGCTGGTCAGACCGACGTCCGGAAGGACACGCGCGACATCCGGCAGGATCGCCGTGAGAAGCGGCGGGATCGTCGGTAGTCGGAACGACGTCGCACGCCGCTATAATCCGCGCATGCGACGTCTTCTTCTTGCTGCCGTCATCGTCACCCTTGGCATCGTCGCGGCCGCGCAGTCGACGCGCGCGCCGGCGGGGACTTCACATGCAGGCAACGCGTTCCGGTTCAACAAAGTGCGGGACGGTGTCTACCACGCTGTCGGCACAGGAGCGCTGGCCGTCGTCGGCAATTCGTCGTTCATCGTGAACGACAACGACGTCGTGGTCGTCGACGACCACGTCTCCCCTGCCGCGGCCTGGGTGCTGCTCGAAGAGATCAGGGCCGTCACCAACAAGCCGGTGACGACGGTGATCAATACCCACTTTCACTTCGATCACGCGCACGGCAACCAAATCTTCGACAGCCGGGTCAACATCATCGGCCACGAGTTCACACGGCAGATGCTGTTGAACAACTCGACCGCGATGCCGCTCTACAGGAACTACGTGACCGGCATCCAGCCGCAGATCGACGATCTCAAGAAACGTCTCGCGGCGGAGACCGACCCGGCGAAGCAGGCGGCGCTCAAAACACAAATCGGGGTCGCCGAAAACAACAAAGCGGCGCAGGCAGAACTGAAGCCGACGCCGCCGAATGTCACGTTGACGGATCGGATGACGCTTCATCGAGGCGGCCGCGAAATTCAGATCCGCTTTCTTGGCCGCGGCCACACCGGCGGAGACGTCGTCGTGTTCCTGCCCCGCGAGAAGGTCGTGGTGACCGGAGATTTCCTGACTGCGGGCCTTTCGAACATGAGCGACGCCTATCTCGACGAATGGGTCACGTCGCTCGACGCGCTCAAGACGCTCGACTTCGACACGGTGCTACCGGGCCACGGCGAGGCGTTCACCGACAAGGCGAAGATCGGATATTTCCAGGACTACCTGCGCGACGTGTGGTCGGAAGTCGGCCGGCTGAAACGGCAAGGCGTGTCGGCGGAAGACGCGGCGAAGCGCGCAGACATGACGAAGCACAGCGCCCATCTGCCCATTCAAGGTCCGGGCGTGCCGCTGATTGCGGTCAACCGGATATACGAGCTGCTGGACCAACGCGACCGACGCTGACGTCGGTCGATACCACCTCGGCGCCGTTCATCTCGAACCAGCAGACCTGTTCGCTGACGAGATCGAAGGCGAGACGGTAGTCGCCAGGTGGCGGCGCGTCGAGCGTGAATCGGAGCGTCGCCGACTCGCCAGGCCGAAGGCCGCGAGGCAGCCTGATCCGGCCGAAGTCGCGATCGATCAACTGTCCGTCCGGCGAGAACAAATGCACGCCAACTAGTACCGGGCCGAATGGCGCGTCGGATGGCAGCCAAAGATTCGCGCCTGTGTTTTCCACGCGCGCCTCGCCCCGAAACACGCCGGCGGCCGCCACCTGCGTCTCGTCGAGCGTGACGCGTACCGTGCCGAGAAGGCCTCGGCGTTGGCGGCTGTCGGGCGGCATCGCGCCTGGCTTGTACAAGAAGAACAAACGACGATTCGCTGCCGCTTCTCTAATGCTGTCGACGTATCGCTCGGCGGCCACGCCACCGGCGATGAGTTCTGTGTACTCGCGCCAGCCGAGGCGGTACGAACGCGGGTCGACGACCGCGAGCTCGAGTCGGTTGAAGCCCGCCTCGATCCCCCATCGCTCGATGTCCTCGATGACGATGTCGTTTTCGACGACGGTGTAATTGCGCATCTCGTACTGCGCCTGCGAGGTTCGCGAGTGTCCGTCGCCCGGCTCGGAAAAGCCCGCGATTCCGCCCGGGCGAAGCACGCGCGCCATTTCCTTCAGCACGTCGGCCGGATTCGGCACGTGGTGAAACGCGTTCAGGCACACGATGCGGTCGACGCTGGCGTCCGGCAAATCGAAGCGGCGCCCGTCGAAGACGAGGAATTCCGGCGGCAGATGATGTCCGACGACCGGCAGCCGTCGAAAAAGCTCGCGGCCGATGTCGAGCGCCGTCGCGGAGACGTCCATCGCCGTCACCGCGTAGCCCATCTGCGTGAGGCACCGCGTCGACCAGCACGTCCCGCAGCCGAAGTCGAGGATGTCCGATCCGTACGGCGGAGCGAGTCCGTTCACGACCTGGCTGAACGCGATCATCAGGTCGGTCGATTCCTCGGCGTTCGTGAAGGGCTTGCTGAGATAGACGGCGAGATCGGTGTGATGGCGAAAGTACTCGTCCGACGTGCGATTGAGCTCCTCCACGCTCAATGTCGCCATCAACGTCCGCACGTCGATGAAGTCGGCGTCGTCGGACGGGGGGACCGGAGGAAGAATTGTCTGACGTCCGAGAATCATCCTCAGCTGTTCGCGTGCGCTCCTGGATTTGGCGAGCTTCCAGACGAGGCCGCTGAACGAGAGCGCGCGGCGGAGAAGTCGCCTCACCGCATCCCGCCGTCAGCGATCACTGGCCGCGCGAAGGACTTCAATGACCGGGCCGAGTTCTTTTCGGCTCGTGGTGGCGGCCGCAAGCGGCGTCTGCCCGCGCTTGTTTTTCGCCTGGAGGCTGGCGCCGCGCTCGACGAGGAAGCGGACGATGTCGGGCGATCCGCGGCCGGTGGCCGCGACGTGAAGCGCGGTGTCGCCGGCGTCGTTCGACGCGTTGATGTCGAGTCCGAGATCCAGCAGCAGCGCGATCGCGTCGATGGCCTCCTTCGGCGAGCCCTGGTCGTAGGACGGCGCGATGGGACTGCCGTCGCGCCAGCCGAAGCCGGCGGCGAACATCAACGCCGTCGTGTGTGCCAGCGTGGCGTTCGGATTGGCGCCCGCGGCGAGCAGCAGCTTCATCATCTCGACGTCGCCCGACTTGGCGGCGCGCATGACTGGCGTGGCGCCCTTGCCGAGCGTCGCGTCGCCGATCGTGTGCTGGCGCTGGAAGATCGGCGCTTTGAGCACCGCGTTCGGATCGGCTTTGTGGGCAAGCAGCCGGCGAACGATGTCGACGCTGTCGAGTGTTCCCGCCGGCCGCGGATTCGGCCGGCCATGACCGACCGCCAGCCGATGCATGTCGACCGCCGCATACAGCGGTCCCATGCCGGCCTCGTTGTCGACGACGTTCGGGTCGGCGCCCGCGTCGACGAGGAACGCGGCGAAGTCGTAGTTCGCGTTGATGATGGCGATCACGAGCGCAGTCGCGCCGTCGGGATCCGCGATGTTGAGGTCGGCGTGCGCAGCGACGAGCGCGCGGCCCGCGTCGAGCGCGTTTTCGCGAGCCGCGTACATCAGCGGCGTCCAGCGGCCGAGCGGCAGAATCGACTGGCCGTTCCGGCGGCGCGCAAATGTCAGGGACGCGGACGCCTGGTTCACGTCGGCGCCACGATCGATGAGCAGGCGCACCGCGTCGGCATGGTTTTCTGCCGTGGCCCAGATGAGAGCCGTCTCGCCGTACCACTTCTCGCGCATGTTGAGGTCGGCGCCGCGATCGAGCAACATGCGCAGCAGTTCGGGCTGTCCGGTGCGGGCGGCGGTCATGAGGAGCGTTTCGCCTTCCGGCAGCACAGCGTTCGGATCGGCGCCCGCGTCGAGCAGCGCCTGCGCCGTCATGACGCTGCCATTGGCGGCGGCGAGTTGGAGCGGGGTGACGCCGTATCGATTGGCCGCGCGAACATCTGCACCCGCCCGGAGCAGCAGGCCGATCAGTTCGCGATCGTCGGCACGCACCGCCCAGTGCAGCGCGGTCGTGCCGTCAGTCTCGCGCGTGTTGACGTTCGTCTTCTGGCGCAGCAGCGCCTGCACGGCGACGCGGTTGCCGTCCTTCACCGCGTCGACCAGGGACGAGCGAGGCTGCTCGGCGAGTGCCGCTGCGGACACCAGCAACCCCATGACGATCGCGCACGCGCGAGCCGCCGGCCGCCGCATCAGAGCTCCACGCGTCCCGTGCTTTCGCCGAAGCGGTCGAGCGTGCTTCCGAACATCCCGGCGACACCCAGCCAGAAGTTGGCGACGGGCGTCCACTCGCCGGCCACCAGAAACCGGTTCCCACGAAGCGTCTTCGCCGCACCGCCGATTGCGGCAAGGGGGAGCGGATAGGCGGAGTGGGCTTGCCCGTCGCTCATGCCTGCGCCAAAGACAATCAACGAGTGATCGAGGACTGAACCGTCGCCGTCGGGCGAAGCGCGAAGCTTGTCGATGAACGCGGCGAACAGCGACGCGAAGTGCGTGTCGATCTTCGCGTGCAGCGCCATTTTCTCCGGCTGGTTGCCGTGATGGGAGACGTCGTGGTGCGTCTCCGGAATTGCCAGGACCGGATAGGTCCGCTGGCTCGCCTCGCGCGCCATCATGAACGTCGATACTCGTGTCAGGTCGGCCTGATAGGCGACGGCGATCAGATCGAACATCACGGCGGCATGGTCTTCGAACGCCTCGGGCACGCCGATCGGCGCCGTCACGCTGTTCACCGATGTCGTATTGCGACGCTCCGTTTGTTCGATCCGCCGCTCGATCTCGCGCACAGTGCCGAGGTACTCGTCGAGGCGCGCGCGATCGCGGGCACCGAGGCGGCCCTGCAACCGCCGGGCTTCGTCGGCCACCGAGTCGAGGATGCTCCGGTTCTCGCGCATGCGCGCGAGCCGCTGACCGGCGTCGCCCGCGCGGCCGAACATCCGCTCGAAGGCCACACGGGGGTTGATCTCCATCGGCAGCGGCGCGGTCGGCCCCGACCAGGAGATCGTGTTCATGTACGTGCAGCTGTAACCGGGCACGCAGCCGCCGACGTAGCCTGAAAAATCCTCCGTTGCGAACTCGAGCGACGGGAACGGCGTGTCCTGGCCGATCTGCGCCGCCAGCACCTGATCGATCGTGATGCCGAGGCTGATGTCTTCCGCTTCGGTCTGCTTGGCGACAACGCCGCTGAGCCAGCCGGCGGAGCTCACCGCGTGGTCGGTGACGGTCTTGCCGCCGGCGCGCGAGAGGTTGCCGACGACGGTGAGCTGGTCGCGGTGAGCCTCGAGTGGCTTGAGGATCGGCGTGATCGCGAGCTGGCTGCCCGTCGTCTTCGGCATCCAGTAGTTCATCGGCGCGCCGTTCGGAAAGTAGACGGCGCCGAAGCGCTGCGGCGGCTTCGCGGGTGTCTGCGCCAGCGCGGTGAACGCCGGGACCATCGACTCGAGGAACGGCAGCGCGAGCGTCGTGCCCATGCCTCGCAGCAGGGTCCGGCGCGACAGCGCGCGTTTGGTTACGAACATGATTCCCTCACTCTAACCTCTTCACCGCTGAGGACGCCGAGGACGCTGAGAAAACTCGCCACCACAGAGGAACGGAGGACACAGAGGTTTGATTCGACACGGGACGGCCTGCGGAGCAGGCCGTCGATATCGAGTCGAGAGGATCCCAGATACGAGTCAGATTGGGCGATTTGCTTGACTCGTATCTGGGATCCTCTCGGCTCGATAGGCGCCGCTACGCGGCGCCCGTGTCGAATCACTCTGTTTCCCTCAGCGTCCTCTGCGTCCTCTGTGGTTGATATTTTCCGCCGTTCCCCACGGTGGCGAGTTACACGTCGCCCTTCCGCCGCATCTGGAACGGCGTGCTCCTCACAATCCCAAGAATGA
>Ga0068871_100003030_pt1 | contig 11526 bp, 8 predicted proteins | sample KBSMisM72_FD_72750 | JGI IMG/M metagenome (GOLD analysis project Ga0068871, IMG submission 72750) | Miscanthus rhizosphere microbial communities from Kellogg Biological Station, Michigan, USA - KBS Miscanthus M7-2 | ecosystem: Host-associated > Plants > Roots > Rhizosphere > Soil ... | reverse complement strand
GCGCTCGGCAGATCGATCTTGTTGATGACCGGGATGATCTCGAGGTTGTTCTCCACCGCGAGATACGCGTTGGCCAGGGTCTGCGCTTCGACCCCCTGCGACGCGTCCACGATCAGCAGCGCGCCTTCGCAGGCGGCCAGCGAGCGGGTCACCTCGTACGAGAAGTCGACGTGTCCCGGCGTGTCGATGAGATTGAGGGCGTACTTCTGGCCGTCGCGCGCGGTGTAGTGCAGGCAGACCGGATGCGCCTTGATGGTGATGCCGCGCTCGCGCTCGAGGTCCATCGCGTCGAGCACCTGCGCCTCCATCTCGCGGGCCTGGAGAGCGCCGGTGATCTCGAGAAACCGATCGGCGAGCGTCGACTTGCCGTGGTCGATATGGGCGATGACGGAGAAATTCCGGATGTGTTGAGGATCCACGGTCAGTTAATGAATCGTAAACGCTGGTCTATCAATGCTTTACTGAAAAGTCTACCATTCGAGTTGCAATTATGACACAATATGACTTTATGGCTAATCATAGCCTCGAGGTCGAGCTTGCGGCGATGCAAGAGATCGCCAGCGCGCTCCACCGACTCGATCAGCCGACGCGTGCCCGGGTCCTGCACTGGATCGTGGAACGCTTCCAGGCCGATGCCTCGTTCATCGTGAGCGGATCGACGTCCGGCGCCGGCATCGCCGTCCCCGCAGGTCGAGCTGTTGCGGCACCCGCCGAGCCGACCGACGAGACCCTCTCGATCGACACCTTGAACGATCTCTTCGAGCCCGGCGCACCGGTGGCGGCGGCGCCGACGCCACAGCCGGCGCAATCGATCACCGGGATGCTGCAGGAGCTCGTCGCCGAATTTCAGGACCTCGCTCGCGAATGGAATGAACCGGACGGACGGCCGGCGGAAGGCAAGACCGCGCAGCCGGTCGCGTCGGTCCCCTCGGTCGCGCCCGCCGCGTCCTAGACGTCCCGGGTCAGCGCGCATCCAGCGCGACGTACCGCTGCGGATATTCGGGCCCGATGTACTCGGCGCGCGGGCGAATCAGGCGGTTGTTCGCGTACTGCTCGAGCACGTGCGCCGTCCAGCCGGACACCCGGCTCACCGCGAAAATCGGCGTGAACAGATCGACGTCGATCCCGAGCGCGTGATACGTCGTCGCCGAGTAGAAGTCCACGTTCGGGTTCAGCTTCTTCTCCGCCTTCACCAGCGCCTCGATGCGCTGCGACATCTCGAACCAGATCGGCTCGCCGGCGCGCTGGCCGAGATCGCGCGACATCTGCCGCAGGTGGGTCGCGCGCGGGTCCTCGGTGTGGTAGACCCGATGGCCGAACCCCGGGATCTTTTCCTTGCGCGCCAGCTTCGCGCGCACCACCTCTTCCGCCTTCTCGGCCGGCGCGTCCTTGCCGATCTCCAGCAGCAGCCGCATCACGTCCGCATTGGCGCCGCCGTGCAGCGGTCCCTTCAGCGCGCCGATCGCGCCGACGATCGTCGAGTGGATGTCGGTCAGCGTCGCGGCGGCAACCCGCGCGGCGAACGTCGACGCGTTCAGCTCGTGATCGGCGTGGAGCGTCAGCGCGACGTCGAAGGCGTGCGTCGCCAGCCCGCTCGGGCGTTCGCCGGTGAGCATGTAGAGGAAGTTCGCCGCGTGGCCCAGCACCGGATCGGGATCGATCGGCCCCTCGCCTTTCGCCAGCCGTCCCATCATCGCGACGAGCGAGCTGATCTGCGCGGTCAGCCGCACCGCCTTGCGGTAGTTGGCCTGGGGAGAATGGTCGTTGGCGTCGGGGTCGTAGTGGCCGAGCGCCGAGGTCAGCGTCCGGAGCAGATCCATCCCGTTGGCGGCGGGGAGGGTGCGCAGCAGACGCTGGACGCCTTCGGGCAGCGGCCGCGCGGCGACCAGCGCCGACTGCAGGTCGCCGAGCTCGGCGCGGGTCGGCAGCCGGCGATGCCAGAGCAGATAGCAGACCTCTTCGAACGTGGCGTGCCGCGCCAGGTCGTGGATGTCGTATCCGCAGTACGCCAGCACGCCGCGATCGCCATCGAGGTAGCAGATCGCGGACGAGGTCGCGACAGTATCTTCAAGGCCGGCTTTGGGCTTCTCGACCGTGCTCATAACACTCAATCATACCGCGCCGGCTGCTAGCGCGGCGATCGGGCGGCCGGCGTGTAAACCAGGCCGATGATCGTCCCGATGACGAGCCACTCGACCAGCCCGGCGGCCGCGGTCATCACCGCGATCTTCCGGCCGACGTTCAGCGTGGCGTAGTTGACGGAGGCGAACGCAAAGACCACGAACAGGCCCACCAGCAGGCCGAAGCGCGCGCCTTCCGCCACCCCGCTGCCGCCTTCGTAGCCCTTCGCGTAGATGAAGGCGACGGCGAGGATCGCAAGCAGCAGCCCGGCGAACATGAGCGGCAGGTATGCGGGGCCGGTGTCCTCGCCGCGGTAGACGCCCGGATACCGCGCGAACTCAGGAGCCATCGCGGTGCCGTACACCAGAAACCCGTAGACGGCGTCGAAGACCGTCGCCGCCACCGCGGCGAGCACGAGGCGCGGATAATTCATGGCACTCTCCTGGAACGGGAATGCCGCAGAGTCTAGTGGATTCGGCTCGACATGGGAACGGTCGTGTCAAGGGGCGGCACCACCGCGTCGATCGGCGCGCTCTGGGGACCGGACTGGGCGTAGCGGAGGAACAGTTGCCCCCACGCGGTGGTTTCACACCAGCGCTCGAACACCTTGCGGTCGACCAGCGGCCACCGGTAGAAGTCGTGGTAGACGTCGCTCGCCAGGATGAACCCGTTGACCAGCGGGGTGTGGAAGAACAGCTTCTGGAAGCGCTTCAGCGGGCCGAACCAGATCAAGTCGCCGCCGCCGACGCGCACCAGGTTCTTACCGACGTGGAACTTCCAGTTCTCCTGCGCCGCATCGACGTCGCCGACGATCTCGATGTCCTTCGGATCGCCGGTGCCGAGCCCGTCCTCGTGGGCGAGGCGGATGTACTGGAGCGACAGCGGATCGAAGCCCATCATCTTCGCCGACACCGCGTCGATCGCCACCTGGTCGGCCGACGCCAGCATCACGTTCTTCACGACCGGATACATCGTCCGCGGGCCCGGCCCATTGCCGGCCGTGGTCCCGTCCATGATCGCGAACAGCCCGGCGTGGATCTCCTTCTGGATCGCAAGGAGATCGACCAGCGTCTCGTGAATCCACGAGTGCGTGTAGTGCCGGCGCGTGTTCAGCAGGCCGCCGAACGCGTTCTTCATCGCGCCCGTCGTCGTGGTGTAGATGTGGCACTTGGTCGTCGGCAGGTGGACGATGTTCTTGCCGAAGAAGTAGTCGGGGATCTGGATGCCTTCCGGGAAGATGCGATCGAGCACGCGCATCCGCGCCTTCGGCTCGTACCGGACCCACGTCATGTCGCCGTCCTTGAAGTTGTAGAGGACGGGGATCTCGTAGTGCTTGAAGATCGGGACGTAGTGATTGAGGTCTTCGCCCTTGAACGCGTTGGTCACGACCGTCTTGTTCTGGACGCACACCTGATCGCGGAAGCCGTGCCGCGCGAGCGCCTGGATCGTCCCTTCGAGCTGCCACGGCGTGGTGTTCGCCGCAGGGAACGGAAAGTGCCAGGAGATGTTGTCCTTCAGGATCGTCGTCTTGCCGGCCGCGAGCGCGTCGGAGACGCCGGCCAGGCCGATGAGACGGTCGATGTCGGGAAGAATGGTCTCGGGGGTGACGCGGATGACCGCGACCTTCGACTTCGCCACTTTCACTTTCTAACTTCTAACCTCTAGCTTCTGGCTCTCCAGACCGACCGCCGATCCGGCGTACTGCTGCACGATCGAAAGCAGACCGGTGTACAGGAACCCGACCTGGAACAGGACGAGGAACGGGATGGTGGCGTAGATGCCGTTGGCGAGCGCGTAAAAGACGGTCCAGGTGAAGTAGAGCCCGAGCGCCAGCTCCACCAGCGGCTGCACCGCGACCGACTGGCGGTATCTCTTGCCGACCCACTCGTCGCTGTCGCCTTCGATGTGGTACTTCGGGGTGCGCGTGAACTCGCTCTTCTTGTTGAAGAGCGCCTCGAACACCGCGCGGGTGTTGTTGACCGACAGGCCGATGCCGACCGACATCAGGAACGGCACGTACTTCAGGCGCGACACCCAATCCTTGTGGAGCTCGCGCTGGCAGACCATGTAGAAGTTGCAGAACGAGAACGTCGCGGCGAAGAACAGCGGCACGTCGATGAGGATCATCTCGTACCAGCCCATGTTGTAGCGGATCACCATCGACGGGAACATCAGGATGGACAGGATGCACATCAGGATGTAGTTGAAGTTCGCCGTGAGGTGGAAGAACGCCTCGGCTTTCACGCCGATCGGCAGGTCCGACTTCAGGATCCTCGGGAGCAGCTTGCGGCAGGTCTGGATCGAACCCTTCGCCCAGCGGTGCTGCTGCGACTTGAAGGCGTTCATCTCGACCGGCACTTCGGCCGGCGCGATCAGGCCGGGCACGAACACGAACTCCCAGCCGGCGAGCTGCGCGCGGTAGCTGAGATCCAGATCCTCGGTCAGCGTGTCGTGCTGCCAGCCGCCCGCGGAATCGATCGCGGTGCGCCGCCACACGCCGGCGGTGCCGTTGAAGTTGAAGAAGCGGCCGCCGCGGTTGCGGCCGCCGTGCTCGAGGATGAAGTGGCCGTCGAGCAGAATCGCCTGGATCTTCGTCAGCAGCGAGTAGTCCTGGTTGATGTGCCCCCAGCGCGCCTGCACCATGCCGACCTTGGGATCGGCGAAATGCGGCAGCAGCCGGGTGAGAAAGTCGGCGGTCGGGATGAAGTCGGCGTCGAAGATGCCGACGAACTCGCCGCGCGCCACCTTGAGCCCCGCTTCGAGAGCGCCGGCCTTGTAGCCGGTGCGATCGACGCGGTGGATGTACTTGATGTCGACGCCCTGCGCCGCGTAACGGCGCACCGCCAGTTCGGCGATGCTGCGCGTTTCGTCGGTCGAATCGTCCAGCACCTGGATCTCGAACAGATCGCGCGGGTATTCGATCGCGCAGACCGCGTCGATCAGACGCTCGGCGACGTACATCTCGTTGTAGAGCGGGAGTTGAATCGTGACGACCGGCAGCGGATCGAGCGCCGGACCGAGCCGCGGCTCTTTATCCCGGTTGCTCATGTAGAGATACACGAGGTAGTACCGGTGCCATCCGTAAATGGCGAGCACGATCACGACGAAGAAATATGCGGCGAGCGTGAGGGTTTCAGCTGGCGTCATGGTTTACAGGTGGAACCCCCACCGACACAAGGACTTATTGTACTGTTGGGGATCTAATGACGTCAAACAAACAGGTCGAGGATCTTGTCGATCAGGTGGCGTCCGGCGCCCTCGATCCCGCGACCGCAAAGCAGCGGCTGCTCGAGGCGATGCGCGCGCAACCCTATCAGGATCTGGGCTTCGCCCGCGTCGACCACCATCGCGCCGTCCGCCAGGGATTTCCCGAAGTCATACTCGGGCTAGGTAAGACACCGGCTCAGATTGCGGCGATTGCCGCCGAAATCGTGGCGCGCGGCTCCACGCTCCTGGTGACGCGCACCGGGGAGGCCGCCTACGCGGCGGTGCGGGAACGGATTCCAAACGCGGTGTACCACGCCGACGCCGGGCTCATCATGCTGCGCCAGCAGGACGTCAGCCCGGGCCACGGCACCATCATCGTCGCCGCGGCCGGCACGTCCGATCTGCCGGTTGCGGAAGAGGCAGCGCGGACCGCGGAGTTGATGGGCAACGAGGTGACCCGACTGTACGACGTCGGCGTTGCCGGCCTGCATCGGCTGCTGGGCGAGCGCGAACGTCTCGCCGCCGCGCGCGTGATTATCGTGGTTGCCGGCATGGAAGGCGCGCTGCCGAGCGTGATCGCGGGGCTCGTGAGCGCGCCGGTCATCGCGGTGCCGACCAGCATCGGCTACGGCGCGAGCTTCGGCGGCATCGCCGCGCTCCTCGGCATGCTGAACAGCTGCGCGTCGGGCGTGTCGGTCGTCAACATCGACAACGGCTTCGGCGCCGCTTCGATCGCCTCTCTGATCAACCATCTGTAGGGAATGGGCGCTGGGAGCTAGGTACTAGACGAGGTTGGGTTTAGCGCTTTCGTCCCGGCGCTTTTCGCGAGCCCGCAGATCCTGGCGCCTTGCCCCCAACTGTACGGTAGTATGTGAGGTTCCCCTCTCATGCAGCCAAGCGCCCTGCGGGCCCTCGAATTCGATCGTATCGTCGATGCCGTCGCCGATTTCGCGTTGACGCCGATGGGCGCCGAGCGTCTGTCGCGGCTGGCGCCCTCGACCGATCGGCAGCAGGTGGCGCAGTGGCAGGCGGCCACGACCGAGACCGTACGGTTCGTCACGGCCCACGGGCTGTTTCCGCTGCGCGCGTCGAGCGAGCTGCCGCTGATCCTCGCAGCGCTCGGCGTCGAAGGGCGCGCGCTCGAGTCGCTGCGGTTGCTGGCGCTCGCGACCTTTCTCGATTCGATTGATGAATCGCGCGCCGGCATCCGCCGCGCGCCCGGATCCTTCCCGCTGCTCGAAGCCGCCACCACCGGCGCCGCATCGTTCAAGGGCGAGTCGGCACAGGTGCGCGAGAAGATCGACCCGTCGGGCGAGGTGGTCGATCACGCGAGCCCGGAGCTGCGGGTGATCCGGGATCGGCTGCGCCGGCAGAAATCGCGGCTGCGAAGCACGCTCGAGTCGTACCTGCGCGGCAAGGAGACGGCGAAGTACCTGCAGGATCAGGTCGTGTCCGAGCGGAATGGCCGCTACGTCCTGCTCGTCAAGGCCGAGCATCGCACCGGTATCCCAGGGATCGTGCACGGCACCTCGACCAGCGGCGCCAGCCTGTTTCTCGAGCCGCTCAGCACCGTCGAGATCAACAACGACATCGTCGCGCTCGAAGAGCAGGAAGCCGAAGAAGTGCGGCGCATCCTGCTGGCGCTGACCGATGCGTTCCGCCAGCGCGCGGCCGACCTGGATCGGACGGTTGGTGCGGCGATCGAGCTCGACGTCCTGCAGGGGCGCGCCCGTTTTTCAGAGTCGATCGACGGCATCGAGCCGGCGCTCTCCGCGGACGGCGCCTTCGAGCTGCAGGCGGCGCGGCACCCGCTGCTCAAGAACCCCGTAGCCGTCACGATCAAGGTCATTCCGCCGGCGACGATCCTGCTCGTGACCGGACCGAACACCGGCGGCAAGACCGTCGCATTGAAGACCGCCGGACTGCTCGCGATGATGATGCAGGCCGGACTGCGCATCCCGGCCGAGCACGGATCGCGGCTGCCGGTTTTTCGATCGCTCTTCGCCGACATCGGCGACGAGCAGTCGATCGAAGCGAGCCTGAGCACGTTCTCCGCGCACATCACGAACATCGCGTCGATGGATCGCGGGCTGGTGACGCCGGCGCTCGTCCTGCTCGACGAAGTCGGCTCGGGCACCGATCCGATCGAAGGCGGCGCGCTCGGCGTGGCGATCGTCGATCACTTCCGCCGCCGCGGCGCGACCGTGATCGCCACCAGCCACTACGATCAGCTCAAGACCTACGCGTCGACCACCGAAGGCGTGGCGAGCGCGGCGTTCGGCTTCGAGCTGACGACGTTTGCGCCGACCTATCAGCTGATTTACGGCAGCCCGGGACGCAGCCTCGCGCTCGAGATCGCCGCCCGGCTCGGCCTGAACCCATCGGTCGTCGCCGCGGCCCGCGAGAACCTGAGCGCGCGTGAGGCACAGCTGGCCGAGCACCTGGCGAAGATCGACCACGACATGCGGGCGCTCGAACACGAGCAGCGCCTCGCGGCGCGCGAGCGCGAGACGCTGAAGGAAGCCGAAGCGCGCATGCAGCATCGCGAGGACGCCCTGCATCAGCGCGAGGAGACGTTCAAGCGGCGCCTGAACGAGGAGCTCAACGCCCAGGTGCGTCAGGCACGTAAGGAGATCGACGAGGTCATCGCCGCGCTGAAGGAGAAGGCCGACGCCATCGCCCGCGCCCCCCGCCTGGTCTCGACCGGCGACACCGGCGCGGCGCGCAGCGAAGCACGAAGCGCCATCGACGCCATCACGGCTCGAGCGATGGCGGGTGAGACGCCCGGCGCCGCCACGCCGCCCGAACCGGTCGCCAGTCATCAGTCGTCGGCAAGCTCCGTCGCGGTCGGCAGCCGGGTCATCGTCGGCGGCCTCGGTCTCGAGGCGATCGTCACGTCCGTCCACGACGGCACCGCCGACCTCGACGTGCGCGGCAAGCGCATGCGCGCCAGCATCCGCGATCTGCGGATCATCGGCGGCCAGGCGCCCGCGGCGCGCGTCAACGTCAACGTCGAGCTCCAGCCGCGCGAGACGACTTCGTCGGATTTGAATGTCATCGGCTGCACCGTCGACGAAGCGCTGACGCGCGCGGAGCGCTTTCTCGACGAGTCGCTGCTGACCGAACAGCGCGTCATCCGGCTGATTCACGGCTACGGCACCGGTCAGCTGAAGCGCGCGCTCACCGGCTTCCTGCAGCAGCACCCGCTCGTCGCGCGGTTCGCGACCGCCCCGCGTGAACAAGGCGGCGGCGGAGTGACGGTCGTGGAGTTGAAGGACTAGTGGGTTTATTTCCACAGCAGTTCCTCGACGACCTCAAGCTGCAGGCCAACATCCTGCAGGTCGTGCAGGAGTACGTGCCGATGAAGCGCGCCGGCACGTCGTACAAAGGCAACTGCCCGTTCCACAACGAGAAGACGCCGTCCTTCACCGTGAATCCCGAGAAGGGGTTCTTCCACTGCTTCGGCTGCGGCGTCGGCGGCGACGTGTTCAAGTTTCTCGAGCTGCACGAAAAGGTCGGCTTCCCGGACGCGGTGAAGATGCTCGCCCAGAAGTTCGGCGTCGCGCTCCCCGAACTGGCCCCCGGCGAGGGCGGCGACGATGCGCGCCGCGATTCGGCGCTGCGCGAAGGGCTGCTCAAGGCGCACGAGATCGCCGCGGCGTATTTCAAGGAGCAGCTGGCGGCGCCGATCGGCGGACGGGCGAGGGCGCAACTGGCCGAGCGCGGCGTCACGCAGCAGACCGTCGAACAGCTGGGCCTCGGTTTCGCCCCCAATTCGCGCGACGGACTCAAGCAGCGCCTGCTGAAACAAGGCTTCGCGCAAGGCGTATTACTCCAAAGCGGCCTGATCGTGCAGCGGGAGGGTGGCGACGTCGTGGACCGCTTCCGCAACCGGCTGATGGTGCCGATTTGCCGCGATACCGGATCGGTAATCGCCTTCGGCGGCCGTCAAATGGATGCGGACCAGGGCGGACCGAAGTACCTCAACTCTCCGGAAACACCGATCTACTCGAAGGGCCGCACGCTCTACGGCCTGAGCCTCACGAAGGGACAGATCCGGAAGGTCGGTTTCGCGGTCTTAGTAGAGGGCTATTTCGACTTCGCGCAGGTGTTTCAGTCGCAGGCGGCCGCGGCGGTCGCCTCCTGCGGCACCGCGCTGACCCCGCAGCAGGCGCAGCTGCTGCGGCGGTTCACGTCGAAGATCGTGTTGAGCTTCGACCCGGACGCGGCCGGGCTCGGCGCCGCGGTCCGGTCGTGTGAACTGCTGGTTGCAGAAGGGTTTGACGTCAACGTCGTGGTGCTGGACAAGGGCGAAGATCCCGATACGTTCATCAGGCGCAAGGGCGGCGACCAGTACCGGGATCGGCTGAAATCGTCGCGGCCGTATCTCGAATACCTGCTCGATCAGGCCGTCGAGGGACTGGACCTGAACCACGACGATCAGCGGCGGCAGTTCCTCGGCAAGATGCTCACGGTCGCGGCGCGGATTCCGGACGCCGCCGCACGAGACCAGTTCGCGGACCGGATCGCTCACAAGGCCAGGATTACGGAAGACGTGGTGCGGGCGGAAATCCGGAAGGCGGCCGTCAACCGCCAGACGGCCGTGACCACGCGCGAGCTGCCCTCGTTTGGGCAGCTCAAACACGCGGAAAAAGCACTGATCTGGGGACTGATCCACAATACCAGCGCGGCGCTGGAGGCGCTCGCCGGGCTGGACGACGACGATCTCGAAGAACTGGCCGGCCGACACATCCTGGAGATGGCGCGGAGCCTGCAAAACGAACCGCTGGACCTCTTACCATCGACGCTATTGCAGCGTCTAAGTACAGTGAACGCCCAGCTGGTTACGAGCATCGCAGCCACCGACGTCTCCCAGGCCCCACCCGCCGCGTGCGCCCGCGCGCTCAAGCGGCTGAGGTGGGAACGCGAACGGGCATCCATTCAGCGGGAAATCGACCGGCTCCAGGAGCTGGGCGCCACTCAACACGGGAACGAGATAAATAACTTATGGCAGCGGAAAAAAGACCTACTCCATCGCATCGAGGAACTGACGTAGCACCCGGCGCACCGCACCTCTCCATTGAGGAAAAGTACGACGAGGTCCGGCAGCTCATCAACATCGGCAAGGAGAAGGGTTACCTCTTATACGACGAGGTCAACGAGCTCCTGCCGGCCGACATCACGTCGCCGGACGAGCTTGATGAGCTCCTCAGCATCTTCGGCAGCGCCGGCATCGAGGTCATCGACTCCGATCAGAAATACCTGCGCGACGACGTCAAGCCGATCGACCGCACCGCGGAAGGCGCCGAGGAGCTCGAGCTCGACCTCACGCCGGGCGCTCTCGACAAGACGAACGATCCGGTCCGCATGTATCTGCGCGAGATGGGCACCGTGCCGCTGCTCACCCGCGAAGGCGAGGTCGAGATCGCGCGCCGCATCGAGCGCGGCAAGCTGGCGGTGATCAAGTCGATTTCCCGCACGCCGCTCATTTCCAAGAAGGTCATCCACCTGGGCGACCAGCTGCACACCGGCGACCGCACCATCCGCGAGCTGGTGATCTTCAACGACGAAGAGATCACCGACGAGCGGATCGTCGAGCGGTCCAAGCAGGTGCAGAAGCAGATCGACCTGGTGCGCAAGGCGCGCGCCGTCTACGAGAAGCTCGACGAGAAGCTGCAGGAAACGCCGAAGGGCGCGACGACCAAGGACAAGCGCAAGTACCGCAAGTGCAAGATCCAGACGATGCGCGCGCTGGTCGAGGTGTCGCAGTACATCCGCAAGATCGAGTTCACCGAAGCGGTGAAGCGCCGCCTGATCGAAGAGATGAAGGACGCGGTCGAAAGCGTCCGCGTCGTCCAGCGCGAGGTCGACGCGTCCGACCGGATCCTGAACCCGAAGAACCGGAAGTCGAAGCTCAAGGAAGAAGAAAAGAAGAACCTCCAGCGCCAGATCAAGGAGCTCAAGCTCAAGATCAAGGGGATTACCGACACCCTGGAGCAGTCGCCCGAGGAGCTGAAGCAGACGCTGGACGTCATCCTGCGCGGCGAGTATCAGGCCGAGCAGGCGAAGAAGGAGCTGGTCGAAGCCAACCTGCGTCTCGTCGTCTCGATCGCGAAGAAGTACACCAACCGCGGGCTGCAGTTCCTCGACCTCATTCAGGAAGGCAACATCGGCCTGATGAAGGCGGTCGACAAGTTC